>Ga0182024_10014445_pt1 | contig 15267 bp, 13 predicted proteins | sample P32metaG_FD_120480 | JGI IMG/M metagenome (GOLD analysis project Ga0182024, IMG submission 120480) | Permafrost microbial communities from Stordalen Mire, Sweden - P3-2 metaG (Illumina Assembly) | ecosystem: Environmental > Terrestrial > Soil > Wetlands > Permafrost | place: Sweden: Stordalen... | reverse complement strand
TACAGCATCAGCATGGCCGACTGGTACAACAACGCCGCGGTCGCCGGGGACCAGATCGCCGCCACCACGTCCAGCTGGAACTTCTCCAGCAGCACGCAGACCGCGCACCCGGTCAGCGTGTACTACGCCGCCGTGCCGCTGGACAAGGGCAAGACGGTGGCGTCGGTCACCCTGCCCACGGTGAGCAGCGGCGCCGGGAACGGGGTGAACGCCATGCACATCTTCGCGATCGCCACCGGATCGGGCCCGGTGACTGGCTGACCGGTGACTGGCTGACCGGTGACTAGCTGATCGGGGGAAGCACCTGGTCCTGGTCCAGCACGGTGCGGAAGGGATCGCCGATCCGGGCCAGCCGTCCCGGCATGTCCCGGATCGTGATCCCGTCCGGCCGCAGCGACGGATCCTCCAGCTCGTCCCACTCGATGGGCGCGGACACCGGCGCCCCCGGCGCGGCGCGCGGGCTGTAGGGCGCGACCAGGGTCTTGTTGCTGGTGTTCTGCGTGTAGTCGAGCCGGGCCAGCCCGCCCCGCTCGCGGACGTCCCACTTCCAGCTCACCTGGCCGGGCACGACCGCGCCGATGGCCCGGGACAGCTGCTCCACCCAGGCGCGGGTCTCCTCGAAGCTGGGTCCTGGAGTGATCGGGATCCAGATATGGAGCCCGCGCCCGCCGGTCAGCTTGGGCTGCCCCCGTACCCCGAGGTGCTCCAGGGCGGTGCGGTGCAGCCGGGCCAGCATCAGCACCTGGTCCCAGGAGGTCTCCGACCCGGGATCGATGTCGATGAGCGCGTAGGTGGGCCGGTCGGGGTGGTCGGTCCGCGCGGTCCAGGCGTGCCATTCCAGGGCACCGAAGTTGGCCGCCCACACCAGTGCGGCCGGCTCATCCACGACCAGGTAGGTCGTGGTTTTGCCTGGCCCGGCGTGCGGGTCACGCCAGCGCGGCAGCCACCCGGGGGCGTGATCGGGCAGCTGCTTGTGCCAGAAGCCCTTGGTGTCGGCACCGCCCGGGAACCGGTGCATGTTCAGCGCCCGGTGCGTGAGGTAGGGGAGCGCGACCGGGGCGATCTGCGCGGTGTAGCGGACCAGCTCGCGCTTGGTCACCGGCGCCTCGCCTGGGCGGGCGGGGAACAGGACCTTGTCCAGGTTGGTCAGCCGCAGCCTGCGGCCGGACACCTCCCAGGTGCCGCCGGAACCGAGGGCGTCCAGGGCGGCGAGCTCGTCCGGGCTGGGCCCGGGGGCCGGGCTGTCCTGCCGCCCGGAGGGCGGCTCCGGTGAGCGGCGCACCGCAACCGACGCCTCGGACGGGGGCAGGTCCGAGCGCCATATGCGCTCCGGGTCGGCCTTGACCTCGTCGTTGGTGCGCCCGCTGAGCACGGATCGCGGGTAGTCCTCCGGATCCCAGCCCTTGACCGCGTACTGGTCATGCTTGTGCACCAGCAGCCACTGGCTCGAGCCGGGACCGCCGGTCCGCACCAGTATGAACCGGCCGCGCAGCTTGTCCCCGTCCAGATCGGCGTGGAACTCGCCCGCGTCGATGGCGGCGGCCGGGTCATCGGTGGCGTGCGGCTCCCAGGTACCGCGATCCCACACGATCACGTCGCCGCCGCCGTACTGCCCGCGGGGGATCACGCCCTCGAAGTCGAGGTACTCGATCGGGTGGTCCTCGACATGCACCGCGATGCGCTTCACGTCGGGATCGAGCGTGGGTCCCCTGGGGACCGCCCAGCTGGGCAGCACGCCGCCGATCTCGAACCGGAGGTCGTAGTGCAGGCGGCGGGCCCGGTGGCGTTGCACGACGAACCGGCGCTGGCCGCCTGCCCCGTCGCCGGCCTGCTGGCCGGCCGGCTCGGGTGTCCGGCTGAAATCCCGCTTGCGCTGGTACGGCGTGAGCTTCCCGGGCATCTGTCACCTCCCGTTACCGCTCCTGACATGCCCGCGGGCGGCGCGATCATGCCCGCGGGCCGGGGCGCGGCCCGGGGCGGGCTCCGGGGACCGGGCCACCGCATCACGGGCTAAAATGTTTGCTATCTGGCAAATAATTACCGGGGAGAGGTGCAGCCCGTGACAGGTGCCGGCGGCCGGGCCGCGGCCCCCAGCGACACCGCGTCCCCGGTCCCTGGCGGCCCGGCGTCCGCCGCCCCGGGCGAGGCAGGGGCGGCGGGGCCGGGCGACGCCGCGGCCGTGGCCAGGACCGAGACAGCGGACCGGGTGCGCACGGCGGTCGGCCGGCTCGCCCGGCGGATCCGGCCGACCCGGGTCGGCGCGGAACTGACCCTGACCGAGGCGGCGGTGCTCGCCACCACGTCCCGCAACGGGCCGGTGGGCCTGTCCTGGCTGGCCCGCGAGGAGGGGATGAACCCGACCATGCTCTCCCGGGTGGTGTGGCGGCTGGAGGACGCCGGGCTGCTGGCCCGCAGGCCCGACCCCCGTGACCGGCGGGCCGCGCTGGTCGACGCCACCCCGGCCGGGCGCAAGCTGCACGAGAGGATCAGGGCGGAGCGCACCGACGCCCTGAGCCAGCTGATCGAGCACCTCGGCGCGGCCGAGCGGGAGGCTCTCGACGCTGCCCTGCCGGTGCTCGAGCAGCTGGCCCGGGACCTCAAGGACCGGCGGCCGTGAGCCGTCCGGGCTTCTGGCGCAGCACCTTCTCCTCGCTCAGGGTCCCGAACTACCGGCTGTACTTCACCGGCCAGTCGGTCTCGCTCGCCGGCACCTGGATGCAGATGACCGCGCAGTCCTGGCTGGTGCTCACCCTCACGCATTCCAGCACCGACCTGGGCTTCGTGCTGGCCCTGCAGACGCTGCCCATCCTGCTGCTCGCGCCCTACGGCGGGGTGGTCGCCGACCGGGTGGACAAGCGCCGGCTCATGATCGTGCTGCAGATCGCGATGGGCGTGCAGGCCCTGGTGCTCGGGCTGCTGACCGTCGCGGGCTCGGTCCGCTTCTGGGAGGTCTGCCTGCTGGCCGTCATCCTCGGCCTGAACAACGCGTTCGAGAACTCCGCCCGGCAGGCGTTCGTCCGGGAGATGGTCGGCCCGGACGAACTGCGCAACGCGGTCACGCTGAACTCGGTGACGGTCAACGCGGCCCGCGCGGTGGGACCAGCCATCGGCGGGGTCCTGATCGCCACCGTGGGCATCGGGACCTGCTTCCTGGTCAACGCGGTGAGCTTCGCGGCCGTGGTCACCTCGCTGCTGGTGATGGACCGCGCCGCCCTGCGGCCCTCGCCTCCCGCGGGGCGGTCCCGCGGGCAGCTGCGCGAGGGCCTGCGCTACGCGCGCCGTACCCCCACGATCGCGATCCCGCTGGCCATGATGAGCCTGGTCGGCCTGCTCGCCTACGAGTTCCCGGTCTCGCTCCCCGTCCTGGCCGAGCGCACGTTCCACGGCGGCGCGGAGGCGTACGGCTTCATGACGGCGGCGATGGGGGTCGGCGCCGTCATCGGGGGCCTGTTCACGGCGGCCCGGGGCCGGACCGGCGTGCGGCCGATGATCATCGCCTCGACAGGGTTCGGGGTGGCCATCCTGGTCACGGCCGTCGCCCCGGTCATCGGCCTGGCCTATGTGGCGCTGCTGTTCGCGGGGTGGGCCAGCGTCTCCTTCATCGCGATCGGGAACTCGACGATCCAGCTCAGCGCGGCGCCGGACATGCGCGGCCGGGTCATCGCGCTGTGGCAGGTCGCCTTCCAGGGGACAACGCCGGTCGGCGGCCCCACGGTCGGCTGGATCATCGCCCTGTCCGGCGCGCGCGGCGGCCTCGCGGCCGGCGGGGCGGCCTGCCTGGTGGCCGCCGCCGGGGGAGCGCTCCTGGCCCGGCGTGCAGGCCGCGCGGCCCGGGACCAGGAGACGGGGCAGCCGCAGATCGAGGGCTGCCGGGCCGCCTGACCGCCCCTGCATCGGTGCCCGGCCGCACGCCCGCGCGGGGCCGCGCGGGGGACGGATCACGCCTTCAGGACGGACCGGATCCCGGTCAGCCGTTGTCGCGCAGCGCGGGCAGCAGCGTGTCCTGCGCCCAGGCAGTGAACTGGCCCTGCTGTTCCGCGCCCACCTGGAGCAGGGCCAGATGGGTGAAGCCCGCGTCGGTGAACTTCCGGGCCGCCTCGACGTGGAGCGCGGGATCGGGGCCGCAGGGCACGAGCTGGGCGATGTCCTCCTCGCGGATATGGCTGGACGCCGCGTCGAACGAGCGGGGCTCGGGGAGCTCGGACATCACGGGCCAGCCGGGCAGGGCCCAGCGCCACAGCCGCCGGGCCCGGGCCCGGGCGGCGTTCTCGTCGGGGTCGTAGCAGATCGCCAGCTGGCCGTATTTCGGCTTGGCTTCCCCGCCGGCCTGGTTGAAGTCCTCGATGAGCGACGCGTCCGGCCCGGTGGCGATCAGGCTGTCGCCCTGGTCCGCGGCCAGCTGCGCGGACTCCGTGCCGGAGGCCGCGATGCCGATGGGCACGGGAGTGTCGGGCAGGTCGTAGAGCCGGGCCCGCTCCACCTCGAAGTGGCGGCCGCTGAAGCTCACGTACTCGCCGGTGAACAGGTGCCGGATGATCCGGATGGCCTCGCCCAGCCGCTCGTGGCGGACCCGCGGGCTCGGCCACCCGCCCCCGACCACGTGCTCGTTGAGGTTCTCCCCCGCGCCCAGGCCCAGGGTGAACCGGCCGCCGGACAGCACGCCGACGGTCGCGGCCTTCTGGGCCACGACCGCGGGGTGATAGCGGAACGTGGGGCAGGTCACCATGGTCATCAGCGGCAGCCGGTGGGTGGCCTGCGCGGCCGCGCCGAGCACCGCCCACGCGTAGCCGGAGTGCCCCTGGTCCTCGAGCCAGGGAAAGTAGTGATCAGACATGACCGAGAAATCGAACCCGGCCTGCTCGGCTGCCTGGAGGTCGGTCACCAGCTGCCGGACCGGGGTCTGCTCGCACACGGCCGTGTAACCGTACTGTGTCATGCTGCGGGTCCTTACCCGTTTGGGCGCGGGCATGCGGGGCGGCGGTAAAACCAGGTCACGGCACCCGCGTAGCCGGCCCGGCCGGGGGTAGCAGGAGGACGTGGACAACACCACCGAGGGCGCCGGACCGGACGGCCAGGCTGCACTGTCCCGTGAGGCCGCGGAGCTGGTCGGCGAGATCAGCGAGGGCAGCAGCCTGTCCCGCCGCCGCCGCGTGATGGCGGCCACGTCCCGGGTCGCCAGCCGCAGCGGCCGGGCGGGCTGGTCCGGGGTGACCTCCGGAGGCCGGGCGGGCTGGTCCGGGGTGACCTCCGGGGGCCGGTGGCTGACCTCCCAGGTGCTGGCGATGGCTCCCCGGCTGCCGGTGCGGGACCAGCAGAAGCTCCGGGCCCAGTTTCCGGGCCTCGAACCGGAGGAGGTCGCGGACCGGCTGATCCTGGGCGCGTCCCGGGCCGCCGCGTCCGTGGGTGCGGCGGTGGGTGCGTCCATGCTGCTGCCGCTGCCGTCCGCCCCGGTCGAGGTGGCGTTCGAGACCCTGGCGGTGGTCGGGATCGAGCTGAAGCTGGTCGCCGAGCTGCACGAGGTCTACGGGATGCGCGCCCCGGGCTCGTCCCCGGAGCGCATGCTGGCTTATGTGGCGGCCTGGGCGCACCGGCGCGGTGTGGCCATGGTGCCGGGCGGCCTGGCCCTGGCGGTCGGCTCCCCGCTGCGCAGGCAGCTGGAGCGGCGGCTCATCGCGCGGGCCGGCCGCAGCGCCGTGTCGCTCGGCCCGCTGTTGACCGGCGCCGCCGCCGGCGCGATGCTCAACCGCTGGGAGACCCGCCGGCTCGGCGCCGAGGTGCGAGGCGACCTGAGGCGCCGCTCGGCCCAGGGATCCCGCTGGGCGGACTGACCGGCCGGCGCCCGCGCCGGGTCCGGCTACGGCTCGACAGCCAGCCCGGGCAGGGCATCCCAGCCGGTAATGGCGAGCACCGTGACGATGTGCTGCGGGACGTTCCGCAGCCGCACATGCCGGGCGTGCCCGGCGCCGTCCCCGTCGGCCAGCCGCACGATGGCCCGCAGCCCGGCCAGATCGCAGTAGCTCACCCCGCTGAGGTCAAGGTGCACCTCCTGGTGCCCGTCGGCGAGTTCATGCAGGGAGGTCACCAGGGCGGGATACGTGGCCTCATCGATCTCTCCCGCGATGGCCAGGCCCGCCGGGAAGGCAGTCGGGGTGATCCGCAGTACCCCGTTGTCGTACGCGGGATGACGCTCAGCCGTCACGGATCTACCTCCCTCGCGCGGGTCAGGGGCACCTGCTGCCAGGTGGGGCGGGATGAAGAATACGCTGACCAGCGCCGCCCGGGGAGCAGCACGGGACCGGGTCAGGGCCGGGACGCCGCTGCCACGCCGGCCGGGCGCGACGTTCCTTCCCCCGTGAATACGTGGCCGGCCGGGGCCGCGGTTGCGCCAGGGGGCGGCCGCCTGGCCCGGCCGCCGCTCCCGGCACCCCGCCCAGACCCCGTCAGCGGCCATCCCAGGGGCGGGCCAGCCGGGCCGACGACTCGAACATCACCGCGTGCGCGAAGGCCTGGGGCAGGTTGCCGCGCAGCTGATGCTGGCGGGTGTCGAATTCCTCGGTGAACAGCGCGGGTGGCCCGCAGGCGGCCCGGTTGCGCTCGAACCAGCCGACGGCCTCGCTGGTCCGGCCCAGCTGGTGGGTGGCGAGCGCCATCAGGAAACCGCACAGCACGAACGCGCCCTCAGCCTTCTGCAGCGGGCGCCGGTCATGCCGGTAGCGGTAGAGGTAGCCGCCGCTGGACAGGTCGGCCGTGATCGCGCCGAGGGTGGCCAGGCTGCGCGGGTCGGCCGCGGGCACGGCCCCGCGGATGGCAGGCAGCAGCAGGGCGGCATCCACGCGATCGTCGTCGGGAGCGCGCTGCCACCGCCCGCTGGGGTGCAGGCTGTCGGCGGCCACGTCAGCCAGGATGGCATCGGCCAGGGCCTGCCAGGCTGCGGCCTGGCCCGGGGCTGCGCCCGCCGCGGCGATCGCCCGCAGCCCCGCGACGCACATGAGCCGGGAATGGGCCCAGCGATGGTTGTCGAGTTCCCACACGCCAGCGTCCGGTTCGCTCCACCTGGTCTCGATGGCCTTCACCGCCACCTCGGCGGCCTGCCATTGCAGGGTGTCCAGGTGATCATGGCCGGCCGCGGCCGCGAAGAGCTGGAGCGCCTCACCCAGTGAGTCCAGCTGGAACTGGCGGTTGACCCAGTTGCCGACCTTGTCCGCGCCGCCGGGGTAGCCGGACAGGCGGGGGAGTGACTTCTCGCCGGGCACCGGCCCGCACGCCACGGTGTAGGCCGGCTTCAGGCCGGGGCCGTCGGCCAGGATGCGGTCGGCCACGAAGGAGACGGCGCCGTCCAGCAGGCGGTGCGGGCCGTCGGCGGCCACCGCCTGGCCGGCGTAGCACTGGTCCCGGATCCACGCGTAGCGGTAGTCGTAGTTCCGCCCGGCCTTGGAGCGCTCCGGCAGCGACATGGTGGCCGCGGCGACCATGCCGCCGCTGCTGCTGGTCAGCCCGGCGAGCACGGCGTAACTGTGGCGGCTGTCCGCGGCGGCCAGGCTCGGCCCGAGTTCGGGGACGGCCGCCGCCCAGGACGTCTCGGTGGCCTGCCACGCCTCCGGCGCGGGCACCGGGACCCGCGGCAGCGCCTGGTCCGATATCTCCAGCACCAGGTCGTGATGGGTGCCCTCGGGCAGGGTCAGGTGCAGCTCCAGTGCGCCGTCGGCGCGCACCGCGGCGTCCGCGCCGCCCGACCACCGCATCCGGAGCGTGCCGCTGCGGGCCGCCCAGACCCCGCCGGCTTGCTTGAGCCGGGTCATCCGGTGCCGCCCGAAGCCGGCCCGCAGGTCCAGGACCACCCTGACCCGCGCCGGACCGTCGAGGGCCACGACCCGGCGCAGCACCACGGCGGTGTGCGGGTCTCCCGGGTAGGCGAGTGCCTCGCGGCACTCGGTGAAACCGCTGCTGGTGATCCAGCGGCTGCGCCAGATCAGCGTGCTGTCCTCGTAGTAGCCGCCCCAGACGAACCGCGGTTCCTCCGGGGTGACGGCGTAGACACCGGGCCCCCCGATCAGGCAGGAGAAGACGCCATCCGCGTCCCACCGGGGTGCGCACAGCCAGGCGAAATCACCGCGCGGCCCGACCAGCGCCCCCCGTTCCCCGTCCGCCACCAGCGCGTACTCACGCAGCACATGCGGCGGGAACTCCCCGGCCGCACCCAGATCATGACTGGCCATGCTCTCCTCATCCGCCACCCTGGGGCGTCCGGCTACCCTCGCCTGGCCGGGCCAAACGATCACCCGGCGGGCGGGTGTCAGACCGGGATGACCGGCCCGGCGGCCAGGCCGTAGCCTTCCCCGGCCGCCGCCACCAGCTGGCCCAGGATGCCGGTGAGCTGGCTGCGGGCCGCAGGCGGGAGCGCGGCCACGATCCGGCTGAGCTCGCGCTCGCGCCACACGGACACCACGCTCACCAGGCGCTGGCCGCTGGGCGTCAGCTCCAGGGTCACCACGCTGCGGTGCCGTGGGTCGCTGCCCCGGGCCACATGGCCTGCCGCGACCAGCCGGTCGGCCAGCCTGGTCACCGTGGACGCGTCCAGGCCAAGTGCCCGGGCCACCCGCGCCGACCGGGCACGGCCCAGTCCGGCGAGGACGGCCAGCATCCGGAACTGGGGCAGCGTGATCACGCCGTCGAGGGCATCCAGGCTCCGCAGCGCGACCCCGGCCAGGACCCGCGTCGCCTCCTGGAGGGCTTCCACCTGCTCGGGGAACTCCTGCATGCCCGCGGGATCATCAGCGGCGGGGGAGGGGGACCGGACGGCGGCCGGGGGTGTTTCCACAGCAAAACATTGTAATGAGAAACACTTGCTATCTGCCAGTATCTGGTGGCGCCACCCGGCCGCCCGGGCCAGCGGATGGTGTAGGCCCCGGCCGCACGGGTAGTGCCGCGGTCAGCGCTGGTAGGCTCTCCGCCGGAATCACAGGCGGGCGCGCGTGCTGGCCCGGTGGTGATCCTGATGGGATACGACATGTTCCGGGGTTCCAGGGATGAGCAGCTCGAGGTGAGTACGGCCGAGCGGGGACTGGCTGCCCTGATCGAGGTGGCGGAGCGGGCCGTGGAGAAAATCGGCTCGTCCGTACCGCCGGCGCAGCTGCGCGCCCTCCTGATCATCGACCGGGCCGGGAGCCTCAACCTCAACCGGCTGGCCTCCGAGACCGGGGCATCCGCGTCGGCCACCAGCAGGCTGTGCGACCGGATGGAAGTCGCCGGGCTGCTCACCCGCGACCGTGCGGAGGAAAGCCGCCGGGAGATCGTGCTGCTGCTCACCGAGTCGGGCCGGCGGCTGGCTGGCTGGGTGCGTGACCAGCGGCGCGCGGCGCTGGCCGAGATGCTCCGGGCCATGACGCCGGAGGGCCGCGACGCCCTGATGCGCGGGCTCGGGGAGGTCGCGGCCGACGCCGGCTGAGTATTCCACATGGAAACACTTGCCTTATGCTGGATGTCCGTGACAAGCTTGATGTATGGAAACACTTGCCGCAGAAGAGGCAGCTGCGGCGCCCCCGCCCCGGACCATGGGCCGGCCCGCTGACGCAGCTGCGAGCGAGCTTGAACAGCTAGGCGACGAGGAACTGCTGCACGAGATCCGGTCGTGCCCGCCGGGCAGCACACGCCGGGACGAGGCGTGCGAAGTCCTGGTCGGCCGGTACCGGGGACTGGTCCGGGCGTGCGCCAACCGTTACCGGCGCAGCCCCGAGCCGACCGAGGACCTGGTCCAGGTGGGTTACGTGGGCCTGCTCAAGGCGATCAACAACTTCGACCCCGGCGTCGGCCGGAACCTGGCCGCCTACGCCCAGCCGTGCATCACCGGCGAGATCAAGCGCTACTTCCGGGACAAGCGGTGGCAGGTGCACATCGAGCGGCCGGTCCAGGAGCGGCTGCTCGAGCTGCGTGAGTCGGCCCGCCAGCTCACCCAGGAACTGGGCCACGCGCCCAGCGACGCCGAACTGGCCAGCGATCTGGGCCTGACCGAGGCGGCGGTCCGCGAAGCGCACGGCGCAGACCTGCTCCTGCAGCCAGCCTCACTCGATGCGCCGCTGTCTGGCCAGCCCGACACGGCCAGCCTGGCCGACCTGCTCGGCGGGGACGACCCGCAGATGGAGCACACGCTGTCCATGGAGGCACTCGCGGTGCACTGGGGTGAGCTGCCCCGGCGGGAGCAGCGGATTCTCCTCATGCGCTTCTACGGGGACATGACCCAGGCGGAGATCGGGCGGACCCTGGGCATCTCGCAGATGCACGTGTCCCGGCTCCTCGCCCACGCGCTCACCTTCCTGCGGCAGCGCATCCTCGGCTCACCGGAGGCCAGCGGGGGGAGGCTGGCCGCGACCTGAACGGGCCGCCCCGGGGCCGGCGTCCGTGCCATGGTCTTTCCAGGTCACGGCGTCCTGTCCCGGGGCTTCGTTCCCCCATGAAAACAGCAGTTTCCCGGGTTCCGGGACATTATCGTGTCGCGGAACAGCAAGCGCGGAAGCCGCTAGCCCCGGTGACGGGGCTGGCGGTCTGTCATGAGGAGCGTTGGGTGAGGCAGTCTCCCCCGGAGGTGCCATGAGCGTGCCGACTCACGCCGGCGTCCCCGCTCCGCGCGGCCCGGCTGCCAAGCCCCAGGAGAGCAGCAGCCCGGATCCCGGGCGGCTCGCCTGGCTGGGCGACCCGGACACGATCCTCCTGGTCGAGGACGACGCGGCCGACGTCATGCTGGTGGAGGAACTTCTCGCGGACAGCGGCATGCACGCCTCGCTGACGGCGGTGCGGACCCTCGCCGAGGCTGCGGACCTGCTCGGCCAGGGCTCCGCGCCCGGCTGCGTCCTGCTCGACCTGCACCTGCCCGACGTGCAGGGGCTGGAGGCGGTCACCCAGATGCTGGCCGCCGCCCCGGGAGCGCCCGTGGTGGTGCTGACCGGCCTGGCCGAGGAGAGCGCCGGGCTCGCCGCGGTCGCCGCGGGGGCCCAGGATTACCTGATCAAGGGCCAGGCGCCGCCGGACGTATTCGGCCGCGCGATCCGCTACGCCACCCAGCGCAAGCACGTGGAACAGGCGTCAGCGGCCCTGCAGCGCAGTGCGCTGCGGGCGGAGGAGAACGCCCGGCTGGAGCGGGCCCTGCTGCCCACCCCGCTGATCCGCACCGGGGCGTTCGAGATGGTCGCGCGCTACCGCCCGGGCCGCGCCAACGCCCTCCTCGGGGGGGACTTCTACGACGTGGTCGAGACCCGGGACGGCATCGTGCACGCGGTCATCGGTGACGTCTGCGGGCATGGCGCGGCCGAGGCCGCCATCGGGGTCTGCCTGCGGGTGGCCTGGCGGTCCCTGGTCCTGGCCGGCGCGCCCCCCGCGGCCCTGATGGGGCTGCTCGAGCAGCTGCTGATGGCAGAGCGGGAGGACGAGCACCTGTTCGCCACCCTCACCCACCTGGTCTTCGGCCCGGACCAGCGCAGCGTCCGGGTGCTGCGGGCCGGCCATCCCGGACTGCTGCTGCGCACCCCGGGACACGTGGACCTGGTCGAGGGACCAGCCGGGCCCGCGGTTGGCCTGGAGCCGGGCATGTCCTGGCCGGAGCAGGAGCTGCCGCTGCCCGCGGACTCGGGCCTGGTGCTGTTCACCGACGGGCTGTTCGAAGGCCGGATGGGACCGGGCAGCCAGCGGCTCGGCGAGGAAGGCCTGCTGGCCATGGCCCGCGGCCTGGCCATGCTCCCCCCGGCGGGTTTCGTCGACCGCCTGCTGGACACGACCGGGGCCGCAGCGGCACCCTACGGCGGGCTCGCCGACGACGTCGCCATCGTCCACCTCGGCTGGAAGGCATGGCCGTGAGCACATCCGGGGCGCCCGGGCGGCGGCTGCGGGAACTCTCCGTCCAGGGCTGGTTCCGGCTGGTCTTCGGCGGGCTGGCGGTGCTGGTCGTGGCGGCCGCCCTCGTGGTGGTGGCGCTGACCGCGCGGACCCGGGACATCTCCGACGAGCTGGCGAGTTCGGTCCTGCCGGCCCAGGCCCAGGCCTACCGGCTGCAAGGGGCCCTGGTCGACCAGGAGACCGGCGTGCGCGGCTACGCCATCACCGGCGACCCGCGGTTCCTCCAGCCGTACACGAGCGGGCGATCCACCGAGCAGGCCGCCGCTGCGCGGCTGCGTACCGAGATCGGCGGTGAGCAACCCCTGGCGGGAGACCTGGGCCGGGTCGAGCGGGCCGCCGACGGCTGGCGGACCGGCTACGCCCTTCCGCTGATCAGCCGGGCGCGGAGCGGGCCGCTCAACGGCAAGGACCTCACGCTCCTGGACCAGAGCAAGAACGCCTTCGATCATCTCCGGGCGCTGTTCGCGGTGCAGAACACCCATCTGGCCGCGACCTCGCACGCCGACGGGGCTTCCCTGGCCCGGGCCCGCAGCTTCCAGGACGCGGCCTACGTGGCCATCCTGGCCGCGTTCCTGCTCGCAGCGGCCGCCCTGGCCATCCTGCTGGACCGGGCCGTGATCCGGCCCCTGCACCGGCTCCGCGCCGCCTCGGAGCTGGTGGCCGAGGGGGACTACACCCATCACATCCACCCGGCCGGCCCGGCCGACCTGCGGGCGGTGTCCTCGGCCGTCGAGGGGATGCGCAGCGAGCTGGTCACGGCGCTGGAGACCAGCCGCGACGCGCAGGCCGTCGCGGCCCGCCAGGCGGCCGACCTGGACGCCCAGGCCGCGGAGCTGCGCCGCTCCAACGGCGAGCTGGAGCAGTTCGCCTACGTGGCATCACACGACCTGCAGGAACCGCTGCGCAAGGTCGCCTCGTTCTGCCAGCTGCTGGAAAAGCGCTACAGCGACAAGCTCGACGAGCGCGGCCTGAAGTACATCGAGTTCGCCGTGGACGGCGCGAAGCGGATGCAGGTCCTGATCAACGACCTGCTGACCTTCTCGCGGGTCGGCCGGGCCACCGACGTGCTGGTGCCGGTGCCGCTCGACCAGCCGCTGGACGCGGCGGTCACGGCCCTGTCCGCCGCGGTCGAGGAGACCGGGGCGGTCATCGAGCGTCCCGGCCCGCTGCCGGAGGTGATAGGCGACCCGACCCTGCTCGGCATGTTGTGGCAGAACCTCATCGGCAACGCCATCAAGTTCCGGGGGCCGGGCCGTGCGCCCGTGATCCGCGTCACCGCGGCCGCGCAGCCGGACGGGGGCTGGCAGATCGGCGTGGCCGACAACGGCATCGGCGTCCCGGCCGAGTTCGCCGAGAAGATCTTCGTTATCTTCCAGCGGCTGCACGGGCGGGACGCGTACCCGGGCACCGGGATCGGCCTGGCGCTGTGCAAGCGGATCGTCGAGCAGCACGGCGGCCAGATGTCCCTGGACACCACCTACGCGGGCGGGACGCGCATCTACTTCACCCTGCCCGCAGCGGCCGCCGCGGTTTCCGAAGGCCCGGCCGGTAACCCCGAAGTCATCGTCACCTTCGCCCGCCCGGACCCGGGCCCGGACAGCGCCAGCGACCCGGGCCCCGGCGGCCCGGCGGAACCAGGCGGCGAGAACATCAGCACCATCCCCGGAGGAACACTGCATGTGTGAGCTGGAACCGATCGAAGTCCTGCTCGTCGAGGATGACCCCGGCGATGAGCTGATGACCCGGGAAGCGTTCGAGGACAACAAGATCCGCAACCGGCTGCATGTGGCGCGGGACGGGGAAGAGGCCCTGGACTTCCTGTACCGCCGCGGCGCGCACGCCAGCGCGCCGGAGGTCGACCTGATCCTGCTCGACCTCAACCTGCCCAAGTACGACGGGCGGCAGATCCTGGAGAAGATCAAGTCTGACCCCGAGCTCTCCCACGTGCCGGTGGTGATCCTGACCACCTCCTCGTCCGAGGAGGACATCCTGCGCAGCTACAAGCTGCACGCCAACGCGTACGTCACCAAGCCGGTAGACGTGGAGCAGTTCATCGCGGCCGTCCGGCAGATCGACGAGTTCTTCGTGACGGTGGTCAAGCTCCCGCGGCGCTGACCACCGTGCACCCGCCCCGGCGGCCGTTCAGGCGCGGTTGCCGGCGGGGTCTTCCTCCTCCGTGGCAGGCGCGCTGCCGCCTGCGCCGGCGTCCCGGCCTTCCTGGCCGGCCTGGTCGCCGTTGGACCGGTTACGCCCGAACATGTCGGCCAGCGCCTGGCGCATGGCGGTCCAGCTACGCAAAGAGCCCCGGGGCACCCTGAGCGAGATGTACGACGCGATGCCGGTCGGGATGGGCAGCCAGAAGTTGACCAGCCGCCAGGCCAGCACGCCCAGCGTGGCGACGCTGCGGGTCAGGCCGAAGCCGATCAGCAGCACCGGGGTGACCGAATCGATCACGCCCAGCCCGGCCGGGGTGATCGGGATCGCGCCGAGCACGTTCGCGATCCCGTAGGCGGCGAACAGCCCGACCGGGTTGGCGAAGGCGCCGAACGCGGCGATGAAGCACCACAGTGAGGCCGCGTCGAGCAGCCAGTTCAGCGCCGCCCAGCTCAGCGACCAGGTCATGACCCGCCGGTTGCTGGCTAGCTTGCGCAGCGACTCGTCCGCCTGGAAGACGATCTTCTCCAGCCGGTCCCCGCCGACGCCGGGGATCTTGTCACCGGCCGCGTGCAGGATGCGCGCGGCCCGCGGCGCGCCGCGGGTCAGCCCGATGATCAGTGCGGCGATCAGCGCCAGCAGCAGCGCGCCCACGATGGCTACCGTCGCGTAGATGGGCTTGAACCCGGACAGCGGGATGGAGATGACGAGCGACAGCCAGAGCAGGACGTTCAGCACGATGGTGGAGCCCATGCCTTTGGTGGCCATCATCACGCCGACGTCGGTGCCGTCCAGTCCCTCCGAGGTGAAGAGCGAGTAGCCGACGCCGGCGCTGCCGATGGTGCCCGCCGGGATCATATGCGCCACCGCCGCCGCGGCCAGGTCGATCCGGAACAGCCGCGAGATGCCCGGGCGGCCCTTCGGGGGCAGCAGTTCCCGGGTCAGCAGCGCGTAGCAGAACAGCGAGAGCCCTTCGAGCACCAGCCCCGCGATCATCCAGGGGATGCTCACCCGGCCGAGCAGGTACAGGTTCTTGCTCGCGCCGACCAGTTCGGGGATGACCAGGTACTCGATGATCAGGGCCAGGACGAAGAGGATGACGATCCGGCGGATCGGCCGCTTGGCCGCCCGGAGCCACCTGGCCTGAAGCCAGCGCGGCAGCGGGGGAGCGCCCCCGCCCTGCGGCTCGTTCCCCTGGTCGCGCCCGGCCGGCCCGGTCAGCTTCGGTCC
>Ga0182024_10014444_pt1 | contig 15267 bp, 8 predicted proteins | sample P32metaG_FD_120480 | JGI IMG/M metagenome (GOLD analysis project Ga0182024, IMG submission 120480) | Permafrost microbial communities from Stordalen Mire, Sweden - P3-2 metaG (Illumina Assembly) | ecosystem: Environmental > Terrestrial > Soil > Wetlands > Permafrost | place: Sweden: Stordalen... | reverse complement strand
CGAATGGGAATATGCATGTCGAGCCGGAACCGAGCATCGTTATTTCTGGGGCGACGATCCGGAGGATATGGTCGAATACGGCAATGGGCCCGATCGCGACCTCAAGCTCTATAACGAGCAACACGGCCACGGCGACCCAATCATTGCGAAATGGGTGAACGGCGTGAAAACCGACACGACGATTCCCTTTCCATTTCTCTCGCGCCGCGACGGCTATGTATTCACGGCGCCGGTTGGCAAGTTTCGGCCGAACGCTTTCGGCCTGTACGACATGATCGGAAATGCCTGGCAATGGTGTTCCGATTGGCATGACGTTAATTACTACAAGAATTCACCAATAGATGATCCAAAAGGGCCAGCCGCCGGCTCCGGCCGCGTGGCCCGGGGCGGTAGTTGGCGCTTTCCGGCTGCCAACTGTCGCTGCGCCGATCGCGGCCTTGATCTGCCCGCGTACCGTGCCTCCAACATCGGATTTCGCGTGGTGTGTGAGCGTTAGCCTGAGCGTCCCAGTCGTCCTCATGTAGAACTCTGAAACTCTGTTCTCTGGTCTCTGGCGGGGGTGTAGGGGGCGGTAGCCCCCGCTCGCAATTTTTTTACAATCGGTTTTCGCGCCATGAATGCCCCCGACACGCCGCTGTTCGTCCAGACCCACGATTTCCTGCTGTGGCTGATCCGCCACACGCAGCGGTTCCCAAAAAATCTTCGCCACACGTACACTCAAAAGCTCGAAACGCTCAGCCTAGAATTTCACGAATCGATCCTAATGGCCAATTCGTATCGCGGCAGGGACCGAAGCGATTGGTTGCAGCGGGCCGACGGAAAATTAGTTTGCCTTCGTGCTCTGTTGCGGATAGCCTATGATTTGCAATTGCTGGCCGGCACGCAGGTGAAGCATGCCGCCCAGTTGGTCGATGAACTCGGGCGTCTTTTGGGCGCCTGGAGAAAGGGGACGGATCGCAAGACGCCGGCTCCGAGCGCGTGAACCGGGGCGGTAGTTGGAACAATACGCCTGCCAACTGTCGCTGCGCCAATCGCGACAATGATGTGCCCGCGAACCGTAACTACAACATCGGATTTCGCGTGGTGTGTGAGCGTTAGCCTGAGCGTCCCAATCGTCATTACCGCCAGATGTCGGGTCTGCGCCAGCGAGTCTGGGCCAGCACGCCCGGCCCGTGCCAAGAGGACGACACGGTCCGTATCCTGCGTACCCGGCTCGCCGAAGGAGAACCGAACGCGAGCGCTGGGGCCAAAGCCGCGGCGACCCCACGGGGCTGGTAGCCCAAACGGGCGAACGTCCCGGGGGGTCATTTTTACCGCTCACCCGCGCGAGAGGCGAGGATGGCGCGCACGTATGGAAACTTGTGGCCGCAGTTCGTGTCGTGGGAAAACTTGCTCGCCGCGTACCACCTTTGCCGGCGGCGCAAGCGCGCCAGACCGGAAGCTGCACGGTTCGAGTTCGATTGGGAATTCGAGCTTATCCAGCTCCAGCGGGAATTGAGCGACGGTAGTTATGCTCCGGGAGCTTACCGAAACTTCTTCATCCACGAGCCGAAGCGGCGCAAGATCAGCGCCGCGCCCTACCGGGACCGGATTGTCCATCACGCGCTGGTGCGCGTATTGGAGCCGATCTTCGAACGCCGGTTCATTTTCGACAGCTACGCATGCCGCAAGCGCAAAGGCACCCACCGAGCCGTCGATCGGGCCCACGGCTTCTTGCGCAAGAACGCCTATTATCTCAAGACCGACATCGTGCGGTTCTTCCCCAATGTCGACCACGCTGTGCTGCTGGAAGTGATCGGGCAGCATGTGCGCGACGAAAGGTTGGTGGCTCTGATTGGACGAATCATCGCGTCGGGCGCCGGTTTGCTCGCCGACGAAGCGACCAACGGACTTTTTTCAGGCGACGACCTGTTCGCACTATTGCGGCCGCGCGGCTTGCCGATCGGAAATCTGACCAGCCAGTTTTTCGCCAACGTCCTGCTGGATACCGTCGACCACTGCGTCAAAGAGGAGTTGCGCGCGCCGGGTTACGTCCGTTATGCCGACGACCTGTTGCTCTTCGGCGAGTCGAAATCACAGCTTGGGGAATGGCGATACGCGGTGGCGCGGCGGTTGGCAGGGCTGCGGCTTAAGTTGCACGACAACAAGACGTGCATCGCGCCCTGTCCCCGAGGGCTGACGTTTCTCGGCTTCGTGTTGCGCCCCGAAGGTCGCCGGCTGCCGCAACAATCCCTGTCGAGGTTTCGCCGGCGAATGCGCCGATTGCGCTGGCTGAAGCAACACGGAATGGTGCGACCACGGACGATTGGGGCCTCGATTGCGGGCTGGCTCGCCTACGCCGGCGGGGCCAGTAGCGCAGGTGTTCGGCGTTCGTTCTGGCGCCAGATACGGTTTTGAGAAACGCCATGACTTCTGAAGCGCGCGTTGTTCCCGACGTTTTGCGCCTGCCGAACTCTCCGACGGATAGACTCAATAGTGGCGGTCGTAATTCCACGACAATACGATAGGAAGCAGAGATTTGGGAAAACCCCAAGGGAGATCAACGATGAGACGGCAATTGCTTTGGGGAATGCTGTGCGGCTTGATTACTTTCGGTGGAACCGCTTCGGCAAGTGCCGAAGGGCCCGCAAAGCCGGCGCCGGTCGTGCTTGAGCAAATCATCTCGCGCGAGGATCCTTCATTTAATTGTGCCATCTCCGATCTGACCATCGGCCGCGACGTGATGGTGTATCTCACGTCGGCCGGACATGACACGGGCTACATCCTGCGCGTCAGTCGCGACGGCCTCGACAAACTCGGCGGAGCATCGGCGCCGGCCATCAATAATGCCACGGCCGACGCCAACGGCCTGATCGCCAGTTCGAATGGCCATTTTTCCCATCAAGTGACGTTCTACGACAAGGATTTCCAGAAGATCAACACCGTCACCGATTTTCTGGTCAACGATCAGGTCGGTTGGGACGCGCCGGCCGCCGTCGAGGCGGGGGCCAGCGGCGATTTCTATGGGCTCGATCAACATCGCGATCGAATTCTGCGAATCAACTCCGCGGGCAAGCTCGTCAAGTCCTACGCGCTGTCGCATATCGACCAGACGCAGGCCGACGGATTCCGCGTCTGCGAAAAGTTGCAGGCATTTTATGTCTCCATGCGCTACAAGCCGGAGATGGAGTGCCTCGGTTTCGACGGCAAGACGAAATGGCGGCGCGCCGTCGGCGCCGCCGTCAGCACGCCCTGGGGCGACGACGGCGGATTCGACGTCGACGACGATGGCTGGCTGTATACGATTCGGCCGAACGAAAGCGTCGTCCGGAAATTCGATAGCGACGGCAAGCCCGCCGGCGAGATCAAGCTGAATATGCCGCCCGAGCGGAAATCGGGTTTCCCGGTGCGCGCCATGCGAGTCTGGGGAGGCGAGGCGTTTCTGCGGGTTCATCATCCGAGCGAGCTGTTTCAGGTTTACGATCTATCCACGGGCAATCTCAAGCGTGCGGTGAACACCGACCACGAGCGGCTGACGGTGACGATGTCCGGCGGCGCTTGGACGGCCGGCGGCACGGTCGATTTCAGAATCGATTTCGACGGCGGCGGGCGGCGGATCAAACCGGCGTGGCGAGTTTGGGCTCGGCCGTTTGGCGTGCTCGATTATCGCGAGTTGAAAGTTGCCGGCGGCGCGCTGCGGGTGCCGGAAGATTTCGCGGGCCTGTATCAGATCAAGGTCACGCCCGAGGCGACGCCGTGGCAGCGCGGGACGATCGCGAGCGAATACAAGGTCAGCCGGATGGTAGAAGTACGATCGCCCGGCGCGGTGGGGAGCGTCGCGGTGGCTACGCCGGGCAATCGTGTCTGGTTCGGCCGCGGCGAGGCGATTCCATTTTCGATTCTGGTTCATGCGCCGAAAATTCCGCACGACACCGAATTGGCGATTGCCCTTCGCGGCGGACAGGAAGTTTTCGCGTCGGCCAAAACGCAATTGGCTCCGGGTGCCAAGGAACTGAAATTCTTGGTGCCCAGCTTGCTCACGGCCCGGCTGCGGCCCGGCAAGTATGTGATTGACGTTGCCGCGAAGGGGCTGACGTGCATCAGTCAGCCGCTGGAGATCGGCTCTGGATTGCAAGGCGCGCCTTTCTTCACCGTCCAATATGGCGACTACGGCCCGACGTATCCGGAAGCCGATTCGTGGAACGCGCCCGATATCGTCGCGGCGAGCATCGAGCGAAACAAGCGGCTCGGCTTCAATCTGATGGTTGACCGTTTGGGTTGCCAGGTCGATGCCGTCGTGGGAAAAAGTCAACGCGGGCAGATCGACGCGGAGTATCAGGCATTGCTCGCCGATCCGGCCGCGGCGCCGGCGGCCAAAATACTGTCGTTGCCCACGGCCGTGCAAGCGATCGCGGGCTACGGGGCCACGGGCGCCAGTCAAATGGCCATTCTGATGAACAACGACGCCGGATTGCCGCTCGACGGACCGGGCTTCGATGGCCGCAAACCGGATCAGATTTTCAGCGATCTGACCACCGTCACCGAAGCGCTAAAGCCTTTTCCGGCATTCCGCGGCTGGAGTTGGGCGTCGAACTGGTGGGTGTTCGGCAATCGGAGTTCGGCGGCAGCCAAGACGCCAGAAGAAAAGACCGCTTACGAATCGGCCATGAAGCGGGCCGCCGCGACCGGCGCGTGGGACGAAGTCCTCGACCACGTCGCCGGTTATCGGCTCGCCTATGCCGTCGATGCACAAGCGGCGTTCAACAAGAAGCTCAACGAGTTGTCGCCGGGCAAGGTGACGGCTTCGGCTTGCCCGTTCCGCAATGTCGAAAGTTATCCGCCCCTATCACTCTCGAACGTCGATGAAACCGACATGCAGGCGCAGTGGGAACAGGTGTCGCTGCCGCTGCATGGCCCGATGAATGTCGATTTCTACAAGCGGCCGGGCAAGAAGGCGTGGGGGCATCCCGAGGTTTGGAACGACGCCGGCACCGGCGAGCAGATTCTGCCCGTGCTGTGGCAGATGGTGATGCGCGGGGCCGACGGAGTCGGCTGCTCCGGCGCGGTCCCGCAATGGTATTTCGCCATCAAGGGGAACACTGAAGATCCGCGAATAAGTTGGAACGGCATGACCAGCGTCTATCGCAGCTTGAACGGAGTGCTCAATCGCTATGGGCCCTGTTTCTCCGCGATGCAAAATCACGACTCGGTCGCGATCATCGCCGACGGCCGAATGTTCAAGATCGACGAATGGTCGAACATCATGGGCCGGCATTTCGCGCGCGTGATGGAGGCGTATGCCGCGTGCCTTCATGCCCATCGGCCGGCGAGCATCGTTTTTGCCGACGATCTGAAGCCCGGCACGCTCCAGCAATATCGCGCGGTGCTGGTCGTCGGCCAGACGGTCGAAATGGAGCCGGCGCTCGTCGCGGCGCTGAAGGAAGCCAAAGAAGCCGGCGTCGCGATCTTCGCCGACGGCACCTGCCGGGCCGAGTTGGTCAAGGATTTCACAGCGCTGGGCGTCTCGTTCGACAAGTTTGAAAAAGACCCCAGTCCTGCCGCCGACGACCATGCCTATTGGCGATTCGTCGCCTACGCGAAGGCCGATGCCGCGGCGGTGGCAAAAGCGCTGGCCGCGGTCAAGCCGGCGGCGCAAGTGGCGAACCCCGAGGTTTTCATCTCGGAGCGGCAAGCGGAGAAGGGACGGTATCTGTTCGTCGTCAACAACACGATCCCGAGTGAACTCGACCCGGGCAATCTGTGGCGCGCGACGTTGGCGACGAGCAGCCTCGTGCCGCAGGTCGTGCCGGTGAAGCTTGATTTGGCGGATGGACAGGTCGTCTACGATGTGTTCGCAGGCAAAGCGGTGAAAGTTGCGGCCGATGCCGTCATTCAAGCCGATTGCCGTAGCACGCCCGCGCGGATTTTCGCCATCCTTCCGGTCGCCGTTTCGTGGATTCAAGTGAAGGGCCCGAAGACTGTCAGCGGCGGCGACGTGATGCAATGGGAAGTCGAAGTCCAAGGATCCAATGGCAAAGCGATCGCCGCCGCCGTGCCGGTTCGAGTTCGCTTGACGGCCGGCGACGGCAGCCTGCTCGAGGAGCGATTCGTCTCCGCTTCGTCTCATGGCGCGAGTGGCGAGTTCACGGTGCCCATCAATGTGCCGAATGGTCCGATATTTCTCGAAGCCGTCGAACTTCTCAACGGGATTAGGTCCCACCTGGGAATAGAGGCTCCCAGGGTTAAGTTCGTGCCGCTCGATTTGACGGCCGGCGGCGCGCTCAGCGTGCCCGCGCCCTTGGCGGCGGTGGAATCCCAAACGTTATTCGAAGGTGACGCTCACGATTTCTCGCCAGCCGACGAATCGTTCGGCCCGCATGTGCGCGACATGGTCGTCACCGACGGCGGCAAGCTGGCGGTCATGAACGCGATGAATTGGGACAATAATCTGTACGGCGTCGATCTCGATTCCGGCAGAATCCGCTGGCGGCAGCGAGTCGGGCATTACTTCGCATTCGAGCCCGTGGCGCTCACGAGCGGCGTCGCGGTGCAAGGCTTCGATCTCAAAAGCGCGCAGGGCTATCATCTATATAAGGTCGGCGCCGATGGAACGCTCCAGCGGCGATTTGCTCTCTACGGCCTTCCCACTCGGCTGCCGCATCGATTCGTGCCCGGCTTGGTGCGGGATCATGTCGATAGCTTTGCCGTCGGCGACGATGGCAAGTGGATCGCAACCGCGGGCAATCTGGGCCTGGCCGTCTGGTCGAGCGACGGCAAGGTTCTCTGGCAGGAAAATTGGTTTCGCAAGAATCGCCACTCCGGCAAAGTCGTCGCGCTCGATGCCGCGACGCTGTTGGTGATCGAGGGGACCACCGCCACGGCCTACGGCGCTGCCGACGGCCAGCGGAAATGGCAATTGCCGCTCGGCCGCAGTGGCGAAATTCGCATTGCGCGCGTTAGTGCCGATTCCAAGACTTGCGCGCTCTACAACACGGCCGACGGCGGAAAGCTTTCGATCCTGCGCGACGGCAAGATTTTCCGCGTCATTCCCACCGCGGCAGAGGATTTTTCCATCTCGGCCGACGGTTCGCAAATCGCGCTGGTGACGGAGAATTCGCTCAAGCTCTATTCCGTGGCCGACGGGTTGCAATGGATTTTCAACGGCGACGATTTGATGCACTTTCCGCGATTCTCCGCCGACGGTCGGCTGGCGGCGACAAGCGGTCTCGGCACGGTGTATGTCGTCGATGCGGCCGGACGGACCTTATTGGAACGAGACATGGGCGCGTTGGCCGTGCCCGCGTGGCTCGCCGACGGCAGTTTGGTGCTTGCCAACTGGGAAGGGACCGTCTGCCGGCTCGACAAGAATTACGCGCAGCAATGGCGAACCCGCCTGACGCCCGAGCCGACCGACATGCGCGGCAAGCTTTTGGCCAACGACGGCGCGCCGACGACGCAAATCACCGGCTGGGGCAACGCCGTGGAATCATCGACGGCAAAGCCCGCCGATCTCTCCGCGAATCTGCTCGCCAAAACCACTCCGCTAATTACGCTGATGGGCACGAACGGCCAACTGCCGCTCGTCGAGTCGCCCCATCAAAAAATCTCGATGCTCTACGACGGCAAGGCCGCCAGTCCGCCACAGCCTTGGATTCCGTGGGAGCAAGTCGGCACGTTCGCCGAAACCTCGCCGATCAACTATATCGTCGTCGACGCCTTCCGCACCCAGATGCGCGTGACGGGCGTGACGCTCGTCGAGGATGCCGATCATCCCGAGAGCTGGCTGCGCGACGCGTCGATCGAGTCGTGGGACGCGGCCAAGGAACGCTGGGTGCCCATTCAACCGTTGCTCTCAAATGCGGCCGTGCATACGCACACGTTCGCCAAACCGGTCGAAGCGGCGCGATTCCGCTTGATGCTCCCGTGGGGAGTTTGTGGCAATGTGCGGCTTTCGCAGATCGTGTTTCATGGCGAGCTCGAAGGCTGTTCACATCCGGATGCCGTCGCGCGGCGACCGCTGGCGGTGCTGTTCGACGAGCAGGAAGACATCAAGACCGACCTGGGCAATGTGTCGTTCGCGCTCGAAGGGGCCTACAGCGGCGGACGCTGCCTGACGCTCAAGCCGCCCCCAGGCGGCGAGCTGCGCAGCTCGCCGCCGTTCCGCCAGCAGTTCGGCGAAACGATCCGCAATTGGGACTTTGAGATCGTCGAGCATCCCGAACCGGGCCAATATCGCTACCTGCAATTCGCATGGAAAGCGCTGTCGCCGCAGACCAAAGGGATGACGCTCCGCGTGAGCGAGGGAAACTACGGCGGCACATCATTCGCCGCCGGCGAACCCTCGGCAATGGAGGGCGCGACAGTCGTCCGCCAAACCGAAAGCCCGCCGACAACATGGCAAGTCGTCCGCGTCGATCTCTGGGCCGTGACCAAGAAACCGTCGCGAGTTCGCAGTCTTTGTCTCGGCGCAAAAGGGGGCGGCGCGGCATTCGACCAAATCGTCCTGGGCCGCACCGAAGCCGATTTGCCGAAGACCGAAGACGGCGCAGTCAAGAAACGGTAGAACCAGCCTCACTTCGCCGGATTGTTTTCTAACCACAGAGTCACAGAGAACAGTGAGAAAACAAAACCGAGTCGAAGAATCGTGTGTTTAATCGCCTGCGTCTGGCCCGTTTGGATGCTTCCGGCGTTTCTCGGTGTTCTCTGTGCCTCTGTGGTTAGCCGTTCGTGAAATCCTGTCCGCGAAATCCGATTTAGTAGCCGCCCGTGCCCAGCGCGCCGCTCGCGGGCGTCGGTTGGCCTTCTCTTTCGCGGCGGCGGAATTCGTCGAGCATCGCGGCCGTTGCGGTTGCGCCGCAGCGGGTGGCGCCTAGCTCGCGAACGCGGATCAGGCCGTCCAAATTGCGCACGCCGCCGGCCGCTTTCACTTGCACGCGCTCGGAGCAATTCGCGCGCATCAGGGCCAGATCGTGCTCCGTCGCACCTTGATAGTTGTACGTGCCGTCCGGTTGCTTGACGAAGCCGTAGCCCGTCGAGGTTTTCAACCAATCAGCTCCCGCGTGTTCGCAAATCTGGCAGAGCTTGATTTTGAACGCATCGCCGGTGAGCCCCGCGCCTCCCTTGGCGAGATAATCGTTCTCGAAGATTACCTTCACCTTCGCGCCATGCCGATGGGCTTCGTCGCAGACGGCCCGCACGTCGCGCTCGACGAAGTCCCAATCGCCGCTGAGCGCCTTGCCGATGTTGACGACCATGTCGATCTCGACGGCGCCGTCGCGGCAGGCGGTCTCGGTTTCGAATCGTTTCACCTCGGTCGTGTTGCCGCCGTGCGGAAAACCGACGACGCAGCCGACCCGCACGCCGCTGCCGCGCAGCAACTCGGCAGCCCGCTTCACGGCGTAGGGCTTGATGCACACCGAAGCGACCTGATATTTGGCAGCCACGGCACAGCCGGCTTCGAGCTCCGCGTCGGACATCGTCGGATGGAGCAGCGAATGATCGATCATCCCGGCAAGGTCTTGGTAGGTGTAGCTCATGGCAATCCGCCTTGCGGGACAAAGTTCCGCAGAAAGTGCAACGACTGCCGCAGCGCCGCCTTACGCGCGGCCAGCGAATGTTCATAGCTGCGATCCTCGACTTCGACGCAGACCGGCCCGCGATAACCGATCTCGCCCAGCACCGAGAAAAACGGCCCCCAGGCGATGTCGCCGAGCCCCGGCAGCTTCGGGCTGTGATAGGCCGAGGGAATCGCCAACAGCCCCACGTCGTTCAATCGCTGCCGGTCGATGTACACGTCCTTGGCGTGAACGTGGAACAAGCGCGGCGCGAATTCGCCGAGCGGCAGCAGATAATCCATCTGCTGCCAGACGAAATGCGACGGATCGAAGTTCAGGCCGAACGCGGCGCTCGGGATCGCCTCGAACATCCGCCGCCAGATCGCGGGCGAGCTCGCCAGATTCTTTCCGCCGGGCCATTCATCGGCCGAGAAAAACATCGGACAATTCTCGATCCCGATCCGCACGCCGCACTCTTCCGCCAGCCGCACCAGCGGCGTCCAGGTTTCAAGAAACCGCGGCCAGTTGTCGTCGACCGAGCGAGTCCAATCCCGCCCGACGAACGTAGTCACCTGATCGACGCCCAACCGCGGCGCGGCCCGGATCACTTGCTCGAGATGCTGCCGAGTCCGCGCGGAGTCTTCGGCGTTCGGCGAGAGGACGTGCGGATAATAGCCGAGCGCGCTGATGGCGACTTTGTTCGCGGTACACATCGCGGAAATATCGGCCGCTTCCGTCGGGCCGAGCCGAGTGACATCGACGTGCGTCACGCCGGCATACCGCCGATCCGCCTTCCCCGGCGGCCAGCACATCACTTCAACGCATTCGTAACCCGTCGCCGCGGCAAACTCGATCACTTCGCGCAGCGACAGATCGGGGAGAATGGCGCTGACGAAACCCAGTTGCATCAAGTCGGTTTTCACAGTGTTTTCTTTCACCGGATGATCTCTACGTGCGATTTCTCTAAATTCAACTAAGAAACAACCGACAAATAAATTCCGCGAACTGCTCCCCCCCCGCTAAAGCTTCACGCTCGAATGCTGAATTCTGGCGAATCCAGCTACCGCGGAGCCGAATCCGTAGCTGAATTCGCCAGAATTCAGAGCGACCCGCGACGAGTGCCTGCGGAAAAACCGTGGTTATTTCTCGTGCCGTCCTAAGCGGGATCGAGCATTGTAAAGCCGCGGATCGAGCGACGCAATCAAACGACGGTACAGCTCGGAACTAAGACGATTGTTCGCCGTCGTTGCTTGGCGCGGGTGGGGCCGTTATGCTGATTGGGAACCCGCATTTCCCAGACTCTCACGGACCGCGACCATGTTTCTCGCTCGGCGGTTCTGTCAATTTGTTGCCGGCCAACCGTCGAGTTGCGTGCTATTTGCGCTCTGCGGCGTGTTGCTTGCATTCTGCCCGCGGTCGGGTCCGCGCAGCGATCGCAAAGTGACGATCTCCCCGGAGACGACCTATCTGGTCGAGCCGTTGCGGCCGGACGGGTATGTCGATTACCGCGCGGCGCTCAATGCGACGCTCAGCCAAGGCGTGACACCAGAAAGCAACGCCGTTGTTGTGCTCTGGCAAGCGATCGGGCCAGGCAGTTTGCCTCAGGATGCCGTGCAGTATGCCAAGTTGCTTGGAGTGGCGCCACCGCCACCGTCCGGCTCTTACTACAGACCAGTTTCCGCGTTCCGCATCAAGCCGCCTCCTGTGACGCTGCCTCCAACTGGTATCGACCCGAACGATCCCGACCAGCAGCTCGAAGAGGCGGCCGATCGACCTTGGTCGAAACAGGAGTTTCCGGCGGTGGCCGCCTGGTTGCAGGCCAACAGCAATCCTCTGCGTTTGGTACGCGAAGCGTCCGGCCGGCCGCGATATTTCAACCCACTCGTTGGGCCCGATGGCACCGGGCTGGTTACTGGGCAAATAAACCTAATACTCGACGAGCGCGACCTTGTTTACTTGCTTGCTGCCGATGCGACTCTGAAGATCGGCGCGGACAAGTTGGACGAGGCGTGGCAGGACGCGCTTACGTGCCATCGCTTGGCGCGGCTGAGAGCCCAAGGGCCCATGCTCACTGATAATCTCTTCGCCACTTCGATTGACGGAATCGGTATTAATATCGACTGCTTGATCGCCGGTAGCGACAAGCTTACCCCACAACAGGCTCGACGATTCGCCCGCGAGTTCGCCGAGTTGCCGCCGCTGGGCAGCACGGCAGAGACAATTCGCCTGGGCGGGCGGTTCTGGACTCTGGATGCCATCGTGGACCTAGCGACTTCGACAACGTCGCTTTCGTGGCGCGGCATTTTCGTGAACAGCGCACAATCTGCTTTGCCGCGATGGACGCCAAATCTGCACTTGGATTGGGACGCGACATTTCGCCTGGCGAATTCCTGGATTGATCGCATGGCGCAAGTGGCGGCCATCCCGTCCCCGATAGAGCGGCGCAAGGCGGCGGCGACTCTGACCGCCGATCTGCAGCAAATTGTCGCCGAGACCAAGCGGGCCCCGCTCAATCCGCTGGGCTATTCGGAACTCGTAGCCTCCAACTTGGCGGAGAAATCCTTTGCAATTTGGACGCTCGGAGCGGAGTTGAGTGTCATAAATGGTGAAGATCGCCACCTGGACCTCCAGGAAATGTGTCGCGTGGCATTTGCCTTGGCCGCATACCGAATCGACCACGGAAAATATCCGGTAGCGTTGTCTGAATTAACGCCGCGGTACATCAACGCCGTACCCAAGGATCGCTTCACCGGCTGGGACTTCCACTACAAGCTGGAAACCAACGGCTACGTCCTTTATGGCTCGAATTCTGATGGCAGCGATCCTCCGCTAACGGATCCCACGGGCGATCCGCTTCAAGAGCGTGTTGGAATACGCGTTCCGCCGAAGACGAATAATTAGATTCGCCGATCGCTCGAGTGCAATCTTCCATCTACATCGAATCACCTCTACGACCGCCAGAGGCGCCAGTACATCGCCAGCGCGCCGCAGCCGATCATAAGCGCCAGCAGGCCAAGCAGGCTGAATTGCATTCGTTCGCGGCGGCGTATCATCGCGGCTGCCATGCATACCAGCTTGGCTACCATCACCAGGCCAAACAATACCCACGACAGCAGCATTAACCACAGTAACCAAGCGTCCTTAATGGCGCCGATATTCGTCGCGAACGGCAGCGCGGCCGCCACGAACACCATCGTCAGCGCGATCACGCCGAATAGTTCCAACGCGACGATGCGGCTCCGGTCGCGGCCCGCGCGCAGCAAACCCGCCGCGAGCAGTGCCACAACTCCGACCAGTCCGACCGGAAAGCCGGCGACGAACATCGACGGTCCGGGAATGATCAATGTTATGTGGAGATACGGCGGAATTGGCACCGCGCAAAACCAGATGAACAGCACGGCCAGAAAGCTAAGCAAGTCGGGCAACCGCCGCACCGGTCGCGAATCCAATGATGCGGCGACGGGATTTCCTGTCGGCCCGGCGGCGGATTCCGGCAAGCTATGTTCCGCAACTCTATTCCGTTTGCGGACTAGCCAACTGGCGCCGCCGATCACGATCGCGGAGAGGAGCTTCGTTCCGAGAAATAGGTAAGTCTGCCGGGCAAGGTCCGCGTAAGTGTGGCCGGAGACGAATACCGTCCCCACGCCGTCGGTGAGCAACACGCTCAGAAATAGCGCCGCAAGGCCGCCAAATTCCAACAAGCGGGCGCCCCGCAGGCGCCGCCGACGGGCCACGGCCGCGGCAACCAACATCCCACCTCCGATAATTACCGGCGGAAGCGCATCGAACAAAATAATGGCCTGCAACGTTGTCGGATCGTTCCCACCGCCGTGCCTCACAATGTAGATGGCTTGCGCTAACCAGGCGGCAATGGCGAGAAAACTGAGCACCATCGAAATCGCATCGAACCAGCGATACCAGGCAATCCGCGATCCAACCGCGATCACGATCCAGCAGCCAAGTTTGAGCAACCAGGCCGGCGCAAATGGAACTGAAATTGCAGAGAACAACCACAGATCGGCGTGGGAGAGATAGACCATCCAAAGCGTCGCCAGCCAGACGAGCAAAAGCGCAATGAGTCCGGTCATTTCCCAGACCAATGGTTTGCCCATCGGCCGATTGGAATAGCGTCGCCACTCGATCGTCAGCGCCCCGGTTCCGCCAATCACCAGCGGGGCAACAATCGCCAGTGCAAACCGCACGATCGCCGCGGTTGAAATGTGAAGCTGCGTCACGAAGCAGAACGACGGCGCCGTGGCCGTGGCTATGCAGAGCAACCCCATGATTTTGGAGAAGCGGAACAATAGCCGGTTCGGAGAAGTCGTCGGATCGTACATCGTTCAAAGCGAATCGCGGGAATTGGTGGGAATTCCATGTTCTGTATGATAGCCGAGAGTCAGACTGGATTCGCCGGAATTCGCTTGTCGTGAAGCAACGGAGCGATAGAATCGTGGGCATCGGGGAGTCATCGCTGTAGGGAACGACCTCCGTGCAGCAAACGATTAAATCCGTTGCTCGGCGCGACGATTTTGTTGGAGTTCACGCTTTAGCGTGTTGCGGGCAACACGCTAAAGCGTGAACTCCAACGTTGGTTGCGGCTCGGCCGCGCTGTGCCGTTCCGGACTAACGCGCGTCTCCGGAACGGCACGGAGGCCGTTCCCTACAGGTTTTTCATCACAGAGGAACATTTAATTGACGAACACTATCCGCGCCGCCGCCGTGCAGTTCGAGCACGCGGCCGGCGATAAGAATGCGAATTTCGCCAAGATCGAATCGTTTGCGCGGGCTGCCGCGCGGGATCGCGTGCAACTCCTGGTGTTTCCGGAGTGTTGCATCACCGGCTATTGGTTCTTTCGGAATTTTTCCCGCGCGGAATTCTTCGCGCTGGCCGAGCCCGTTCCTGCAGGACCTTCGACGCAACGACTGTTGGCCCTTGCCCGGGAGCATCAGGCGACCATCGGCGCGGGGCTTGTCGAGTCGGACGGCCAGCGGCTGTTCAATTCTTATGTCGTTGCCATGCCCGACGGGCAATATCGCTGCCATCGCAAGATTCAGGCGTTCGAGAGCGAACACATTTCGGCGGGCAGCGAATACACGGTGTTCGACATTCCGCACGGCGTTCGCGTCGGCGCGTTGATCTGCTACGACAACAACATCATCGAAAACGTCCGCATCACCGCGCTGGCCGGCGCGCAAGTGCTGCTGGCCCCGCATCAGACGGGCGGGACCGATTCGCTCAGCCCGTTTGGGATGAAGCCGATCGATCCGGCCCTGTGGCACGACCGCCATGCCAATCCCGGCCCGATCCGCGCCGAAATTTTGGGATCGAACGGCAGAGCCTGGCTTTCGCGCTGGCTGCCATCCCGCGCCCACGACAACGGGATGTTTTTGATCTTCGCCAACGGCATCGGCATCGACGACAACGAAGTGCGCACCGGCAATTCGATGATCCTCGATCCGTATGGCAGGGTATTGGTCGAGACCAACGAACCGGCCGACGCGATGGTCGTGGCCGACTTGGATTTGTCGCTCATTCCGCGCAGCACCGGCCGGCGCTGGCTGCGAACCCGCCGACCAGACCTCTACGGCCCCCTGACGACGCCGACCGGCATCGAGCAAGACACGCGGACCGTCCGATTCGACAGCGGCGATAAGCCCGAAGGAACGTGATGCTTGACATCTCGAGTCGCAGTGCGGAGAGCTCCTACCACGGCATGCCCGCGTCTCTCTCTCT
>Ga0182024_10014442_pt1 | contig 15268 bp, 13 predicted proteins | sample P32metaG_FD_120480 | JGI IMG/M metagenome (GOLD analysis project Ga0182024, IMG submission 120480) | Permafrost microbial communities from Stordalen Mire, Sweden - P3-2 metaG (Illumina Assembly) | ecosystem: Environmental > Terrestrial > Soil > Wetlands > Permafrost | place: Sweden: Stordalen... | reverse complement strand
GTGCTGGCCGACGGCCGGGTGATCCGCTGCGGCGGGCCGGCCGAGGATTCGCCGGGACTGGATCTCGTCGGAGCTTTGGTAGGCAGCGAGGGGACGCTGGCGATCGTCACCAAAGTCTGGGTGCGATTGACTCGCAATCCGCAAGGCTGCCGCACCATGTTGGCCATTTACGACTCCATCGACGAGGCCACGAACACGATCAGCCAGATCATCGGCGCGGGAATTATTCCGGCGGCACTCGAAATGATGGATCAAGGAATTGTCTCCGCGATAGAACAGGCCTATCATTTCGGCTTTCCGCTCGACGCCGAGGCCGTCTTGCTGATTGAAGTCGACGGTCTCGAGGCCGGCTTGGATGGCCATCGCGACGTGGTGGCCGACTTGTGCCGGCAATGCGGGGCTCGCAACGTGCAATTCGCGGCCGACGCCACGCAACGACAGTTGCTGTGGAAGAGCCGCAAGCAAGCGTTCGGCGCAATCGGCCGGCTGAGCCCGAACTACTGCACGCAAGACGGCGTCGTTCCGCGCACGAAGCTGCCGCACATTTTGCGGCGGATCATCGAGATCAGCAAGAAATACGACGTCCGAATCGTCAACGTGTTCCATGCCGGCGACGGCAATATCCATCCGATCATTTTGTACGACGAACGAGTGGCCGGCACGATCGAGCGCGTGCTCAAGGCCAGCGGAGAGATTCTCAACGAATGCATCGCGTGCGGCGGGAGTGTGACCGGCGAACATGGGATCGGCGTCGAAAAAATCGCCTACATGAAAAAAATGTTTACCGCCGATGATCTCACCGCCATGGAGCGATTGCGAACGGCATTCAATCCCGACAATCGGCTGAACCCCTGCAAGATGCTGCCGACGGCCGGCGCGTGCGGTGTCGAACAAACCCACCCGGGACGGCGCGCGGCTTTGTGAGAATCCTCCGTCAGCGGAAATGTCTAATGTCGAATGACGAATGACTAAAGAAGCACTAATGACGAATGGGTCGGCGCAGTACACATTGGATTCTGTGCTCCGTCTCGACCTTTCGTCATTCGTGCTTCGACATTCTTCAGACATTCCACATTCGTCATTTCCAGGGGTCAGGCACATTTTTCGGCTTAGTCATCTATCGCGATTCCTACCCTCACGAGCCGAAAAATGAGCCAGACCCCGAACGATTTCTTGCCGCTGACCGACACGGTCGCGCCGGCCGATTTGGCAGCGCTGACAAGCGCCGTGCGCCAGGCTTACACCGATGGCACGGCAATTTATCCGATCGGCGGCGGCACGAGTTTGGACTATGGATTGCCTCCGCGACAATCAGGCCTGGGCCTGTCGCTTGCGCGGCTGGACCGGGTCGTCGACTATCCGGCCCGGGATATGACGGTCACGGTCGAGGCCGGAATTCGCATGTCGGCGTTGGCGGACGTTCTTGCAACTCAGCGGCAGCGATTGCCGATTGATGTGCCACAAGCGGATCGGGCGACACTCGGGGGCGTGATCGCGACGAATTCTTCAGGGCCGCTTCGCTATGGGCAGGGCACGATTCGCGACTACGTGATTGGCATCTCCGCGGTCGATGGCCGCGGCATGGAGTTCAAAGGGGGCGGACGCGTTGTCAAGAATGTCGCCGGTTATGATTTTTGCAAGCTATTGGTCGGTTCCTTGGGAACTCTCGGAATCATTTCGCAAGTGACGTTGAAAGTGAAACCGATTCCCGAGGTCACGGCACTGGTCGCATGCCGCTTGCGCGATCATCAGCAGGCGGAGCAGCTATTGGCGGCGCTGGTTACGTCGCGGACGGCCCCGGCAGCGATTGAAATCCTTGTTGGCCCGGCATGGCGTGGCGAGCCGGCCTTGGAACAAGTCGATCTTGGCCAAGATGGGAAACAATTCGGGCATTTGATCGTCGCGCTCGAAGGAACTTCGGCGGAAGTGGAATGGATGACCGCGACGCTCGCCGACGAATGGCGAACGCTCGGCGTGGTTTCCCATTTGTTGCTCCCCAAAAGGGCCGAGTCGCTAGGGAATCGGCTGCGAGAATTTCCCGCCGAATCGGGTGCGGGCCTAATGGCAAAAATCAATGTGCCGGCCAGCCGAACGATCGAGATGACCCGACTGGCGATCGAACTTCAGCCGGATTGCTCCCTGCAAGGACATGCGGGCAACGGCGTGCTGATCGTGCGGCTGCCGTCGTTTCCGAGCGGCGGAATATCGCGGCTTTGGGTCGGCCGATTGCAACCGGCAGCACAAAATGCCGGCGGCAGCGCCGTGATCCTGTCGTGTTCGCAGCCGTCGGAGTTGACCCGGCAGGCCGTCTGGGGCGGCACGGCAGACGCTGCTATGCTGATGGGAGCGATTCATGGGCAATTCGATCCCAAGAATCTACTGAACCCGGGACGATTTGTTTACACCACCCAATGAGCATTTCCATCGAGCCATCGTCGTCATCAGCGGATTTAGCACCGGCAGCGCCCTCGTTGCCGTTAGTAAAGAATCCCGGCGCGGAAATCGACTACCGGCGATTTCTCGATTGCGTGCATTGCGGACTATGCACCTCCGCCTGTCCGACGTATGTCGAACTTGGCGATGAAAACGACAGCCCGCGCGGGCGGATCTATTTGATGCGCGCGGTGACCGACGGTCGGCTGCAACTCACCGATCCGGTGCGGCGGCATTTGGACCTGTGCCTGGATTGTCGAGCCTGCGAAACGGCTTGCCCCTCGGGCGTGCAATACGGCCGGTTGATCGAGCCATTCCGCGTGGCAATGGATCAGATGGCCACGGAAGCGGCCGGCGGTGAATCGCGGCGCAGCAATGGAATTGAGGGCGATTGGTTCCGTCGCTGGATTCTCTTCGGCGTGTTTCCCTATCCCGAACGAATGCGGCGGCTCTTGGGCCCTGCACGAATGGCGCAGCGGATGGGATTGCTGGCGTTCGCGGAAAAAGTCGGTCTGCTGCGACTTCTTCCAGAGCGGCTGCGGCGGCTAACGGAAATGCTTCCGCGCCCGCGAAAACGACAGCGCCCTTTGCCAGACTTCCTGCCGGCCGAAGGAAAGCGGCGCGCCCGGGTGGCGCTGTTCACCGGCTGCGTGGCGGATGCGATGTTTCGGCACACGCATTGGGCCACGGCCCGCGTGTTGCAAAAGAATGGCTGCGATGTGATCGTGCCCCGAGCCCAGGTTTGTTGCGGGGCGATCCACTTCCATGCAGGAGCGAGCCAGCCGGCCCGTGAGTTCGCCGATGCCACGCTGAAGGCCTTCGACTATCGAGAGCTCGATGCCGTGATCGTCAATGTCGCTGGCTGTGGGGCGATGCTGAAGGATTATAGCCATCATTGGCACGACGACCGTCAGGCCGATCGCGCCGCGTTTGCCGCGAAGGTGCAAGACATTCACGAGTTTCTCGATCACTTGGGGATCGTGCCGCCGACGGGACGAATCGAGTTGACCGCCACCTACCACGACGCCTGCCATCTGGTTCACGCCCAAAAAATCCGCCAACCTCCGCGCCGGCTCCTGGCGCAGATTCCCGGGCTCGTGCTCAAGGATTTGCCGGAAACGGAAATCTGTTGCGGCGCGGCCGGAACGTACAACCTGACGGAGCCGGAAATGTCGGACCGGCTGAGCCGTCGCAAACTGGCGAACATCTTGAGCACCGGCGCCCGCGCTTTGCTTACGGCCAACGCCGGCTGCCTGTTGCAAATCGACCGAGAGGCTCGCCGGCAGAAGCAACGGTTGTGGATCGCGCATCCAATCGATGTGCTCGATATGAGCTATCGCGGAGCAAAGCCACCAACTTGAACGAGGTGCGATCGGCGCTTGCGCTGACCCATTTGCGGTCGCTAGGCCGCCCGTTTTGCCAATATCGAACCTGTCCCGCTTTCGGCACCCTTTGGACAACTTACATTGATCGCGCTTGTGGGCGAGCAGTTGCAACTTGGGCCAGGTCAGTTTCTCGACCCGACGAGCTTGTCTTTTGCCGGCGGCTCCGGCAACGAGGACGGCCAACAGAGTGGCTTCAACGATCTGGGGCAGGTTGCATTTTTTGCCGAAGGCTCGAACAACGTCTCCGGGATCTTCATTTCCAATGTTGCGGCGGTTCCCGAGCCAGCGTCGGTATTCCTCCTCGGCGCCGGCGCTATCGTGATCGCTGCGACCGTCGTAGTTAATCGCCGTAGACAGCGCCGACATTTTCTACTGCTCGCCGATTCGCTTGTCTCTGCCTAATCGGGCTCGTTTGCGCCTAATCTCCAGAGTCTCGATTCGGCGCTTGCGCCGTGTCAGAAAATACGACCAAACGTATCGACGATCTAATTGTCATAGACGGAGAAGCGGGACACGTCTGGACAGGTCTGATTTTGAAAAGGTGGCTGGTTTCGCGGGCCCTAAAAACAAACCGGTCCGCCCTTTCCTAGGAGAGGGCGGACCGGCTATTTATCTCAAACTCAAACCGCCGCGGTTACTAGCCGCCGGCGCCCTTCAGCAGGGCGAGCACTTGCTGCGGCTGTTGGTTGGCGATCTGCAGCACCGACGTGCCGGATTGCACGAGGATTTGAGCCCGCGTGAGGTTGGCCGTCGCGGTGGCGAAGTTCGTGTCCACGATCGTGCTCTGCGCGGCGGTCAGGTTGTTGACCGTGTCGGTGAGAGCGTTGATGTTGGTTTGCAGCGTGTCCGACTGGAAGGCGCCCAATCGCCCTCGCAGATCGGCAACTTGGTTGATGGCTCCTTGCACGACTTGCGATGCGCCCGAAGGATTGGTCGCCAGGGCGAACGCTCCGCCGGAGGGGAATTCAAAGGGGTCGGGAGTCTTTGAATGAGTTTACGAATGAATTTACGGGGACGGGAGTCATTTAAGCGACACCGGCCGCCCTAAATCCCCCCTTTTTTTCTTCGCCTTTTCATCGTTTGGCCTAACTGAAGTTCGCGCGGCGCGACACGCCTCGCTCGATGCACCCCAGCACCGTCCACCAATCGCGGTCGCGCAGGGCGTTCAGCGGGACCCAGAAGTTTGGCAGCGCCTCGCTTCTGAATATCCCGTCGTCGTCGGGCTCAACCGATCGGTAGCCGCCGGCGTCCAACCGGTGCCAGGCGAGCGCCTGCGGGTCGTCGTTCAGGATGGCGACGTACTCATGAACTCCGTGCCGCGAAAACCGATCCCGACGACGCAGGTAGTGCTCGTCGTTCGCGGTGTCGAACACGTCGAGCACGAAATTCGGCGGCCCATCGAAAACCTCGTCGCGCACCTCGCACTGCTTCTTCCTGCCGTAATTGACCATTGCGACGAGACCCGGAACCTCCCATTCCTCCACTGACAATTGCACCCTCGCCAGCACGCAGACGTACCAACCCGGCGAGAACAGGCGCCACCGGTTGACGCACAACGCCAGGTCCGTAAGCAGTGCGGACTCATGCACTCCGAGTTCAGCCATTGGGAATCTCCGCTCTTTCTCCGACCATTGCCAGCAGTCTATTTCCCCCGGTGCTCGGCTTCTTGCTTCCGCCGGATTTCTTCGGCGCGCTTGAAATCGTCGGGCAAATTGGGATCGACAATGCCGATAGCGCCCCGGCCTTCATCGATTCGTTCTTTGGTGTCGTCGACGATCGAATCGACGTCGGCCTCCCAATACTTCGCCCGATCGGCTTGCGGCACGGCGGCCAGCGGTCGAATGATTCGGAAGCCGACCGACAGCGACTCCGGTTGCGTGAACCACCAGGGGCTCTTGGGGCTATTCGGATCGATTTCGCGCCAGGCGTTGTCGTCCGACGACCGTCGCGCGGCCGAACGGCAGTCGGCCGGATCGGAATCCCACGCTCCGCCACGCAGCACGCGCGGAAACAATTTCGTCGGCCAAACGATCGCCTCTTTCCACGAGACGCTCTTTCCCGCGAATTTCTTATAGCCGTCGTGCAATGGCTGGTCCAACACCCATTGGCCGGCGTTGCCGCACATATCGTAGAGCCCCCAAGGATTGGGCAATTTCTGGCCGACATCGTGCGTGGTTTCGTGCGAGTTGCGAATGAACCAGCCGTACTTGCCCAACTCGGCCGGATCATCGCCGAAGTAGTAGGCCGTCGTCGTGCCGGCGCGGCAAGCATATTCCCATTCGGCCTCGCCGGGGAGCCGATAAAATTGCCCGCTGACTCGGCTCAGCCATTTGGTGTATTGCTTGGCGGCAAATTGCGACATCGTCACGGCCGGCTGCCGCGGCTTTGCACCGTGGCGAAACGTGAATGTCGGATCATACAAGTTCGAGGGAGCCGTCACGGCGTCTGCCTGATTGTCTTTCGTCAACTGCCGCAGCGGAGGTTTCACGGCATCGAACGCATTGAACATATCGGTCAGCTTCATGAACTCCTTGTATTCGGACCAGGTCACAGGATACTTGCCGATCCAGTAGGGATCGACACGGACTTCGAACTGCGGGCCTTCATCCGGCTTGCGGCCCTTTTCGGTCGCGGGGCTCCCCATCATGAACTTGCCGCCGGCGATCGGCACCATTTCGAATTCGACATTGGTGCCGGGAATGGTGGCCGTGTAGGGAACCATGTAGCCATGATCGGTTTTGACGAATCGCCCATCCTTCGGCGGTTCCTTGAGGAGGCCAAGTTCAGCTTGATCCGCCGCCGGCGCATTGCCCGCTAGCGTGAAGCAAATGAAACCGAAAACCGCTGCCGCCAGAACACGCGCCGAGTGGCTCGTGTGTGTTTGATTCTCGTCGCTGTACATCAAAGAAGTTCCGTTTTCGTGATGAAGGATATTGCGCTATGATAAATGAATCGCCTGCCGGAAGCAAAAATCGAATAGCAGCCGGCATTCTCGCCGTTGAACCAACCGGCACAATTCGCCGGTTGTCGAGCGCCCCTGCACGGAAGCGGCACACATATCGACGAATCGATAGGGTTCCCAGTCGGATGCTTCTACCAGCCAGACCGCTGCCCGATCGGGCTCAGTCGCGCCTAAATTATTTTCCCTCGCCAATTCCCGAGCCGCATCCGAAAGTGGCGCAAAGATCGGGTGAATTCCAACCCGGCGAAACCAATACTTGGCATTGTCGAAATCACCTTCCCGGCGGTGCATGATCGCGTGCCAATAGCTGCCGGTCGGAGTATCGATCGATTGGCTGATCGAATGCGACTGGTCTAAATGATCGTACATCAACCACAATCCGGCCAGACAAGCATTGGCCATGTTTTGGTTGATAATCTGATGAGGAGCGAACGCGTCGGCGAGCGAAATTCCACGAATTGCTACCGCGGCAGCCGGATCAGGATGACCGGCGCCCAGCTCGTTCAACGGCGCGGCGGCTATGAGAGGTCCGAAGATCGGGCCGAGGGTTGAGCAGTCGATCACCGGAATATCGCTCATGATAACCTTCATTCCAAGTGCCAAGAATCTAGTGACCGGAATTGCCCAAGATAAACAACGCCAGGAGCCCCAACAAAATAATCGTGCCGGCCGCGATTGCGACGCTCAACCAGATTTGGCCCCGCTTTGCGTCGTGAAGCTCCTGTTCGTGTTCGCGTTTGCGGCGGAATTCGAGCGTGCCATCCAGGCGGACGTGAAATCTCGTGCCACATGCCGGACAGTCCATGTCGGTGTTGAGTGCATCGCCGCGAATTTCGAGCAAATGCTTCTTAGGGCAGCGGATGTGATAGAACTTCTTGGAACTAGCGCCGGGTAGTTCGGCGCCACTCGGCAAGTCCAGCTCGGAACCGCTGGCGGCATCGTCTGCCAGTCCGTTAAGAGTCGATGGGTCAAACGCGCCGGCTCGAGGATCCGAAGCGGATGCCAGAAAATCGGTCGAATCTTCGACGGGGCCGGGGGCGGCGAAGTCGGTCGCTTCTTGTGACGTTTCAAAACCGGCGGATTCTGTCGCGCCCGTGTCTCGTCCGCCGAATGCAAAACCCTCACTGTGCCATTCGGCGTTGAAATCGGGCATTCCTGTATCGGTTGTCGGATCGCTAATCTCAGGCTGGAGTTCGTTCGCTCGAAAAGGCGCCGGTCGTGGAAAGCTCGCCGGCCCGGGCATCGCGGATGGCAACGGCGCTGTTGGGAGCGGGGCTGTTGGGAGCGTCGACAATGGCAAGAATGGCGACGAGGGTGAAAACGGGTACGTCGCACTTGGCGTGACGGGTGCGATGGGCGTTGCGGGAGCAACTGGCAAAATCGTTTGCACGATAAATGTCGTGCCGCATTGCGGGCAAATGCACTGCTGTCCCAACTGGGTTTCCAGCCCTTGCAGCACATGGCCGTTGGGACAAGTGAATTTGCAGATCATATTCGCTCTTTCCCGTCAGCGCTCCCCCTCCACGGCCAGACCTCTATTATGGTACAAAACCGATTGACGCTCCAAGCGTCGAACCGTGTGTTTAGTCCCGATTTTTGCCCCTCGCCCTGCGAAGCCTCGACCATGCCGCGTTGGAATACGGTTGCAATTGTCGGCGTGGGCTTGATCGGCGGATCGATCGGTTTGGCGTTGCGGGCTCGTGGGCTGGCGGGCCGGGTGATCGGCGTGGGGCGCCGAGCCGAATCGCTTCGCAAGGCGATGGAAGTCGGGGCCGTTACTGAAACCACTCTTCATCTCGACGAATCGATTCATGCGGCGGACCTGATTGTCTTCGCCACGCCTGTCGACCGCATTGCGCCGGCGATTCTCGAAGCCTCAAGGCATTTCTCGAAGAAGGCATTGATTACCGACGCCGGAAGCACAAAAGCTGGGATGATCCGTGAACTGGACAAGGCATTGCCGCCAAAAACCCGCTTTATCGGTGGCCATCCGTTGGCAGGTGGGGAAAAGGCCGGCCCGGAATTCGCCACGGCGGATTTGTTCGAAGGCCGAGTGGCGATCGTGACGCCAACCGAGCGCTCATCAAGGGCCGTGGTACGCGAAGCCAGTGAATTCTGGGCCTCCTTGGGCTCCCAGGTAATCACGATGAGCCCCGAGGAACACGACGAGGCGGTCGCCGCGATCAGCCATTTGCCGCATCTGTTGGCCTCGGCCCTAGCCCGTGGCACGCCAAAAGAACGACTCGAATTGGCGGCATCCGGTTGGCGCGATACAACCCGAATCGCGGCCGGCGACGCGGAACTTTGGACCCAGATTCTACTGGCCAACCGGCGAAACGTCTTGAAGTCGCTCGCCCGGTTTGAGAAAACGGTATTCAGATTCAAAGACGCACTGAAGAACGACGACCCCGCCGCGCTGAAGCGGCTTTTAGCGGAGGCCAAACGCATTCGTGATGCTGTGGGAAGTTGATATTTATCCGGCGGAAGGACAGCCGGACCGTGCCGCTCGGCAGGTCGCCGCCGATGCGGCCGATTTGGGTTTGGCGCGCGATCTGGCCGTGACGGTTGCCAGCGGATTCCTGATTCAAGGCGAATTGGATGCCGAGGCCGTCGGACGCGTTGCCCGGCAACTGCTGGCCGATGCGGTCGTCGAACGGTTCGTCATCGCCCTGGCCGGCGATGCGAAGTTGGCCGAGGCGCCGCCGCATTTTTCGCGTTTGGTCCACGTCATGCCCAAGCCGGGCGTGATGGACCCGGTGGCCCAGAGCACGCTGGCGGCGATTCGCGATTTCGGGCTGAACGTCGAAGCCGTGCGCACCTTGCGAAAATACTGGTTCGGCCCATCGGCCGGGCGCGATTTGGATGAGAACGCGCTGCGAACTTTGTCCGCGAAGTTGCTGGCCAACGACGCAATCGAGCAAGTGATCGTCGGTCCGTTGAATCTTCGCCGATTGGAATTGGGATCGGAGTACAAATTCCGATTGGCGACCGTGCCGCTGGACCAATTGGATGACAGCGCCCTTTCGCGGCTTAGTCTCGAAGGACAACTTTATCTTGCGCTGGAAGAGATGCAGGCCATTCAGGTGCATTTTCGCTCGCTCGGCCGCGATCCGACCGATGCGGAACTCGAAACGCTTGCGCAAACCTGGAGCGAGCATTGCAGCCACAAAACGCTTGCCGGGCCCATAGCTTATTTGGGGCCAGATGGGCTGCGGCAATTCAAGAACTTGCTCAAAGAGACGATTTTTGCCGCCACGCAGCAGTTCCGCGCCGCCTGTCGAGCTTCGGGTGAAGAAGATTGGTGCGTCAGCGTTTTCGAAGATAATGCGGGCGTCGTGCGGTTCGACGATCAGTTCGACGTCGTGTTCAAAGTCGAGACGCACAATCATCCCTCCGCGTTGGAACCGTACGGCGGCGCGAACACCGGCCTTGGCGGCGTGATCCGCGATCCGCTTGGGACTGGGCTGGGTGCGAAGCCGGTTTGCAATACGGATGTGTTCTGCTTTGCTCCGCCCGACACCGCGGCCGATGCGTTGCCCGCCGGCGTGTTGCATCCGCGGCGAGTGATGAAGGGCGTTGTCTCCGGCGTGCGCGATTATGGCAACCGGATGGGTATTCCCACGGTCAACGGCGCCATCTACTTCGACCCGCGCTATCTCGGCAATCCGCTGGTGTATTGCGGCAATGTCGGCATCCTGCCTCGCGATAAATCGCGGAAAGCGGCTCCGCGGCCGGGCGATTCGATTGTCGTATTGGGCGGACGGACCGGACGCGATGGCATTCACGGCGCGACGTTCAGCTCCGCCGAGTTGACCAGCCAAAGCGAATCGCTTTCTGGCGGGGCGGTGCAAATCGGCAATGCGATTACCGAAAAAATGGTATTGGATGTGCTGCTGCAAGCCCGCGATCGTGGACTGTTTCACGCGGTGACCGATTGCGGGGCAGGGGGGCTTTCGAGCGCCGTCGGCGAAATGGGCCAGAAGATCGGCGCGCTGGTGTGGCTCGACCGCGTGCCGCTGAAATACGAGGGACTTTCGTATACCGAGATTTGGATCTCCGAAGCCCAAGAGCGGATGGTGCTGGCCGTGTCTCCCGAGCAGTGGCCGGAGTTGTCGAAGCTCTGCGCCTCGGAAGGGGTCGAGGCGACCGTGATCGGTCAATTTGCTCCGACCGGAAAGCTGCAGTTGCGATACGGCGACGAGCAAGTGGCCGAGTTGACGATGGAGTTTTTGCACGACGGCCGCCCCGCGATTTTGCGCGAGGCCGTTTTCGCGCCGCCGCAACCGTTGCCGCTGCCGTGGCCGGCGCCAACCGACCACCCGCGAAACTTTTCATCCGTGTTGGCTCAAATCCTCGGTTCGCTGAACGTCTGCAGCAAGGAATGGGTGATCCGGCAATACGATCATGAAGTGCAAGGAGGAAGCGTTGTAAAGCCGCTTGTCGGCGTGTTGAACGACGGACCGAGCGATGCCGCGGTCATCCGGCCGGTGCTTGCGTCGCGTCGCGGGCTGGTGATTGCGTGCGGCATGAATCCGCGTTACGGCGATCTCGATCCCTATCACATGGCCACCAGTGCGATCGACGAAGCGCTGCGGAATTGCGTCGCGGTCGGAGCCGATCCGGCGCGGATCGCGGTGCTGGATAATTTCTGCTGGGGCGATTGCACGCGGCCGGAAACGCTCGGCTCATTGGTTCGCGCCGCTTTGGCTTGCTACGACATGGCGATGGCCCTGGGCACGCCTTTCATCAGCGGAAAAGACAGCCTGAACAACGAATTTCGCTACATCGATGCCGCCGGCGTGCGACAGACGATCGCAGTTCCTTCGTCGCTTCTGATTAGCGCGATGGGGCAGATCGACGATGTCTCGACCGCCGTCACGATGGATCTCAAATATGCCGGCAGCGTGCTGTATCAGGTCGGCGCGACGAAGGATGAACTTGGTGGTTCGCACTTCGCCCTGGTCGAATCGCTCTCCGGCGGCCAAGTGCCCCGGGTCAATCCACCGCTGGCGAAAGCGACGCTGGGCGCGCTGCATCGGGCGATTCAATTGCGATTGGTGCGGGCGTGCCACGACCTGAGTGAAGGCGGGTTGGCCGTGGCCGCGGCGGAAATGGCATTTGCCGGCGGATTGGGGGCCCGCATTTTCCTGGAACAATCGCCTCACCACATCGAGACGATGCTTACGACGGAAGCACCGTCTGCCGCCGCGGTTTCGCAGCACAACGCCATGTTGCTTTTCGCCGAGTCGAATAGCCGATTCCTTTGCGAAGTGTCGCCAGATGCGGCCGAGGCGTTTGAAGAAGTCATGGGCGACGTGCCTCATGCAGCCGTGGGTGAAGTCTTGCCCGAGCGGCGGTTGCAAATCGTCAGCGTCGATCCAGGGAATCCAGTGAATGTTGTCGATGCCGACATCGATGAACTGAAAGAGGCGTGGCAGAGACCGTTGCGTTGGTGATTCGCGACGATCCTGTTGGAGTTCAGGCTTCAGCCTGCCGTCGGCAGTCTAAAGGCTGAAATCCAACGCTAAACTCCCAAACGAATAATGTCCCAACCCCGTGTATTGATTCTTCGTGTTCCTGGCACCAATTGCGACGGCGAAACGGCCTACGCATTTTCGCTCGCCCGCGCGCGCGTCGACCTGTTGCACGTCAATCGACTGCTGGAGCGGCCGGAGTTGCTTGGCGAGTATCAGATTTTTTGCCTGCCCGGCGGATTCAGTTACGGCGACGATATCGCGTCCGGCCGCATTCTCGCCAATCAGCTTCGCCGGCACTTGGGCGAACCGCTGGCGCGATTCCGCGAATCGGGCAAACTGATTCTCGGGATTTGCAACGGATTTCAAATCCTGATCCAGTCGGGGCTGCTATTGGACGATGATCCACAGCTTGGTCCCCCCGCCACCCTGGCGTGGAATAACTCGGGAAAATTCGAAGACCGTTGGGTGCGGCTGCGAGCCGACGGCTCGAAGTGCATCTTTCTCGCGGGAATCGAACGGCTATACCTGCCGGTCGCTCACGGAGAGGGCCGGCTCGTCCTGCGCGACCCAGCTCAATTGGCGCAGCTCGAACGAGACGGCCAACTTGTTCTCCACTACGCGGGAGCACGGGCCAGGGGTCAGGGGCCAGGGGTCAGGGAAGAGACGCCAGAGCTCAACGGTCAGCGCTCTGGGGACGAAGCCGTTTCGCAATTGGGTGACGTGGCGTATCCCGACAATCCGAACGGCTCGACAGCCGATGTGGCGGGGCTTTGCGATGCGAGTGGGCGGGTGTTTGGGCTAATGCCGCATCCCGAACGGTACGTCGATCCAACACAGCATCCGCGTTGGACTCGCGGCGAAGCTCAAACGCCCGGCGACGGCCTGCGAATCTTCGCCAACGCGGTCGCGTATTTCTCGTGACGCTCGCTGCGTGTACTACTGTCCCGAGGGGGGGATATTGCCCGGCGCGGTATTGTTCGGCGCAAATGTGTTCGGAGTGGTCGACGTCGCACTCGGAACCGGTGTTGCGAGGCTGGGCGCGGGCGCTAAGCTAGGGCTGACCATCGTTCCCGGCGCCGGCGATAGCGATGGAGCACCGATGGGAGCCGTCATGACAGGTCCCACTCCGTCCGATCCATAAGCGGTCGGCACGCCCTGCGAAACCTGCGGGCAACCACAAGAGCCACATTGGATCGGCGAGCAGATCGCCGGCGCCGTGCCGCAAGCCAACGCGGGTGGACGGCTCGTGCAGCAGCCCGATCCGGCAGCCGTGGCCCAGGAAACGAGCGATACAATCAGTAACTTGCGCATGACAATTCCCTCCGCGACAATCGCCTGGATTTCCACCGCATGTTGCGGCCAAGCAACCATACATCACGGAGAGCGATGTGCAAATGCACCGCTGCGCAATTTGGCAACATCCGCCAAATCAGCAATGACGAATGCCGAAGCACGAATGTCTAAAGAATGACGAAATCCGAATGACGAAACGGCGCCGCGCAGGCCCCCTTAGACATTCGTCATTAGGCATTCGTCATTTGCGCCGTTTAGCCCTTGCGGTGCCGAATCTTCGATCGCATGCGGCGCTTCTTGCGACCCAACTTGCGCCGTCCCTTACCAGTCTTCTTAACTCCCACGCCGTTCTCCCATCACGAGTTCGGTGCCAAGCAAGTAAACACCCTCGGCCCGCATTTGGCCAGAGCAGACGCCATGATACCACAGCGGCGGAGCCGGGCAAGAGCGGTGGGAGACTTGCTGGCTGCAAGCGATAGGCGGTTCGGCATTATTCCGAGTCGGGAAACTCAGGTTCTTCGCACCGCTTGGATTCGTCGATCGCGTGCCGCAGCAGAATCAGCAAGGCATTCGGATCGTAGGGCTTGCGGATGAAATACTGGCAGCCGGCGGCACGGCAACGGCGCAAGACATCGGGGCGATCCGATCCGCTGACGATGATGATCGGGATATCGCAGGTTCGTCGATCGTCGACCAATTGCTGGCAGATATCCAGACCGTCGGAATCGGGCAGATGAAGGTCGAGCAACACCGCGGCAAATCGCTTTTCTCGAGCCAGCTCCAGTGCGCGGTTGCCGGAACGGGAGGTGAGCGTTTCGAATCCCTGCAGGCCGAGCGAAAGGCTCAAGGCCGTCGATAGCGAAACATCGTCTTCGACGATGAGTATCGCGGCCGGCCGTTCAACGATGGATTCGGCCGCCTGCGGTTGCTCGAAGAAACAAGCATTCATGCGAATCGCCCCTCTTGGGCAAGTGGCCGTTGCAATCGACAGCGGCCGCGCGGCGACCGGAAATTTACCGATTGCCAGCGATGAAAAAACGTAGCCGCGCAATCCGGGTCAGTCAAACCGATTGGTAAAACTATGACGCCGAGAGAAGCGACGCGGCGCCGAGGGGGCGGGATTTAACGATTCTTCCAGTCGATGCCCGACATCGACGCCAGCGCCAGAATCAACGAATGGGTGCCGTCGCGGCCGTGCCCTTGGCTCCGCAAGGCAATGTACAACTGCCGAGCCAGCGCCAGACCCGGCAGCGCCAGGCCCATCCGGTCGGCCTCGGCCAGGGCGATGCCCATGTCCTTCAGAAAATGCTCGACGAAAAAGCCCGGCTCGAATCGTCCGGCGATGATCCGCGGTCCGTAGTTCGAAAGTGCCCAACTTCCAGCTCCGCCCGCAGAGACCGATTCCATGACGCTCTCAAGATTCAAGCCGGCGCGATAAGCATATAGCAACCCCTCGCATACCGAGATCATTACGGAAGCGATCAGCACCTGGTTGACCATCTTGGCTTGCTGGCCGGCGCCGGGGCCGCCTTGATAGACGATCGTCTTGCCCATTGCCTCAAAGCAGGGGCGCAAGCTTTCAAAGACCTGTCGATCGCCGCCGACCATGATCGACAACCGCGCTTCGCGGGCGCCGACGTCGCCACCGGTCACCGGTGCGTCGAGGCTCGCGATGCCGCGATCGGCAGCTCGGGCGGCGATTTCGATTGCCAGTGCCG
>Ga0182024_10014441_pt1 | contig 15269 bp, 11 predicted proteins | sample P32metaG_FD_120480 | JGI IMG/M metagenome (GOLD analysis project Ga0182024, IMG submission 120480) | Permafrost microbial communities from Stordalen Mire, Sweden - P3-2 metaG (Illumina Assembly) | ecosystem: Environmental > Terrestrial > Soil > Wetlands > Permafrost | place: Sweden: Stordalen... | reverse complement strand
TTTAAACTGCTCTAGTCCACAGTGCCGGTTTTGACTTACACGATGTCGTGCGGGGCGGACTCGCGCTGACCCGCGGGGGTGATGCGTGAGAAGCGGGCGCGGGCGCGGAGGGCGGGGAGATTTGGCGCGCCGAGATAGCCCATGCCGGATTGGAGGCCGCCGACGAGCTGGGTCATGACACTTTCGAAGGACGCGGAGACTTCTTTCAAGGCTTCGACCCCTTCGGATGCGACTTTGCGGGTGGTGTCCCTGCTATGGCCGTAGCGGGCGGCGGAGCCGGCCTTCATTGCGGCTGGGCTGCCCATGCCGCGGTACTGTTTGTAGAGTTTGCCATTGATCTCCATGATTTGGCCGGGGGCTTCCGGGCAGCCGGCGAGGAGGCCGCCGCAGATGACGGCGTGGGAGAGGGTGAGTGCTTTTACAATGTCTCCACTCTTTGAGATGCCGCCATCGGCGATGATGCGGACGCCGGCGGACTCGGCGGCCTTTGCGCAGACATAGAGGGCGGTGAGCTGGGGGATGCCAACGCCGGCAACGATGCGCGTGGTGCAGATGGAGCCGGGGCCCTGGCCGACCTTGACGGCGTCGGCGCCGCAGCGGGCGAGGAATTCGACGGCGGAGGCGCTGGTGACATTGCCGGCGATGATGGGGAGATCGGGATAAGCTGCGCGGATGAGGCGGACGACTTCGCCGACGCCCTGGCTGAAGCCGTGCGCGGTGGAGACGGCAACGACGTCGACGCCGCGTTCGACCAATCCGCCAATATGGCGGATGATGCGGTCCTGGTCGAGTTCGCCGGTGGAGTTGCGCGTGGCGGAGATGGCGGCGCCGCAGACGAGGCGGAACTGGGAATCGCGGCTGGGCTTGAGCGGGGCGGCTTTCTCCTGGGTGATGCGCTCGATGTCGCTGAGGGTGAAGAGACCGCGGAGGCGGTCCTCGGAATCGACGACGAGGAGCTTGTGAATGCCGACGTGCTCGTTGAAGAACTTGTCGGCGCGGGCGATCGGATCGGGCTGGAGTTCGGACTCCGGGATGGTCTGGACGCTGGAGCGGGGCATCATGGCCTCGCTGACCTTGCGGGCGGCGTAGCGGGGGCGGACGACGTGGCCTGGGAGGAGCCCGAGAAGGCGGTCCTTGTCGTCAACGATGGGGAATGTACTGAAGGAGAAGTGGCGCTCCTCGATGAGGGAGAGGACGTCGCCGATGAATTGGTCCGGGGAGACTTTGATCGGCTCCTGGATCAAGCCGTGGACGTGGTACTTGACGCGTGTGACCTCCGAGAGCTGCTGGCGCTCGGGCATGTTGTAATGGATGAGGCCGAGGCCGCCATTGAGCGCCATGGCGATGGCCATGCGGGACTCCGTGACGGTGTCCATATCCGCGGAGATGATGGGGATGTGGAGATGAAGGCGATCCGCGAGGAAGGTGTCGAGATTGGCGTCGCGGGGAAGGATCTCGGAATACTGGGTGGCGAGGGTGACGTCGTCGTAGGTGAGGGCGACACCTTGCTGGGCGGGGAAGAAGGAGTCGGCGGCCTGGTAGAAGGCGTCGTCTACGGCGGAGGACGGAGGAGAGTCGGGTGCCATAAACTATCTTGGGAAGGCGAAGGGCGGGTGGCAAGAAAGTATGAATAATGAATTATGGGACGAGGCACGAACGCCTGTGAGTCACAATGTCCGGAATGGGGTGCGCTCGTTGAGGCTGCCGCAGCGGGGGCAGCGGGGGAGGGGGTCCGAGGTAGGATCCTGGAACTCGAGGGAGCAGAGAGAGCAACGGAGGCGGTGGCGCAGGGCGTCGCGCTCGATGCGGAGGCGGCGGATGTTCCATACTATCCAGTTGGCGAAGACCATGGCCAGGAATCCGCCGAGATAGACGAAGACCATCGTGGTGAGCTTGGCCGGGATCATGGGGAGGCGGCGAGAGGGGCGAAGACCGGGGAGCCCCAGTAGAAGGTGGCGAAACCCCACGTAAACGCGGAGGCGGAGGTGTGAAAGCGGACTTGCTCGAGGATGCCGGCCGCAGCGCCGTCGAGGGTCTGGTCAAGGGAAGTATCCTGAAGGAAGACATAGCGGACTTCCCCGGTATCCGAAACGCCGAGGAGGAAGCGGGCGGGCAGGATCTGATCGCCGGGATTGGTTTCGTGGAGTTTGGAAAGAGGGGGGAGGGGGCCGTCCAGCTGGAGGGAATCGGAGAAGGTTAGGGTGGTGGCGGCGGGAGCGGGCTGGGAAGGCGGTGTGGCGGGGTGAGCGGCGGCGATTCTTACAAGGTCGAGGCCGCTGGCGCCGTCGGGGTAGGGGAGGGGCGGCTCGTTGTTGGCGGCCATGCCGGGCCGTGCGTGGGGGGTGGCGTAGGAGGGGGTATATGGGAGGCTCATCAGGAGGGGGATGGGCGCCCTGGCGGGCTGCGCGATACGGTAGGGGTCTTTGGAATCGATCCAGCGGAGGATGGCATCGGCCTCGGGGGTGCCCGGGGTCAGGAGACCGATCTGGACAGGGGGCGGGACGATGGGAGCCGAGGCGGGATAGATGGTCTGGAATACGAAAAAGCCGAAGGCGTGGAGGGCGGCGGATACGAGGATAAACCCAAGGAGTGTCCATTGGATGAAGCCGGGATCGCGGCTGGAGAAGACGAGGCTTTTGGCCGGCTGACTCATGGCCGATCCGGGGCCGTGGCGAGGACCACGGGGAGACCGGCGTGGAGGCCTTCGTCAACGACTTGGACAACAAGGTAGTATGGGGTGGACTGGTCGGCCTTAACGATGAGGGTATGATCCTTCAGGTCCGGGGCGGAGAGAGCTTTATGGATGTCCGCGATCTCCCAGCGCCGGTCGCGAAAGAAGATGGCGGGAGCGGCGCCGCCGGTGATGGTGAGGATCTGGGGATTCTTTTGCGGCCCGAGCGTCCAGGAGGAAAATGGCAGGCTGATGGCGATGCCGGGCTGGAGAAGGAAACGGGAGCTGACGGAAAAAAAGAGGACGACCAGGAAAAGGACGTTGATGGCGGGGATAAGGCCAAAGAGGGCCGGATGAAACTTGACGGTCCGGGTGAGCTTCATGGGGCGATGATGGGGCGGGGACACGCCCGCGGCCGGCCCCGATTATTCGGCGGCGCGAGCGCCGCGGGTGGCCTTGAAGTCGATGATTTGAGCGCCATCCTCAGAGTCGCGGCAGGCCGTGATGAGGCTGACGACCTCGATGCCGCCGCGCTCCATGTCGCGCATGAAGGCATTGACGCGGGAGGAAAGGTAGCTGTACGCGGCGAAGGCCGGGATGGCGACCACCAAGCCGGCGGCGGTGGTGAGGAGGCTCTGGTAGATGCCGCCCGAGAGATCGGTCGTGCTGGCGACGCCGCCATGGCTGGAGATGGTTACGAAGGTCTCGATGAGGCCGGTGACGGTGCCGAGAAGGCCGACGAGGGGGGCTATGAGGGCGATGGTGGCGAGGAGACCGAGGTTGCGCTCGAGATTCGTCATCTCCAGCTGGCCGGCTTCCTGGACGATCTCCTTGAGTTCATTGCGCGGCGCCTCATGACGGATGATGGCGGCGTGGATGACGCGGGCGACGGGGCCGGGGGTGCCGGCGCACTCGTGGAGAGCCTCGGCGAAATTGCGGCGTTGGATGAGATTGGCGAGGCCGCTGAGGAACTCGCCGAGACGAATGCTCGCGCGGTAGAAGTAGGCGGCGCGCTCCGCGAAAACGGCGAAAGCGATCACGCTGAAGAGGAGGATGAGCCACATGAGGGGCCCACCTTTTTGCATATATTCCAGCATCGCGGAGAGGTTATAGAGGAAAGTGTCGTGTGATGCAAGGGGCTTGGGGATGACGATTGATGATCGAAGATTGCGGAGCCGGGGAACCAGAGGCATCGGTCATACGTCGAGCGACGCCGGTTGACGGGTCATTATAGGCCCTATAGGTCGTATAGGGCATATATGAATTATGATTCAGAGGCGGATTTTCCCAGCTCCTCGGCGGCGGCGATCAAAGAATCGTAGGTCAGGGGGTCGAGGATGCGGTCGTGATGGAGGGCTACGATGAAATGGGTGTCGCGGACAACGGCTGTGAGATGGAATTGCTCGCAGGGGATATTCAGGACGCGGTTCCAGCCGAGGCGGCGGCCGCTGTCCTGGGCGAAATCAATGAAATGGCCCATGAAATCGCGGAGGGCGTCGAGGTCGGGCTTGCGGGGAAAATCGTTGCTCGCGAAGACGGCGCCTTCGACGAAAGCGGCGGCGGCGAAGATGCCGGGCTGGCTGGCGAGAAAATCGGCGGTGCGTTTGGCCTCGGGAGTGGCGGCGGGAGCGGCTGGCGGGGGCTCCGCGGGAGCGGGCTGGGGGGAGGGTTCCGCGGGAGTTGCGGCGGTGGCAAAGAGGCGGGGGGGAGGGATTTGGAAGCCGCGCATCCAGGGGGCGCGGGAGACGGGCGCGGGCTGAGGGGATTCGATAAGGGTGGCCTCCGCGGAGAGGGTGGGCTCAGGCGTGGCAGTTTCGGGCTGGGGCGCAGGGGCGGCTTCCGACGCGGGCTGGGAGGGTGCGGGAGGAGGTTCGGGCGAGGCTTCTTCGGTTACGGGCATGGGTGCCTCAGCTTTGGGAGGTTCAGGCTGAACCGGTGGGAGCGGCTCTGCCCTGGTGGCCGGCTCGTGAGAGCACGGGGCGGATTCCGGAAGGGGCTCCGGTTCGATATTACCAAGCGATTCGGCCGCGGGGTCGAACGGGGGCATGTAGAAGAGGTGATCCGGGGGGAGACTTTGGAAAATCTCGTCGAGAGGAATCCAGACTTTGGCCCCGGGGATGGGACTGATGAGTTGGCGGAGATCTTCGGAGAGGGATTTGTGAAAGGCTTCGATTGGGATTTCCACGTGGCCGTCGGCAAGCTGGGACTCGACGGAGGAGAGAGGGAGCGTCATGCGCGCGCTCTCCGCCGGGAGCATTCCGGGCTTGAGAACCGGCGATGAAAGGAGGCGAAAAATGGGAAGGACCCGCAGAGAGATGCAGTCTGCCGATGCCGGCTGGGGAGCCGGTTCTGGGGTAGACTGCATTGGGGGCGCTGTCTGCACTGGAGCAGGAGTTTCGGCGGATTCGGTAGAGGGGGTGGGCGGCGGTTGTGCTGGTGGAACTTCATTAGCCGGCTCCCGAGCGGTGGCTGGCGGCGGCGCGGAAATGTTTTGGCGACCGAATAAACCGAGCAACTGTCGGGCCGTGGAAATAGCTTTCGCAATCGCCGGGGAAATGGCTGGGGGCGGAGTAGGCGGAGGTGCGGCCGGAACAGGCGGGACGGCAGGTGCGGGGGTGTTGGCCGAGCCGGCCTGGAGGATTTTGGTGGCGTGGGCGCGCGCCTGGGCGAATTGGTCGCCCGGAGTACCGTTTGAGCCGGCGGGTTTAGGGACGACGAGCCCGATCTGCTCGAGAAGTTTTTGCAACGGCAGGGGAACCTCCTGGTCGCCCGGAAATGCGCCGCTGTCCCTGAATACCTCCGGACAGACCGAGGAGAGACGCTGGAGGGGTACGCTGACGCGGCCGCGGGAGATTTTTTCCGCGAGTTCATCGATGGTGAAGCGGATTTGGGCCATCGTGTCGTGAGGACCCGGCTTGAGAAGGTGAGGAGGAACCTTGGGAAGGATATCGCTGAGGCGAAGGAGGATTTCCTGCTCGTCATCCGGGGTTTCAGGAGCGGATTCCGGTGCGCAGGAGGCGTTCATGCGAACGGAATTGTAGCGTAAACGGCTGAAAGAGCGATGAATTAGTGATCTTCCGCGGTGACCCGGCAGACTTCCTCGAGGGTGGTAACGCCTTCGCGGGCCTTATCGATGCCGACCATGCGGAGGGTCTTCATTCCCTCGGCGGCAGCCTGGGACTTGATGACGGCGGCGGAGGCGCGCTTGATGATGAGGCGGCGAATGGACTCGGAGACGGGCAGAACTTCGAGGATGGCGGCGCGTCCGTAGTAGCCGCGGCGTTTGCAGCGGTCGCAGCCTGCACCGTGGTAAAAGGTGGTGTCGACATCCTCGATGCCGAGCTTGGCGAGCATCTCGGGCTCGGGCTTCAACTCCTCGCGGCAGTTCGGGCAGACGCGGCGGACGAGACGCTGGGCGCACGAGAGGATGACCGAAGTGGAAATGAGGAAGGGCTCGATGCCCATGTCATCCAGACGGGTGATGGCGCCGGCGGCGTCATTGGTATGGAGGGTGGAAAGCACCTGGTGACCGGTCAGAGCGGCCTTGACGGCGATATCAGCGGTTTCGTTGTCACGAATTTCACCGATCATCACGATATCGGGGTCCTGACGGAGGATGGAGCGGAGGGCGCCGGCGAAATCGAGGCCGATATCGCTCTTGACGGCGACCTGGTTGACGCCGGCGAGCTGGTACTCGATGGGGTCCTCGACCGTGACGATGTTGTACTCCGGGCTATTGAGTTCCTGGAGGACGGTATAGAGCGTTGTCGTCTTGCCGGAGCCGGTGGGGCCGGTGACGAGGATCATGCCGTGCGGGGCGTCGATGGCATTCTTGAACTTGGCGAGGGTACCCTCATCCATGCCGAGGTGAGCGACGGAACCGGACAGCGCACTCTTATCGAGGAGACGGATGACGATTTTCTCTCCGTGGATGGTGGGGAGGACGGAAATACGAAGATCGACTTCCTTGCCGGAGACGCGAATGCGGAAGCGGCCGTCCTGCGGGAGGCGGCGCTCGGCGATATCGAGGCCTGCGAGGATTTTGATACGGGAAGCGATAGGCAATTGGAGCGCCTTGGGCGGGGAGCTGGCCTCGATGAGGGCGCCATCGACCCGGTAGCGGAGCTTGAGGGTCTTCTCGAAGGGCTCGATGTGAATGTCGGAGGCCTTCTCCTTGAGGGCCTGGACGAGGATGAGGTTGACGATCTTGATGACCGGGGCGTCCTCGCTCTGGTGGGCGAGGCGGTCGAGATCGATGTCTTCGCGCTTTTGAGTGACGACCTCGGCTTCGCCGGCTTCCTTGGTGACCTCCTGGATCATCGCCTCCATCTGCTGGCCGGCGCTATTGACGCCGCTGAGCGCTTCGGTTACCGCGCGCTCGGTGGTGATCATCGGGACGATCTCCAACTTTGTGCGCTGGCGCAGGTCGTCGAGGGCGAGGACGTTCAGGGGATCGGCCATCGCGACGAAGAGCTTATTGCCCAGTCGGCAGATGGGGGCGAGCTTGTAGGCGCGGGCCATGTCCTTGGGAACGAGGTCGAGAACCTCCTCTGGGACGCGGACGCGGGCGAGATTGATGGGCGGCGTATCGAGGCAGCGGCCCATGGAGATGACCATGTCCTGCTCGGTCACGTAATTGCGATCGGTCAGGATCTTGAGGAGGCGGCCACCCTGCTTCTTCTGGATTTCCGTCGCCTCGTCGAGCTGGTTCTGAAGGAGGAGGCCGTCCTCGATCAGCACGTCCGCGATGCGCTCGCCAAATGATTTAATGCTCATTGCGGTAAGAAGAGGTTAATCGCCTTTCTCCATGCGGTAGGCGTCGCGGAGGACCTTCGAGATGGCAGTGGGATCGGCGACGTGCCACTGGATGTTGTAATCGAGGAGCTGCTGGACGGCCGCCTTGCCGGCTGCGTCAAACGGGTTGGCCGTGGCAATCATGATTGTGCGGCTGATGAGATCGAAGGGGACGATGAGGCGGGCGAGAGTGAGTTCCTCGGGGAGCATTTTGACGACCTGCCGGTCAACCTCGTAGCAATCGAGGGGGATATAGGCGAACTTTGAACGGTCCAGGATGCCGCAAAGGAGGTTCTCAAGACTGCTCATGCCGGATTTTGCAACCTCTTCGATGAGGGAAGAGGCGATGGCGCCTGGGGCGAGGCTCTTATTGGTCTTGGAGACGCGGTCGAGGCAGGTCTGCACGGTATCGTCGGGAGCGAGGCGGTGCTGGATGAGAAATTTTGCGAGGGCTTCGTTGCCATCGGTATCAAGCTTGACCTGGTCGGTCTTGGGACCATCCGGCTTGATGGTGGCGCTGGTGGTAATGAGGGTTGGGTCTTCCGTAATGATCGCGCTGAAATCCATCGCGATGGGCAAATCGGCGGATTTCGATTTTTCCGGGGCCTTGCCATTGACGGGGTGGAGCTTGCCTTCGACTTCGGCAAGCGCGGCCTTGACCTCCTCGTTGGCAGGATCTTTTTGCAGGATTCCCTCGTATTCGAGGAGGGCGGAGGAGTACTGGCCGAGCGAGAAATAGGTATCCGCGAGCTTGCGAGTGATGGCGAGGGCATCCTTCTGGCGATTGAGCTTCCAATATGCCTCCTTGAGAATCTCCATGGACTGGCAATCCTCCCCGTTGGATTGCAGGATGACCTCGAACATCTCGATGGTCTGCAGAATCTGGTCGAGTTCTTCGTTTGTGACGCTCTGCGCTGTGGTCATGGGCTGATCGTCCGTCTGAAAGCTAGAAACGTGCCCCTGCGTAGGAAGGCTTCAAATATGAGAAGGTTAATCCGGCGATTTTTTCATGCCATCTGCTACGAAATCAGCGAGTTATCAAATTGGCGTTGAATCGGAGGAGTTTCGGCGGGAGCATCGCTGCAAAAAGATATGAATCCGCCAGTATCGAACGAGATGCAGTTGGCAGTCATAGCGGGGATAGTGGTTGTGTGCCTGCCGCTGGTGCTGTGGATGGCGAGCTGGTTGCTCGGTTTACGATATATTCCACACAGCTCCGTGGGTGTAATCGAGAAGTTTTGGTCGAATAGGGGATCGCTAAAGGAGGGGCGAATCCTGGCGTCGAGTGGGGAAGCTGGATTCCAGACGCGGCTCCTGCGCGGCGGGTTGCACTGGGGGCTCTATCCGTGGCAATATCGGGTGCATCGGCAGCCGCTGGTGGCGGTGTCGGAGGGAAAGATCGGGTATGTTTACGCGCGGGATGGGCAGCCGCTGTTACCGGTGCAGACGCTTGGGCATGTGGTGGAGTGCAACCACTTCCAGGATGCGCAGGCCTTCCTGGCCAACGGAGGGCAGCGGGGCCGGCAGAGGATGGTGCTGAGGGAAGGGGTGTTCGCGATCAATTGCGCGCTGTTTGTGGTGATCACGGAGGACAATGTTTTCTCCGGACCGGTGAGGGAGCGGGAGCAGACGAAGTACGGGGACTGGCAGCGGCAACTGGCGGGGGAGCGGGCATTTGACCCGGTGATTATTGGCTACGGGAGCCGGATGACCGCCCAGGATATCGCAGGGTCCGCGAGGGACGAACGGACAATCTCCGAGCAGGATGACATGCAACTGCTGCCAAGCGACAATATAGGGGTGGTGAGCGTGCACGATGGCCCAACGGTGCCGGCCGGGGAGATCATCGCGCCCGAGCTGCCGAAACGCGAGGACGGGCTGGACCACAATTATTTCCAGGACCCGGAGGCGTTCCTGACGCTGGGAGGGAAACGGGGCAAGCAGTTGCAGGTGCTGACGGACGGGACGTTTTTCATCAACCGCTGGTTCGCGACGGTGGAGATGAAGCCCAAAACGGTGATCCCGATCGGGTACGTGGGGGTGGTGGTTTCCTATTATGGGGGAGCGGGCGAGGATCTGACCGGGGAGGCGTTTCGATATGGAGAGCAGGTGGAGCCGGGGCATCGGGGCGTCTGGAAGCAGGCGCTGGCGCCGGGCAAGTACGCGCTGAACCCGTATGCGTTGAAGGTGGAGATGGTGCCGACCGTGAACTTTGTGCTGCGGTGGATAACCGGCCAGACAGAGTCGCACCGGTATGATGAGGACCTCGAGAGCATCGAGCTGATCACGGCGGACGGGTATGAGCCGACGCTGCCGCTATCGCTGATCCTGCATATCGATTACCAGAAGGCGCCGCGGGTGGTGCAGCGGTTCGGGGATGTGCGGCGCCTGATCTCGCAAACTCTGGACCCACTGCTTACGGCATACTTCCGGGATGTGGCGCAGAGTTCCCACATGCTGGACCTGCTGATGAAGCGGGAGGAAATCCAGATCAGGGCGACGGCTGAACTGGGCCGGCGTTTTCTTGGCTACGATATTGAATGCGTGGCCGTGCTGATCGGACGCCCGGAAGCGAAGATTGACAAGGCGCGGCCTGATTTCAACCCGATCGAGCAGTTGTTCGATCAATTGCGGATGCGGCGGCTGGCGGAGGAACAGAAGGCGACGTACTCGAAGCAGGAAGAGGCGGCGATCCGGCAAAAGGAATTGAACCAGGCCTATGCGGCGGCGGAGAAGCAGAAGGAGCTGACCGAGACGCGGATCGGGATCGAGGTGGCGTCGAACCGGGGCGAGGCGCAACTGGCCGAGGCGCAAGGGCTGGCAAAAAGGGACGTGGCGCGCGCCGAGGGGGAATCGCGGTCCAAGGAGCTGCTGGGCAAGGGCGAGGCGGCGCGAATCGCGCAGATCGGCTTGTCCGAGGCGGCGGTGCAGTTACAGAAAATCCGGGCCTACGGGGATCCGCGGCTCTTTGCGCTTAACCTGGTGTCCGAGCATTTCGCGAACAGCACACAGCCGCTGGTGCCGGAGCGTCTTCTGGTAATGGGCGAGGGCCAGAATGGAAACGGGGATGGAAAAGCCCCGGCGCCGGGGGGCGGGTCGCAGAGTTACGGCATGGTTGGCCAGTTGCTGACGCTGCTGCTGAGCGAGCACTCGGGGGTGAACATCGCGGAGAACAAGGAGGGGGTGGCGGAGTTGGAGAAGTTCACCCGCCAGATGGTCGAGAAGAAGGAGGGGACGGGCGGGACCGCGCCGCTATGAGGACGCGATTTAATCGGGACTTTTACGGTGAGCGACGGGGTCGGCAGTTGACCATAATGAGGGATTGCCCTATTGCGTGCGGATTGACCTGACGGCGTAGGCCGCGGGAATACCCCGATGCCGACGATTGAAGAGAAAATCCAGAGGACGGTCGCCTCCATTGACACCGGAGGCCTGGCGGCAACGATCTGGCGGAGCGTGTTCATAGTAGCGGCGATCGGGCTCTCGGCTTATTTTCTGATCGGTGAGTTCCGCGGGCTGCCGATCTCCGAGGCGATGGACCAGGCGCAGATTGGGCGAGAGATTGCTCGCGGCCACGGCTGGCAGACGAAGTTTATCAGGCCCCTTGCGATAGGGGAGCTGCGGGAGAATGGGAAGGATGTGAAGACTGCGATCTGGGAGGATACGTATAACGCCCCGATCCCGCCGCTGTTGGATGCGATGGCGATTTACATCCCGATCCAGAAAGGGTGGGACCTCACGAAATCGGACCTGGTCTATGCGGGGGACCGCGCGATCGCATGCATGGGGGTGGTTTTCTTTCTCGGGTCTCTGCTGGTGCTGTTCTTTATCGCGCGGGAGCTGTTCGACGAGCGGCTGGCCTATATCGCGACCGGGCTGGTGCTGATTTGCGACATGATGTGGAAATACTCGCTATCCGGCCTGCCGCAGATGTTCCTGCTGCTGGTATTCCAGATTAACGTGTACGCGATGCTGAAGGCGATGCGGGCGCATTACCTAAACCAGCGATGCCTCGGGTGGATTGCGGCGGTCGGGTTCGGTTTCGGCGTCATGGCGCTGACGCATGCGCTGTCGATATTCATCTTTGTCCCGGTTCTTGTATTTGCATTCTTCTTTTTCCGGGGCGGAGTGTGGGCGGGGCTTTTGATGCTGGGGGTGTTCCTGGCGGTTTACACGCCGTGGCTTGTGCGGAATGCGATGGTGTGCGGCGATTTTCGTGGCCTGGCGGGGTATGTGGGCGCGCTCGATGGGATCGTGCATCCGGAGGCGGGGCATATGCGGCGGTTCGCGATTGATCTCGGAGAAACATCCGGGAATTATTTTCTGCATAATTTTCGCGTGAATCTCACGGGGCAGATCGACCGGTTGATCGAATACATGGGCTGGAGCTGCGTTGCGCCGCTGGCGCTCTTCAGCGTGCTCCATGCGTTCCGGCGGCCGATCACCGCGGCGTTCCGATGGTTGCTTTTCGCGATGTTCGCGTGCGCGGTGGCGGGGATGGGGATATTTGGGATGAAGGAGGAGGGATCGCTGGCGGCGAACCAATTCTACCTGTTATTCGTACCGTTGTTCATTTGCTACGGGATGGCTTACGTGCTGGTGCAATGGGACCGGCGGATCGGGCTGGGCTTTATCCTGCCGGCATGGAGCGAGCGAAGCGGCATCCGTTACCTGCTGAGGATATCGCTGATAGCGGTGATAGTAGGTCTATCGAGCATTCCGCTCATTGGGCGGCTTATCGACAGGAATCCCTGGGCCATCGAGTGGCCGCCGTATGTGCCGCCCTATATCGCGGCGATGAAGGAATGGTTCGGACCGGAAGAAATCATTGGCTCGGACATGCCCTGGGCGGTGGCGTGGTACGCGGATCGCAGGAGTATCTGGCTGCCGTTTGAGCCGCAGGACCTGATCGCTATAAGCGACTATAGGCAATTGGGCGCACCGGTCTGCGCGCTTTACTTCAGCCCGATGAGTGGGATGCAGAACACGCTGGGCGACCTGGTCAACGGGGAGTACCAGCACTGGACGGCTTATATCTATCGGTCAATCGATACGGAGAAGACGCCGTTCCCGTACAAGGTGGTGCTGGGGATGCCGGATTGCACACTCTACATGGACAGGAACCGCCTTAAGCCGGCGGAAGCGACGACGGCTCCGAAGGATTCGGGATACGGGCCGCGGAAGTGAGTGTTATCGCCGGCGAAGAAGTGACCGGGCCTCGGGGAGGCCAGCCCAGAGGGTGATAATGGCGTAAACGATTCCGAAGGCGCCAAGGAGGGCGGTGAGATTGAAGTAGCGGTCGAGAGTGGGATAACGGTGATCGATATGGACATACCTGCCAACAGCCCAACCGGCGGCGGAGGCGCATAGGGCGGCGGCCCAGATTTTCGAGGGATAGTGATTTGGGAGGGCGGTGCTGCCGATGCGCGCCTGGAGGGCGCGGCGGAGAAGGAGGAACTCGACCCACCCGGCCAGGCCGGCGGAAAGGGTGAGGCCGACGGCGCCGAGGCCTTTTTCGATGCCAACTATGTTCGGAAGTGGAAGGTGCAGAAAATGCAGGAGGACCGAGTTTAGGTACGGACGGAGAGGGAAGGCGCAGAGGTAACCGAGAATGGCGGTGAGGGTAACGCGGATGAGCGCGAACCAGAGGGGGGTGCGGGTATCGCGCAGAGCGTAGAAGGCTGAGGAGTAGAGCCGGCCCCAAGTGGCGGCGAGAAGGCCGACGGTGCTTCCCATGAGGATGTACCAGACCCAGAGAGTGTCCTGGGTGCCAAATTTACCTCCAAGGAACAGACCCGCTACGCAATGGCGGCCGAGAATGAGGAAGCCGGCAACGCAGGGGATGACGTAGAAGGCGATGTTGCGCTTGCCGGCGATGAGGCGGGTGCGGAGTTTTTCGTGGATTTCCGCCTGTGTACCCGTGGCGCTGGACATCTCGGGCAACTCGGAAGCGGCGACGGACATGCCGAAGAGGCTGACGGGCAGGAGGTAGAGTATTTGTGCAGCACTGAGGGCGGCGACTGTGGTAGCTCCGAGCCAACTTGCGATGTAGGTATCGATATAGGCGCTTAGCTGGACCACACCGCGGCTGACGACGACCGGGCCGAAGCTGCGAAAGACCTGGCGAATCGGCGCAAGGGTGGTATTGACCGCGAAGACAATGGTGGCGCCGATGGAGTGGCCATCGGCTGATTTTCTGAAATAAATGAAGAAAAGCTGAACGGCGAATTGGAGGAAAGCGCCCGCGACGGAACCCCATGCGACAGTGACGGCGAGAGCGGATTGGGATTCCCTGCTGCCGAAGCCGATGAGGGTGGCGATCATGGCCAGGTTCCACAGAACCGGAGCGACATAAGAAATGAAGAAAAGGCGATGGCTGTTAAGGATGCCGAGACACCATGCGGAAAGGACGAAGAGGCCGATGCCTGGAAAGACGATTTGAATGAGGTGGACGGTAAGGAGCCGGAGGTCGGCCGGAAATCCGGGAGAAATCAATTCGACCAGGAAAGGAGAGAGCAGGACGCCGAGCAGGACAACGATGCTGACGGCGATGGCGAGGAGGCTGCCGACGATGCCGGCCACGCGGCCGGCGAGTTCCTTTTGGCCCTCGGCCAGGAGGCGGGAGTAGACCGGGATGAAGGAGGCGGAGAGGACGCCTTCGCCGAGGAGGTTCTGGAGGACATTCGGGATGCGCATGGCGGCATTGAACGCGCCCGCGGCATCGGAGAGGCCGAGGTAGTGAGCGAAGACCTTCGAGCGAATCAAACCGGCTATGCGGCTGAGGAGAATCCCGGCGCCGACCCAGAAGGCGGAGGCGCGGGAGCGGCGGGCGGGTTTGGGTGGCGTTGTCGTCACAGGTTTCCGGCTTTTAGCTTCAAAAGGGGGAACGCGGAATCAGAAAAGGGGGGATGGGACTTATGGGACGCATAGGCCTCATAGGAGAGATGACGGACATTCTCAAACAGGCTCGGCGACGAGGTCGTACGCGTTGGTTGCCGTGACGCGGACGATTGCGAAATGGCCGGTTGGGGTGGGGGCGGTGAGGAGGACCTGGGTGTCGACTTCGGGGGCGTCGGATTCCGAGCGGGCGGTGGCTGGGGTCTCGACGAGGACGCGGAGGGTCTTGCCGACCTGGGCGGCGGCGATCTCGCGGGCGATGCGTTGCTGGAGGCGCATGGCTTTGCGGAAGCGGGATTGCTTTGTGCGGGCCGGGATTTGGCCGGGCATTTTCGCGGCGCGCGAGCTCTCTTCGCGGGAATAGGTGAAGACGCCGAGGCGCTCGAAGCGGACGGCTGCGATGAAATCGAGGAGGGAGTCAAAATGCTCCCGGGTTTCGCCGGGGAAGCCGACGATGAAAGTGGTTCGGAGGGCGAGGCCGGGGATGCCGGCGCGTAGGCGGGCGATCAAGTCCTCGATGTGTTTGCGGCTGGTTTCGCGGCGCATGCCGAGGAGCATCTCCTCGTGGATGTGCTGGAGGGGCATATCGATGTAGCGGGCGACCTTGCCGCAGGCGGCGATGGTCTCGATCAGCTCATCGCTCCAATGTGCGGGATGGGTGTAGAGGAGGCGAATCCAGAAATCGCCCTCGATTTGCTGAAGCTCGCGGAGGAGGAGGGAAAGAGTGGGGCCGCGCGAGGAATCGACAGGCTGGGTGGGATTGGCGCGCTGCTCCCAGAAGTCCATGCCGAAGTAGGTGGTGTCCTGGCTGATGAGGTTGATCTCCTTTACGCCTTCGGCGACGAGGTTGCGGACCTCCGCGACTACGGAGGCGATGGTGCGGCTGCGATGACGGCCGCGCATGCGG
>Ga0182024_10014440_pt1 | contig 15269 bp, 14 predicted proteins | sample P32metaG_FD_120480 | JGI IMG/M metagenome (GOLD analysis project Ga0182024, IMG submission 120480) | Permafrost microbial communities from Stordalen Mire, Sweden - P3-2 metaG (Illumina Assembly) | ecosystem: Environmental > Terrestrial > Soil > Wetlands > Permafrost | place: Sweden: Stordalen... | reverse complement strand
GCCACCAGCGCCGCCCGACACCTCGCGCGCAACGGCCGAGGGATGCGAGCGGACGTCATCCCGGTCGTCCTGTCCGAACCCGCCGTCGACGCACACCAGCTCGAGCTCGCCGACGGACAACGCGCGTGGGTCCTGCCGCTTGACCGCGCAGCCACATACATCCGAGCGGCCGATCGCGCGGGCTTGCGTGGCCACCGCTTGCGGCGCTTGCGAAAGCCCGCTCCAGGCTGGGAGTACCAGATCGCACCGACCGAGGCCGGCTGGTCGTACGAGTACGAGATCCGCTACGACTTCTCCCGCCACGACCGATCACAAGCGCTCGGCAGCTAGGGCGCGTCAGGCGCGCGAGAGCACAAAGGCGCAGCCTCGCCGGGGCACCGAGTCTGGCTCCTCGCGTGCACGCGCACCGGGGTGGCGTGCGGTCAGGAGCGGCTCGCCAGTTTCGCTGGGGGCTCGCCGCCACGCAGCGCCCGATCGCCTTCTCGTCAGGTGCGTCTCATGCCGAGCGTACGAGGGCACTCACAGCGGCGAGGCTCGGCACCACGAAATCGCCGTCGAGCAGGCCAGGGTCGACTGTGCCCGCGAGCGCGATTACTCGGCAGCCAGCTGCACGCGCTGCGGCAATGCCTGCCGGAGCATCCTCGATCACTATGCACTCGCCCGGGTCGACGCACATCCGCTCCGCGGCTAGCAAATAGCCCTGCGGGTCGGGCTTGCCGCGCTCGATATCCGAGGCGCTGATGAGAATCTTCGGCCTGGTAATGCCGGCTGCTTTGAGGCGGGCGTGCGCCACCTGGCGATCAGCGGACGTCACCACCGCCCACGAGGCCGACGGCAGCGCCGCCATCAATGTCATCGCGCCCGCGCCTGCGCGGATCTCACGTATATCGCTGATTTCTCTCCTGACCATGAGCTCAGCCTCACGACCGGAATCCAGCCATGGAGCAACGGCGCGCACCAAGTCAGTGTTGGTCAGCCCGTGTGAGATCTCGATCACCCGGTCCGGGTCCAGCCCATGGGCAGCGGCCCACTGGCGTAGGTGGCGAAAGACCACCGCCATCGACTCGACGAGCACGCCATCCATGTCGAACAGCACACCTCTGCAAGAGATCTCAGCGTGATTTCCGTCGAGGAGCAGCGTCAGCGATCGGGGCAGATCTCGGCCGTCGGAGTGCCCGAGGGCCTGCGCCCGGTGCACGGTCACCCGGCGCCCGGCGCGTCGGGTAGCCGCACCGGCGATGATGCCCGCGACAGGCGTCCCGCCTTGTGGCTAGCGCCCAGGTAGGTGCGCACGACGTCACAAATCTCCTCGACCGTGCTCTCGCTCATCGCGTGGTGGAGCGGAAGACACAGGGTTGTGGCGGCCAGGCGCTCCGCCACCGGAAAGGCGCCGGGCCGATAACCAAAGTGGGCGAAGGCCTGCTGGAGATGAATCGGGTGCCGGTACCGCACCACAGCGTCGACTCCGTGCGCCCGCAAGCGAGCGAGCAGGCCATCTCGCTCGCTCGTGCTCACTTGGAACAGGTGATAAACGTGTTCGCCCTCCTGGCCCGGGTCCTGGAACGCAACGGGCAGATCTGTCAGCTGCTCCTCATACGCCTTGGCGACGGCGACGCGGCGGCGTGTCCAACCGTCGAGCTGCGGGAGCTTGTGAAGCAGCACAAGCGCCTGGATCGTGTCGAGCCTTGAGTTGTAACCGGTCAGCTGGTGCTCGTCCTGCTCGGCCTGGCCGAAATGCCGCAGCAAGCGCAGCTTCTCAGCCACAGCCTGGTCGTTGAGAGTTATCGCACCAGCGTCCCCGGCAGCGGCGAGATTCTTAGACGGGGCGAAGCTGAAGCATCCGGCACTGCTCAGGGCTCCGACCCGAGAGCCTCGCGACGTAGCACCGATCGCTTGAGCGGCGTCCTCGATCACCGCGACAGACCGACTGGCGGCCAGCTCGCATACCGCGGGCATGTCAACGCTCCGACCGAACAGGTGCACGACGATCACGGCCTTCGTACGTGTGGTCATCGCGGCCTCGACCTGCTCAAGATCGATCAGGTAGTCATCGGATCGACAGTCGACCAGGACCGGTCGCGCCCCGACACGCTCAATCGCCAAGGGCGTGGCGTGGAACGTGTTCGCCACCGTGATCACCTCGTCGCCGCGCTGGATCCCGAGGGCGGCAAGCGCGAGGATGAGAGCGTCGGTCCCGGAGTTGACGCCAACGGCATGGCGGGCACCGACATAGGCCGCGAGGCCTGACTCAAACTCGCTGACGGGGCTTCCGAGGATGTAGCCACCTTCAAGCAGCAGCGAGCGGATTTCGGGCATCAGCCCATCGTCAACGTCCAGGAAGTGCGAGGAGTAGTCGTAGCGTCCGATCCGGTAACTAGTCATGGTGGCTCGCCGGTGCGTGCTCCGTCGCGATGCGCCCGTCCGGGCGGTTGTAGTCATCGGCAACGCGGATGACGTCATCGAGATGGGGGGTGGAGACCTCTAGCAGCCTGACGTCGGTGATCGCCTGGATCCGATGGCGTGTCAACGGACGCAGGTGCATTACATCTCCTGCTGTTAGATGGAGCTCGGTCAGTTCGCCGCTTGCACTGTGGCTCACGTGCAGCGCGGCGTTCCCGCTCAGGATCACCGCCGCCTCCTCCTTGCGCTCGTGATATTGCAGGCTGGTTCGGCACCCCGCGCGTACTGTGATGAGCTTGAAGCCGAACGGGGCTCCCTCAGGCACAAGCCAGCGCTCCTCGCCCCACGGCTTGCTCACCAATCGTGCCTTCTCCACACTCGACACTCCGAACTGCCGTGCGCGATGCTGAGCCGACGTGATCGAGGCAACCTGGTCTGGTGCGCTCATCTGACCGCCGGGACGGGGACCTCGAGTGACGCCACCGCCGTGCAACTCAGTAAGCGGCCGATCTGGGCGCGCAAAGCATCGCGGAGATAGGCATCTACGTCTCTGACACCGGTCGGCAACGAGCTCTGCAGGCGCTGCTTGATCTCGGAGAACTCGGTCGAGGCGAACACGTAGTGGCCAGCGATGATCGCCTTCTCCCGGTCCGATGCGGTGGAGCCCCGCCTGAGCCACTTTCTCCAAGCGTGTGAGTCAAACGCCAGGCCTAGAAACTCGTCGCGGAGCTTCGTCTGCCCGGCCGACTCGAGCAGCATCAGAAAGGCCCTTGTCTCGATCACTCCGAGTTCAGGGGCGATGTTGACCGCGGCTACTCCATGCTGCATGAGGCCTCGAAGACACCGCGGGGGGAGGTAGTCGGCGTTGTGGGCCTTGAGCGCCGAACCAGCCCTCGCGCATATTTTCGCTAGGCGCGCGACGGTCTCGCTGACGGCGTCCGCGTCCCGGGTGAGCGCCCCGTCGTTCTTGGTCTCCACAACCCGCGTACCCGTCTGGGCCACGATGAACGTCGGAGGCGGCAGATTACGGTCCCGTAGCAGCGCCGCGATCGAGTCGACCTGTTCCCCGAAAGGGCCCGGCTCGGCGACGTCCACGCCCTGCGCCTCAAAGCCGATCTCGAATTGAACATCGCGGCCAGCCTCGCGGGCGGCTGCGTGACACTCGCCGTAGAGCGATGCAAGACGTCTGATCGCGTCATCGAGCGAGGCTTCGCCGCGCCTGTCTGCGGAGGTGTCGATGTGTAAGAGATCGAATCCAGCGTCTATGTCGGCACGAAACGACGTCAGGCTGGCGTCCATTGCGCGCTGCTCGTCGGCATCGAGGTCTCGTTCGATTGGATGCTGCCACGGGCCACCATGGTCGCGGCACAGCAGGACGCGTCTCTCTGGATCGTGCGAGCGTACGTAGCTGGCGAACCGTTCCGGGGTCCAACGCTCGACGTATCCGCTGCCGAAGTCGTCGATCTCCACCTGACGGCGGCTCGCAATGAGCATGACGCGTCGGCGATGGCGGTAGGCCTGCTCGAGGGTCGCATCGACGATGTTCCGCGAGAGCGGTCCGATACCCAGGACCGCACGCACGGACTGTCCCGAGGAGCCGCTGATGGTTGGGTCCAGATGAGCCGCCATGCCGCTGATCATCGGAGCAAGCGCACCATCGCGATAAGCCTTCGATCGCAGGAGCAATCGGCGCGAGTTGCATCGTCCGACCGGACAACCTCATACGCGCACTTGCCACCAGCCACACCCCCCCCTCCTACGAGGCGCCCCCGCGCGTCCCGTCTCACCAAGTGCGCCGCCGGGAGAATTGGCGGGTCGCCTTTGCGCGGTCGACGCGCCAACAGCCCGCGGTCACTGAGCGTCAGCGCAGCCCCGGGCTTACGTGCGCCTCCGAGTCTCAACGGTTCCGCTGAGGCAGTCGCTGTACTCCGGCCAATCGACTGGCGTCCCAGCCGTGGTCCAGATACCCTCTACCTTCACGCTGTCGCTCGCCACGCCTGACAAGGGCACGACGTAGGCCCGAGTCACAAACGCTTGGATACGGAAGCCGAAGACGACGGTGTCGCCCGCCGCTGGGCGGTGGCTTTCGGCGTCAAGCATCGCGTAATAATCGATGCCCTCGAGGGGCGGGAGCGTGACCTCGACACGGCGCTCGAGCGCGGCTTCCGCAGTAGCGCCCACCAGCGCCTGCATGGGATACTCGCCGAACACCGGATCCACGTACAAGCCGCCACCGAAGCAGTAGGCCCGGCCGCCATGCTCGTGGGAGACCTCGCTGAGATAGAGCGCAGCCGGTGTCTCCGGTAGCCGGTGGTGCGCATGCAGCGGCGTGGTCGCCGTCAAGCCGTGGCCTGGCTCAACCTGGGTCGCGCCCAGCGACGCCAGAAGATCCAGGGCTGCGACCGATGTGTTGCCCGGTGCGTTGATCTCGATGTGCCCGATGCCCAGCTCAGACAGCCGGTTGGCAGCGCGCTCGAGCGTCTTCGCGTTTGGTGACGCCTGCAGTGCGTGGGAATCCTGGTCGTACCGGATCGCAGGGAACGTGGTGATTCCTCCGAACGCGGCGCCATCTAGAGCAGCGATGGCTTCAAGCACCTCGTCGATCGTCTCGACGGGGAAGCCACCCTCCTGGCCGGGATAGAACGAGTCGCCGGGGGCGTGAACGCGAGCAAGGAGCCTTTGCTCGTTGCCCTGTTCTGCTGCGGCGGCTGCGGCTTCGGCGGCCTTCTGCAGGCTGTAGACGGTCCAGAAGCTCGGGTTCGCTGCGCTTGCACGGGGCGCCTCGTGGCGTGGGATCTGCACGACGTGGCCGATGTGCCCGACGGGGTGGCCGGCGTGGACGATCGGCAGGACGCAGCCCATGTCGACGGCCACAAAACCATCGACGCCGCCGTCAACCACGGCGTCCAATGCCGGCGGATTGCGCCCGAACTGCTTGCTCATCGCGAACACGGTTAGACCGAGCTCGTGCGCCTTGTCGCTGATCAAGCGGGCGTTCTCGCGCATGGCGTCGAGGTCCAGGACGTAGGAGTTCGGGGGTATCTCGCCGGCCTGATGGAGTTCGACGGCAGCTCGCACGAACGCACGATTACGTTGGAGGAGCGAGTTCAGAAACATGGGGACCTCACTGTCGTCGAGGGGTTGAGAGTGCCAAGCACGCCTCGAAAGCTGCGCTGGCGATTAGGCACCACTGTCGGTCATGGCGTTGCCGCTGAGGTAGTCGCCGGCGTAGCCGGGCCAGCTCACCGGTGTGCCAGCTGCGCTCCAAATGCCTTGGACCTCGGGCTCTGCGCTGGCAACTCCCGAGACGGGCGCTACAAACGCCCGTGTGACAAAGGCCTGGATTCGGTGGCCGAAGATCACGGTGTCGCCGGTCGCTGGTGGTGCTCCGTCACCTTCGAGCATCGCGTAGTAGTCGATCGCGGCGGGCGGCATCAGCGTGACGTCCATGCGACGGCTCAGCGCTTGCTCGGGATCGCGGCCCACCAGCGCCTGCCGGCGATAGTCGCTGAAGACCGGGCAGGCGTACAGGCCACCGCCGAAGCAGTAGGCCCTGCCCTCATGCTCGTGGGAGACCTCCGAGAGGTACAGCGCGGCGGGTCGCTCCGGCAGGTCATGGTGAGCATGCAGCGGGGTCGTGCCGGTGAAGCCGTGTCCTGGCTCGACCTGCGACGCCCCCAAGGAAGCGAGCAGCTCCAGCACAGAGAACGAGGTCATCCCGGGTGCGTTGATCTCGAACCGCCCGATCCCGAGCTCCGACAGCCGGCCGGCCACGCGTTCGAGCGTCCGCGCGTTAGGTGCGGGCTCGATCGCGTCGGCGACCTCGTTGTAGCGGATCGCCGGATACGTGGTGATTCCACCGAATGAGGCGCCCTCCAGACGATCGATCGCCTCGAGGACCTGGTCGATCGTCTCGGCGGGGAAGCCACCCTCCAGGCCGGGAGGGAAAGTGTCGCCGGGGCCGTGGACCCGTGTCAGCAGACGCTGCTCGCGTCCCTGCCGCGCCGCCGCGTGCGCGGCCTCGGCTGCCTTGTCGAAGCTATAGACAGTCCAGAAGCTCGGGTTCGCCGCGCTCGCTCGCGGAGCCTCGCGCTGCGGAATCTGCACGACGTGACCGATATTGCCGATGTGGTGGCCTGCCTGCGTGATCGGGAGCACGCATCCCATATCGACGGCCACGAAGCTGTCGGCCCCGCTCTCGACGAGTGCGTCGAGCGCCGGCGGATTGCGTGCGATCTGCTTGCTCATCGCGAGCACGGTCAGTCCGAGGCGGTGGGCCTCCTCGCTGATGAGGCGGGCGTTCTCGCGCATGGCATCTAGGTCGAGCACATATGAGTTGGGCGGGATCAGCCCATTGCGATGCAGCTCGATCGCAGCTCGCACGAACTGCGGATTTCGCCGGACGAGAGAGTTCAGGAACACAGCACCTCGCTAGTACTTGATGACGGCAAGCTCGGGTTGTCGAGCGGAGCAAGGTCTATCAACCAAACCGAAAGAATGCAAGCCGAAGCAAGCGCTTTTGCCGCGCGTTTTGACTCTAACGAGCGGATCTATTGAGCGTTTAGATGCGAATCGCTAGACTGCCTGCCGCGCCTGGTCCCCCAGGCAATACGACTACCTCTTCAAAGAGGAGCTTCGATTCATGACCACCACTCGCGCTGCAGTGACACCGCGCACCGCAGAGACCGCGATAGCCACGCATCCGACACCCGGCCCGTACGCCCCGAGCCTCCGCGACCTCGACGGCCGGGACCCGGTGCGGATCGGCGTCCTCGGCTGCGGTCCGATCGCCCAGCATGCGCACCTCGATTCGACCCGTCGAGCGTCGAACGCCGAGCTGTACGCGATCTGCGATGTGGCGACCGATCTGCTCGAACGAATGGCCGAGATCCACCGCCCCGCGAAGACGTTCTCGGACTACGACCAGATGCTCGCTGATCCTGCGCTCGAGGCGGTGGTCATCGCCACCTCAGACGAGTTTCACGTCTCCTTAGCCGAGCGCGCCGTGCGTGCTGGGAAGCATGTGTTGGTCGAGAAGCCAATGGGCGTGAGCGTCGAGGAGTGTCTGGCCTTGCACGCCGCTGTCCGCGAGTCGGGGATCGTCTTGCACGTCGGCTTCATGAAACGTTATGACCCCGGGATCCAATCCGCGCGGCGGTTCGTCGCCGAGGAGATGGGCGAGCTCCTGTCGATAAGGGCGTGGTATTGCGACTCGGCTTACCGATACCAGGTCACAGACAACCTTCTACCGATCCCTGTCCACACCGATCACGCGCAGCGCCCGGCCGGGGATCCGAAAGCTGACCGGCGTCGTTACTACATGCTCAGCCACGGCAGCCACCTGGTGGATCTAGCCCGCTTCATCGGTGGTGAGATCACGTGCATCAGCTGCCAGCTGGTAGAGAAGTTCGGCGCGTACTCCTGGGCTTCGACGCTGACCTTCGCCAGCGGCGCGGTCGGTCAGCTCGACCTGACAATCCCGGTCGCGATGGACTGGCACGAGGGCTTCACGATCTATGGCGAGCACGGGTCGGTGACCGGGCGCAGCTACTTGCCTTGGTATCACCGCGCCAGCGACGTCGACTGCTTCTCTCTAAGTTCAGGGCGCTCGACGCGAGCGTTGGGCGCCGATGCGCACTTCTACAAGCTTCAGATCGAGGGCTTCGCCTCCGCAGTTCGCGGTCACACCGTCGAGGACGCGGCGACTGTCGAGGACGGCCTGGCAGCCACGCGGGCAATGGTCGCCACGGCAACAGCAGCGCGGACGGGGAAGGACGTCAGGCTCGACGAGGTTCACGGCCCAGTGTGAGCGCGCCATCCCGACGGTTGGAAACGTTTGACATTCACAGCGTGCGCCTGGCGTATCAGGACGCGGGCGAGGGCGCGCCCTTCGTCTTTCAGCACGGCCTGGGTGGCGATCACGGCCAGACGTTCTCGCTCGTGCGCCCACGGAGGGCGGGCCGCCAGCTCACCCTGGACTGCCGCGGGCACGGTACGAGCAGCCTGGGAGATCCCGAGCTCCTGTCGTTTGCGACGTTTGCGATGGATCTGCTCGCCTTGGTCGACGCGCTGGGTGTCCGCCGTGTGGCCCTCGGAGGGATCTCGATGGGCGCTGGCGTCGCACTGGCGTGCGCTTGCATGCGCCCACCGGGGCTGCTTATCGACGCACTCGTGCTGGTCCGCCCCGCGTGGGGAACTGGCCCGATGGGGCAGCCCGCGTGCGCGGCGTATCAGGAGATCGCTCAGCTGCTGCGGAGCTTCCCGCCTGCCGAGGCAGCCGAGCGTTTCAAGCGCAGCCCCGTGTTCTGCTCCGTGCTACGCGAGGGCCCGGCGGCTGCGCAATCGCTGCTCGGACACTTCGCCGACCCCCGTGCGAGCGAGATGATCGAGCTCTACGAGCGCCTGCCCCTCCAAGCCCCAATCGACGCGCCCTCGCTGGCCGGCCTGCACATCCCCACCCTCATCATCGGCACAGACCAAGACCCGATCCATCCCCTCGATGTAGCTCGTCAGCTCGCGGATCAGCTCGCCCCGAACGCGTCGTTGGCTCAGGTGACTTCGAAGACCGCACACCCCCAACGCCACCAGCGGCAGACCGAGCAATTGGTCTACGACTTCCTCGACGCGCGTGCGAAGTCAGCCGGCTGAGCTGGCGAGCGCATGGGGAACGTGCGCATCGCCTGGGTCCGCGACCCGCACCTCGACCCCATGCTCCTCGCAAATGGCCTGCAGCGCGTCACTCGCCCGATCGGTGACGACGACATCGATGGCGTCCAATGGTGCGATCAGTGCGAAGTCTGTCGACCCGACCTTGCTGTGATCGATCGGCACTACCACCCGTCGGGCGCGCGCGATGATCGCCGCCTTGAGCTGGGACTCGCCGAGATCCGCCTCGCTGATGCCTTCGGCCGAGATCCCGCTCGCCCCGATAAAGGCGACGTTCACCGTGAACCGCTCGATCGCCGCCAAGGCGAGCGGACCGACGAAGCAGCCACCGCTACGACGCAGCTGACCGCCCAGGACCGTGTGGCGCACACCAGGGGCATCAACGACCGCTTCCGCCACACCGATCGAGTTGGTCAGCACGTTGACCTCATAGCCGGTCAGGCGTTGGGCTACGCGAAGCACCGTCGACCCACTGTCCAGGAACACCGAGCTGCCTTGTTCGATCTCCTCCATGCACGCGGCGGCGATCGCCTCCTTTGCCGCGACGTTGGTCAGCTCGCGACTCGCCAGTTCCGGCTCCAGCATGTGCTCGACGGCGATCGCGCCTCCGTGGGTGCGCTTCAGGCGCCTCTGGCGCTCCAGCTGGGACAGGTCGCGACGGATCGTGGGCTCGGTCACCCCGACCAACTCCGTGAGCTCAGCGACGTGCGCTCGCCCGCGACTTGCGACGTACTGAGCAATCCGCCGTCGACGCTCTTCGGCGAACGCGCCTTTCGGACCGTTGCTCGACACGAAACGAAACTTATCACGCGCTTCCACTCGCAAAGCAGCAGCATGAGCGTCCGAACGATCACAAACGGACCCGCCGGCCTGAGGCTAGACCCCGGTGCAACGGCCGCGCTGGAATCGGCTGGAGCCAGAGCGGAGCTCGGCTCCGGGTGGCTTTGAATCGATGCGCGTCCTACTCGCCGGCGAGACCGCGTTCGTGCATTCGGTTGAGATCGTGGGGAGCGACACGGTCTCCGTTGGCACCTATGTCGACTCCTCCGGACCGTTGACCAGCGCACTCGAGAGCAGCAACGAAGTAGAGCACGTGCCCGCGCACCTGATCGCCGCGAGGTTCCCGTCGACCATGTCGGCACTCCGAGGATTCGACGTCGTCATTCTCAGCGATGTCGGCGCGGGCACCTTCTTGGAGGGCGCCCCACACGACGGCATTGACCGCCTGAGTCTGCTGTGCGACTGGATCCGCGAGGGCGGGGGCCTGCTGATGATCGGGGGCTTCCTCTCGTTCGGCGGCGTCGAGGGGAAGGCCCGCTACGCGGCCACCCCTGTCGGTGCGGTGTTGCCAGTAGACGTGCTGGCGGGCGACGACCGCCACGAGTCGCCTTTGGGCGACAGACCCGCAGTACGCGTGGCTGCGAGCGATGGCCTCGGAAGCCTGCTCGATGGGTGCCCCGCGCTGCTCGGGTGGAACCGGACGACCCTGAAGCCAGACGGTGTGCTGCTGGCGACGATCGGCGGCGACCCATTGCTGGCGGTTCGCCAGGTCGAGCGTGGAAGAACCGCGGCCTTTATGTCCGACTGCGCTCCACACTGGGCCTCGCCGGCATTTCTGGATTGGGGAGGCTACCGCCGGCTCTGGGCCAAGCTGGTCGCATGGTTGGGCAACGCAGACGCGGATCCTTGACATTTTCGCTTTGATTTGTTTATGATCGTTTCTCGCTCACAATCAGGCGGCTTAGCGAACCATCGCACCGTAGTCTTGAGCTAACAGGACAGCGATGGCTCCGCAAAACCGCGCCGCATTTCGCGACAGGAGGAACGAGGTGCCAGGCCCTATCGCAGTCGTCTCGCCCGCGCAGCCGGACGCCATCAACCGTCAGCGACGCCCGATCACCCCGCCCGACTCGTCTGAGCTATCAGTGCGACTCACGCGACAGATCGCCAGCATCGCGATTAGGGGCTGCTGATGACCGGCCCAGATGCTCCCACCACGACAGGGCAGCCCGCGCTCCTCAAGCGCAACGCCATCCGGCTTCCCGAGATCATCATGCAAGCACTCGCCGCCTTCGCGCCGGCGTTTTCCATCGTTCTCCTGTTCCAGCTCACGGTCGCCGAGTCCGGCGTGACGGCGCCGTTGGTCTTCTTCTTCGCGGGCCTGATCGTCCTCATGCTGGGGGCGTCGATCTCCCAGCTCTACAAGGCGTTCCCATCCGCGGGCGGCTTCTACACGCACATCAGCCGCACGGTCCATCCCCGCGCCGGCTTTATGGCCGGCTGGCTGATGTCCATCTGGCTACCTCCGGCGGGCGTTCTGGTTGTGGCGTACACGGCCCAGTCGGTCCTGCAGCCGCAGATCAACGCGCAGTACGGGGTCAACATCCCGTGGTGGGTGTACGTCCTCGCCATCGGCGCGTTCGTGGGCTTCCTGATCTACCGGGGCATCGTGATCTCGAAGGAAACCGTGGTTGCGCTGGGCGTCGCGGAGATCGTGATCTGCGTCGTGCTGGGGATCTTCGCCTTGTTTTCCCCTGGCCGCGGCGGCGTCAACCTCATCCCATTCAATCCCGCGCACGCCCCAAGCCTCCAAGGGCTGTATCTCGGCGTGGTCTTCTCAATCTTCGTCTACACGGGATGGGAAACCCAGGCATCCATGGCGGAGGAGGCCAAGAATCCACGCCGGAACGTCCTGCTGGGCACAGTCGGTGCGATCGCGATCTGGGCCGCCTTTCTTGTCTTCTGCACCTGGGCGTACCTCGTAGGCGTCGGCACAAGCAACATCGGCGTGATCGTCAAGTCGGGCACCCTGCCACCACTCGATCTCGCCCATCACCTCTGGGGCGGCGCTTGGGTCATTCTGCTTCTCGCGATCCTCAACTCGGCAATCGCCGTGTCCATCGTTTGCTCCAACGCTTCGACTCGCATCTGGTATGGGATGGCGCGATCAGGCGTCTTGCCCGCGGCCCTCAGCAAGCTTCACCGGACCCACAAGACGCCTGTCAACGCGATCTACCTCGAGCTCGTCATATCACTGGTTACGCTCGCGATCGCAGCGATTTTCGGGCCCTCGGATACGTTCACCGTCTACTCCCTGATGAGCACGTTCGGTCTCATCGTCATTTACTGCATGCTCAATCTCGGTGTCGTTCGGCACTATTTATTGGGGCCGGGCCGGTCTGAGTTCAACTGGCTGCTGCACCTTGTGTTTCCGGTGCTCTCATCGGCGGCCGTCCTGTGGGTCGGCTACAAATCGGTAGTGCCGCTACCGCCGGCACCGGCAAAGTACGCCCCACTCGTAACAGCAGGATGCGTGGCCGTCGGCGTGGCGGCACTCATCTGGATGCGCGCACGCGGAAAAGAAACATGGCTGGCCAAGGCGGGAGAGGGAATGGATGAATCGTCCGACCTGCCGTTGGAGCCGAGACCTGCCACTGCCACCGCCGGCGAACTGGTCTAGCGCCTCGGCGGCCGCTGATGTCAATGCCTTCTCCCAGCTAGGTATCGCTCGCATGACCAATACCTCCTTCCTATCGCAGTTCGATTCACCGCATCCCGTAATCGCGATGGCGCACGTGCCGCCACTACCGGGCACGCCACTGCACGACGACCGCAAGGGAATGCGTGGCCTGATCGAGGCAGTACGCCGAGATCTTGAGAGCCTCCTCGTTCCTGGGATCGACGCAGTCATGTTCTGTAACGAAGGCGACAGGCCGTACGTTCTATCGGCTGGACCAGAAGGGGTCGCCGCGATGACTCGCGTGGTAAGCGAGCTGGCGCCGAGCGATCGTCCGTTCGGGGTTGACTACCTTTGGGATCCGCGGGCGGCCCTGGCGGTCGCTCATGCGACGGGGGCGTCCTTCATGCGCGAAGTTACGACCGGGGTGTATGAGTCAGACATGGGCCTGTGGGCGCCAGACGCGGCCGCTCTGCTCAGAGAGCGCCGACGGCTGGGAGCCGAAGGCGTCGCGATCCTGATGAACGTGACCCCCGAGTTCGCCTCGCCCATTGGACGCCGGACCGTCGCACAGGCAGCGCGCTCGGCGGTTGTCTCCTCGTTAGCCGACGGGGTGCTGATCTCAGGTCCGATGGCAGGCGCCGAGCCCGACCCAGAGACGCTCGAGGCAGCCCGGGACGCCATCGGCCCGCACATCCCGCTGTTCCTTAACACCGGCGCCAAGAGCGAGAACGTTCAGCAGTTCCTCGCCCATGCCGACGGCGTCATCGTCGGAAGCGACCTCAAGGTCGACGGTGGCACGTGGAACCCGGTCGACCCGGCCCGGGTACGCCGGTTTGTCCAGGCTGTCCAAGAGACGCGATGACCTCTGACGGAGGCCGGACGCGATCACGGCCGTCTGACCTGCCGCCAGAAGCTCTAGCGTCGCGCCCAAAGAAGGCTAACGCGACTGACCTCGTTGCAGATTCCGCGCAGCAAGGACGTGCTGAACTCTTCGAGAAGCTTCCCGTGGTAGGCATCTTCAGCAAGACATACAAGGGAGGATCGCTAGAGGATGTCTTTGCGCGCGCGGTCAGAGACGGCTATTGCGCGGTGCACTTCAACTTCTCGGCAGTAGGCCTGCCGTCGCTTCCTCCGAAGCTCGAGCGCATGACGTGCGAGCGGGTGGCCCTGACTGCAGCCGCGTTTGGATTACGCATCGTCGGTGTCTCGGCTACCTACAACATGATTCATCCGAGCGTGCAACGGCGTAGAGCGCAGACAAGATCAGCACAGCGCGTAATCGAGCTCGCCCCGCTCCTTGGGACGAACCTTGTGACTCTCTGTACCGGCTCGCGCGATCCCACGAACATGTGGCGCGCACATCCAGAAAATGCCGGTGCTCGCGCGTGGGATGACCTTGTGGAGACGATCGAGCAGCTTCGGATCAGCGCCGGCAACGCGGGTGTCACACTCGGGATCGAGCCGGAGCCCGGTAACGTGGTCTCCTCGCCGTCCTGTGCCTATGAGCTGCTGGTGACTCACGGTCCACAAAACCTCGGGATCGTCCTGGACATGGCGAATCTGCTAGGTGCGAGCAACAGGCATTGCCAAGCCAGCTTCATGAGTGAGGCGGTGGATCTGCTGGCTCCGTGGCTCGCGGTGATCCACGCCAAGGACCGCGACGATGACGACCGCTACTGTCCGCCCGGCGCTGGATGGGTCGACTGGGATCTTTGCTTCTCGCTCCTGGCCGCCCGGTCGTACCGTGGACCCGTGGTCGTGCATGACATTGGAGAAGCGGAGAGCAGGCGCGCCCACAGCTTTCTCGTGGGGAGCATCGAGGAGCAGTTCAGCCCGGGGCTGTCCGAGAAGTTGGCGTGAGCCGCATGGTCGCTGACGTCATTTCCGCCAGGCGTCCCGCGCCGCGGTCTATGGCGTCATTCCCGAGCTTTGTCGGATACGCCGCTCGGGCACTCGTGCACACAAGAGCCGGTGCTTACATGGCGCGGTCCGCGAGGCCGCGCTTGCGCGTCTGGGGAGTGGCTTGGCGTCGAGCATGAGTCACGTGCCAGCCACCATCGGCATCGACATCGGCGGCACGAAAGTTGCGGGAACGTTCCGGGTGGGCGGGCGCGGAGGCCCCGTTGTCGTCGAACCCACAATTCAGGAAGGAGCTGAGGCGCTCCTTGGGCGGGTGGCTCGGATGGTGGCCTCGATCGCGGGATCCCTCGAGAGCGTTGACGCGGTCGGACTGAGCGTCGCAGGCGAAATCGCATACGCGGACGGGGTGGTGGTCAGTGCGAGCAATCTTCCTTTGGCCGGCCTGCCGCTCCGCGCGATGTTAGCCGAGAGACTCGGACTGCCAGTCTTCCTCGACAACGACGGTAACTGCGCCGCAATCGCTGAAGCCCACGCCGCTGGGTCGGACCCAATCGAGCACGTCGTCGTCCTGACACTTGGCACCGGAGTCGGCGGCGGGGTGATCAGCAATGGGCAAGTCCTCCGTGGGCGCACCGGGCTCGGTGCCGAACTCGGGCATCTCGTAGTCTCAGCAGAGGGGCCCGTCTGCTTTGGGTCGTGCCCGAATCGAGGATGTCTCGAAGCTCTATGCAGTGGCACCGCACTGGCGCGCGACGCACGGTTGCTTGCTGAACGGGAGCCCTCCAGCGCTCTAGCAGCGATCCTGCGCCAGAAGGGGAACGTGCGTTCCGAGGATGTCGTCGCCCTCGCACGCCGAGGGGATCGCCACGCCCGAACTCTGATG
>Ga0182024_10014439_pt1 | contig 15269 bp, 12 predicted proteins | sample P32metaG_FD_120480 | JGI IMG/M metagenome (GOLD analysis project Ga0182024, IMG submission 120480) | Permafrost microbial communities from Stordalen Mire, Sweden - P3-2 metaG (Illumina Assembly) | ecosystem: Environmental > Terrestrial > Soil > Wetlands > Permafrost | place: Sweden: Stordalen... | reverse complement strand
GCTGGTATCCGTGAGGTAGGTCAGGCTGTAACCGAGGTTCGCATTGACATAGAACAGACCCGTCTGCGGACTGTAGCTGGGCGGCATCCAATTGGTTCCGCCGCCGCCGTTAATCGTCAGCAGATTACCGTCCACGGTGGGCTCTCTTTGCGGGTCGGGGATGGGCTGCCCCTGGGCATCGATACCCTTCGACCAATTCAGAGGCACAAACGGCTTGGAGACGACATACGCTCCATTGGTCCGATCGAGCACGAAGAAATAGCCGTTGCGCGCGGCCTGCGCCAGCAGCTTGCGCGGTTTACCGTCCACTTCGGCGTCGAACAAGACTGGCGTTTCGGTGTTGTCCCAGTCGTGCGTATCGTGAGGTGATCCCTGGAAATACCAAACCAGTTTGCCGGTGTCCGGATTGAGCGCAACAATCGAACAGGTCCACAGATCGGCTCCTTTTCTTCCCTGCCCCGCCATCACCGGATTCGCATTGCCGGTGCCCCAGTACAGCAGGTTGAGCTCCGGGTCATACGTCCCGGGCAGCCACGTCATACCACCGCCGTGACTCATCGAGGCCTCGTCGGGCCAAGTCTCGGATCCAGGTTCTCCCTTGGCCGGTTCGCTATTCCATCGCCACTGCAGTTCCCCGGTCGCAGGATCGCGGGCTTCCAGATAGCCGGGAACGTCGATTGCGTCGCCGCCTACGCCGACAATCACGTGGTTGCCAACCACCATGGGGGCGCCGGTGGTGAAATACTGCATTTTCTCGTCCGCTACTTTCTTTCTCCAGCGCTCTTTGCCGTTCTTGGCATCCAGAGAGATAAACCAGCCGTCCGGCGCAAGGAAGTACAACCAGCTGCCGTACATGCCTACTCCACGATTCCCTACCAGGTGTCCGCCCTTGTCTACCCAGTCGTAGTGCCACAGCTCGAGGCCCGTGCGCGCATCCAACGCATACACGTGATCGGGAATGGTGAAGTAAAGAACTCCGTTCACCGTCAAAGGTGTGGACTTGATTTCGGGCTCGCCTACTCCACGCATGTCTCCGGAGATCCGCACGCGAAACATCCAGGCCAACGATAAGCCGTGGACATTGGAAGCCTGAATCTGGGTGAGAGGGCTGAATCGTCGACCGGAGTAATCTCCGTTATAAGTCGGCCAGGTGTCCGTCGGTTCCTTTTGCAGCAGCTTATGAGGGTCGAGTGTTTGCGCGACAGATACAGACGGCAGCAGAGCAAGCAGGAAACAAAAGATTGATTTCACTTCAGGGTCACCAGGTAAGCCGTCAGGTCGTGCATCTGCTGATTGGTGTACTTATCCAACATCTGGCGATGGAAGAGCAGTTTGTCCTCTACCTGCACCGTGACACCCTTCTCTAAAGGGATAGAACGATAGCTATTCTGCGCATCGTAAAGCGAGACGTAGAAATCGTCGAGATGCTTCAGGGTTCCGTTCACCTGGGTGCCGTCCGGTAAGGTTACGGTTACCCTGTTGACCGATTTCTGCTGCCTGGCTCCCGGGTACAGGAAGGTTTGTTGCAGATCTGGCGGCTTCATTTTTGAACCGATGTGGGCCAGGTCACCGGTCGTTGAGTGGCAGGTATTGCATTTGCCTGTGCCATTGAAATAAACCTCTCCTGCTTTGGCATCGCCGGTCACGACGTCCAGAGCTTTGTAGGTTCCGCGGTTTGCCGCGAGTTCGACCTGCAAATGGAGGAATTCCGCGATATCGCGCAATTGCTCGCCGGTCAAGGAGGGGAAAGCCGGCATCCCTTTATTTGGCCGGCCGTCGTGTACTGTCTGTCCGATCAGCTCGCCCTGGTTGTCGTCGAGCACCACCGAAGAGCGCAACAAATCGGGAGCGCTGCCGCCACGGGCATTCGCTCCGTGACAGAAGCCGCAGGTGGGCCCAAAAATCTTAGCACCGTCAGCGGCCATTTTGGCATCAGGCATCCTGCCCAAGCCGAGAAATTCCCGCGTGCGGATCGCTCTCGAGTCTTCTTGTTCCTGCGCCGGTTGCTGGGCCGGTGATGAAGTCGCCGCTGTCAACACAAAGAGCCAAACCACTGTGACCAAACTGAACAGTCTCACGGGAACAGGATATATCCACCGGGCACTCGATGGCGGTTGGTAATGTAAGATGTTATTCACTTACAAAAACGGAAAAGAGGATAATCATGATCAAAACATTGGCCCTGGTGAGTGCGTTCGCTTTATCCACATCGTTGAGCCTTGCGGCACAGGATGTCGTTCATGCAGTGGACGGAACGGTTAAGAAAGTCGACGCGGGGACAAAGACGCTTGTGGTCGACACTAAGGATGGTACCGAGCACACCTTTCATTACGCCGGCGACGTGACTGTCCACGGTGCGAAAGATACGAAAAAGGGAGCGGTGGACGCAGCTCACGGTGTGGAGGAAGGCAGCAAGGTTGCCGTACATTATACGGTGGTGGGCGGCAAGGAAACGGCACACGAAATCGACAAGATCGGTGACGATGGATTGAAGGCGACGGATGGCACTGTTTCCCATATAGACAGGGGAGCGAAGACCATTGCGGTAAAGACTGCGGATGGCAGCGAACAGACTTTCCATATGACGGATCGCGCTGCGAAAGACACGGGCAAGGACATTGCCGAGGGCGCAGATAAGTCGGCCAAGGTTACGGTTTATTACACGGAAAAGGCCGGCGTGAAGACGGCTCATTTCGTTAAGTCCGTATTCTGAAACTCGGTGGACCCGGATTTCCTGCCACGCCGCACTGGAAACGGCCGCGTATGCGGCTTTCAGTAAGGAAAGCCGCATGAAGTTCGCCAATGCCACCAATATCAACAGGAAATCCGGTGGACCCGGATTTCCTGCCACGCCGCACTGGAAACGGCCGCGTATGCGGCTTTCAGTAAGGAAAGCCGCATGAAGTTCGCCAATGTCACCAATATCAACAGGAAATCCGGGAAGGAGGGTGTAATGCGAACGCTCATTCTGTTATTGCTGGCAGCGAGCGTGGCCTTCGCCCAGGAAACCCGGCGGACGGCCACTCTCCCTGCTCCGAATCCGGCTGACGATACCAAGCCGAACAGCCCGCAGATCCCCGACGTTTACGCCGTGAGCGGCCATTTCGATCGTGTGGTCGTTCTGCGATTCAAGTACAAGACGGACTTGCTGGCCGGCATGCAGAAGATGGTGAAGCAGGAGAACATTCGCAACGGGGTGATTCTCTCGGCCATTGGATCGGTGCGTGGCTTCCAGGTTCACCAGGTGAGCAACCGGACGCTTCCCTCTCAGGACACGTTTGTGAAGAATCCCACCGAGCCGGCTGACCTGGTGAGCATGAATGGGTACGTTATCGAGGGCAAGCTTCATCCCCATGTGACGCTCGCTACCCCTGACAAAGTGATCGCCGGTCATCTGGAACCCGGCACTGAGGTCTTCACCTTCGCGATTGTGGCCATCGGGGTGATGAATGACGTCGATTTCCGGCATCTTGACGACAAGAATTACCGGTAGACGGGTAAACCGACAGATTTGAGAAACCGCCGGATGCTTGACATCCCGTTTGCGCAGCTTATAGAACGGTTGCGCGGTACCGAGGGTCACTTTGGACGGGTTTGATCTGAAGGGTCGAGTGGCCGTTGTCACCGGGGGAGCTAGCGGGATTGGCAAATCCATCGCCAAGCGCTTAGCTGATAATGGGGCACAAGTCTGGGTTCTGGATCTCGACGCGGTGGCCGCCGAGACAACTGCCAACGAGATCGCGGAGGCCGGCGGACGGGGCTGGGCTCTTGCTTGCAATATTGCCGATCCGGAGAGCGTCAGCCGGGTGTTCGCAACCATCACTGCCAAGGGTCCGCTCGACATCCTCGTCAACAGTGCGGGCATTGCACATATCGGTACGATTACCACCACCAGCCTGCAGGACTTTGAGCGCATCTTCAGGGTCAATGTGCAGGGCACGTTTCTTTGTATGCAGGCTGCGATCGCCACCATGGTGAAGCAATCCGCGGGCGTGATCGTGAATTTGTCTTCGTTGGTTGCCCTCATGGGCATCCCCGACCGGTTCGCCTACTCCATGAGCAAAGGCGCGGTGCGGGCGATGACGCTTTCGGTGGCAAAAGATTTTCTGGACCAGAACATTCGCTGCAACTGCATCTCGCCGGCGCGCGTACATACTCCCTTTGTGGATGGATTCGTAAAGCGAAACTATCCCGGCAGAGAGACGGAGATGATGGCCGTCCTGTCGAAGACACAGCCTGTCGGCAGGATGGCGAGGCCCGATGAGGTAGCAGGACTGGCTGTCTATCTTTGCTCGGATATGGCCAGCTTTCTCACCGGAGCGGACATTCCCTTCGATGGGGGCGTTCTGAATTTGCGAGGAAATTAGGAGAACCGATGACTCGACGGCCGGTAAGATTTGCTCTGCTTGCAGTGTTCGTCCTCGTTTGGGCGAATGTGCCACAACTTCTACGTGCGGAAGCTAAAAAGATGACGCCTGAGAGCTCTTACCTGGTTTATGTGGGCACCTACACCGCCACCAACAGCAAAGGGATTTATAACTACCGGTTCGACCCAAAGACCGGCAAGCTTACGCCGATCGGGGTGGCAGCCGAGATGGCGAATCCTTCCTTCATGGCCACCGATCCGCAGCATCGCTTTCTGTATGCCGCGACTGAGATGGGTCAGGAACCCGGAGCAGACAGTTATAAGAAGAATGGCTCGATCAGCAGCTTCTCAATCGATCGCAAGACCGGCGCCCTCACTTTTCTCAACAAGGTTGACGCTGGGGGCGGTGGCTCGTGCCACCTGGTAGTCGACAAGACGGGCAAAATGCTGTTCGTGGCCAACTACGGGAGTGGGAATGTCGCCTCGTTCGCGATCAAGCCGGACGGAAGCATCGGCGAACGGACGGGCTTTGATCAGCATACTGGCTCAAGCATAGATCCAGCTCGCCAGAAGGGGCCTCATGCGCACGCGGTGGTGCTCTCGCCCGACAACCGGTTTCTTTTCGTACCCGACCTGGGCATGGACCAGATCAACATCTATCGGGTGGATGCGGCCAAAGGTACGTTCACTGCCAACGATCCTGGGTACGTTACGGTGAAGGCGGGGCTGGGACCGCGGCACTTCACCTTTGGGCGAGGGGCGAAGTTTGCTTATGCGGTGTGCGAGATGGGATCGAGCGTCGCAGTGTTTTCCTACAACCCCGTGAAGGGCTCACTGACGCCGGTGCAAACTATCTCTAATCTGCCGGACGGTTTCACCGGCATAGACAACTCGGCAGAAATAGAGATGGATCGGTCCGGCCGGTTTTTGTATGCCTCCAATCGCGGCAATGACAGCATCACGGTGTTTGCTGTCGATCCGGCCAAGGGCACGCTGACCAAGGTTCAGGTTGTGCCAACGCAAGGAAACATCCCCAGGAATTTTGCCCTCGACCCAACGGGCAAGTACCTGATAGCGGCCAACCAGAAATCAAATAGCATGGTTGTTTTTTCCGTCGATCCACACGATGGCAAGTTGAAGGCGGCAGGCCAGATGTTGGATATCCCGTCGCCGGTCGACATCTTATTTGTTCCAGCCGAATAGCACTGGAGGCTCCATGAAATTCTCGAGGCGATCTTTAGTGCAGAATGCCGGTATTGTGGCCGGCGCCGGATTGCTAGGCCTTGGCGCCAGCGCAACCGGGCAACCTCAATTGAGTTCCTCTGGCCGCAAGCCGCGGGCCCTGGCCCTCATCGGCGACCGCTACCACAACCCCGACTACATTCGAGTGAGCCTGGACAAAGTCTTCAAAGACCTCGACATCCCTATCGACTACACCATCCAGTACGATCAGATCTCCGCCGGGCTGCTGAAAAACTATCAATTGCTGCTGATCCTGCGCGATGGGATGATCTGGCCCGACGGCTACCTCGGACCCGATGCATACGCGGCCTACGAGGCCGACCTCGAAACTCCAAAAACATTTCCCGACCCAAAGCCTGTCACCTGGATCAGGGAGGAACAAGGCGCCGCAATCAAAGAGTTTGTGACTGCGGGCAATGGGTTTTACGCACTCCACAACTGCAGCCACATCTCGCTCAGTTCCAAAGACTACCGTGAGGTGATGGGTGGAGCCTACATCAGTCACCCACCGCTGCGTCCCTTCCAGGTTCGGGCCTCAGAGAACAAGCACCCCATCACGGAAGGGATGAGTTCCTTCATGGTGAACGATGAGCAGCATTACGTCACCTACGACAAAGACCCCAAATACATCATCCTTGAAGCGGAGAACATCGACGGCCTGAAGTTTCAAAACCTGGGCACCAAGTCGGTTTCCGGGTGGGCCTATGACTTCGGCAAGGGCCGGGTGGTCTTCACCGCGGTAGGCCATACGATCCACGCGATGTGGAATCCCCAGTACATCGAGATCCAGAAGAGATCGGTACGCTGGCTGCTTAGGGAGCTTTGAACGGAAGCGATCCATTTCCAAACTCAGTCCCGCGGACCTGCCCAAATTAGGTTTTTCAGTTCACCAACTTAGACGGCACATGAAATCTTGGGGAAGAGACTGTCGAACGAAGGGCACGGCATACGTGCTTGACGGCTTTTAGCTGCGACGGCACATTCTGTGCAAACTGCTGCCTTGGGGCAACGGCCAAAAAACTGAATGAAAAAGCGTCTCTGTACGAAGGGCACGGCTTCAGCCGTGCCGTAAATCGGTGTGCTTGACGGCTTCAGCCGCTGAGGTACGCTTTTGCGAAACCCACAGGTCTGCGGTTTCCCTTGAGGTTCTCAGACACCCTCCTAAAGCCCTAATGGTTCCGCGTGCTGCGTGGCACGGCTAAACGCGTGCCCTTCGAAAAGCCAATTCGCACGAGACAGCCTGCACATCCTACGAATTCCATTCCCCTCCCTGGCACAGCCGCGCTAAATTTAAGACCTTCCCCTTTGACCACCGGGCCTCGCACCACCTGGAGAAGGGCTATGCAAGGACCAAGCACGACCTTTATTTACCTGGCCGCGGTCTTCGGCCTCCTGGTGATTCCGCGGGCTTTGCAGCGCTTCCGCCTGCCTGCGCCGCTCACTTGTTTTGCCTTTGGCATCATCGCGGCCGGCTCTTTCACGCCTCTGATTCATGACAGCGTGATCTCCTATCTTTCGACCCTGGGCATTGCGGCGCTTTTTCTTTTCGCCGGCCTCGAAGCCGATTTGGCCGAACTGCGCCGGCAGATTCCTTCGCTGGCGGCCAACTTCGCCGTGCGTGGCCTGGTGCTGGTGGCTTGTGCTCGCATTGCCGCCATCTACCTGCATCTTGGCTGGCAGGTCGACTGTCTGATCGCCCTTGCCCTGCTCACTCCGTCCACAGGTTTCATTCTTGATATGCTGCCCCACTCCGGCCTTGACCATACGGAACAGTCAGAGGTCGCGCTCCATGCGGTGGCCGGCGAAGTGACGGCCGTCTTCCTGTTCATGGTGATCTCGCAGGCAGGTTCCATCAGGACGCTGCTCATTTCCGGCAGTGCGATCATCCTGTTGATCGCGCTCATGCCGTTGCTGTTTCTTGCTCTCGGACGCTGGGTCGTCCCTTACGCTCCGGGCTCGGAGTTCTCACTGTTACTGATGGTCGGGCTGATTTGCTCGGTCATTACCGAGACCCTGGGCGTGTACTACCTGGTGGGCGCATTTGTCGCCGGACTGGTCGCGCGGTCTCTTAGCAAGCGCCTGGCGACCCTGGCCTCAGCGGAAAATCTGGAGGCGGTCCGATTGTTTGCCTCGTTCTTTATTCCCTTCTACTTCTTCCACAACGGTCTTGGAGTTCCAAGTGCCGCGCTGGTTTCCTCGTCGTTGCTGTATGGACTTGTGCTTTCCGCATGCCTAATCCCTGTTCGCCTGGCCGTGGTTTGGCTGCAGTCGCGGTTTATGCAGCATCGCGGGCACCGTGGAAGCGTCCGCGTGGCCATCGCCCTCACTCCTACGCTGATCTTCACCCTGGTGATTGCCGAAATACTGCGCGAGAACTTTTCCGTCAGCCCTCCGCTTTATGGCGGACTTCTGGTTTACGCCGCCGTCGCCAGCATCCTGCCATCGCTCACCCTGCCCGCATTTGCCGAAACCACCGTGGACCCTGTCCCCATCGAAGCGTAAGGGTGATCATCTGGTCATCTATTGACGCACTGCACCGGGGGCGCTATCGTTGAGCAATCTGGTGTTCGGGAAGGCGGTGCGAATCCGCCACTACCCCGTAACTGTAAGCGCCGAGAGCTTGAACCAATTTGCTGGAGCCACTGGGACTTTATCCCTGGGAAGGCTGTTCAAGATCGACGAAGCGTAAGTCAGGAGACCGGCCAGATGCCCACCAGGGCCGTTTTCAGCTTCGATGGGAGAGCTGGAAAGCAACCTCGCTGACGTAGTTCGCTGGTCAGTCCGGACGCTGCCTATTTATTGGATCCCGCTTCGTGCCAGGCCCCGTCCTGCGCCAGAGGCGACGAATGCAGTCAAACCATCGCAGTATCGTAACTCTCCTGTTAGGAGGAGTGCGTAGCGGCAAGAGCCACTACGCGCAGCAGCTTGGCGAGCGTGCCGGACGGGTCGTTTTCGTGGCCACGGCCCAAGCCACTGACGACGAGATGCGGCGCAAGGTCGAACGCCACCGCAGCAGCCGTCCCCCGCACTGGAAAACGGTCGAAGAGCCTTTGGCACTGGCCGAGGCGATCGCCCAGCATGGCCCCACGTGCGACCTGATGATTATCGATTGCCTGACGTTCTTCGCCGCCAACCTGCTCGATGCCAAAGCGGATGACCAAATTTCCATCGATGGCCTCTGTTCCGCGCTCCAGGCGCCCGCTTGTTCTGTGGTGCTGGTGTCGAATGAGGTCGGCAGTGGAGTGGTGCCGGAATATCCTTCCGGGCGGCGCTTCCGCGATCTGTTGGGTGAGATGAACCAGAGCGTTGCCCGGGTGGCGTCGAACGTACTCCTGCTGGTTGCGGGTCTTCCTTTGGCCCTTAAAGGTGAGGTTACTCAATGACTGGCTTGCTCGTCCTGGACTGTGAGCGCATGAGGAGAACCCTGTTGGTTCTTACCGTGCTGATCGCCGCGTGTCTGGCCACGGCGCAGGCGAGCCGCGTAGTGACCGATGAAACTGGACGCACGGTCACCGTACCCGACCACCCGCATCGTGTGATTTGCCTGGTGCCGAGTGTCACCGACACGGTTTTTGCGTTGGGATCGGGGGATGATGTAGTCGCGGTGAGTGACTACACGACTTATCCGCCTGCGGCCCTGAAGAAACCGAGTATCGGCAGCCTGGTAAAACCCTCGATCGAGACTATTCTTTCCTTCCATCCTGACCTGGTGGTGGGAACCAACATTCCCGGATCGACAGAAACCGCGGACCAACTGAAGAGCGTCGGCGTGGCTGTCTATCTTCTGGACCCCCAGGGTCTCTCGGGAGTTCTGCGGTCGGTGAAGAGTGTAGGTGAAGCTCTGAATCGTATGCCGCAGGCGGCCGCTCTCGACGCCAGCCTTAGCCGGCGTATCGCCGCGGTGAAGGCGCGCACGGCAGGAAAGCCCGCGCCGCGAGTTCTGGTTCCGGTGTGGTATGACCCGATCATCACCGTCGGCAAGCACGCATTCATCAGCGAGATCATTGAAGCCGCGGGAGCCAGGTCAGTAACGGATGACCTGACCCCGGATTGGCCGCAGATCAGTCTGGAGGCAGTCATCGCCCGGGCACCCGAGGCTCTGGTGCTTATCCGCGGGGGGAAGATCGCGATCGAAACGTTGCAGAAGCGGCCGGGCTGGAGCAGCCTGCCCGCCATCCAGCAAGGCAAGGTTTATTACGTCAACAACGGCATACAAGATCCAAGTCCAGTCGCTATTGACGCATTGGAGGAGTTAGCCAGGGAATTTCATCCTTAGGAGTGCAGTTTGAGAAACCATGCATAAGCCGCGCGACCTGTGGTCAGAACGAGACTTGTTGAGTACTTTTGGAAAGGACAAACATAGAATCACCGCGGCCTTTCCCGCTAAGAAAAAACTGCTTTGAACGAAGGGCAAGGGTTCAGCCGTGCCGTTCAGAATCGAGACGATGAGGGCTTTAGAGTATGCGTGAGAACCTCGGACTTTGGTCCTCGGTTCGGAGCTTCTTAACATGGGTGAGGCTGAATAAACTCGTAATTTGCGGAATCCGCAACTTACGAGTCACGGCTCTGATGTTTTGTATCAGGGCACGACTTTAGTCGTGCCGCACAGAATTGAGTGAATGAGGGCTTTAGCCCCTGAGGTACGTTTTTTTTTCATTCCTCGCGGGCAGTCTTAGCAAAACACGTTTCCAACTTTTTTAGGGCGGGACTAACCCGTTCTGCAACCAATCACCACGGCAAGGAATCGAGAAGGCGGTGTGAATCCGCCACTACCCCGTAACTGTAAGCGCAGAGAACCCGGCGAGGAAGATATCAAAGCCACTGGGACGAGTCCTGGGAAGGCAGCCGAGGTTTGTTGACGCGTAAGTCAGGAGAGCGGCCTTGCCTAACCAACCCGAGGGGGTACGCAATGTTCGACCTATCTATCTTCCGCAGGACTCTTGGCAGTCCGCTGCTTCTTCTATCACTCTTACTCGCGCCCCTGGTCGAGCCCTTGACAGCCCTTGGCGCCGACGCCGGTACCTTGCACGGAACCGTTACCGACCCGCTTGGCGCAGTGATTGTCTCAGCAACCGTCGAATTGCTGGATGGCTCATCCGTCGCGCAGGAAACGAAAACCGATGCCGCCGGCGACTATCGCTTCCTGGTGCAGAAATCCGCCCGTTACCAGGTTCGGGCGGTCGCGCCCACGTTTCAGTCCACGACCAGCAACGCGGTTTTCGTGGCGGCCTCGGGCAAGGCCCAGGTGGATATCACCCTGGCTACCCAAACGTTGACCGAACAGGTTACGGTAACCGCCACAGGAACACCTACGCCCGAGGCACAGGTTGGGGTGCCGGTCAGCGTGCTGACTGCGGATCAGTATCGGTGCGCGACCGAGGTGCAGGATCCGCTACGCCTGATCCCCGGAGCGCAAATCACCCAGACCGGGCAGGTAGGAGGCACCACCGGTTTGTCGATTCGCGGGGGCAACGTCAACGCCAATAAGGTATTAGTCGACGGCGTGCCGGCCGACGATATCGGCGGCCTGGTTGAGTTCGCCAATCTCGATGCTGTTGGCATCGAAAAGGTTGAGGTATTGAGGGAGCCGAACAGCGCCCTCTATGGCTCCGATGCTCTGGCCGGCGTGGTGAGCCTGACCACTGCCCGGGGCAGCACCTTGCTTCCCTTGCTGACCTATTCCGGCGATGGCGGCAACTTCAACAGCTTTCGCCAGGTGGGCACACTGAGCGGAACGTTTCGGCACTTTGATTACTACTCGGCCTTTGCCCGCACCGATACTCGCAACAATCTGCCCAACGATTCCTTTCACAACGGGACCTATGCGGGCAACTTTGGCTGGACCCCGAATACCGCCAACGACCTGCGGTTCACGGTGCGGCACCTTGCGGTCGCTGCCGATCAGCCGAGTGCCATCCTGCTCTATGGCATTCCCGATGCAGCAAGCGTAAAAGAGCAGGAGACCTACTTGAGTGCCGCGTGGAACAATCAGACCACCGAGAAATGGCACAACCAGATACGCTATGGCGGTTTGCGCCTGAATTATAACTACACCGACTTCGCCGCGACCGGAATCTATGATCCGGACGAAGACGTCTACCTGGGTGCTCCCGTCAACATACAGGGTGCGAACGGTTACCGCGTCAGCGGGCAAGCCATCTTCCAATATGGGACCAGCTACGGCTCAACCTTCCCCAACAACTACCTGGCGCCCAGCAAGCGCGACTTCGTGTACGCCCAATCCGATTACCGGGTGAATGCACACATTGTTGCCCTGGGCGCGTTCAAGTATGAAGATGAGCGGGGCTCGACCGTTTCTTCAGGCGGGTCGCCCACGGCGATCGAGCGCGGCAATTACAGCTACACCGTGCAGCTTGCGGGTGACATAAAAAATCGCCTCTATTACACTATCGGGAGTGGGCTTGAGGATAACGGGCTCTTCGGTTTTGCAGCCACGCCGCGCGCTTCCCTTGCCTACTATCTGTTCCGTCCCACGAATAGCGGCTTGTTCAGCGGAACCAAGTTGAACTTCAGCTTTGGCAAGGGCATCAAAGAGCCGAGCATCTATTACCAGAGCATATCTCTCTTTGACATTCTGGATGCACTGCCGAACGGCAGCGACTTGATCAAGCAGTATGGCGTCTCTCCCATTGGTCCGGAAACTTCCCGCACTTACGATGGAGGTGTCGACCAGCAGTTTTGGAACGGCCGTGCACGGGCAACGCTGACTTATTTTCACAACGAATTTACCAACGGGGTAGAATTCGTACCGCAGTCGGCTTTGCTCGCGCTCGGCCTGCCCGCCGCGAGCGACCCAGCAGTCGAGTTTGGAGCAGCTGTCAACTCCCAGGCCTTTCGCGCTCAGGGGGCGGAGGCCGCCTTGGAATACAAGATCGGCAGCCATCTGTTTGCCCGCGGCGGGTACACCTATCTGGACGCGGTGGTGCAGCGGTCTTTCTCCAGTGAATCGCTGCCCAGTTACAACCCGAGTTTCCCTACCATCCCCATTGGCGCTTTCTCGCCGTTGATAGGCGCAAGGCCTTTCCGCCGTGCACCTCACTCTGGCTACTTTGGGCTTACCTACAACCGCTCCAAATGGTATGGCTCGTTCACGGGGACCCTGGTCGGGCGCCGCGACGACAGCGATTTTCTGACTGATTCCAACTTTGGCAATAGCCTGTTGCTACCCAATCGGAATCTCGACGGAGCTTACCAACGGCTTGAACTCGGTGGCGGCTACCAGGTTACCCGATCGCTGACGGCCTACACTGATATGCAGAACCTGTTGAGCGAGCATTACAGTGAAGCATTCGGTTTCCCGGCGCTCCCCTTTACCGTTCGGGCTGGTATAAAGGTCAGCTTCGGAGGCGAATCTTGGCGATTGAAATAGCCACGGTATCCAACACCCCGCTCGAGGTGAGCCGGCATGAAAGGGTCAGGCTCAGTCCCCTGGCTCTCATCGTGCTTCTTACGGGCGCGCTCGGGGTCACGACCCTGGTCTCGCTCGCGACCGGGGCCGTGTCTATTTCGCCCCGGACCATCTTTGCCGCCATGCTGGGCTATCAGCCCCTTACTGAAATGCAGCGGCTAATCCTATTTCATCTCCGCCTGCCCCGGGTGCTGGCTTCGGGTTTGGTGGGCTCGGGGCTGGCATTGTCAGGCCTGCTGTTTCAGGGACTCTTTCGCAACCCGATCGCCGATCCCTATGTGATTGGATCTTCCGGAGGGGCGATCTTCGGCGCTTGCATCGGGATCTCCTTCTTCTCCCAGTGGTCGGTTTTCGGCTTCAGCGCCACCGCGCTGCTCGCCTTCGCCGGTTCAGCAGCTACCATGGCGCTGGTGTACTCCCTGGCTCGATCGGCGGGCAAGACCAACGTAGTGACTCTTCTGCTGGCCGGATTTGCCATCAGTATCATGTTCACGAATTCAAGCTATTTCTTTGAGCTCTTCGACAAAACGGGCACCGGTAACCGCGTTCTGGCCTCGTGGCTGCACGGTGTCATCGGCATACCGTCCTGGACGGAATTAGGTGTGAGTGCCGCTCTGCTTGCCTTTGCGACTGTGGCGGCACTTCCCCTGATGCGGACACTGAACACCCTGGTTCTGGGCGACGAATACGCGCATCAGCTGGGGATAAGGGTCGAGTACGCGCGGGTATCGATTATCTTAATCGGCTCCCTGATGACCGCCGTGTCGGTCTCGCTCGGCGGCATGATCGCGTTCGCCGGCTTGATCGTGCCTCACGTCGCGCGCCTCTTGCTAGGTCCCGATCATGTTCGCCTGCTGCCCGTGGCTGCCCTTGCTGGGGCCATTTTCCTCATGCTTGCCGATACCCTCGCGCGGACCATCTTTGCTCCCTCAGAGGTTCCGGTGGGCGTCCTGATCGCCTTTGTTGGTGGCCCTTTTTTCCTTTACCTGCTGCGCAAGATGAAACGGAGCTATACCGTATGAGCTGCCTGTTACGCATGGAAGGCGTGCATTTCAACTACCAGGGACAGAAGGTCCTTCGCCAGGCGACCTTCGATCTCGAAGAGGGTAGCTGCAGCGCGCTGATCGGGCTCAATGGCTCTGGCAAAACCACACTGTTGCGTATTGCCGCTGGGGTTTTGCGGCCTGCGGCCGGGGCTGTTCGCCTCCTCGGGCGGCCATTGGAGGCTATCCCTCTGAAAGAGGTGGCGCGCACGGTTGCGCTGGTGCCGCAACAGCTGGAGTTGCCGTTTGATTTCACGGTCCAGCAAGTGGTGGAGCAAGGCCGTACTCCATACATCGGCATGCTACGCGGACCCGGGCGCAGCGACCGCCTGGCCGTTGATCGAGCCCTCGACCTCGCGGATGTGTCCAGCTTGCGCCATCGCGTCTTTAACGAGCTCAGCGGAGGCGAGAAGCAGCGGGTCAAGATAGCCCTGGGGCTGGCGCAACAACCGCGCCTGCTGTTGCTCGATGAGCCGACCCAGAACCTCGATATAGGCAGACAAGTGGAACTGATCGACCTGCTGCACTTTCTCCGTGCCGAGGGCATCACCATCCTGGCCTCTATTCACGATCTGCACCTGGTGGATAAGAACTTTTCGACTGTACTGTTGCTCAGCCCGGGACAGCCCTTAGCCATTGGCACCCCGGAGCAGATGCTGAAACCATCCATCCTGGAACGCGCCTTTCAGTGCCCGCCGGACCGTCATCCTCTACTGATCGAGCGCGCTGAGCTTTACCGGAGAGAAGCCCGATGAACACTGAGGTAGAACCAAACATTGAGGTAGTAATCGGGGCGATTGCCGCGCCGCCGGAAACCTATCTGGCCCAGGCCAGAACTCGACTCGACTCCCTTACCAAACCACTCGGGAGCCTGGGCCGCCTGGAGGATCTGGCAGCGCAATGGTTCGCCATTCGCCAGGGAAATATCACCGGTCCGGTCAGCAAGTCGGTCTACGTGTTCGCAGCAGATCACGGCATCACCGCGGAAGGGGTGAGCGCTTATCCCTCGAAGGTGACGCAGCAAATGGTGCTCAACTTTCTTTCCGGAGGAGCCGCCATCAATGTACTGGCGCGGCTCAACCAGGTGGAAGTGAACGTGGTAGATGTTGGCGTCGACGCGGACCTGTTCGGTTACGCAGGTTTGCTGGACGGCAAAGTACGCCGGGGTAGCAGGAATATGCTGCGGGAG
>Ga0182024_10014438_pt1 | contig 15270 bp, 12 predicted proteins | sample P32metaG_FD_120480 | JGI IMG/M metagenome (GOLD analysis project Ga0182024, IMG submission 120480) | Permafrost microbial communities from Stordalen Mire, Sweden - P3-2 metaG (Illumina Assembly) | ecosystem: Environmental > Terrestrial > Soil > Wetlands > Permafrost | place: Sweden: Stordalen... | reverse complement strand
ATTCCCAGACGCTGAAGGATCCCAAGGTCAACTGGCTCTATTCCACCGAGCCGGACCCCGGCACCGGCGGACGTGTGCATATCTGGCCGCGGGGCAAGGTGCTGGGCGGCTCCTCCTCGATCAACGGACTGCTTTATGTTCGCGGCCAGCACGCAGACTACGACGGCTGGCGCCAGCTAGGGTGCGAGGGCTGGGGATGGGACGACGTCCGCCCCTACTTCCTGCGCGCCGAACACCAGGAGCGCGGCCCATGCGACCACCACGCCGTGGGTGGCCCCCTCAACGTTTCCGACGTCACCCAGACGCATGAGGTGTCCGACGCGGTGATCGAGGCCTGTGTCGAGGCCGGCATTCCGCGCAGCACGGATATCAACGGCGCCGAACAGGAGGGGGTCACCTACTACCAGCTCACCGTGAAGAACGGGCAGCGGTGCTCGGCGGCGGTGGCCTATCTGCATCCGGCGATGAAACGGCCGAACCTGCGGGTCGAGACGGGCGCACTGACCACCAAGCTCATCTTCGAGGGGCGCAAGGCGGTCGGGGTGGAGTTCATCCAGGACGGCCAGCGCAAGATCGCGCGGGCCGCCCGCGAGGTCATCCTCTGCGGCGGGGCCGTCAACTCGCCCCAGCTTCTACAGTTGTCTGGGATCGGCCCGGCCCAGCTGCTGGCGAAGCACGGGATCACGGTGGTCAGCGACCTTCCGGGCGTCGGCGAGAACCTTCAGGACCACTACGTCATCGCCATGACCTGGCGGCTGAAGCCGCACGTCGTCTCGGTCAACGAGCTGACCAAGGGCGTGCGGTTCGTCGGCGAAACGCTGAAGTACGTCTTCCAGCGCAAGGGCCTGCTGACCCTGTCCGCCGCCCACATCGCCGCCTTCTGCAAGTCGCGGCCCGATCTCGCCGGACCGGACATCCAGTTCCACATCCTGCCGGCCACGTCGGACACCAACAAGATGGTCACCGAGCAGAAGATGGAGCTCGAAGGCGCCCCGGGCCTGACCATCGCGCCGTGCCAGGTGCGTCCGGAAAGCCGGGGACACATCCGCATCGCCTCCGCCGATCCCACCGTCTATCCGAGCATCGTCGCCAACTACCTCTCCGATCCCCTAGACCAGGAGGTGGCTGTGGCGTCCCTGAAGTGGGGCCGGAAGATCGCCGCGCAACCGGCTCTGGCCCCCTACATCGACCACGAGATGATGCCGGGACCGGGACTTGCGGCCGACGAGGAGCTGCTCGCCTATGCGCGCATGGCCGGCTCGACGATCTATCACCCGGTCGGCACCTGCCGGATGGGCCACGGGCCGATGGCGGTGGTCGACGCTCAGCTGCGCGTGCGCGGCGTCGAAGGGCTTCGCGTCGTCGACGCCTCGGTGATGCCGCGGCTGGTGTCGGGCAACACCAACGCCCCGACCATCATGATCGCCGAGAAGGCCGCCGACATGATCCTCGGCAAGGCCCCCGTCGGCGCCCTGGCGGCCTGACGATGCATCCCTCCCATCACGCGCAGGCCACGCCCGACAAGCCGGCCTACATCATGGCCGCGTCGGGCGAGACGGTGACCTATCGCCAGCTCGACGAGCGCTCCAATCAGGGGGCGCGCCTCCTGCGGTCGATCGGCGTCCAGGCGGGCGACGCCATCGCCATCTTCATGGAAAACAGCCCGCGCTACTATGAGGTGCTGTGGGCCGCCCAACGCTCGGGCGTGCGCTTCACCTGCGTCTCGTCGAAGCTGACCGTCGCCGAGGTCGAGTACATCATCAAGGACAGCGGGGCGAAGGTCCTGATCGCCTCTTCAGGACTGGCCGACCTGGCTCTGGCGCTGGCGCCCCTGATCCCCGACGTGAAGCTCTATATGGTCGAGGGCGCGCAGGGGCCTTACGAAAGCTTCGAGGACGCCCGCGCCACGATGCCCGTCACGCCGATCGCCGACGAGACCGCGGGGTCGGCCATGCTCTATTCCTCCGGCACGACGGGCCGGCCCAAAGGAGTCAAGCGCGCCGCCGTCCCGGGCCCGCAGCCGATCGACACGCCCAATCCGCTGGGCATGATCGGTCAGGCCATGTTCGGCTACGAGCCCGACATGATCTATCTCTCGCCCGCGCCGCTCTACCACGCCGCGCCGCTGGGCTGGTCGATGGCCGTGCAGGCGCTCGGCGGCACGGTGATCCTGATGGAGCGCTTCGACGCCGAGAAGGCGCTCGAATACATCGATCGCTACAAGGTCACCTGCGCCCAGTGGGTGCCCACCCATTTCGTCCGTATGCTGAAGCTGCCCGCCGAGACGCGGGCGCGCTATGACGTCTCTTCCCTGAAGAAGGTCTTCCACGCCGCCGCCCCGTGCCCGGTTCCGGTGAAGGAGGCGATGATCGCCTGGTGGGGCCCGATCATCCAGGAATATTACGCCGGCACCGAGGGCAACGGCTTCTGCGCCATAACCTCGGAAGAATGGCTGAAGAAGAAGGGCTCGGTGGGCCGCAGCCTGACCGCCGAGCTGAAGATCTGCGACGAGAACGGCGATCCGCTTCCGCCGCGCGCCGAGGGCGTGGTCTATTTCGCCGGCGGGGCCGAGTTCGAATATCACAACGATCCCGCCAAGACCGCCGAGAGCCGAAACAAGCACGGCTGGACGACGCTGGGCGACGTGGGCTGGGCGGACGAGGATGGGTACCTGTTTCTCACCGACCGCAAGAGCTTCATGATCATTTCCGGCGGGGTGAACATCTATCCACAGGAGATCGAGAATCTGCTGATCGGCCATCCCAAGGTCGCCGACGTGGCCGTGATCGGCGCGCCCCACGAGGAGATGGGCGAGGAGGTGGTGGCGGTCATCCAGCCGTCCGACTGGGGCGACGCCGGCGAGGCCCTGGCCGCCGACATCTCCGCCTACGCCCGGGCCAACCTCTCGCACGTCAAGGCGCCGCGGCGGATCGACTTCATGCAGGAACTGCCCCGCCACGCCACCGGCAAGCTCTACAAGCGCCTGATCCGCGACGCCTACTGGGGCAAGGCCGAGGCGCCCATCGTCCGGGGCCTCTAGCCCCACCCATCCTCTGAATTAAGCAACCAATAGGAGACGCGGCCATGCAGCCCGTTGAGATGAGCGACCTGCCCAAACTGGTCGGACAGGAAGTGGGGCTGTCGGACTGGCTGGAGATCACCCAGGACCGGGTCAACAAGTTCGCCGACGCCACCGGCGACCATCAGTGGATCCATGTCGACGTGGAGCGCGCCACCCGCGAGATCGGCGGCCCGATCGCCCACGGCTACCTCACCCTGTCGCTGATCCCCTACCTCTCGGCCGGGATGCTGCCGGTGAAAGGCGTCACGCGGGGCATCAACTACGGCTCCGACAAGGTGCGGTTCACCAACATGGTGCGGGTCGGCAAGCGCATCCGCTTGCGCCAGAAGCTGATCGGGGTCGAACCGAAGGCCGGCGGCCTGCAGATCAAGAACGAATGCACCATCGAGATCGAAGGCGAGGCCCGCCCCGCCTGCGTCGCCGAAACCATGTCGGTGATCTACGGGAGTTGAAGGCGCGTCCTCCCTCCCGATCATGGGGAGGGAGGACGTCACCGGGTCATGCGCCTCTTCCACTTCAGCGAAGACCCCGGCATCGCCCTCTTCACCCCGCGCCCGGTCCGCATCCCCGCGGCCCGTCCCGCCCGGCAGGAGTGGCTGAACGGGCCGCTCGTCTGGGCGATCGATGAGGCCCACGCGATCCTCTATCTCTTTCCCCGCCAATGCCCCCGCATCCTCGTCTGGCCGACGCCCCGAACCACCCGCGAGGACCGCACCCAATGGTTCGCCGACAACTCGCGCCGAGCCTTGGCCTTCATCGAGGAGGGCTGGCTGGAGCGTCTCCGAACCGCGACCGTCAACCGCTATGAGTTCCCGACCGAGACGTTCGAGGCCCTCGGCGATGTGGGCATGTGGGTCTCGCGCGCGCCGGTGAGGCCGCTCGGCGTCGAGGCGGTCGCCGATCTGCCGGCGGCGCTCGAGGTGCGAAACGTCGACCTCCGCGTCCTGCCGACGCTGACGCCCCTGCGGGACATCTGGAAAACCACCCTGCACGCCAGCGGCGTCCGGCTGAGGAACGCCCAAGGCTGGGGCGATCCCGGCTGGCCGCATTCGCCGCCCTAAAGTTGCCGGCGAGACGCCGGCGCTTCTCTCCTACCGCCGCGCGTCGTTGGCCTTCTTCTTCTGCGGTCCCTTGCGGGGCCGTCGCTCTTCGCCCTCGCCATGCGCCGGTCGCACGCCCGGCGCGCCCGCCGCCTCGATGCGGATCGGCTCGCCGGGGGCGGCGGCGACGGCGGCCTTGAAGCGGTCGACGGCGTCGCGGGCGATCTCGAACTTGGTTTCGCGGTCGAAGATGCGGATCTGGCCGATGTCCTTCTTAGTCACGTGGCCGCGCCGGCAGATCATCGGGATCAGCCATTTCGGGTCGGCGTTGCTGTTGCGGCCGACGGGCAGGCGGAACCACACCGCGTCGCTCTCGGCGTGGGCGTAGCGCTCGTGGGCGGGCTCGCGGGGCCCCCGCTCCGGCCGCGGGCGATCCTCCCGCCGATCGCGATCGCGATCGCCAGCGCCCGGCCTCGGCTCGCCTGGATCGAACAGGTCCTCCGGGGCCGGTAGTTTGGCGCGGTGCAGCCGGATCAGGGCGGCGGCCACCGCTTCGGGGTTGGCCTGGTCCAGCAGCAGCCGGCCGAGCGCCAGGTCCTCCTCGCTGGCCGCCTCGGTGAGGATCGGATCGGTCAGCAGCCGGGCCTGGTCGCCGGCCCGGATCACCTCGGCGCTCGGCGGTCCGCTCCAGTCGGCCTCAACGCCGGCCGAGGCCAGCAGCTGCTCGACCCGACGCCGCCGCGTGTAGGGCGCCAGCAGCACCGAAATGCCCTTGCGGCCCGCCCGCCCGGTTCGGCCGCTCCGATGCAGCAGGCCCTGCCGGTTGGCGGGGAGGTCGGCGTGGATGACCAGCCCCAGGTCCGGCAGGTCGAGCCCGCGCGCCGCCACGTCGGTCGCCACGCAGACGCGGGCGCGGCCGTCGCGCAGGGCCTGCAGCGCGTCGGTGCGCTCGCGCTGCGTCATCTCGCCGGAGAGGGCCACGGCGTCGAAGCCGCGCTCGCGCAGGGCCGCGTGCAGGTGGCGGACCGCCTCGCGGGTGCCGCAGAATACCAGCGCCCCGGGCGCCTCGAAGAAGCGCAGGACATTGACCACGGCATGCTCGATCTCGTTGGGCGCGACACGAATGGCGCGGTATTCGATATCGCCGTGCGGCTCGTTGAGGCGCGCGGTGTCGATCCGCACCGCGGCCTTCTGGTAGTTGCGGGCGAGGGCCGCGATCTCCTTGGCGATGGTGGCCGAGAACAGCAGGGTCCGCCGCTCGGCCGGCGCCGCCTCGAGGATGAACTCGAGGTCCTCCTTGAAGCCGAGGTCGAGCATCTCGTCCGCCTCGTCGAGCACCACCACTTCCAGAGAGCCGAGGTCGAGGCGCCCGCGCTCCAGGTGGTCGCGCAGGCGCCCCGGCGTGCCGACCACGATGTTGACCCCCGCCTCCAAGGCCCGCCGCTCGCGCAGCGGGTCCATGCCGCCCACGCAGGTTTCCACCCGCGCGCCCGCCTTCGCGTAGAGCCAGGCCAGCTCCCGCGCCACCTGCAGGGCCAGCTCGCGTGTCGGGGCGATCACCAGGGCCTGGGGCGGCCCAGCCGGAGGCAGGCGCTCGGCCTCGCCGAGCAGGGTCGAGGCCATGGCGAGGCCGTAGGCCACCGTCTTGCCCGAGCCGGTCTGGGCGGAGACCAGCAGGTCGCGATCGGCGGCCGAGGGCTCCAGCACCGCGGCCTGGACGGGGGTCGGCTCGGCGTAGCCCTGGTCGGTCAAGGCGCGCGCCAGGGCGGGGTTCATCGGGGGGAAGGGCATGGGGGGATTTGGACCTTTCGTCCTTCTACCGGCCCGCTATGCTTACGGCAAACAGGGGAAGGCGCGGCCATGGCCGACGGATTCTTAAGCGTCGATCGCGCCGCGCGGCTGAGCGAGGCGCGGGCGAGGGCTCGGGCGACGCCGCTGGCCGACTTCCAGGTCGCCGACATCGCCCACTTCAGCAGCGACACTCATGGGCCGTGGTTCGAGCGCCTCAGGCGCGAGGATCCGGTGCATTGGTGCGCGGACAGCGAATACGGCCCCTACTGGTCGGTGACGCGGTTCAACGACATCATCGCCGTGGACGGCAACCACGGGGTGTTCTCGTCCAGCTCCGAGCTGGGCGGCATCGCCATCGTCGATTCCCCCGAACCCAGCCGCACCACCAGCTTCATCGGCCTCGATCCGCCGGACCACGACATCGAGCGCAAGGTGGTGACGCCGATGTTCTCCACCGAGAGCATGACCACCCTGGCCCCGCTGATCCGCTCCCGAGCGGCGGCGATCCTCGACGAACTGCCGATCGGCGAGACATTCGACTTCGTCGACAGGGTGTCGGTGGAACTGACCAGCCAGATGCTGGCCACCCTGTTCGATTTCCCCTTCGAACACAGGCGGCTGCTGCCGCGCGCCTCCGACCTGATCCTCGCCGTTCCTGGGCCGGACAGCACGGTGGCCAGCGAGGCCGAACGCCAGGCGGAGCTGTTCGCCACCGTCACCCGGTTCATCGAGCTATGGAACCAGCGCCAGGGCGCCGCGCCCCGCAACGACCTGATCTCCATGCTGGCCAACGATCCGGCCACCGGCGGCCAGGACCCCTACGCCTATGTCGGCAACCTCATCCTGCTGATCGTGGCCGGCAGCGACACCACCCGCCATTCGATCAGCGGCGCCCTCCTGGCCATGAACGAGACTCCCGACGCCTACCGCCGGCTCCGCGAAACCCCGGCCCTGCTTGAGAGCGCCGTCCCGGAGATCATCCGCTGGCAGAGCCCCGTGGCCCACATGCGCCGCACGGCCCTGGCCGACTACGACCTGGGCGGCAAGACGATCCGCAAGGGCGACAAGGTCGTCATGTGGTACGTCTCGGGCAACCGCGACGAGACGGTGATCGACAACGCCGACGCCTTCGTGATCGACCGTCCCAGGCCGCGCCAGCACGTCGCTTTCGGCTTCGGCATCCACCGCTGCGTCGGCAACCGGCTGGCGGAGATGCAGCTCCGGATCGTCTGGGAAGAGATCCTGAAGCGCTTCGCGTTCATCGAAATCGTGGACGCGCCGCAACGCCTGAGGTCTAATTTCGTCAAGGGTTATGAAAGCATGCCGGTGCGCATCTCCCGCTGAGGGCGGCCGGACGTCAGGGAGTTCTCGAGAATGGCCGACGGCTCGCCGATCATCCCCGCAAGCCAGGAGTCCCGGGACCGGAAGGCCGGGGAGGCGCGCGAGCAGGCCTACGCCACGCCGCTGGAGGACTTCCATGTCGGCGATCCGGAGCTGTTCCGGACCGACACCCACTGGCCGTGGTTCGAGCGCCTGCGGGCCGAGGATCCGGTCCACTGGTGCAAGGACAGCGAGTTCGGCCCCTACTGGTCGGTGACCCGGTTCAACGACATCATGGCCGTGGACACCAACCACGCGGTGTTCTCTTCCGACGCCGCCCTGGGCGGCATCACCATCCGGGACGCCCGCATGGACCTGCGCCGCCCCAGCTTCATCGCCATGGATCCGCCGCGCCACGACGCCCAGCGCAAGGTCGTCAGCCCGGTGGTCGCGCCGCACAACCTGGCGGCCATGGAGCCGGTCATCCGCGAGCGGGCCGGGAAGATCCTCGACGAGCTGCCGATCGGCGAGACCTTCGACTGGGTGGACCGGGTGTCCATCGAACTGACCACCCAGATGCTGGCCACCCTGTTCGATTTCCCGTTCGAGGAACGGCGCAAGCTCACCCACTGGTCGGACGTCGCCACCTCGATCCCCATCGCGGGCGGATTGGTTGAGACCGAGGAGCAGCGCCAGGCCGAACTGGCCGAGTGCCTGAACGCCTTCCTGGGGCTGTGGAACGAGCGGGTGAACGCCCCGCCGCGCGGCGATCTCGTTTCCATGCTCGCCCACGGCGAATCGACGCGGAACATGACCCACGACGAGTTCCTGGGGAACCTTATCCTGCTGATCGTCGGCGGCAACGACACCACCCGCAACTCGATCAGCGGCGGCCTGCTGGCGCTCAACCAGAACCCGGACGAGTACCGCAAGCTGCGCGAGAACCCGGACCTGATCCCGAACATGGTTCCCGAGATCATCCGCTATCAGACCCCGCTCGCCCACATGCGGCGCACGGCCACGGCGGACTATGAACTGGGGGGCAAGACGATCCGCAGGGGCGACAAGGTCGTCATGTGGTACGTCTCGGGCAACCGTGACGAGAGCGCCATCGAGAACCCGGACGCCTTCGTGATCGATCGCGCGCGGCCGCGCCAGCACCTGTCGTTCGGCTTCGGCATCCACCGCTGCGTCGGCAACCGCCTGGCGGAGATGCAGCTGCGCGTCGTCTGGGAAGAGATCCTGAAGCGCTGGGACTGCGTCGAGGTGGTCGGCGAGCCCCGGCGGGTGCGCTCGAGTTTCGTGAAGGGCTACGAGACCCTGCCCGTGCGCATCGCCGGATAGCCGGCGGCGTCGGGGGGGCTTGCACATGGACCTGGCGAGCCTTTCGATCGCATTCGGCGGCCCGCCGTCGGTGGGCGAACAGATTACCCAGGTTATCGGCGCGGCTCCGGCGTTCATCGCGGCCCTGGTGCTGCTCTACGTCGTCTTCCGGTTGCGCGACACCTTGCCGGCCGTCGTGGCGCGGCTGACCGATGTTGAGGCGTTCGGGCTGAAGCTGTCCCTCTCCGGAGGACAGGCGATGAGCGCGGCCGTGGAGATGGCCCGCAAGAACCCCCACTGGGACGGCGAGGCGCCGGTCGCCGACCAGCACCGCGCCCTGGCCCGGGCGATGCGCGAACGAAAGCTCCTGGACGGGGCGGAGATCCTGTGGGTCGACGACTGTCCCTCCAACAACCGCAACGAGGCGCGCATGCTGCGCAGCTTCGGCTCTATGTTCACCGTTGCCTGCACCACCGAGGAAGCCCTGACGGCGCTGCGCGATGGCGATGCGCAGAAGCAGCCGTTCCACATGATCATTTCGGATATCGCCCGCGCCTATCCGACGCCGGACCCGCGGGCGGGACTCGACATGTTGCCGCGGCTCGCCGAGGCGGGCCGCCACGAGCCAGTGGTCTTCTATGTCGGCAGGCTGAACCCGAACGCCGGCGTGTCGCCGGGGGCGTTTGGGATCACCAACCGCCCGGACGAGCTGCTGAATCTGACGCTGGATGCGTTGGCGCGTGTTAGAGCCTGATGATGGAAAAGGCCCGCAAGAAGGAAATCGCCCGCGCCTATGCGGAGCGCAAGCGCGTGCAGGGCGTGTTCGCCGTGCGTTGCGCGCCAAGCGGCGAGGTGTGGATTTCATCGAGCCGCAACCTCGACACCCAGAAGAACGGCGTCTGGTTCGTCCTGCGCATGGGCGGCCATCCCAACAAGGCCGCGCAGGCCGCCTGGAACACCCACGGCGAGGACGCCTTCACCTATGAGATCGTCGAAGAGCTGTCGGACGCCGACCTGACGCCGATGGGGTTCCGCGACCTGCTGAAGGCGCGCGAGCGTGACTGGCGCGAGGTCTTGGAAGCCGGCGCCTTGGTGGGGTAATCTCCGCTCCCCTATTCCCCCGGCCGCGCCACCGTGTAGCCGCGCGCCTGCAGGCGCTGCAGCACCCCACCCTCGGCCAGCAGGGTGCGCAAATTGACGACCGCCACGCTGTAGCCGGGGACGGCCAGGGCCGCGGCGATGGCGGTGGTGGCGCCGGTCATGGCCTTGGAAGCAATGTCGGCGCCGTCGGGCAGGCTGTTGAGGCACTTCTCATAGCCGCGCTGGGCGGCCAGGGCCGCCGCCACGTCGCCGCGCGCCCAGCCCTCGGCGGCCGCCTGGATCTGGCCGGCGCCGGCGTCGATCTCGTCGAGGGCGTCGGCGAGGCAGGCGGGGCCGGATTGGGCCAGACCCGTCTCCGCCGACCGGATCAGCGACACCGCCCTAAACGTCCCGGCCGGGACGACCTTCAACCCCTGGCCGCGGGCCAACCGGGTGACGGTCCCGGCCGGCTCGCGGACCTGGAGCCCGGCGCGGCGGCGAAAGTCGGAGACCATCAACAGGCCCGCCACCAGCGGCGTCCAGCCGGAATAGGCGCGCGGGTCGCCGTTGAGACGCGGGCGCTCGGCCAGGAAGCGGGCCCGAAGGTCGGCGGGCAGGGCGTTTTCCATCGGCCCCTTGGACCGGAAGTGCTTGCGGGCGTTGAGCAGGGCGAAGAGGTCGCCGAGGCCGGCGGTCACCACCGGCGGTTCGATCAGTTCATGGGCGCCCGCCAGCCGGCGGCGGGTCAGGGTCATGTCCCACTTCAGCCCCCGGGGAAGGGCCTCGGGAACGCCCAGCACATAGACCGTGGAGGCGCCGTTGGTGACCCGCCACCAGGCGGGGCCGCCTGCGTGGGCGGTGACGACCAGCTCGCGCACCACGGTCGCCTCGGGATCGGCCGCCGGCGCGGCGGCCGAGGCGCCGCCGGCCAGGGCGAGGCCAATCGCGACGAGTCGAGCGCGCCAGGCGCAGTTCCGCCGCCTATCGGCCATGGGGCGCTCTACAGCCCGGACGAACAAACGCCGCCGGTCGCCTGACCGGCGGCGTCGTCACTCACATCAGCGGCTGGGATCAGGCGGCGGCCAATCGGCGGCGTTCCCGTAGCGCGACACCCACGGCGCCGAAGCCGACGAGCATCATCGCCCAGGTCGCCGGCTCTGGGATGCCTCCCATCGGCGGCCCGACAAAAATGTCGGCGAGCGGGCCGGCTATCGAGCCGGCGTGGGCATCGTAGATCGTCTCCGACAGACCGCTGGGGTCCAGGCCCTCCCATCCAACAAAACCGCCCGTGACGTTCATGGTCGGCGAGAACACCGACGAAATCTCCGTTCCCGCGCCGCCGCCATAGGCGGGGTTGGCCCAGGTCGCGGTGAAGGTCACCTGGAAGTTGCCGACAAACGCGCAGTAGCTTGGTCCGACAACGCAGCCGGGGTTGCTGATAATTTGCGGGGTGCCAATGTATTCATCATCGTAGTCCGTGGCGAATAGCTCTCGAGGCCCAAACGGGTCCGTACCCCAAACCACGTTTTCAGTCGATCCGGCGGTGACGTTGCCGAGAGCGATGGTCTCGGAGACACCGTTGTTCGCACCCTGATAGCCCCGCAAGGTCATGCTGACCCCGGTGAAATCGAACGCCGTGGTGTTGCTGATCGCCAGCCCGGGCGTGTCGTAGGCAAGGCAGTCGTAGCAGCCGGCTATCGTCGAAACCAAGGTGTTGGCGTGCGCCGCCGAAGCGGCAAGCGAGAGGGCCGTAGCGGCCGCGGATAGGTACAATGCGGTTCGGGCAGTCATCTCAGGCCTCCCATGCTGCGCTTCGGGCGGCGTCCTGGCGTGTCCAAAAAAAGAAAGGCGCCCGAATGTCGCCGCGAACTTGCTCCAAGTTGGGAAATCCGTCAAGAACCTTAAAGCAAATTTTAATCAATTCGCGCGGGTTTCGACGTAATCGCCACTGGAAGCGCCATAAAAACGGAGATCGTGGGGCGGAGACGATATTGGCGCCAGGACGCAACGAGATCTGTCCCTGTGGCAGTGGACTCAAATATAAGTATTGTTGCGCCCGTAGTCATCGCGCCGCGGCGACAGAGAACCTGCACCCTCAAACGCAGCTTGAACGAGGCCTCAGGCTGGAGCGGCAGGGACGCATAGCTGAAGCCATCAAGATGTACCGGATTGCGGCGGGCTTCGCCGTCACGGCGTCGGAGGCCAGTAGCCGTTTGGGTCACCTCCTCCTTGCTCTGGGTCGCGCGAGGGAGGCGGCGGACGCGCTTCGTTCGGCCGCCACGGCCGCCCCGGACAGCGCAGAACGACGCCTGGACCTGGTCAGAGCCCTACTTCTCGAGAAGAACAACACCGACGCCGAGCTCGAGGCGCGTCGGGCCTTGGCCGCCGATCCCCGCAGCGCCGATGGCTATTGGCTGCTCGGCAGGATATTGGCGGAAGCGGGTCGGTTCGCGGAAGCGCGAGCGGCCCTCGAACAGTCCGTCACGCTCAACCCGAGGCAAGGCGCCGTCTACCACGATCTGGTGAACAGCTACACCTTGAGCGAGGCCGACCGGCCGTTGATCGTCCAAATGCTCGCGGCGATGCGCTCGCTGGACGAAACGGAGCAGCGCATCAGGCTCCATTTCGCTCTGGGAAAGGCGTCTGACGACCTGGAGGATCATGGCCGGGCGATGCAGCATTTCGCCAAGGCGAACGCGCTGAAGACGGCGATGTGCAGGTTCGACCGGGAGGGGCTGGCCCGTCGAATCGACGCCACGATGGAGCGATTCACACCGGCCTACCTGGCTTCCCACATCGAAAATGGCGACCGTTCGGACCTTCCGATCATGGTGCTCGGAATGCCACGCTCCGGAACCACCCTGGTTGAACACATCATCTCGTGTCATGCGGATGTCGTTGGGGCTGGCGAACTGCAGTTCTGGCCCGAGTGCGAACGGGCCTTCGCGACCATGCCGCCGGCCATGCGTATCGCGGACTTCCAGCGGATCGCGGCGCACGATTGTGTGGCGACGCTACGATCGATCGCCCCCGGGGCGCCCCGTGTGGTGGACAAAAATCCGTTCAACTTTCTCCGTATCGGTCTTATCCACTTGGTGTTTCCGAACTGCGTTATTGTTCACTGTCGGCGAGATCCGATCGACACGTGTCTTTCCATTCACTCGAATTATTTCCGGGCGACACCCGACTTCGCTACCGACCAAGATGACCTCGTCTTTTACTATCAGGAATATCGGAGATTGATGAACCACTGGCGCGCGGCGTTACCGGGCGACCGCCTGATTGAACTCGACTATGAGGCCTTGGTCGCCGACCCGGAACCAGAGACGCGGCGCCTTGTCGCGGCCTGCGGCCTGACCTGGGACGAAGCCTGTCTTCGACCGGAGCGCAATGAGCGCATCTTGAGGACCGCCAGCAAACGGCAGGCGCGCCAACCGATTACCGGAGGCTCGGCGGGCCGATGGCGGCGCTATGAGCCCTGGCTCGGCAAGCTTCTCGAACTGGGACGGCCGTCGGGCTGATCGAAGCGATCATGGAAAGGGATCGCGGCGCATGTTGAAGGCGATCGAGATCCTCGGCCGTTCGCCCTGATGGGGAAACACCATGTGGGCCAGATAGCTTGGAAAGAGCACCATCAGGCCGGCCTCGGGCCTGAGGGTGAAGCTCGATGGGGCCAGGCCCGGCAGGAAGGTGTTGGCGCGCCCCTGGCAGGGATCGAAGATGTGCAGCGGGGCGGCCTCGCCCGCCGACCCAGCGTCGGTCCCCGGATCGACATAATAGGTGCCCGACCACGTCGACCCCGGATGGGTATGCATGCGGTTGAAATGACCGGCGCGATTGACGTTGGCCCAGGCGTCGACGATCCACTGCATCTTGCGGGGCTCTTGGCCATATTCCTTCAGCACCCGACTGGTGGCCTCGTCCGCCATCTCATGCATGTGTCGGACAAGGGACTCGCCGGCCTCGCCGCAGAACTCCAGTTGGCCGAACTCGGAGTGCCAGCCGCCGACGTTGGTCTTGGCGGCGCTCTTGGTGTGCGCCTCATGGCGCAAGATCAGCGGGAGCAAAACGTCGTTCAGGGCCGGCCCGTCAGCCCATCGATGCGCCATCAACGGGCTGCCGAAGAGGTTGGTGTAGTTGGTGCGCGGCGGCTCTGTCATGGATCACGCGGCGCGCGCGCCGTGGAAGGCGGGAGGACGAACGCGGGGGCGCCCGTCCTCCACACCCATACTCTAGGCCGTCGCGAACGCCTCGTTCTTTTTGGCCTTGCGAACCGCGGCGCCGATTCCGCCGACCCCTAGGCGGATTGTTGCGCGACCCAGCCGTCGATCACCGTGTCCAGCACCTCGAGCGGCACGCGTCCGCATCCGAGGCCGGCCTCGTGGAAGTCCTTGATGTCGTAGCGCGGGCCGAGGGCCTTCTCCGCCCGGGCCCGGGCGCGAATCCAGGTAGTGTGGCCGAGCTTGTAGCTGCAGGCTTGGCCGGGGGTGGCGCAATAGCGTTCCACCTCGCGGGTCGCGTCGCCGAGCGCGTGACCCTCCAGGGCGATGAAATAGGCGATGGCCTTCTCGCGACTCCAGCCCAGGTGGTGGATGCCTGTGTCCGCGACGCAGCGGCCGGCTCGGAAGAGCTGCGCGTGCAGGTAGCCGATCCGGCCCAACGGGTCGTCGTCGTACATCCCCATTTCGTCGGCCAGCTGCTCGGCGTAAAGCGCCCAGCCCTCCGCATAGCCCGAGAAACCCATGGTCTTGCGGATGAGCGGCAGGGTCTTGTTGGACAGCGCAAGGCCGCCCTCCAACTGATGGCCGGGCAACCCTTCATGGAAGACGGTGGTCGACAGCGCCCACTTCGGCCAATCGGCCGTGTCGTGCATGTTGAAGTAGACAAGGCCCGGCCGCGAACCGTCCAGGGCGGGACCTTGGGAGAAGGCGGAGGCCGAGCCGGCTTCGAGGTCGGCAGGCACCCGGCGCACCTCGAAGGCGTAGGGCGGCAGGCGCTTGAAGCGGGTGGGCAGGCGCGGCCGGATCGCGGCCAGGCGGTCGTTGCAATAGGCGATGGCGGCGGCCTTTCCCTCGTCGGTATTCGGGAACAGCACGGCCGGGTCACGATAGAGGCCGGCGATCCGCTCGCCCACCGTCCCCTGGGTGAGCCCCCGCGCCTTGAGCAGCCCATCGAGCCGCGCGGAGATCTCCGCGCCCTGGTCGAGCCCGATCCGGTGCACCTCGTCGGGCGTGAGCGCGGTGGTGGTCGTCGCCTTCAGGGCTGCGGCGTAGAACGCGGGGCCGTCCTTGAACTGCCCAAGCCCCGCGTCGTGGCGAGCGCCCTGGCGCAGGCGCTTCGTCTCGGCGATCTGGCGATCGAGGGCGGGACCGACCTTCTCTTCGTAGGTCTTCGCGGCCTGCTCGGCATATCGCGACGAGAGGTTCTTGCCTGCGGCGCGCCGGCCGAGGGAGCGCACCATTTCGTTGTCGCTGTCGCCGGTGCGGCCGGCGGTCATCTGGGCGAGAGCGGTGTCCAGGAGGAAGTCCGGCGGTGAGACGCCGAGCGCGGCGTCGTGGGCCATCCGCTCGGTGTCCTGGTCCAGCTGGACAGCATAGCCGGCCAGCCTCGCCAGGAAGGCTTCTGCGTCGGCGT
>Ga0182024_10014437_pt1 | contig 15270 bp, 6 predicted proteins | sample P32metaG_FD_120480 | JGI IMG/M metagenome (GOLD analysis project Ga0182024, IMG submission 120480) | Permafrost microbial communities from Stordalen Mire, Sweden - P3-2 metaG (Illumina Assembly) | ecosystem: Environmental > Terrestrial > Soil > Wetlands > Permafrost | place: Sweden: Stordalen... | reverse complement strand
CGAATCTGCAACCCAAAGTAGCCGGTGTTCGTATTGACGAAGCCAGGTGTTATACCTCGATTGCGTCCGTGCCCATGTATGAGGTAGAGACAAGGTTCTCCCATCTCCCACGATTGCTGGACCACTTTATTGAGCACGCCACTCCTGACAATGGCTGTGGGGTGGTATCCATGTAGATCGATCGTCAACTGCTCTCTTCTCCGTTCGCGCCATGCTAATTCAATTCAGTGGCTCGACGAACTCAGGCAGGCTCGGTTTTCGGCGGAGCTGGTCCCTTTCCGAGGCGAAGATTTGAAAAAGGGGAGGATTGCCGACCATACGCCCGGAACTCGGGGAGCACTAAGCCCTGTTGGCGACATGGCAGTCACACGCTGGACCGTCGCCTGGCCTCCCGGATACGTGCGATGCACAATGATTGCATGCTGCGGCTCGATCTCCCCGAATTCCGGTGGGCGTGTTTCGTGTCCCTCGCCTGCTTTTTTCTACTGCACCAGGGTTTGCGGCACAAACCTCTCCGGCAAGGGACGACGGCGCAAGCGCGGCCGATGTCCAGTATCGCGAGCTGCAACGGAAGCTCGCCCAGGGCTGGAATACCTGGGATGTGAACAGCATGATCGCGTACGTTCTGCTGCCCGAAGGGCTGGGCCTTCATGTGGGCTTTCTGAATAACTGCAACGACTTCGGCCACGAATTTCTGGCCACGACGTCGGTCGGCCAGGGCACGGCCTTCCCCGGATCCCACTCCTGGGACGGCAGCTACACGGAGCTCAGGGTGACCTGGATGGGGCACGAGTGGCGCGTACAGACGGCGCACCAAGGCGTGGACCTTGTGCTGCTGGTGACCCCACTCGATCCGGCGGGAAAGTTCTACGTGCCCGCCACCGTGGCCTTCCAGGTAAACTTTCTCTGGGACCGCCCGGGAACTGCTCTGAAGCGCGCGGATTTCATTGAGACGCAGGGAAGCGGCGGAGGGATCGATGTGTATTGCGCCAGCGGCAAGGAAACAAGCTGCAGCACGGGAGCGATCAGCGACGCTCATCCTGGCCACGGGCAGTTACCGGTGAGCGGGGCATATCTGGCGGCGGCCCTTACGGAGCCGGTGGGGTTGAGCACGGGCAAACGGCGCAGCGTGGCGGAAATAGAGGCAATCGTCGATCGGGAGCGAGCGGCGTACTGGAAGTCGGTCAATTTGGCGGGAGTCGACAGCCCGACGGTGGATGCGGTTGAGACCACGTTGGGGTGGGACACCATCTACGATCCAGAGCACGCGCGCGTGATTTCGCCGGTGAGCCGCGACTGGAGTGCGTATTGGGGTGGTTATGTACTCTTTGGCTGGGACACCTTTTTCGGGGCGACCCTCGCCGGCATCGGCGACAGAGATCTGGCCTACGCTAACGTCATCGAAGAATTGCACGAAGAGACGACGGAGGGCTTTGTGCCGAATTACGCGCGGGCGGGCGGATGGAAGAGCACGGACCGCAGCGAGCCTCCAGTGGGTTCGATCACAGTCCTCGAACTGTACGGGAAATATCATGACCACTGGTTTCTGGAGGAGGCCTACGAGCCTCTGCTGCGCTGGAATCGCTGGTGGGCTCTGTATCGCGATATCGAGGGCTATCTGACCTGGGGCAGCGATGCGCAGAATGAGCCGCTGGACCCGGCCGATAAATTCCGCGGCGTCCGCGCCGGGGCAACGGGCGAAGCGGGGATGGACGGCAGCCCCATTTACGACGACGCGGTATTCAATCCGCAGACCCACCTGCTGGAGTTTGCGGACGTGGGTCTGATGAGCATCTACGTTGCCGACTGCAACGCGCTGGCGGCGATTGCGGAAACGCTGCAGAAGCCGGCCGACGCGAGTGAACTGCGGATGCGGGGGGCACGCTACAGGGCAAAGCTGGGCACGCTCTGGAGCGACAAGGACGGCATCTTTCTCAACAAGGACCTGCACACCGGGCAGTTCAGCACACGACTCTCGCCGACCCTGTTTTATCCGCTGCTGGCACACGCGGCGACGGAAGAGCAGGCGAAACTGATGGTCGAGGAGCATCTGCTGAATCCCAGGGAATTCTGGGGCGAATGGGTGATTTCTTCCATCGCGCGCGACGATCCGGCGTTCAAGGATCAGAACTACTGGCACGGGCGCACCTGGGGCCCCATGAACTACCTCGTGTACCTGGGCCTGTGCAACTACGAAGGCGACGAGATCGAGCACGCGCGCCGGGAACTGGCGCAGAAGTCCTTCACGCTCTTCTCCATGGAATGGACCGAGAAGGGACACGTCCACGAAAACTACAACGCCATCACCGGAAACGGCGACGATGTGACCAACAGCGACAAGTTCTACCACTGGGGAGCGCTTTTGGGATATATGGAATACCTGGAACAGAGCCGCACGCAGAAATAACGAGCCTTTTCCGTTCTATTTCGACGCCGAATCGCTCTCAACCAGCAGCGAGAAATGCTTCAGCTCGACGATTGAGCGGCGATGCGGCGGTCATTTTCAATTCGTGCAAAATCGCTAAGTCGCTCATCGAGAACCTTTGGGACGGGCAGTCTGCGGGTTCCGGACGTATCACCGGCAAACCGGAAGTTTCGCCGGGCTGGATCGTTGAACCAGCCGGGAGCCTTTGTCTCCTCCTGACGTCCATCCGGTAAGATCCCAGAGACTATCCCTTCACGCAGGAGTTTCCTGTCCCCCGCATGCGGCTTCCCTTTCGCCCGTCCCCTCGTTGCACTCTGGCCCTCTCTCTTGCCCTGCTGGTCCCCCTTGCCGCGCTGGCCGAGACCGTCGCGACCCTGCGGAAGCAGGAACCGATGCACCAGGAGTTCGTCCTGAAGGCGCTCGACGGCAAAGTCCTCGCGAATGGCGAGGAGGTGACGACCGCCGATGGCGATCGCGTGCGCTCGGACCTCACCTTCCGCTTCCTCGATGGCTCGCTCGACGAGCAGATCACCACTTTTACCCAGGGCAACGTCTTCCGCCTGATCAACGACCGACACGTCCAAAAAGGGCCGTCCTTCCCGACGCCGCTGGATATGACGATCGACGTCCCCAGCCGCACGGTTTCCTGGCATCAGCTGAAGAACGGCAGGGACGCAGTGTCGACGGTGAACATGGATTTTCCCGACGATGTGGGAAACGGATTAGTTCCCCTGCTGGTTGAGAACGTCCCACCCGGGCCGGCGGGCCTCCGCGTCTCCTGGTTCGCTGTCGCAGTGAGACCGCTTCTCGTCACGGTGGCCATCCATCCGGACCAGACGCGCGTGGACGGACTATCGCCGCTGCAGCACGCGCACCAGTATCTGCTGCACGTCGAACTGCACGGCATGGCATTTTTCGTGGCGCCGCTGATCAACGAAGAACCGGCTGATCTGCACTTCTGGGTTACGGACGCCCCGCAGCCCTCGTTCCTGCGGCTGGCGGCGCCGTTCTATCAGGGAGGGCCGATGTGGGTCGTGGAAAGCCTAGGACCGGAGATCCCGTCCGACGCCCGGTAACTTCGGCACTTCGCTCGCTCCGGAGTGTGCTGGTGACCTGGCGGGCCGGTCGATTTTCGGAAACTGGTTTCGTGCAGGTGGGACGCCATCCTGGGCGTATCACCTGCAAACCGGAAGTTTCGAGGTTCGGGCCATGCCGCCGAATCGGCAAACTTCCGTATTACCGACCACACGCCCGGAAGCAGAGCCTCGACGAGTGCCTGTCGTCACGCTGGAAGCAGATCCACATCGGTCCCAATCAATGCGCCTATGTTTCCGCCTGGATGATCGGACCGCCCGGACAATATTTTTACAATGCGGCCCTTGACAGGGGAAGGTTCGCTGAGGTGTTGTATAGGGGCGACGCATTCCCCCGACCCACGGGCGTCTGTACGAATTTCCTCCTTGCCCAACCGTCCGTCAGGATTCGTTGCGTGTGCCTTGTCGCAGGATCTGAACTCCCAATCTGAGATCCCGCACCACGCACGAAGTGTCGAGCAGCGGTGATGCCGCGAGGGCCAGCCCTTTCCGCCCCGGCGCCGCACCCGATTCCATCGGAGGGTGACCTTGTCGAACATCGTTTTGGCTTTGCAGGGGGGAGTCGCCAACGGATCGGAAGCAACCTTCGATGGTCAGCCGATGCAGAAGGGCGTCCATCTGCGCTGGAGCTTTCTGGCGGCTCTGGGCTTTCCGCCGGGCGGGTTCTGGCTTTGCCGGCGACTTGCAAAACAGGGCGAAGAGCAGATTCCTCCGCCTCCCGCGGCGGCCACGGATGCGAACGCAACCGCCACCAACGCGATGACCGCAACCGCGAGCGGGGACGCCTGGCAGGCGGTGCTCGAGCATCCCTGCCAGAGCGTGACGCTGGCCGGTTGCGCGGCGCCCGGCTGCGACGAGATTGTGATCGAAACCTTCCGCCGCAATGCCGACGGCACGCTGGTCGTCAGCGAACGGCGCACAGTCGCCGTCGAGCAGGGGGCGTTCCGCGTCTCGGTGCAGGCTAGCCAGATCTCGTGCGTGCGCGTGGTGGGCGCGGGCAGCGTGGACGAGTGCGGCTGCGGAACGATGGAACCGCCGCAGGATTGCGGCTGCTCAGGCGGCAGCGGACAGGGCGGCGGAAACCCGCCCTGCTCCGGAACCCCGGTGTGGGGAGAGCCCAACAAGAACGGATGGCAGTGCTGGGGAGTTCCGTTCACGCTGCCGGTGACGGTGAAGGAATGGCCGGCGCGCTACTACGGAGCGCCCGATCCCAACACCACAGCGCCTCTGATCGTCCTGCAGGACGACATCAAGGAGATGCGGCGGCGGCTGGGCACGCTGAAGCTGGGCGCGACGCTCACGACGGCCCAGGAAACCCTGGGCCTGGCGCAGCTGCGCGCGGAGCTGGCGCGGCTGGTGCAGGGATTTCCCACCACGCTGCTCAACGAGGTGCAGTTGCCCGCTTCGGCCGCCGGCGCCAGCGCGCCGAATCTGAACATCAATGTGATGCAGGAACTGCTGCTGCTGGCACTCGATCCGTACTTCGCCCGCGTGCTGGGGCTTTACTTCGTCGACGACCAGGCTGCACCCGGGGTGCTGTACGACTACAGCATCGCGGGCTACTGGGGCGCAACGCCCTGCGACGACACGGTGATTTTCCCGGGGCTCACGCCGGGGGCGCCGCTGGCGCGCGGCTCGGCCACCTACAACGGGATCACCATCGCGCCACTGGGCGGAAACACTTCGCTGTGGCGCTGGACGAAGTTCGACAGTAGCGGCAATTACGATCCGACGGTCGATCCTTCGTCGCCGTCCTTCGTCCAGAGCACGGCGGCCGGCATCGCCGCTGGACTCAGCGAGGCGCAGCAGCCGGACGCTCTGCTGCTGGCCTCTTCGCCGGGCGCATGGTGGTTTCCGCTGACGCCGTTGCCTCAGGTCTCGATCTCGCTCTCGCAGCCAGCGGCGCGCGTGGATGCACAGGTGTGGGGCAACGGCACGCTGCAGGGATTGTCGGGCGGCGCCGTGGTTTCCTCGGCGGGCTTCAATTCCTCGCAACTGGGCACCGTGAGCGTGACTGCGCCGAGCGGCCAGCTCATCGACCAGATTCAGTTCCTGGGCGCGCTCGTCTCGTCGCCAAACGGCTATGTACTGGCCATCGGCGCGCTGACTCTGCATCCGCTCTCGCCGGACGCCATTGGCACGCAATACGCGATCATGCCACCGCCGGTGGCGATCCAGCCGATTGCTGCGCTGGGACAGCCGTACACGACATATCGGCGTCGTCAGGCGGACATCGACACCAGCACGCTGACGCTGGTGCGGCACAGCCTCTTCGACGTAGTATGGCCGGCGCCGCCCGCTCCGCTGCCAGTCGGCGACCCGGTGACCGATCCGCTGCAACTGCCTCCGCCTGTCCAGCCCATCGGCTTCGTCGCACAGCGTGAGGACAGCGGCATGGCCGGCAGCGCAACGAATATTCCCGGCTGGACGGCGACGCGGAGCGCGCCCGCGCCGACGGGTTCGCATGTGACCACGGCGAACCTTTACCGGCTGGTCGATTCGGGGCTGGCCGATCCGGTGGGCGGATGGAGCCATCGCGTGGCCGCCTTCGATCTGTTCGGCGTGCGCGGCGCGTGGAGTAACTGGTCCACTCCTCGCGGGGTAGAAAAGATTGCCGCCGCGCCCACGGCGATGCGCGTCCTGCAGTTCGACAACTCGGCTGCCGGCGGAGGCGCGGCCGCGCCCGACGGATCCGCGTGGATCGGCGGCACGCTCAATCTGATTGTCAACTGGGCCGGCGGCGCCTTCATGATGTACCCGGATATTGTGACGGCCCGCATCACGGTGCAGTCCATCGATACCAACGGCAACGTGACGGGAACGCTCGCCACCAGCGACCTGGTGGTGCCGGCGCCGACGATCCAGCAGCTGACCGTCGCGTCCATGGTGGCAACGCCATCAGCCGACGGCCTCAGTTATACGGTGGCCATCCAGACCACGCCGCCGCTGGTTGCGCTGGCCAGCACCGATCCGGGGCAGGTGCTGATGCTGACTCTGCCCGACGGCTCGTCGGAACGCTACGCTGTGCGTCCCGCGGTGCCCGCTTCGGCGGGACAAAACGCGACGTCGCCGGTGGTGGCCACCGTGAACGCGGGCAACTCTGCGCGCATCATTACCAGCACCAGCCAGTACGTAGGCCAGCTGGCGTACCTGCTGTCAGGCTACGGGGTCAACCGGTTGCTGTCGGTGCCGCTCGACGTGCCGGTCGCGCAGCAAACCGCCCGCGCCCAGGTTTCGGTCACCGGGTCCACGCAGAATCCGTTTCTGGCCGGCGAGCAGATCGTCGACCCCAATGGCGTCAATCCGAACAAGCCGGAACCGCCGTCGCCGACGCTGATCTTCAACGGCCCGCAGCGGCTGCAACCCCCCGCGCCTCCGCAGCCGCCCGCCTCGACGACGCCGGTCCACCAGGTCAATCATCTTTACTACAATCCGGCCGATGCCAACGGGGACGCCGATCAGACGCTTCCCTTCACCACCCCGGCGGCGACCGGAGTTTTGGGATACGTGCTGCAGCGCGAACCGGTGCGCTCGCTCTCGCTGGCCGACGTGAAGCGCCGGAACAACCTGAGCACACCCAACCTGGCCGATCCGAATCCGGTGAAGGTGGACAGCGGCGTGCCGCGCGCCGATCTGGCCGCGTGGATTTCGTCCCTCACCCAGTGGCTCAGCGACTACAACGCAGTGCAGGCGTACAACGCGACTCGGCCGGGGAGCTATACGCCGCTGACTACCGCCAACGCGCTCCTGGATACCGGCGCGCAGCGGGCCTTCATCGAGCATTTCTACGGTGGCCTGCTGGACGACGAACTGTGCGTTCTCGCCGACGTTCCCGGCAATGCGATCGGCTACGTGCGCGTCAGCACGCAGCCGATCGCGCCGAACACCACCATCGTCGACACCGTGGACGGCAGCGGCTACGGGCGCACGGTCTACCGGCTCGCCGCGGTGAACCAGGCGGGCAGCATGAGCGCGACGGCGACGAGCACCATCGGCCCGTGGTACACGACCATCGTCACGCAGCCGCGTCCGCCGGTGCTCTACAAGCTGCAGCCGACGGAGACGGCCGTCATCGTCGCGTGGGCGCTGGATGCCAGTCCGGATGTGGCGGCCTACATGGTCTACCGCGCTCCCACCGTGGAGGATCTCGAGGACCTGCGCTACTTCGGCGCCGACCCCACGCATCCCAGCCCGGCGAGCGAGCTGCCGGCAGTCCAGCGCAACGCGCAGAGCTATCCACCGCTCTCGTTTGTGCAGGGCTCGGGGCTGAACATCGACCAGAGGATTGTCGGCTTCGTGCCCGATCCGCGCCTGTGCGCGCGCGATTACAACGGCAGCGACATGGGCGAGGTGATCCTGCCGCCGGGACCGGCGCCGGACACGATCAATGGCGTTTACCGGCTGAGCGATTACGTGCAGGCGCTGGGGCCGACGGGGCAGCGGGCGTTCAACTACTGGACGCCGCCGGGAGTGGGCGGCATTGCGCAGGTGGTGACGACCTCGGCGACACAGTCGCGGCTGAAGGGGCTCCGCATCGGGCTGGGGCGGGGCGTGCCGGTGGTGGTGGTGGCGATGTGGGCAGGCAAAGTGCAGGCGCTGGGGGTGGTGCCGAACCGGCGCGCGGCGTTCCTTGACAGCGCACCGGCCGGCGATCCTAACGCGATTGCAGCGGCTGGAGCGCCGAACACCACCGCGCCCAACGCTTATGCGGTGGTTTCCGTGGACATTTTCGGCAATCGTTCCGCATCGTCGTCGGTGTTTGCGACGCAGATGCTGATGCCGGCCACGGCGTAGTAACCCGGAAGCAGTCAGAGAGGGGAACAGAGATGGCAGACGATCCGATCAAGGATGTGATTACGGCGCTCAGCGGTATCGTGACTCCCACCGCTGACGGTACGGGCTCGCCGACAACGACGGCGCTCTACGGCACGATCCAGACGCTGGTGCAGGCGATTTTCGGAATATCGGCGCTGCAACCGGTAAGCACTGATGTCAAGAGCGCGCTCACCTCGGCTGCGTCGGTGATGACGTCGATTGCCACCGCTGTCAAGTCGAGCACGGGCAGCCTGAGCGACGTGGGCGGGGTAATGACCGGGTTGCAGAATGCGCTGTCGATGATTCAGTCGCTGGCTCCGGCGGGAACGGCGGTGGTGCTGAACTCGGCGAGCAGTCTCTTCCAGACGTTGCAGCAGCAGCTGACCACGCTGGCCGCCGGCGCCGGCAACACGGTGGCTACCGCAGCCACAGAGCTGATGCAACTGGCGCAGATTCTGACGTCTCTGGTGGCGCTGTTTCCGTAATGGGCGGCCGGTGGTTTGCAACTCCACGATTTCTCTGAGAAAGGCTCCATTATGCCGCCTCCCGATCCACTCGCTCCCGTCGTCCAGGCCTTGTCATACCTTGCCGCGCCGAACCCTGCGGTGAACAACCCTGTCGGGTCGCAGCAGCCGAGCGACTGGACGGGCGGGTCGAATTCCGCAACGGACGGGCCGCTGTACACACCGGCGCAGGTGCTGCTGGGGCTGATCCTGGGTGCTTCGGCCGATCTGACTTCACTGGGCAACGGCATCAACTCCGCGCTGACGGGCGTGGCGGCGGCGCTGGCGAGCCTCGCGAATGAGATCGGCGATCTGGAATCGGCGTCGGGCGCAGCCACGGTGCTGAGCGGTCTGCAGACCGTACTCGGGTTGATCCAGGGGTTTGTTCCTCCCTCCGCAGCCGGCACGCTGCAGTCGGCGGGCACGCTCTTTGGGCAACTGAACACGCTGCTGTCGGACATCACCCTGGAAGCCAACGAGATCGCGGCAATCTCGCAGCAGCTCACGGCCACGGCCCCGCTGTTTCCCGCAGCCTGAAAGGATCGACGCGCATGTCCACCTCGCTTATGCCCACGTCTCTACTCGGATCGCTGGGGCTGCCGATCCTGCAGGACGCCCTGGACGCGGCCTTCGGGCAGGGCGTGGTCACCCTCAGCGCCGACAGCTCCGGAGTCAGCGCGGGTCTGACGCTCTCGGGCGGCCCGTCAGTCAATGTCGACGATCTGATCGTGAACGCGCAGGGGATTTCAGGCCACTTTTACATCGGCGGGTTGAGCGCCACCAATTCGCTGAGCGCGACGATTGCGGGATTCACCGTTGCGCTGACCGCCTTTGACATCACGCTGGCGCAAGGCGGCCTGGCCGCGAGCAATATCGCCGCGCAGCTCACCATTCCGTTCTTCACGGACAGCAGTGGCAATCCGCAGGTGGTGGACATCGAGGTCAGCACCGACGCGAAGGGAAACCTGACCATCTCCGTGGCCGCCGCGCCTAGCCAGTCGACGACGCCCGACGGGCTGGTGCAGCTCATGTACGAGCTGACAGGCGTGGGCAGCGTGGAAATCGACGTGGATTCGCTCAAGATCACCGAGGTCAACAGCGTGTGGACGCTGCTGATCTCCGGCAACCTGATCATCGAGACGGAGGGGTTGTCGTGGCCGAGCATCGAGCTCACGGGGCTGGGCATCGACAGCAAGGGGAATATTTCGCTGCAGGGCGGATGGATCGATCTGCCCAACCAGATGGCGCTGGATTTCTACGGCTTCCACGTCGGCCTGCAGAAACTCGGGTTCGGCACCGATGCCAATGGCGATAAGTGGATCGGCTTCAACGGCGACATCAACCTGGTGGAGGGTCTCACGCTGGGCGGCAGCGTGCGCGGCCTGCAGATTGACATTACGCACCCCGCGGTGACGTTCGAAGGCGTGAGCATCGACTTCACCATCCCCGATGTGCTCACCATCGACGGCGAGATCGATCACTTCCAGGTAAACCACGCAATGAGCGGGCAGGACCTGGTGAATGCCGGACTACCGGGCTACATCTACGACTTCATAGCGCCGGCGGGCCCGGCGCCGCCGGGCGGCAAGCAGGTCAACGTCTTCGCGGGAGCGGTGAAGGTTGTCGTCCTTCCCGGCGACATGGACCTGGAAGTCGACGCCAATTTCATCGTCGGCACCTTCGGCGGCCAGTCGGTCTTCTTCCTCGACGTGGACGCCGAACTGCCGGTCGGCATTCCGATCTTTCTGGATGTGGCGCTTTACGGGCTGCAGGGCCTGGTGGCGACGGGGCTGCAGCCACAGCCGGAGCCCACCTATACCTGGTGGCAGTGGTTCAAGTACCCGGCGGCCGGCGAGAGCGGAGGCTCCGGCACAACCACAGGCGCCGTCGATCTGAGCGGAACTCCCGACTATTCGGCGACGGATTTCTATAAATGGCTGGTGCCCAGTCCGGGCGCCTTCGCCATCGGCGCCGGAGCCACCATCGGCACGGAAGCGGACGACGGCTACACCGCTTCGGCAGCCATCATGTTTGTGCTGATGCTGCCGGGGCCGGTCATCTCGCTCATCGGGAAGGCCAACATTCTCTCGCCGCGCATCGGGGCCGCGTCGGACGACGCCAATTTCGATGCGATGGCCACGTACGACGGCAACTCCCAGACCTTCGATCTCACAATAGACGCCCAGTATTCCATCCCCGTCGTGCTCGACATTACGTCGACGGCGGAAATCTTCGTCGGGGAGGGTCAATGGTACTTCGCGCTGGGAAAACCTCCGCATGAGCAGCGGGTCTCGGCGCGCATCTTCGATATTTTTGAGACGGACGCTTACTTTGTGGTGAGCAACACGGGCCTGGTGACGGGCACGTGGACCGGCTACAAGAACTCGTGGAGCTTCGGACCTCTCTCCGCCAGCGTCGATGCGTATCTGGCCACGCTGGCGGCCATCCAGTGGTCGCCGCTGCAAATTGCCGGTGGGATCGAGCTGTACGGCAATCTCCAGCTCAGCGCCTTCGGTATCCATGTCGGGTTGGCCGCCGACGCGCTGCTGGAAGGGAGCGCGCCGAATCCATTTTGGGTTCACGGCGAACTGAGCGTGGAACTGGATCTTCCCTGGCCCCTGCCCAACATTGGCGCGACCATCTCGCTGACCTGGGGCGGAGACGACGGCTCCGTGCCTCCCTCACCGCTGGCGCTGAGCCGGCTGAACGCGACGCTGATCGATCACTGCGACTCGGCCGACAAGCCGGCCAGCGATCATTATGTGCTGCTCTCGCACGCCGCGCCCGCGGTGGCTCCCGACCTCACCGTGACCTGGGACCCGGTGGCGCTGGGTATTCTGGGGCTGACCACATCCACGGGCCGCACCCTGACTTCCCTGCCCGACATGATCCCCGACAACAGCAGCACCACGCAGTTTGCCCCGGTTCTGCCGCAGGACGCGCACTTCACCCTGAACTTCTCGCAGGGAACCTGCGACAACACGGGAGTCTTCGGCGATGCGCTGCCGTGGGGCAGCTTCCCGACGCTCCCGGCGGTGCCCGCGCTGCCTCCGACCTCGCTGGTCGGCGCAGACGATATGTCGAACATCAACCCGGATCAGCCGCCGGTGCAGTTCGTCATCCGCCATACGCTTCTCGAGGTTGCGCTTTACATCTTCGATGCGGCCAGCAGCACCTGGAGCCTTGTCTGCTCGACCGCAACGCCCACCGTCAGCGATCCGGAGATTGGCGTGACGCAGCTGAGCGGCGTGTGGCTCTCCGCGCAGACAACGAATGCCGATCCGCGCCAGGCCATGACGCAGCTCAAGGTCGTTCCCTGGCGTTTGTTGCCGGGCGTGGACGAGACGGCGCAGTGGAGCAGCGAGTCCCAGATCGACGTGAGCGGCGATTCCTTCACGGACCAGGACTTGCTCTTCACGGTCGCGGCCGGCATCGCAACCCCGACCATCGGGAACTACGATGCAGGGCCGTCCGGTTTGCTGTTTACCACGAACGGCAGTGTAGCCAATCCCGCCGTCACCATCAGCTTCCCGCAACCCAGCGTTCTCACGTCGATCACCGCGCTCGTTTATGTCGATGACGGCGAGCTGTGGTTCGTCGACGCTCCGCAATGCTTGGTGAACGGAGTTGCGCTGACGCCGCAGAGTTCCTCGCAGGATCCGAGCTCGCAGGCCTGGACGCTGAATTTCGCGAGCACCGGCTCGTCCATCCAGGAATTGACGATTCCGGTGGCGGGCAACCTGATGGTTCTTTTCTCCATCGACTACTCGACCGCGCCCGTGCCCATGGCCATTCTGCCGGAGGCGCCGGGTTTCTATGCTCTCGCGACGGCCACCATGATCGAGGCCGAGCGGGCGGGCGCGTCTTCCTTCCAGACGGTGCCGAACGGCGACCCCATCGTCGAGTTCGCGTACTTTCAAACCGCCTCGGGCCCCGGCACCGTGCAGGGAACGGCGACAGCGGCTCCCGTCCCCGTTACGCCGACCCCCTATCCGCAACTGGAGAGGAACTGCAGTTCCGCGGGACAGCCGGCCTCGGCTTCGCCGCTGGCGGGCGCCCTGACCGATCTGCACACCTATACGCAATGGTCGTGGCCGCTGGACGGCGCGACCGCGGCCTATTACGGCTACGACGTCAACGTGGAGTTCGTGGAGAGCTACGTCAACGCGCTCTACACAGCTTTCTCGAGGCAATCCGTCGATCTTTCGCTGCATTTCCGGTGCGTGGACCGGAACAATAACCACACGCTGCTGGTTCCCAACGCCATTCACGTGCCTTCCATCCCACAGCAGGGCGCGCTGGCCGCCGGCGCCGAAACTGTGCCGCTGCCCTCGTACATTCCGCAGACGCCGATTCCCATTCCACGGTGGCGCATCGACACGCAGCAGCAGGCGTTGCTGGAGAAGCGCGCGGCGCAGGCGGTCCATCCCAGCGTGCTCGCTGCATCGGCTCCGGTCTTCGCGCAGCCCTCGCTTTCTTCACTTCTCCTGGAGGCCAATCCCAGCGGGCGCAATGCCGGATTAGCGATCCAGCAGATCGGCTCCGGGCTGGCTGGGGAGATCCTCCACGAGATCGAGGAATACAACGACGGCCAGAAGGCCGAACAGCTATGGTTCAGGCCATTCGCGCCTTCCACGCGGTACACGCTCGATGTGGTGGCCGGCCCCTTCTACAGCGATCGCGATCTTGCGGCGCTGGGGTCGCTTCCCGGGCAGGTCTCGCTGAACGCGGTGCTCGGTGCCACCGACGCCATCAGCCTGCTGGCGGCGCTGGAGGGTTACTTCGGCTATGAGGATTCGCTGACGACTCTCGAGCGCGTGCAGTTCACCACCTCGCGCTACCAGAACTTCACCGCCCACCTGGCGAATGCGACCGGCCAGCTCGCCGGCGCTTCCGGCGCCACGCCGATCCGCAATTATGTTGCTGCAGTGGATCCCGTCACCTGGCTGGCTGGCCAGACCACGCAGCTCACTGGCTGGATCGATGCCGGGGTGCAGTATCTCACCGACCGCCAGAAACTCGCATCGCTGGTGGCGACGTTCGATCCGCTGGCCGACGACCTCAGCTCTGGCAGCGCGCCGGTCACCAACGGCGTGTCGGCGCTGGTGAGCGACCGGCAGACGGTTGCAAAGGACTGGGCCGCGTTCTCCCAGGCAGCGAACACGATCTTCAACGGACTGATTACAGCGCTGGGCCATCCTGAAATGGCCGCCAACACTGCGCTCCCCGCCGTCCCCGATACTGAAATCAGCTTCTTCACCGATGCGACCGGATTGTGGATCGAGGCGATCCTGATCCAGAGCCCGGAACCACTGCCCTGGCAGCGCATCTGGCGGTGGATCCGCCTCTCCGGTGCAGCCAACTCCATCGATGCCACACTACCCTTGTGGAACGACGATGGGACCATCGGCCTGCTTGTGCCTCTTGAATTGCTGCGGGGAATCTTCAATCTGAGCATGACCTTCCAGGGGAATCTCGGCGCCGAGGCGCAGTGCATCACGCAGAACGCCACTGGGGTCACGGAAGGGGTTCCCGTGGGACCCATCAGGATGGGCCCACCGCTGCGCCGCATTCCACGGGACGGCGAGTCGATCGTGGCGCCGGAACGCCCCGTGCTCGACCTGGCTCCGAAGCTGCAGGCGATCTTCCAGGCGTGAACTTCCGCGCGGAAGAGAGTGGCGCGCGCAGAAATGAAAATGGCCATGGAATGCGCGTTCTGGTCACCGATCGGTTCGCACCAGACTTGGCTCCCCTGCCGCCTATAATCAGTGCTCGAAGATTTGGGAAGCAATGTATTGTGCCTGCCGAGGATCGGTTCATTAGAGCATTGCTGACGTTGCAAAAGGGTTGGGCATGCCCCGGCTAAGTCACTCCAACCTCAGGTTTTAGTAACGCGCCGGTCAACGCGCATTGCTGCGCTTTCCAGGATACGCATCGTGTAGCAGGAACGCTTCAATTGGCGACCGGCCCGCCGCGACGGTTCTCCGATCCGCAGAACCCCGGCTCAATTTCGATCAGCAGCCGGATTCTTGTCGGGCTGAGCGCGACAGGTTCGCAAGCTGGTACGGCGTTAAGTGCCGCTCCCCAGCGAGGCCGCTAAACCCCGGACGAGCCCGGGCTCGGCTCGGCGTTGCTGAGATCGAGTCGTCTGCTAGTGCTGCTGAGCGGTGCCGTCGTAATTTGTCCCAAGAAGGATCGCAATCGAGAAGAACCGCCCGTGCCTGCCGCCAATCTGAAGGCATTTTGGGCGGCTAACCGCCTATCCGGAAATAACGATCTGGTAAACAACGGAAGGTACCGTTGTCATATCCGTAGTCATTATGGTGTGACCGGCTCGATGCGCTGGTCGTGGGTTAGGCTGAGTTTGTTTTAGGAACTTCAGTCCAGAGCCACAAGCGGAGGGAACCGGTCATGAGAGAGAAGTTACGATTTT
>Ga0182024_10014436_pt1 | contig 15270 bp, 20 predicted proteins | sample P32metaG_FD_120480 | JGI IMG/M metagenome (GOLD analysis project Ga0182024, IMG submission 120480) | Permafrost microbial communities from Stordalen Mire, Sweden - P3-2 metaG (Illumina Assembly) | ecosystem: Environmental > Terrestrial > Soil > Wetlands > Permafrost | place: Sweden: Stordalen... | reverse complement strand
CGGATTTGCCGAGGCTAATTAAACTCTATCGCCAGATCTTACTCGACTTTCAAACCTACGGCTGACGAGGAAATTGAGTTGTACTTTAAAATGAGGACTGAAACGTATTAGATTAAGTTTATAACTCCTGGAGTATCTCAGATATCCCTTTCCGTAGAACGCCCACGCCCCATGCGACACGTGCCTCAGCTTCTCCTTCCGCGATCCCCGCCTTCTCGACATTTTTCCTTCTCAAGTACCAATCTATACCTTTCGCAAGAGCCGCAGTATCATTCAAGGTATGAGCACAGAGAAGCAGCGGTTCAGCATCCCTTGAAGCCGGTGAGTCGTTTTGAGAACGCAGTATAAGCTGAGTAAAAAAGATCTCCAAGAACGTTTTCGTCAACGTTTGGAGATTGACAAATCCCAACACCTTCTATTAACACACTAGAAGGCGTAGGAGTGTACCTTTAAGATCTGCAAAGAAAGAACACCTTCCGCTACTAGGGACCCATACATTTTGGCTAGGTTAACGGCCTTTCTTAGCTTTGCTGCATCATCATCTATATTGTCTGTTTCGTCTGCCCACTCTTCATCGGTTGTTTCGCCCCATTCGCGGAACGCATTCCATAGATTGAATTGTAGGCCCATGCGGACGACTCTTGCGATTTTTGGATCACCGGAGGGGGAACATAAACGTTTGGCGACAAGCGTGTAGAATGGATTATATAATTTTTCGTTCGAACAACAATGGACAATGACCCTTGGTATCTCAGTTCTCTGGGCCTTTTTAAGAGGTAATAACAGTATTCGTGTCGATGCATCGATATAATCCTATTGTGAGATTTGCGTGCAACCAGCAAGAGTTTACCTCACTTCCCATCAAAGCAATAAACACGGCCCGCCGGATCTCAGTGTTCATTCTCTGTTCCCTTGCCAAAGACAGTAATGTATCCTCATCTTGTTGTTCGCCGCGAGTTTCAGGTTGAAGATGGAGTTCATCATTCTTCCAACTCGCGCCAACAAGCCACCATTTGCCTTTCTCGTTCACATTGCGGATATCATGCAGCGTGACACGAAGTGGTTCTCCTCCCGAACGAAGATTCTTTTCGCCTAGTTTACCGAGAAACTTTTTCATACGAACTGTGGCTTCGGAGTTGACAACAGAGGTCGCTGTTGAGGTCTTGGCACGATTGTTTTTCAAGTTTATTATTGTTTCAATCATAAACTTTGTTCGCACACTTCATCAGCACTGATATAGAGGGCACAAAATACCTTAGACTCTCCGGAGGCACTTCTGAGACTTTTGATTGCATTAATATCACGATTTCCTTCAACGCGGACGGGTCGTCTTGCCGTAACTGTTGACCCGAATCTATAGCGTTAACCTTATTCGAACGACACGACTGCTTACTCTGGATTATCTTCAACAACAACTCGGTATCGATCTCATTCAAGGTTTCCAGAAACATTCGAATAAGATCGTATATCAAACCAGCCCCCACGACTCCGAAATTATACAATTCGCTCAAGAACGCGACTAGATTGATGTTTTCCTTACCAGATTTATGATGAATCGATTCGAATCGCTCTACCAGCGTCTGTACTAAGAACGCGCAGAAATCTGTCCCCATGATACGATACAGAGCCGCTACAAAGCCAGCATGTAGGATCACAAATGTATCCAGGAGAGATTGTTCAGCGGATAGGATTATTAATAGTAGTGATGTCAGTGTTGATGTTACACTTGCGCGGGGATGAGTGCGGTACAGGCTCTCAATTTCGCTTAGGATAGTGGACATGTTGGCTTCGGAAAGGCTACGTGTGAGACTTGTCATGATGAAATGGATTACCGATTTATTAGTCCTTGGATCTGTTTTTGTAAGCGCGGGTCGTGATCCTGAGATGGAAGCGGGGTCGGTTGAGATTTCCGAGCTGCAGGAGGTATGTATTTCTTTGATGGTAGCACTAGCTGAGGCTGTGGTTGTGTAAGTTCTGCGCTTTCAGATCTATCACTGAAGCCTTCGAACTCTGACTCCTCTTCAAGGCTCCCGGAACTGTCGTAATCGTCTGAAGAGTCGTCATCACTATCTTGCATGACCCGCTTTGCTTTTAGATTGCTAGTCGAAGGATCCGCCTTCCTTTTCGTTCCTCGTTTTGACTCTCCAATACCTTCCAACAAACCTATTATCAGGTCAGGTTCATTCGGAGCTAACCGTCCAGTTCGTCGTCGCCTAATTTCGATGATTTCCGCTTATCCATTCCAAGCTTCTTCTCCAAATCAGCGATTATTCTGTCCTCCTCATTTAACGACTCCTCGTCCTCACTCATACCGACGTCGTCCTCCACTGGCGGTTTTCTTGCGGACTTCTTCCATGCCTGAGACAACTCTGCAGAAGAACCACCGTTCCTTGCGGGTGCTCCACTCGCAGGATACGATTTCTTAGGGACCACATGTTTACTATGTGGTCTTTGTCCTTGAGGTCTTTTCGTAGCGTTCCGCTGAGGATCTACCTTTCCTGACAAAGTTAGCGACCGGTTCTTGCTAAGGGTACCTAAGGACTCGAGCTCGTCTCTTAACACTCTCGGAAGCTTTGTTGTGTTTTTCTTCTGTCTTCTGTACGACATTGCTAGCAGTCCTATTCCATGACGTTAAGTATCGAGCGATCCGGTTTTTAAGATCCTTCCGTTTGGAGCTTTGGCAATATCGATTAAGTTTTTCCTCCGATCGGGCCTCACGATCTGATAAATAGATTTTGGTCCCAATCAGAATTTTATTTATTGCGGTTCAAGCCGTTGCATGTCAAGTGGAACTGTGGAAGCGATATCTGAAGAGATCAATGTGTGACATAATAGTTATCATAGTTGCAAGCTCGTCAATAGAGTTCTGAAGTAATATTTCTCTCACTCTAATTAATGACCAGGCCATGTAGAAATTCCCCAATTAATATGATAAACCCCGAAAATTAGTTATACATGCAGTATTCCCGTTCCTAATTCATTGAACCCCCGCGAAATAGTGTCATCTACATATTATACTTCCAGAATTCCACAGTCGGATAAGCGTAATGATACAATTTACTGTAAGCCAGGCGAGGCGAAAAGAGTGGATGACTCGGTGACAATGACGCCCAAGTCATGGAATTGGTGTAACGGTGATTGGTCGTGGAGACATTGCGTCGAGGTACTCCCTGACTTGACGATTTCAAGGCAGGAAGTGTTTGCTATTAGTAGAAACTGTGGCCGTCCTGGCTAGGTCGGTTGTCGGACTCGTATCTCTGGTCATGATTCATTTGCGAACCTTGCATCGACTGATAGTTGATTTCTGGAAATTGATCATAGCATTGTTGAGGAGTATTGAATTGAAAAGGGAACGATTCGTATAAGCCCCCAGTATTTACCGGTCCATAGCTGTGCACCGCAGTAAAGGGGCTGGTGGTATCCGTTGGGTACGAGTCGGTTGGAGAGTATTCACTCCTGAAGTGGTCAAGGGAGTAACCTTGCCTGGTGCTCTCGTCAAGTGTTGGATGTTGAACATCTCTGACGACGGGGGGCGGATTTGACGCTCGGACTAAATAAGGCAAGTCAAAGTTGCTCGAATTATTGTCATCTTCCAGAGTGTCGGAAGGGCCCACAGACTGATAAAGCGTTGGCGTTCTTTGGGTATTCTCAAGCGACTGAGAGAGCGTATCAGGTACTGGAGGGGCAAGATCGTCGCGCACGAATAGGTGACGTGACATCGCACGAGAAGTACGCTTCGTTCTGGGTCTTTAAGTGAGTTAAATTGGACTAAGGCGATACTTTTTGTTGCGAGGCATTCTCACTCCAGCAGACGGAGGTTTGCCAAAGCCGCCACTGGCTGACCGTTTCTCTTCCAGCCACTGTGTCAAGTTCGAAAACCGCGGCGGACAGCCAGGGAACCCGGCTTCTAAGAGAAGCTCATGAGTAGTTCGAAGGTCCCTCTCTAGAAGATCGTTTTTTTGCCACATAGCCTCTGATTCCCTATAGTTAGGTAACATAAGGTATTGATGTTACTCAGCAGTCAAGAGAGACCTGGGCGCGCTGTCGTTGTTCATGTATTGACAGACAATATTTAACCTGTCACACATGCCACAAGGCGTCGCTCCCGTACACTGAACTTGGTTAGTGACACGGCGCAATTAAATAGAGGACGTACGCGGGACTTCTTCATTCTACAATTCTCGCACGCCTGAGGAACTCTTTTCTTTGCTGGAAGGGAGACCTCCCTGGGAGATGCAGTATATGCAACAGAAGGCTGCAAGGACGCCGTCGGGACGACAGGTTCGTTCTCGACCTCTCCTTCGGTTGCTGATAGGAGGGAATCTGACCTGTAATCACTGCAATACTCGCCGTTTGCCCCAACGAATGACGCTGCACGAGTTCGACTTTGTCTGACCGAGCGTGTGTTGGTGAAGTTCATATCGAAGAGTTGGATTCAATCAGAGGCGAGGAGAGGGACAATTATGTGAAGAGGCGTGGATGGTTGAGCGGAAGAGCCTTGCCTGCAAAAGCGTGTGCTAAGTGCCGCTCAATCGAGATAAGTTGATTTGTGCAACACGATTATTGTTGTGTGTCTTTGCAAAGTTTAAAATTGCATCGAAGCTGTTGTATATCCGTGCGTGTGCCTATACCTGCTGCATTGGATTGATTGATATGCACGACGACAAGCCGCTCGTGCTCCAAAGCTTGTTTTGCAAAAGTCCGTTTAGAAACTTTACTCACACAGCCCCCATTGCAGCCAGAGAGCACCCTGCAGTGGAAGGACATTCCCAAAGTATCGGTTAGTATCGCATCCGCTGATGACTACACGTGCGCCAAGTCGTATGTAGTATGTGTGTAGTATAACAGGCGACTCTCCAGAATCGGTGTATGTGGAAGAAACTTTAATTTTATTTTGTGCGAAAACCGGGGCTCCCCTTCTGCGCGCTGACCGCGTCCGCAGGTATAAATTTGAGATTGCGGCATGTGCCGGCATCCCAAAACACCAGGGCGCATTTTCAAAGAGTGCATCGTCACAGCAAAATAACCCGTTGCCAACGTAGCGGAACAATACCTTGTTAACGTTCTCACATTTGCTCGGCTCCGTCGGTGAAATTACCCATACGTCTCCAACCTTGTCCAAAGTTTATATGTGTGGCGGCGATCAGATAAAAGTCGTTAAAAGGGGGCATATGTCCGCCCGGCCGTCGACGGACATATGCCCCGTTTTTGGATAACATCCCGAGTCTCGCTCCGAGTTTGTTGACAGTTTCAATCGATGCTAGCACCAAATCTTATTCCGCAAGGAGATTTTCGCTGGCAAGGGCATTGAAGAGGCCCAAATATATCCACAAAAACCTGCATGCTGTTCTTAACGTTGCAACACTGTTCCTGCCGTGCGAATTGGAGAAAATGTCCTCGGAAAAACTTCTTCCGAGATGAGGCCGAATTTAATCCTTATCGTTCCGGAGAATCATACCAATTCTTTGCGATTAGGGCATTTTGAAACGACCCCAAAGGTGGGATACCGCCACGCAGGGACCGGCAAGGTGCACAGACCCATCCGTTTACTTGAAGAGTTAGCACGAACTGAAAATTTCAGGCATAGCCGATTATCTAACTGGACAAACTGAGCCTAAGATTGGTGTGGAAGGTTTCACAATTTGGAATTCTGGAGCGAAAAAGGCGCATAATATGTATATTGTGATACAAGCATCCGCGACGGCACCCGGCGTTCAAAAACGAAAATGGTCAGCTGCTGAAAACTGATAACTAGTTGAAACCAACCAATGAGTGATTGTCCAGTTTTGAAACGTCTTCCGGCCGGTAAGCACCATGCATGACTTCCTCGCAAAGGAAAGTGCAGATAAGAAAGAATGCCTAGCTTTGCCAAGAAAATATTCAAGCACCATCCAGCTGCAGATGGCTCGGTTAATACACCCAACGAGAAAGTCCCGCCCCGAGGGAAATTCTTCGTCAGTTGCAGTACGGGGGACCGGAAAGCTGGGAGATGCGGCATTGGGTAATCATCGAACAGAAGATGAAACAGGACAGGTTTTCGTGCTCCTTATATGGCAACATCTGGCTTGATCGTCGAGAAGTTTCTCACCCCGTTTCGATTTGCACCGGCCGGAGTTGCTCTTACTGTCTCAACCTGGACAATAACGCCAAATTTCGTTACCGAGTGAGCTTCAGACTCGATGGTCGAACTAGACTTTCCTGCTGGAAGCAGGGGCATCTGAAGAAGCATCTCACACAGCAGGTGCCCCAAGGACGGGTCGCCGGCTGTATACCAGCCAGAAAATAATTTAAGTGTCCTCATGATGTCCGTGAGCGCGCTGCCAGCATGTTCGATATTGTAGCGTCAATAACTCGGTGACTGCCGTCATCTCTCAAGTCGTCACCGCTCGCGGAATACATCTGCAGATATGTGTTGAATGTACACCGAGACGGACTTTTTACACGGCCGACCCATTCGGTTTCCGATTTCCAGAGGCGTGTTTTTGGAGCCGAGACTTGGTAACGACCCCCACGCGAAAGGCCTGGTCAGCAGGGCACAAGACAGCAGGGCTCAAGATATCCAGAGTCACGCCTTTGCTGGAAATGGTCTCACTTAGGTCGCCAAGTCCTCTGAAGGGATTCCTCTCGCTCTTATATCGTTCACAGTCATACAGTATCACATCGGGTCGGATCAGTCGACCGCCTCCCCGGGCATGCCCATCGGAGCCGTCCCGTGGGGCTGGATCAGGCTCGTGGCGCAGATTCTGGGACTTTCGGGCGAATCGGTTGCACTCCACCCGCCCGATCACGGTAATATGTATATGCATTCACTACCTCGATTTGCCAGATAACTAACGAGCAGTTCCCGAAACTCTAATTCTGTTCAGCGCCAGCTTATTGATTTGAGACCCCCACCTCCCATCCTGATATCACACCATCCGACACTCAGCTGACCGTGCTGGTATTGATAGGTAACCAGTACAGCTTCACGGGAGATATTGTGCGCTGCGGTTCGGGATGGCTTATCAGTTGAACACGGTGCATCATATACTCAACCGGCGGGTCAGGATCGAGTTGCCGCCGGGTGGAAGTGTGTTTCTTTGTTCCTCGATAAAGCAAATAGACAGACCTATTTCCGTCAATGCAGTCAATTAGTCCTATCTTACAATGTTAACAAAACTCGGAAGCACCATCAGTTGTCCAATACCCCAAACCAAAATGGATACACGCCAATGTCCAACTCAAGAAGAACAGATACAATCAAGTTCCAACTTTAGCAAATAACACAACACTTACAACACCCAGTATCCCTATTTATTCCCTCCAAATCTTTCCTCTCTTCCGGGCTACCGCGCCTCTCTAGCTGGGTTGGCAATTGCGACTTTTCATCGGCGGCCTTCCTAGACTCAACAACGCGTCGCACAATTAGGTTAAAGGTCTCCTCGATATTTACTTTGAGCTTCGCACTAGTCTCCATAAATCCCATGCCTCTCGTTCGAGCCCACGTCAGGCCTTCCGCTGAAGAAACCGCTCGTTGACTGGCCAGGTCGCATTTGTTCCCTGCGATAACCTTGACTTTGCGAACAGGATCTGGTAACTCATCTGTCGTGACGTGGATGAGGTCGTCAAAATATGACAACTGTTCTAATGTTTGCGGCGATGTGATATCATATACGAGAAGGTATGCATCCGCTTTGGCTAAATGTGATGATTGCCATAGTCCGCGATATTCTTCTTGACCTGCCGTGTCTACCGTTGTCAATGCCATTCCTCGATCGGGATTCAAACCTGTGATTTCTAATGTGAAGGTCCGGCCATCCACAATACGCGAAGTGGAGTAAGAGTCCTCTATTATTAGCCGAAAGTGGATTAACTGCTGGATATGGATATTGGACTCACCGATTGTCGGGTCGTATTCTTCAATGAAACGGGATCGGATCAGAGACATGGTTACTGCTGATTTGCCAACGCCGCCTTCTCCAAGCACATGTATCTTGATGACATTGTTTTCTGCTACCATTGTGGAGTCCGAAATTGCGCCGGTCTACAACGGTCGGTGTTCTGTTGACGAGGCGAGAGGAATGGCTCGAAAAAGCGGTCGCAGATCGATATTGTGGGGGAAGCCAATGCAAGGGGTATCGAGAACCGCGACTCCAAGAGCAAGCAACTGCCAACAGCACGTCACGACCCACGCTTGCTGAGCGAGCCTGTTGAGAACTTGAGGTGAGAAGGAAATGAGCCGAACGAGACAACGGCACGCACTCTTATTGGAAAGCGATCTGAGCGCGAAGCTTTCAAGGGGTGTCTTCGTAGCCAATGAGATCGCGAAATTGATCGACCCCTTTTTTCTGCAGACGAAGAAAATCAAGGCCCGTTCGTTGCACAATATGTAATCTAAATTTGGCCAAGCTTGTATATTCCGCTATGACCTCTTTCGAACTTGAACCGCGTGGTAATTTATGGAACGTGTTCCGCAGAGGTCCCGGCAAAGGTGGCCCTTCCGCTCTGAAATTAGATCTGAGGATCGCCACTCACGTACTGACTACACTACCAAAATTAAGGCACGGCGGGCGACAAACCTCTCAAGAAAAATCATGTATGTTCACTTGCTCCTTAGTTCATGCGCATCATGATTCTGAAGTAATATGTGCCATCTGCTGTGTGTACTGCATGGAATCGCTCAAAATATTGGGAATTGGTATATGTCCGAAGTTGCAACTCACGTGAGATGGTAAGACAAGGCCGGCGAGGAGGAGGTTACAGTGGCGGAGCTGCTGAAACAAATCCGTAGCTAGTAGTTCCATCCTGAAGCGTAACCTTTTCGGACATGTATAATTCATTAGACTTTGGTTTGTTGTTTAGTCGATTTTTCTTAAGGTGAACTCTGGGTCTGCTGTTGTCCTTGAGTCGGATTTCCGATTGACGCGCGTTGGTTGCTTACGCTATCCCTGCAAGATAACAGGAATTGCACAACACCAATACCAAACTTCGGAAGCACCACCTTGCAGACACGAAGAATTCCATTTTCATTGAGGCTCGATCATCCATCTTCTGCATACACAGAACACAGCGCTTGGACCCGATTCACAATGGCAGCAACGTTCCGGACTCCGGGGAAGAGGCACGGTGCACCAACAGGCGCAGACAGCCTCAGCACCTCGTCGCCGTCCATGATTCCGAGAGCTCAACCAGGAACACCAACCCAGACAGCCGGCAGCGAAATTGGCTCCACTCTCTCTGCGACGACAGATTCGCGTAAACGCCAATCCAAGAAAGATGAAGTATCTCTCACCCAAGACTGTGCTGATTCAAGGCAATTCGTCGGAAACTGGAAAGCGAGCTCGGAAAAAAAGGCTTCGTCCAGGCGAGGTCATCACGACAAAAACGCTATGCGCCTGGAACGGTCATGGCTCTTCGACCGAGTCAACCGCTCACGGTGGTTCCGAATACCACTGTCGCAGAGGCGTCCCAAATTATGGCTGCAAAACGAGAGGACTGTGTCTTGGTTATCGACGATGAGCAAAGATTAAGTGGTATTTTCACCGCGAAGGACCTCGCGTTTCGGGTGGTAGGAGAGGGCGTCGATGCGAGAGACATTCTCATCAGGGATATTATGACCGAGAACCCCATTTGTGCGCGTCAAAGTAGTCCCGCGACAGAGGCTCTGGAGATCATGGTCCGAAGGGGTTTCCGTCACATGGTATTTCCAGTATACTAAATGTTGCTAAGGGTAGCCCGTACTGGACGAAGACGGCGATATTTTGGGAATTTTGGATATCACCAAATGCTTTTACGAAGCAATGGAAAAGGTACCGCTCTCAAATTCTCCCGCTTATCTTTTAGCTCGAACGCGCCTATGCGTCGTCTAAGAAGCTCTACGATGCTCTAGAAGGTGTCCAGAACGAATGGGGTGGCACGTCCTCTCAGCCGCAGCAAATGCTTCAGTATCTTTCCGACCTCCGTGCTAAGATGGCTGGCCCTGATCTTTCTACAATCCTTGAAACCACTCCTCCCCCGGTTCTTGTCAACGTCCGCACCACTGTTCGAGAGGCTGCAGCGTTGATGAAGGAGAATCATACCACAGCGGTGTTGGTCATGGACCGCGAGCGAATTGCTGGTATTTTTACAAGCAAAGATGTTGTACTTCGTGTCATTGCCCCGGGATATGACCCTGGCAACACATCTGTCATCAGGGTCATGACCCCTCACCCGGACACTGCAAAAGAAGATCTTAGCATTCAAGCTGCTCTTCGCAAAATGCATGGTATGTCCTATTGAAAATCAAGAACTTAGAGCAGATGGACATTATCTCAACCTTCCGGTTGTGGATTCTCAGAATACGGTTATTGGGATCGTTGATGTGTTGAAGTTGACATACGCGACATTGGAACAAGTAAATCAAATGAACACGCCTGAGGGGGAAGGTCCGATGTGGAATCGCTTTTGGAACACCTTGGATAACGATACCGAATCTGTTCACTCCGGTGACGGCACGTCGCAAATCCATTCACATCGTGCCGAAACACCGAGTAGTCCCGAGCACCTGCGTTCTGTTTCAGGCGACGCCCCTAGTCTACATCGACTGACCTCCGACTCTGTCATTCCCAATGATTCCGCTAGTATCACGGCGATGCAAGACCGATATGATGAGATACCTAGCGGTTTAGTTTCGCCTCGTCTTCCGGCACCAGTGGACACATCTTTTGTATTCAAGTTCAAAAGTCCCGCGGGCAGAGTCCATCGACTACGTTCGGATCCAAGCCTGGGTTTAGATCAATTCAGGAATATTATTGCGGACAAATTGACGAGCGAAGAGAAGTCAGTGGTTGGTGGCGCTGTCGCAGAAGATGCAGGCTTTGCTGTCAGTTTTGTCGATGATGAAGGGGATATTGTATCCATACTCTCGGTCGCAGACCTCTCGGAGTCCGTTGCCATTGCAAAACGAGCTGGAAGAGAAAAAATAGACTTATACATCCATCATCCCAACGTACCACCGGTCATCGAAACGCCACCTGCGGTGTCCAAAGTGGAGATCCCCGAGACAGTGGAGAAAGTCGTGGACTCCGCAGCCCGAGGCGGTGAGAAAGCTAAGGAGAGTATTGGTGGGATACCTAGCGAACTATTACTTCCTGGTGCTATTGTCGTTTTGGCTGTCGTAATCGTGGGCGTGTTCGTTGCGACGAGAGCGGGCTCAGGAAAGATGAGGTACTAAGTTCCAGCCGCTGGCACTCTCGTAGATCTTCTCCAATTATGATGCCGCATGGGTCATTTACAAGGCAACATCAGGGTAGTTTGCATATAATGATAATGTCCCCTCCAAAAGAATTTAATATTACGACTACCGCGGTATAGCAAGACAAGATACATACATGAAACGCTCTACCAGAGACGCGTTTTTTAGTTCAATACAACCTGATCTAGCCATTCAGTTCCCTCAACAAGATTTCCATTGCCTTCCAACCACGCGCTCACATCGGCTTCTAACGCATCATACGCGTCCGTATTCTCACCGTCATCATCACGCAAGGTCCCATCTGGTGCAAGAGGGTCGTTGGCTTCGGCTGGAACCTCAAACAATTCATCGAGGAATGATATTCCTCGGAGGTGGCTGGGCTTTGTGTCCGCTGATGGGGATTCAGATTGCTTGATGGGCGTTGTCGAAAATGAATTTGGAACTGATAACATGTTTAATTCCGAAACTTGAGCCAGCTGGTTTGCATAGCGCCGCTTTTCAGGAGAAGAAGGAACAGAGCGCGAGATCGGCTTCGCCGCCCGTTGAGGCGACTGTGGTACTTGTTGAGGATTATAATATTCTTGTTGTAGCTGTTGGTTTTGTTGTTGACGCATCTGAGACAGCAGCGCTGCTTGCATCAGCGTATTTTCATCGTAGACCATTTGTCGCGGACTTGGTTGCATTTGTTGTCGAACGAGCCTTGGTGGTACTCCTTGTTGTCCCTGTCGAGGGGGTTGGAAATGTCCTTGTTGGGCCATGGGTGAGATTGGCTGCATCATTGGCACCATTCTTGCCGGCGACCGCTGAACGTGAGGATTTCCTTGAAGCTGTTGAAGTGGTTGTCCACCTACGCCCGCCATCATTTGCATGGGTGAACGCAGATATTGAGGCTGCATTTGCGACGTTTGCATATTTGGAGACGCAATGTACTGATGGACAGGGGCTAGAGTGTACCCTGCGGGGACCATTCCATTCGCGATGCCTAGACCTTGGTATGAGTGTTGTTGGGCATAGTCCAGAGGATCCATCCGCACCTCACCTGGAGATAGGAATTGTCCGTGGTTGATGGGTGGCGAGAAAGTGGTGGAAGCTGGAGGCGTCAATCCTTGTTGTGCTTGCACGCTTCCTTTCCGAGGGCTCTTCTTGGATGATTTATTGACGTGGTAGCTTCTATTGAATTTGACAGATAGTTGATCCAATCCATCGCCATCGTCCTCCTCATCGCCAGGAGATCCTCCTTCTCCTCCAGGAGTGGTCGGAGTAGTTCCACTGGGTTGGACGGTATATGTGTTTACTATCGCGACATTGTTCTCATGTGTCGTTACCCTCCAAGGGGTGGAGGTCTCGTCAAGCTGGAGATCTGGGGTTGTGTCATACTTTCTCTGCCCATTAATCAAGAGAGCGCTAAAAGTTTGTACCCGAGGGTCCACGGTTGTAAACGACTTCGATAGGAACTTCGTCATCAACTCCTCCCCGTCTTTGTCCTCTTTGACGGATGAATACTAATATGAGCGAGGACATATATGGTCGCCTCACCACATGACACATGTCCTTCGAATCAAACATCAACACGCACACTCGTGTGTCGCATAGAACCGATAACTCATATGCCTTCTTAAGCAGACCATTCCGCCGCCGAGTGAACGTGATCTATGTTAGCCACGCTCGTTCAAACAAGTACAGTTTTCAATTTCTGATCCTCTATCTTCTTGATCTAGGTCGTCAGATGTGTCTGGAAGATTCCGCATACCTGTATCTTTTTGCGACCCATGATGTTCGCGTGTACACTGTGAGTGGCAAGTCTGTTTACAATTGTGTTTGCGAGTGTGTCTGTCCTAGTTGCAGCTGTGGCAGATTGGTGTTCATTTGTTGTCTGTGGTGTGCGTCCATTATCAAATTGTGAGATTCCTCATTCCTCAGGAACGCCCCTTCGTTCCTGAACCGTCCGCCAATCAACGGCCGGCGCCAAGGTAAAATGACCTCAACACGACGACTGGTTAACGATCGCTTCAAAGCGTCGCACGGACTCGAGCATTCTAGATGACACTTTGTCAACACTACGCCCCAACTTTCGGAAGCTATACCTGAAGAACAAGGTTCTGTGCTTCAACCGGGGAGCGGCTCCAGGATTGCTCCGAGCCAATGATCTGTCAGATCTTTCGCGGCTTATCGCGGTCAGACGAAATGAATGACGCGCTTTTACCTAATCGACTCAGCTTTATCGCTCAAACTCGCTCGGCGAGCGCATTGACTTACCGTCTATGCGATTCTTCTGCTGTCCAGGGAATAGAACGCGCTTGTGACGTCTACTCTCTATTGCTTTCCCGGCCTCTTCTTGCGCAGCGCAATGTATAAGTCAACTATGTCTCGGATCAACCTGCAACCTTCCTCCGTGGGATCGGTCGTCGTAAAAAGTACCAAGCAGCGATTGAAGAGAAGGCGAACCAATTCCTTCACAGCGATATCAGCTTCGCCGATGAGATATCAGATCTGGTGGTCTAATGCCATTCTTTTTACCGCCTTTCATCTAGTGGGGATCTTGGCCTGGTCTCACTGGCCAAACTCATGGCGTACCTGGTGCCTGTGTTACGCCAATTGGCAGCTTGCTACGTTAGGGATCACCATTGGTCGGCAATTGCTCCGTGTAGCACTGATTGTAGGATATCATCGCCTCTGGAGTCATAGAAGTTTTACTGCGAAGGCTCCTCTTCGAATTGTGTTGGCAGCGTTCGGTACTCTGGGTTTCCAAGGCAGTATCAGGTTGCAACCCCCCAGCCCTCCGTTGACAGTAGATGGTGGGTTCTGAGACATCGTTTGCATCACCGCTACACAGATACCGCCTCAGATCCTTATTCTGCCAAGAAAGGACTGCTTTGGAGTCATATGGGCTGGATCTTCGTTAAGGAAGAATACCCTGCTCTGCGACTGGTGGACAAAAGTGATTTAGACAGCGATCCTGTGGTCAGATTTCAACATCGATGGTTTATACCCTTGGCTCTTTGTGGTGGTCTCTTGTTACCAGCACTGGTTGGGAAATATTGGATTGGTGATTGGAAGGAGGGCATCCTGTGGGGCGGATTTGTCACTAGAATCGCGATCTGGCATTGCACGTACTTCGCCTCATATAGACCCATGGTTTATTTAGATTTTTGATCAACTCTCTTGCTCATTATATCGGCGAGCAACTTTATACCACGGACGTTACAGCTCGTGGCAACTTTCTACTTGCCCTTCTCACCAATGGTAAGCCCAGTTTGGACAGACCCCCTAAAACTAGGCGAGGGCAATCATAATTTCCACCATTCATTTCCATGTGATTTCCGCAACGGTTTTCGGAAGACGGATTGGGATCCTACTAAGTGGCTGATCTACATACTCCACAGGTTCACTGGTCAGATTCCGAGTGTGCGACGGACGCCGGATACAGAAGTCGGGAAAGCGCGCAATCGGGTGGTTCTTCAGATGTCGCAGGGTCAGGAACCTTTGCCGAAGCCGCAGAATCTTCCCTCTATTTCGAGAGAAGATGTCAAGAAGCAGTACAGCAATAAGCCAGTTATTGTTCTGGATGGCTATCTCATCGACGTGGGGATATTTGCGGCAGAACACCCGGGCGGGGAAGGTTTGTTGCGTGCAGGGTATGGAGGGAGAGATTTATCTGAGGGATTTCGGAACCTCAATCATCATACCGGCCATGCTCGAGGATTAGTTGAGGATATGCGAATAGCAAGAATAGTTGGTGATTAAGAATAGGAAGGCGCTGAATTAGCGGTTTACGGGGAGATACCTATACGAGAACCACCACAACCGGATGGCTCAGCTATTAAATACTGAGATGGGATACTGATTCAGTCTTGTCTCGTTTAATAGGCACCCCGATAATTACGACTGGGTATCTCGAGAAGATTTAGAGATTTTCCTTTAGACAGACTGGTAAAATGGTAAGATAGAAAGAATTATATAATATAGGAAGAGTGTGGACTTGATCTCGTCTCATTTACAGTCAAGTTCGTAACTTTGGGCCACTTTAGCAAAATCGGTTTTTGATCACTTGGTTTTTG
>Ga0182024_10014435_pt1 | contig 15270 bp, 11 predicted proteins | sample P32metaG_FD_120480 | JGI IMG/M metagenome (GOLD analysis project Ga0182024, IMG submission 120480) | Permafrost microbial communities from Stordalen Mire, Sweden - P3-2 metaG (Illumina Assembly) | ecosystem: Environmental > Terrestrial > Soil > Wetlands > Permafrost | place: Sweden: Stordalen... | reverse complement strand
TGTCTTCCATCATGGCCTTGCGGCGGTCGCCGAAGCCGGGCGCCTTGACGGCGGCGACTTGCAGGGTGCCGCGCAGCTTGTTGACCACGAGGGTCGCCAGGGCTTCGCCCTCGACGTCCTCGGCGATGATCAGCAACGGCTTGCTTGTCTTCGCGACCTTCTCGAGCACGGGGAGCAGGTCCTTGAGGCTGCTGATCTTCTTCTCGAAGATGAGCAGGTACGCATTCTCGAGCACGGCTTCCATCGACTCGGCGCTGGTCACGAAATAGGGCGAGAGATAGCCCTTGTCGAACTGCATGCCTTCGACCACTTCCAGCGTGGTCTCGATGCTCTTGGCTTCCTCGACGGTAATGGTGCCGTCCTTGCCGACCTTGTCCATCGCGTCGGCGATGATCTCGCCAATCGTGGTGTCCCAGTTGGCGGATACGGTCGCGACCTGCGCGATCTCGGTCCGGTCCTTGACCTTCTTCGAGATGCGGCCCAGCTCGGCGACAATGGCCTCGACGGCCTTGTTGATGCCGCGCTGAAGCGAGGTGGGGTTCGCGCCGGCGGTTACGTTCTTGAGGCCTTCCTTGTAGATGGACTCGGCAAGAACGGTCGCGGTCGTGGTGCCGTCGCCGGCAATGTCGCTGGTCTTGCTTGCGACTTCGCGCACGAGCTGCGCGCCCATGTTCTCATAGGGGTCTTCGAGTTCGATTTCCTTAGCCACGGTGACACCATCCTTGGTGATCGTCGGGCTGCCGAATTTCTTGTCGAGGATGACGTTGCGGCCGCTCGGTCCGAGCGTCGCCTTTACCGCTTTCGCGAGTTTCTCGACGCCGCGCAGCAATGACTGACGCGCGTGTTCGTCGAATAGGAGTTGTTTGGCTGCCATATAATTAGTAAGTAGATTTCCTTGTTGGTTGGTTGGTTGGGGTTACCCGAGGATGCCAAGGATGTCGTCCTCGCGCATGATGAGGTAATTCTCGCCCTCGAACTTGATCTCCGTCCCGCCGTACTTCGAGATCAGGACGCGGTCGCCCTTCTTGACGGTGAACTCGATCTTCTTGCCGTTTTCGTCGAATTTGCCGGTCCCGAGGGCGACGATCTCGCCTTCCTGCGGCTTCTCCTTGGCGGAATCGGGAATGATGATCCCGCCCTTTTTGACTTCTTTCTCTTCGAGCGGCTTTACGAGCACGCGGTCCGAGAGAGGTTTGACATTGATTGCCATGTTTTTGTGTATCCTCCGTTTTATGGGTTGGTTGTTGTTGTTCTACGTGACGGGCGCGGCGCTCGTATCAAGGAGCGCCGCTCACGCCAGGTCGTAAATTCGTTATTTCTTCTTGTCTTCGTCGACGACTTCGAACTCGGCATCCACCACATCCCCCTTGCCCTCCCCGCCGCCGCGAGCTTCGCCGCCGCCTTGTGTGCTGTGCCCAGCCTGGGGGCCGGGGCCGGCTCCCGCCGCCTGGGCATTGGCCGCCGCCTGCTTGTACAGGTCCTCGGTCACGCTCTGGAACTTGTTCTGCAAGTCGTCGTAAGCCCGCTTGATCGCATCGACGTCCTCGCCCTTCAGCGCCTCGCGAACCGCCGTGATGGCCTCTTCGATCGGCTGTTTCTTGTCAGCCGGCACTTTGTCGCCAAGGTCTTTGAGTTGCTTCTCGCTCTGGTAGGCAAGGTTGTCCGCGTTGTTCCGGATCTCGATGCTCTCCTTCGCCTTCTTGTCGTCATCGGCATGCAACTCGGCTTCCCGCTGCATTTTCTCGATCTCATCCTTGCTCAAGCCGCTCGAGCCGGTGATCGATATCTTCTGCTCCTTCCCGGTGCCAAGGTCCTTGGCCGAGACATGCAGGATGCCGTTGGCATCGATGTCAAAGGTAACTTCGATCTGCGGCACGCCGCGAGGCGCCGGCGGAATCCCATCCAGATGGAAGGTCCCGAGCTGCTTGTTATCGCGCGAGAGCGGACGCTCCCCTTGCAGAACCTTGATCTCGACGCCGGGTTGATTGTCGCTGTAAGTCGAGAATATCTGCGATTTCCGCGTCGGGATCGTCGTATTCCGCTGGATCATCGGCGTGGCGACGCCGCCCGCCGTCTCGATAGCCAGGGTAAGTGGCGTAACATCGAGCAGCAGCACATCCTTCACATCGCCCCGCAGCACACCCCCCTGGATGGATGCCCCTACGGCGACAACTTCGTCCGGGTTCACGCCTTTGTGCGGCTCTTTGCTTACCAGCTTGCGCGCCGTCTCGATAACCCGCGGCATGCGGGTCATGCCGCCGACGAGCACCAATTCATCCACCTGGCTGGTGGTTAGTTTCGCGTCATTGAGGCACGCCTTCACCGGCCCGATGGTCCGCTCGAACAAGTCGTCGGTAAGTTGCTCCAGCTTTGCGCGTGTCAGCTTCTTCTGGACATGCTTCGGCCCGGTCTGGTCCGCGGTCACGAACGGCAGATTGATCTCGAATTCCTGGGAGGATGAGAGCGCGATCTTTGCCTTCTCGGATTCCTCCTTGATCCGCTGCACCGCATCGGGCTGTTTGCTAAGGTCAATCCCGCTCTCCTGGCGGAACTCCGCGATGATCCAATCCATGATGCGATTGTCCCAATCGTCGCCCCCCAGGTGCGTATCGCCATTGGTCGCCTTGACCTCGAAGACCCCTTCGCCGATCTCCAGCACCGAAATATCGAACGTGCCGCCGCCCAGGTCATATACCGCGATCTTCTCGTCCTTCTTCTTATCCAGCCCATAGGCCAGCGAGGCCGCCGTCGGCTCATTGATAATACGCAGCACTTCCAGACCCGCGATCTTGCCCGCGTCCTTGGTCGCATTCCGCTGCGAGTCATTGAAATACGCCGGGACCGTAATTACCGCCTGGGTGATCTTCTCGCCCAGCTTCGCTTCCGCGTCGCCCTTGAGCTTGGCCAGGATCATCGCCGAAATCTCCGGCGGCGAGAATGTCTTGGTCTCGTTCCCCGCCTTCACCTGGATGTGCGCGTCGCCGTTGGCCGCCTTCACAATCTTGTAAGGCACCCGCTTCGCCTCCTCGCCCACCTCTTCAAACTTGCGCCCCATGAAGCGTTTCACGGAGAAAATCGTGTTCTGCGGATTGGTCACCGCCTGCCGTTTCGCAGCCTGCCCGACGAGCCGCTCGCCGGTCTTGGAAAAAGCGACGACCGAAGGGGTAGTCCGCGCCCCCTCGGAATTCTCGAGAACCGCCGGCTCGCCCCCCTCCATAACAGCCATGCAGGAGTTCGTCGTCCCGAGATCAATGCCTAATATTTTCGCCATAAAATGAGTCTGCCTTTCTGAAAGCTGAAAGTTATTAAATTGTCCCGACCCCTATAGCAAGGATCAATCCCCATCCGTGACTATCGCACAAGTCATTAATCATAAACAATATACAAAACATGGTTACAGATCCACGAAGCGACATTATGTCCCATATCGCTCTCCCATGTCCCACTCTCCCCACCCGCTCTGTCCCACCTCTTGCCGGCTCTCGCCTACACCGCCGAGCCCGTCGAAGGGCTCCCTGTTCGCCTCCCCCTTTCATCTTTCCGCCTTCATACTTTCCTTGAATTCCACTCTTCCAGCCCGCATTGTATCCGGCTCGCTTCAAAACGGATGGGTGCCGGAGTGGTCGATCGGGCACGCCTGGAAAGCGTGTGTGCTCCAAAAGGGCACCGAGGGTTCGAATCCCTCCCCATCCGCTGGTGATTGTCTCTAGCTTACAATAATCAAGATCCATCATATAGAGGCTGAGCCCGTGCCTCTATTTTCGGCGGATGGTTCGGGCTGGCGCTTTGTTTGATTGAACAATCAAACTCCCTGGCGCGGTCGCGCCGCCAGAACCGCTTCCATTGAAGGCCTGGAGCCAATCCGCGAGCACATGGTACTAAAGGACAATATACACGCCGATAATGCCCTCGCTAGGGTTCCGCCGATTCAGCGGTAACAACAATCAATCCCTAAACAAACCAACTCCAGTAAAATTATGACCAGAAAACTTACCTTTGGAATGGCTGCGCTCTCCCTGCTTTCAGCCGTTGCATTTGCCGGGTCCGAAGCGGCCCCTATCGACAAAAACCCTGTTCCTGCGCCTTGTCCCTCGTATTACTCCGCTAACGAATTCAGCGTCGCCATCTTCGGTCTTGGCGTCTGGAGAGCCGGTTCGAGTGGCGGCAATGGTTTCACTCTGCCTAGCGGACGGACGATTGCCGGGCGGGACGCGCTCGGCGGCTCCGGCCGCGCCGGTGGTGGCGGCGAGCTTCAATATTTCTTCACGCGCAACCTTGGTGTGGGCCTCGAAGGCGCCGGGTACGATTTCGAAGATACAAGCGCGGGATCCGTCGCGGGGAACGTCTACCTGCGCGCTCCGCTCAATGATTGCAGCCGTTGGGCTCCCTACCTCATGGGCGGCGCCGGTGGTCTCTTTGCGAGCATCCCGAACGTCTCCGTCGATGGAAAAAGCTTCGGCGGCGGCACTGCCGACCGGTTTGAAGGCCACGTCGGCGCCGGCATCGAGGTCCGTTTCACCCAGCATATCGGCGCCTTCCTTGACGGACGCTATGTGTTTGTCAGCGGAAACAGCGATCGCATTCCCAAGTATGGGGAAATCCGCGGCGGCTTCAAATACGCCTTCTAAATCAACCACTCTTCTTGGTTAGGAATGGCCGCCGGAACAAGTTCTCCGGCGGTCATTTTTTGAGCAATCACCGCTTTTTTCCAAAAGGTGTCCGCTCGACCCGCAGAAGACGCAAAGGGGCCGCAGCCTGCCGCGATCGACGCCCGCTCTGGCCTGAAGGATGCAGGGAACCACGGGGCGTGGGTTTCGTTCGCCGGCGAGCTCTAACAAGCGATTCAGTTCGGCTGCCCCTCCATCGGCGTGGCGCGGGCGGGTTGCGCATTTTTTGCCTGACACCAGGTAAGGGATTCTCCTACAATCAATCCCGGTGCGAACTTTGTGTCTAGTTTTGGTCGTGGTGGTCTTGGCCGACCTCTCCAGGCCGGACGCTATTCACGCCGAGGAGGCCGGCGCGCAAAAGAATGTGCTCATCCTTTGCGGAGAGCGGCCGGATTTGCCCGCGGTAAACATGATCTTGCAGAGTTTCCGGGAAACCTTCGGCGCGTCCACGTCCCCACGGATGGAGTTGTTCTCGGAGTTTTTCGATTCCGCGCATTTCCCTTCGGAGCAGAATGAGGCGGATTTCGCGCGCTATTTGCACGAGCGCTACGTGGGGCAGCACGTTGATCTGGTGCTGCCAATCACGGACTCTGCGCTCGATTTCACGCTGCGCCATCGCGGCGAATTGCTTCCGGGCGTCCCTATTGTCTTTCTCCTTCTCGATCCCCAGAAGGTGAAGCAGGAGGGGCTGCCGGCGGATGTGACTGGCGTTACGGCCCACCTGGATTTTCAACGCACGGTGGACCTCGCGCTCCAACTCCAGCCGCAGGCGCACGAACTGGTGGTGGTGAGCGGCGCATCGGCTCTCGACGTGAGCCTGCTCGGCGAGGCGATGCCCGTGCTCGATGGGTACAAGGGCCGGCTGTCGCTGCGAATAGTGGCAAAGCGTCCCTTGCAGGAGGTGGTTGAGGACGTGAGCCGATTGCCCAAGGACGACATCGTGCTGTTTATCTCGATGTTGCGCGACGGTGAGGGACGCGCATACTCGAATCCCGAGGTCGCGCAGGCGCTGAGCCGCGCGTCCGGCGCGCCGATATATGGATTGACGGACACGCTGCTCGGTACAGGTGTGGTCGGCGGGGGATTGATTGATTTCCCCTTGGTCGCACAGCGAACGGCGGCCCTGGCGCTCGAAGTGTTGCGAGGAGCGCGGGTCCCGTTTGGCTCGAAGGAGACGGATGCGCGCGTCCCCCTCATCGTGGACTGGCGGGCGTTGAAAAAATGGAATCTCCCGGAGTCGCTCGTTCCAGCGGAGGCGGAGGTGATGTTTCGCGAGCCGTCCCTATGGGAGCAGCATCGCAGGGGGATCATGGTCCTTATCGCGATCATGGTTATACAGGCGGGATTAATTGCCGCGCTGCTCTTGAGTGTCACACGCCTGCGGCGCTCCAAGGCTGCATTGCGTGTGAGCGAGGAGCGAATGAACCTCGCCGCCGAGGCCGCAAATCAGGGCATCTGGATTCGCGACCTCGAACACAAAGAGATTTGGGCGTCAAAGCGATGGCGCAACCTGTACGGCTTCGGACCCTCGGAAAAGGTGATGATCGATAACTTCATCGAACGGCTGCATCCCGAGGATCGCGAACCGGCCCGGCAGGCGATGGCGGAGGCGATTGCGGGTGGCGGCGGCTACGAGGTGGAATATCGAGTGATGCTGCCGGATGGCCGGATACGTTGGATCGCCGCCCGTGGCCGCGCGGAGTTCAATGCCGCCGGCAAACCGGTTCGGGTGCGCGGGGTGTCGCTCGACGTCACGGAGCGCCGGCAGGCGGAGGAGGCGCTGCGGGAAAGCGAGTCGCGGTTTCGCACCATTGCCAATAGCGCGCCCGTGATGATCTGGATTTCAGGCACGGACAAGCTCTGTAACTTTTTCAATAAAGGCTGGCTCGACTTTACGGGGCGCACGCTGGAGCAGGAGCTGGGCAAGGGCTGGGCGCAGGGCGTCCACCCGGATGACTTCGATCGCTGTTTAAAAATCTACACGACTTCCTTCGATGCGCGGGAGGAGTTTACGATGCAATACCGGTTGCGCAAAGGGGACGGTGAATTTGGGTGGGTGCTGGATATCGGCGTGCCGCACTTTGCGGCGGATGGCAGCTTTCTCGGCTATATCGGTTCGGCCTTTGACGTAACCGCCCAAAAGGAGGCGGAGCACGAAACGCTGCTCCTGCGGCAAGAGATCGCGCACGTCAGCCGGGTATCGGTGATGGGCCAGCTCGCGGCGGCGCTTGCACACGAGATCAACCAGCCCCTTGGCGCCATCCTGCGCAACGCGGAGGCCGCGGAGCTTTTCATGCAGAACGCTTCGCCCGACCTCGAAGAAATTCGCGCCATCCTTGTTGATATTCGCAAGGACGATCAGCGGGCCGGCGCCGTCATTGACCGGATGCGCACGCTGCTGAAACGGCACGATCTCGACACGCGGACGCTCGACCTGGGCGAAGTTGTTGGCGATGTCGCGGCATTGGTGCAGACCGACGCCGTGGCCCGACAGGTGAACCTGGACCTGGATATGCCGGACCGCATGCCGCCCGTGCGCGGCGACCGGGTCCACCTCCAGCAGGTGCTGCTCAACCTCATTCTCAACGCCATGGATGCGATCGATGGGGCGAGCCGGGCGGATCGGCTGGTCCGTGTGAGCGTGCGGTGCGACCCGGAGAAGAGCGTCGAGATCGCCGTGAGCGACACCGGCCACGGCATCCCTGCTGACAAGCTTCCGCATGTTTTCGATCCCTTTTTCACTACGAAACCGAGCGGCATGGGCATGGGCCTGCCGATCTCACGGACGATCATTGAGGCCCACGGCGGGCGGCTCTGGGCGGAGAACAAAGACGACGGCGGGGCGGTGTTCCGTTTCTTGCTTCCCATCGCGGAGGAGACCGCCGCGGAATGAGTGGGACCGAACCCATCGTGCACATCGTCGATGACGATGCGTCCTTTCTCGTTGCAAGCTCGCGGTTGCTGCGGGCCGGCGGATTTGCGGTGAAGACGTTTTCCTCTGCCAGCGAATTCTTTGCGCAGCGCGATGCCGATGCGCCGGGTTGCGTCGTGGCCGATTTGCAGATGCCAGGTATGGATGGACTTGATTTGCAGCGTGCCCTCTCTCGGACCTGCAATCCCCTGCCAATTGTCTTCCTCACCGGTCACGGTGATATCGCATCGACCGTTAGCGCAATGCGCGCGGGAGCGGAGGATTTCCTGGAAAAGCGCGCGCCCAGGCACAAGCTGCTGGAAGCGGTGAAGCGCGCGCTGTTTTCCGATGCGCGCGAACGCGAGGCCCGGGTTCGGCAACGTGAGGTGCGCGAGCTTTTCGACGCGCTGAGCGCGCGTGAACGTGAGGTGCTGGGCCACGTTGTGCAAGGCAGGCTCAACAAGCAAATAGCGGATGACCTCGGCATCCGCGAACGGACCGTAAAACACCATCGCACTGCGATCAAGATGAAGCTGGGTGTGCCATCCGTGGCGGAGATCACGCGGCTGACGCAGGAGGCGGGCATCTTCATTCCGCCCGCGCCGAACTTCCCTAAAGGGCAGTAGCGGGCATTTCGGCCAAACGTATAGCCTGCTCATCCCGTCACGATGAGCAGCACCTTTCCCATTTACGTCGCTGTCGTCGATGATGACGAAAGTCTCTGCCGGTCGCTCGGCCGGTTGCTGCGTTCGGCGGGCATCCAGCCAGTCATGTATCCCTCGGCGGAGGCGTTTCTGGCGGACACCAAGCACCCGAAGTTCGATTGTCTGGTTCTTGATATCCAGCTCGGCGGCATTTCCGGCATCGCACTGAGCCGGCGGCTCAATGCAGACGGCAATCGCCCACCTGTCATCTTCATTACCGCGCACGACGATGACGACGTGCGCGCGGAGGCCGAAGCCACTGGCTGCGCGGCCTATTTCCGAAAGACCGACGCCGGCACCGGCGTACTCGAAGCCATCCGGCGGCTGGTGAAATTAACCGATACCCCCCCTATATGAACCGGCGTTCCTTTTCCATTGGATTTCGCTGCGCCCTCTCCGCGGGCCAGCGCCAGCAAAGCACAGCGGAAGGAAGCCAACTAACATGAAACCAACATCAATACCAAAACTCAGCACCTTCATGCCGGCCCTTGGGCTGGCGCTCATTGGTTTTGGTTCTGCCGTTCACGCGCAGGACACAAAGCCCAACATCGTCGTCATCATGGGCGACGACATCGGCATTACCAACATCGGCGCCTATAGCCTGGGCATGATGGCCGGCAAAACACCCAACCTCGACAAGATGGCCAAGGAAGGAATGTTGTTTACCGACTATTACGCCGAGGCGAGTTGCACGGCGGGCCGCGCGAACTTCATCATGGGCGAATTGCCTATCCGCACGGGCATGACAACGGTAGGTCAGGCGGGCGCGGCGATCGGCATTCCCGCGGAAGCCTGCACCATTGCCACCGCCCTCAAGGCGCAGGGTTACGCCACCGGACAGTTCGGCAAGAACCACCTAGGCGACAAGAATGAATTCCTGCCCACGGTCCACGGCTTCGACGAATTCTTCGGTTACCTTTATCACCTGGACGCGATGGAGGATCCGTTTCACCCCAATTACCCGCAAAACTTGTTGAATGTGGTCGGGCCTCGGAACCTGGTTCACTCCTGGGCGACTGACACCGATGACGCCACGGAACAGCCGCGCTGGGGCAAAATCGGCAAGCAGAAGATCGAAGACGAGGGACCGCTGCCGCCGCATCCCATGGACGGCATCAAATATAACATGGAGACGGTGGACGACACCTTTCTCGCCGATTCGATATCGTTCATGGACAAGGCGAAGGCGGCTAACAAGCCCTTCTTCCTCTGGCTCAACCCGACTCGCATGCATGTGGTCACGCACCTCTCGCCCAAATACGCAGCGATGATGAACTCGGAGAACGGCTGGACTATCCAAGAAGCGGGCATGGCGCAACTGGACGACATTGTCGGCTCGGTCATGCAATATCTCAAGGACAACGGCCTGGATGACAACACCATCGTGGTGTTCACCTCTGACAATGGCACTGAAGCCTTTACGTGGCCCGATGGTGGACAGACGCCCTTCGCGCAGTGCAAAGGCACCGTCATGGAGGGCGGCTTCCGCGTCCCGTGCATTGTCCGCTGGCCTAACCACGTACCGGCCGATTCCATTCAGAACGGCATCTTCTCCGGCATGGACTGGTTCCCGACCTTTCTCGACGCCGCCGGCAATCCAGACATAACCGATCAGTTGCTAAAGGGCGTGAAGCTCGGCGACAGGACTTACAAGAATCATCTTGACGGCTACGACCAGATGGCGGCCATCACCGGCAAAGGGCCGTCCACGCGTCATGAAATCTTCTATCTCGGCGAAAGCACCATCGGCGCCGTTCGCATTGACGACTACAAGTATCGCTTCATCGACCAGCCCCAAGGCTGGCTGGGTCCGAAGGTTCATCCCGACGTGCCCACCATCACCAATCTCCGGCTCGATCCGTTCGAACGCACTGGCTTCCCGGAAGACATGACGAAGACCGGATCTCTGCTGTATTTCAGCGATTGGTATATGTATCAATTCTGGCGGTTTGTGTTCGTCCAGCAAGTCATGGGCAAGGAAATCCAGACTTTCCTGAGTTTTCCGCCCATGCAGCGGGGTGCGAGCTTCAACCTTGACGCGCTAAAAGCCGAAATGGCGGAAAAGATGCAAGAAGCGGAGAAGGCGGCCAAAGGCGCCAGCGAGTAACCCCAATTCGAGATTCGATCGTCAAACACGCAGGCCGTCTCCAGAAGGCGGCCTGCGAATTGACCAGCGAACCAAACTCCTCAATCCCACTAAGAAATAAGAGAACCCTTCCACGCGCATGAGAGTTATCCGTCGCTTGTTTGCCCTGCTGGCGATTCTACTTGCCAGTATGGGCACGGGTCATGCCCAGGATCCGCTCCCGTCCTGGAATGAAGGGCCGGCAAAGCAGGCGATCGTCGATTTTGTCGGCAAAACAACAAAGGATGGTTCGCCGGATTTTGTTCCTGCGGAGGAGCGCATCGCCACCTTCGATCAGGACGGCACGCTATGGGTTGAACATCCTATGTACGCGCAATTGATGTTTTGCATCGATCGCGTGCAGGTGCTGGCCGAACAGAACCCGAGGCTCAAGGAGATCGAGCCATTCAAGACCGGTCTCTCCGGCGACCACGCGGCTATAGCGAAACTTACGATGCCCGATCTGTTGAAAATCGTCGCGGCGACTCTTACCGGCATCACGACGGATCAATTTCAGGCCTACGTAAAGCAATGGCTCGCTACCGCAAAAGACCCACGATGGGGGCGCCCGCACACCGATCTTACCTACCAGCCGATGCAGGAGGTCCTGCAATATCTGCGAGCAAACGGTTACAAGACTTACATCGTCACCGGGGGTGGTCAGGACTTCGTCCGCGTTTATGCGGAGCAGATCTACGGCATCCCGCCCGAGCAGGTAGTCGGCAGCATGGGCGGCACGACCTACGGTCATGACAAAAACGGCAAACCGATCTTCACCAAGGAGCCCAAACTTCTCCTAAACGACAATGACGCCGGGAAGCCGCAGGGCATTCACATGATGATAGGACGCCGGCCTTATGCGGCGTTCGGTAATTCGACCGGCGACGAGCAGATGCTGGAATATACCAAGGCAGGCGGCGGCCTCAGACTCGCGATGCTGGTGCTCCACGACGACGGCGCGCGCGAATATGCATACGGCCCGGCGCAAGGCCTGCCCGCCTCGAAGATAGGCACTTTCACGCAATCACTCTATGACGAGGCGCAAAAGAGTGGCTGGATCATCATCAGCATGAAGAATGACTGGAAACGTATCTTCGCATTCGAGTAGTAACGATATGCAGACGGACACTGAATAAATGAAATTCTCGCAAGCTCCTTTAATTCTCTCCGCTCTCGTCGTGTGTTCATTCACGCTTCACGCCACCGAGAATGCGCCCGTCATCACTGGCTCCGACAGCAGCGCCAGCGATTCGGCGTCGCAAGAAGGGGAACTGGCGAAACAAATCAATAACCCGGTCGCCGCGCTGATCAGCGTCCCCTTCCAGGCGAACGATGATTTCCATCTCGGGCCGACTCATCAGGGTAACAAATTCACGCTCAACATCCAGCCGGTCATCCCGATCTCCATCAGCCCGGACTGGAATTTGATCGTGCGAACAATCCTTCCCATTGTCTCGCAGCACGATCTCTACTACGTCAACGTCCCTCCCTATCCCGGGTTGCCGGATAAAATCCTGGATCAGGTTCCAGCTTCGCAGCGGGCCGCCGCCGAAGAGCAGGGGCGTAGTCTCTACGACAACTTCATAAAGGATAATCCGCAGAATCGTTCTCAGGATGGCTTTGGCGATACCACGCAAAGCTTTTTCCTTTCACCAAAGCAGCCGGGGTGGGAAGGCATCATCTGGGGTCTTGGCCCAGTCTTCTATTATCCAACCGCCACACAGGATCTCCTCGGCGCGGGCAAGTGGGGCGTGGGTCCGACGGCTGTCGCCCTGAAGCAAACCAACGGTTGGACCATCGGCATGCTCGCAAACCAAATCTGGTCAATCGATGGCCAGAAGAGCCGCAATAACGTCAATTCCACATTTCTACAGCCATTCATCACTTACACCACCAAGACTTACACGAGCTTCGGTATAAACACCGAGTCCAGTTACAACTGGCAGGCCAGCCAGTGGACCGTGCCGATAAATCTCACGATAAGCCAGGTTTTCAAGATTGCCGGACAACCGATGAGTGTGCAACTCGGCGCCCGCTACTATGCTCAAAGCTCGGGACCGGCTTATGGACACGGAGTCTGGGGCGCACGCCTTAATTTCACACTCCTATTCCCACTTCACCGCGCGCCTGCGGAAACAGCGATGGTGAAATAGCTTTAAAGAAAACCACTGAAAGAAAACCACTGAACGAAAAGATCATGAAAAGAATATCCCTCCTCCTGATGGGCCTTGCGCTTGCTGCGCTCTTCACATCGCCTTCCGAGGCCGCAACCGCCGAAAAACCCTATGGCGATCAAATCCTGCGTCAGATGTGCGCGCAGCTCGCTGCCGCGAAGCAATTCAGCTTCAAGGCGCATCGCGAGATGGATGCGGCTTTGCTCCCGGGAAGCGAAGTGGCGCAGGTCGCGGACGTCGAAGTTACCGTGGAACGGCCGAACAAGGCCGTGGCGGAAGCAAGGAGCAAAAAGGGGTTGCGACGTATGTACTTCGACGGGCAAACCTTTTCCCTCCTCGACGCGAAGATGAATCTCTATGCCAGCATCCCGATGGCGACATCGATCGACGGAGTTGTTGATCAAATGGACACCCGGTTCGGATTTGTGCCGCCGCTCGGGGAGTTCGCCGTGAGCGATCCCTACAAGGAATTCCAGCGGGATGCCACCGCGGTTTCTTATGTTGGACGAAGCACGTTGCCGGGCGGTTTCCTGAATCTCGAAAGCGTGCAATGTGAACACCTCGCCTTGACCGGACCGGAGGCGGACTCAGAGGTATGGATAGGGGTCAATGATCATCTCTTAAAGAAGCTGGTGGCGACGTTCCATCGCACGGGTAATCCCCAGGTTCGCATTACTTTCTCATCTTGGAACCTCAACGCGTCCGTGAATCCTTCGGACTTCACCTTTACTCCGCCGCAAGGCGCACAGAAAATCAAAATGCGGCCCGTCGCGAAGACCTAGGCAGGCTGCCAACTTAGAACTACACTATGAAAACCTCACTTCATTATTCACTCGCGCTCCTGGCCGGGGCGACCATGCTCTCCACCTCATTGACCGCCAATGCGCGTTCTTACGGCGTGAGCAGCCATTCATCTTACGGCGGAACCAGCTACAACAGTTCGCGCGGCGGCAGCGCATACAAGAGTTCAAGCGGCGCGTGGGGGGCCGAGGGTGCAAATGGAAGAAAGGCCGCGGGCACGGGAAATGGATCCGGCGCTTATTCCGGACCGAATGCTTCCGGCGCCGTGGGAAAGAATGGCAATTACGGGACTTACAACAAGAACACCGGCGAGTCTACCAGCGGGAATTACAACACCGGATATCATTCAAGCAGCTACTCCGGCGGCAACACGACGTACAACAGCTACCATTCCACCAGTTACTCGAACGGTTATTCGACTTACAATGGGTATAACCATGTCGCGGTCGCAGGCCCTAACGGTGTAGCTGTCGCCGGGCCGAATGGGGTTGCAGTAGTGGGGCGTTCTTATGCGTCTTGCTACCCTAATGGCTATGTTTACGGTTTGCCGGGGGGGTATACGAGCCTCGTCGTCAATGGGGCCTCCTACTATTACGCCGGCGGTGTATACTATCAGCCGGAGTTTTACGGCGGCGCCACGGTTTACGTGGTGGTGAATCCCTGATGGCCCATCCTATATGAATCGATTTCTGATTCTCATCGCGTTCGCCGCCAGCCTGAGCGTCCCTCTTGCGCGAGGCCAAGCCCAGACAGATTGGCCCATCGAGCTTTCGGCCCCTGCGGGAAAAATGGTTATTTACCAGCCCCAGCCGATATCATTCAACGATGACAAGATTAGCGCGGAAGCCGCGGTTTCGATAACACCCAAGGGGAAGGACGTTCCTGTCTTTGGCGTGGCCTGGTTTGACGCGATGGTTGGTTCGGACCGGGACACGCGCACCGCAACGCTCAAGAACGTGACGGTATCGAAAGTGAGATTTCCGAATTCCGCTGACGTGGACGCGAAGGGGTTCTCGGACTTCGTGGGGTCCACGCTGACGGCGATGGATCTCCCAATTCCCCTGGATGAACTGCGGGCCAGCCTGGAAGGCGTGCTGCAAGAGGACCAAGGCGCAGCCAGCCTTCAAAATGATCCTCCGAACATTATAATCGCCACGACGCCAACTGTGCTGGTGACACTGGACGGCCCGCCCGAGTTGCGCCCGATGGAAGGGTCGAAGGTTATGCGCGTAGTCAATACGCCCTTCGCCATCCTGTTCGATCCTGCGAGCAAGTCCTACTTTCTGCGGACTGGGGATAGCTGGATGGGCGCGCCAGATATTTCCGGTCCGTGGCAGGCCGTGGACAAACTGCCCGATGCCGTCCAGACCGCGCTCCCGGCCGATATGGCGGCAAACACCAGCGGGGCGGCAAGCGGCTCCGTTGCCATCGTGACCGCGACCGATCCGACGGAATTGGTTGTCACGGACGGGGAGCCGAAATACACGCCGCTGCCAGGCAATGAATTGCTCTATGTGACCAACACAGAGAGTGATTTATTTCTTCATATCGACACCGCGAGTTACTTTATCCTGCTCTCCGGCCGTTGGTTTGATGCTCCATCGCTGGACGGCCCGTGGACATTTGTGGCCGCGAAGGATCTCCCGCCGGCATTCGCGCGAATCCCTGCCGACGGGCCGAAGGGTAGCGTGCTGGCTCATGTGGCCGGCACACTGCAAGCTGAGGATGCGGTCATAGAAGCGAGCATCCCGCAAACACAGGAGATTCGTCTCGATGCGCCCGTGGATTTGCAAGTCAGTTACGATGGCGATCCAAAATTTGACCCGATCGAAGGAACCACGGCGGCGTATGCGACCAATACCCCGGATAGCGTCATCCAGGCCGACGG
>Ga0182024_10014434_pt1 | contig 15271 bp, 9 predicted proteins | sample P32metaG_FD_120480 | JGI IMG/M metagenome (GOLD analysis project Ga0182024, IMG submission 120480) | Permafrost microbial communities from Stordalen Mire, Sweden - P3-2 metaG (Illumina Assembly) | ecosystem: Environmental > Terrestrial > Soil > Wetlands > Permafrost | place: Sweden: Stordalen... | reverse complement strand
GGCGTAATCCTCGCGCAGGAATTCCAGCTGATGGGGCGCGAAATCGGCGATCAGAAGCCGCGCGCCCGGCGCCATCACGCGGGCCACTTCCGCCACCGCCGCGCCGGGATCGTCCAGGTAATGCAGCACCTGGTGGAACAGCACGGCATCGAAACGGTCGGTGGTGAAAGGCAGGCGGTAGATGTCGGCCAGCCGCACTTGCGCATTGTGGAGATTTCCCCGCAGCAACCGGTCACGGGCGATCGCCAGCATCTCTGGGCTCACATCCACGCCCACGGCGCGCCCGGCATGCGGCGCCAGCAATTCCAGCATGCGCCCCGTTCCCGTGCCGGCATCCAGCAGATTCTGGATCGGCCGCGCCGTCATCCGCTTGATGATGGCCGCTTCCACATCTTTTTCCGGCGCATGCAAGGCGCGGATGCGCTCCCATTCCGGCGCATTGGCCTTGAAATAAGCGGCCGCCGCCGCGGCGCGCGCCTGGCGTATTGCGCCCAGCCGGGCGGTGTCCGCCTGGCTCAATGAGGGTTCGGCCAGGGACGCCAGGGCAGCGCCAAGTTCGGCGCCCTTGCCGCGATCGGCGGCGCGGTAGAACACCCAGCTTCCTTCCTTGAATCGCTCCAGCAACCCGGCTTCCCCCAGCAGCTTCAGATGGCGGGAGACACGCGGCTGCGACTGGCCCACGATCTCGATCAGTTCGCTGACCGTGAGTTCGGCTTGCCTGAGCAGCAGCAATAGGCGCAGCCGGGTGGGATCTCCCGCCGCCCGCAGCATGGCCACCAGCCTGTCCATGATCCTCCGCTCAACATATAAACATATCTTTATATGCTTGGAGAGCGGTTAAAAACAAGTAGCTGCGGCGCCACCCCGCCTGGACAGGGCTGCGAAAACCCCCCAAAAGCGCCCATTCTCAAGGGGATGGCATGGGGTTCTGGCGGGCGCTGACGTTTGTGTGGTGCGGGCTCTGTCTGACAGCCTGCGCCTCAGCGCCCCCAACCCCGGAAATGATCGCCAACAACGATCCTTATGAGCCCACCAACCGGGAAATGCTGCAACTCAACGGCAAGATCGACCGCTATTTCGTGGTTCCCACGGTCGCGGTCTATTTCGTTCTGGTGCCCGATCCCGGCAGGCGCGCCGTCCATCGCTTCCTGGAAAATCTTTCCCTCCCCACCACATTCGTGAACGACATCCTGGAAGGACAATTGAAGCGCGGCGGCCAGACCGCGGCGCGCTTTGCGATCAATACCACCATTGGCTTTGGCGGATTTCTCGATCCCGCCAGCCACATGAAAATCCCCGATCATGGCGAGGATTTCGGTGTGACACTCGGCGTGTGGGGCGTGGGCGAAGGCCCTTATCTGGTGCTGCCGTTCCTGGGTCCTTCCAATGCTCGTGATGCATTTGGCCTGGCCGCCGATGTCGGCCTGGACCCCACCAACCAAATTCCCTTCAAGCAGCACATCTGGTGGGACGCGGGACGCTATTATTTTACGGTGCTGGACCTGCGGGGCCAGACCTTCCAGACGGTCCAGACCATCCAGCGGAGTTCAATCGACTATTATACGGCCTTGCGCGGTTTCTACCGCCAGCTGCGGGCCAACGCGGTCCGCACCGTCCGGCCCGATAAAAAACTCCAGGATTTGCCGGATTTCTGACGCCGCTTTCATGCTAAAAGGGCGGAAGTGCCTTGAACTTGCCATACGCAACCCTGAACCTCGTGTCTCTCGAAAGAACGGACCTATGATGCGTTTCCAGCCGATCCTGCGCCGCGCTTTCCTTGTCATGGCCGTTGGCGTCGCCGCCAGCTTCGTTGCCGGCGCCCCCGCGTTCGCCGCCAGTCCGGCCGAGGATTATGTCCAGAACAACATCAACAAGGGCCTGGACATCCTCAACAACAAGCAGATCTCGACCGATCAACGCCGCTCCCAATTCGAGGGTTTCCTGCTCGGCCTCACCGACATGAAGCGCATCGCCGACTTCACCTTGGGCCAATATCGCCGGACCGCGAGCCCGGCCGATCTCGCTGCTTTCGAGGGCGCATTCCAGAATTACGCCACCGCGGTCTATCAATCCTATTTCTCCAAATACGCCGGCCAGAGCATGAAAGTGACCGGCAGCCAGGCGCGCACGCCCGATGATTTCATCGTCGTCACCCAATTGATCGATCCCAACGACCATTCCGGGCAGCAACCCTTGGAAGTGGATTTCCGCGTCCGCACCGATACCGGCAAGCCGGTGGTGGTGGATTTTTCAGTGGCCGGCATCTGGCTGGCGCTGAACGAGCGCGATCAGTTCACGTCGTTTCTGGGCCAGAATAACGGCAATATCCCGATGCTCGTGTCCCACCTGGCCGAACTGGCGAAACAGTTCAGAAACGGCTGATCGAGTAACGCCGCATTACATCTCAGCGCGAGGGATTTTGGGACTTGAGCAGGAGCGTCGCGCGGAGCGTGCGCATAGCAGGTGAGCACGCGCGACGAACTCAAGGCCCAAAAGACCCGCGCTAGGCGCGCGCAAATCGCTTGTATTTGATTCGGTGCGGCTGATCCGCGCCCATGCCCAAGCGCCGCTTCTTGTCTGCTTCATAATCCTGGTAATTGCCTTCGAACCATTCGACATGGCTATCGCCTTCGAACGCCAGCATGTGGGTGGCGATGCGGTCGAGGAACCAGCGGTCATGGCTGATGATCATGGCGCAACCGGCGAATTCCTCCAGCGCGGATTCCAGCGCGCGCAGCGTGTCCACGTCGAGATCGTTGGTGGGCTCGTCGAGCAGAAGCAGATTGGCGCCCGACTTCAGCATCTTGGCCAGATGCACGCGGTTGCGCTCGCCCCCCGATAGCTGGCCCACTTTCTTCTGCTGGTCGCCGCCCTTGAAGGCAAACGCGCCGACATAGGCGCGCGAGTTCACTTTGGTCTTGCCGAATTCCAGGATATCGGTGCCGCCGGAAATTTCTTCCCACACATTCTTGTTGGGATTGAGCGCATCGCGCGACTGGTCCACATAGCCCATCTGCACCGTGGGTCCGACCTTGAGGACGCCGCCATCGGGCTTTTCCTGGCCGGTGAGCATGCGGAACAACGTGGTCTTGCCCGCGCCATTGGGGCCGATCACGCCGACAATGCCGCCCGGCGGCAATTTGAAATTCACGTTCTCATAGAGCAAACGGTCGCCATAACCCTTGGAGAGATTGTCCGCTTCGATCACCAGATCGCCCAGCCGCTCGGCCACCGGGATCATGATCTGGGCCGTGCCCTGGCGCTGCTCCTGCGACTTGGCGAGCAGATCCTCATAGGCGTTGATGCGGGCCTTGGATTTGGCCTGACGCGCCTTGGGCGATTGCGCGATCCATTCCCGCTCGCGCGCGATGGTGCGTTCGCGCCCCTGTTCCTCGCTCGATTCCTGCCTGAGGCGCTTTTCCTGCACCGCCAGGAAGCTGGTGTAATTGCCTTCATGCGGAATGCCGCGGCCGCGATCCAGTTCCAGAATCCAGCTGGTCACATTGTCCAGGAAGTAGCGGTCATGGGTGACCAGGATCACGCAGCCTTTGTATTCGCGCAGCGTATGTTCCAGCCATTCCACCGACTCCGCATCGAGATGGTTGGTGGGCTCGTCCAGGAGCAGGATATCGGGCGCGTCCAGCAGCAGCTTGCATAGCGCCACGCGGCGGCGCTCGCCGCCCGAGAGCGTGGCGACATCGGCGTCGCCGTCCGGGCAGCGCAGCGCATCCATTGCCTGGTCCACCTTGCTGTCGAGATCCCACAGGCCCTGCGCTTCGATCTCATCCTGCAGCCGCGCCATTTCATCGGCGGTCTCGTCGGAATAATTGGCGGCGATCTCATTGAAGCGATCCACCAGCGCCTTCTTGGCGGCCACGCCTTCCATCACATTGCCGCGCACATCCTTGGACGCATCGAGCCCAGGTTCCTGGGACAGGTAGCCCATGCGGATGCCGTCGGCGGCCCAGGCTTCGCCGGTGAAATCCTTGTCCAGCCCCGCCATGATCTTCATCAAGGTGGATTTGCCCGCGCCATTGACGCCGACGATGCCGATCTTGGCGCCGGGATAGAAGGAGAGCCAGATATCCTTCAGCACCTGCTTGCCGCCGGGATAAGTCTTGGACAGACCCTTCATCACGAAAACGAACTGCGGCCCGGCCATGCTGGGTTTCCTTGCGTGGGAGAGAGGAGGGCTTTTAGCGAAGGCCGTGGGCCATCGCAATTGCGCTTTTTATGGCCGCACGGCCCGGGCGCGGATGCGCCCGTTTAATAATTGGCGCCTCCGGCGCCGCCCGGAAAACCGCTTCGCACTTTTCCTGGCCGATGCTCCTAGAACTTGATCTTGGCGCGGCTCAACAGCGACACCGAGGTGGCGCCATTCTGACCCTGGTAATTCATCTCGTAGGCGGCATTGGCTTGAAGCGCCAGTGCGCCGTCCAGGAAGCTGGTGACGTAGCCCAGCTGCAGATCGGTTTCCTGAGTCTGGTTGGTGAAACGGTCATTGGCGATGAACATAGGGAGCAGATCGCCGGACGCGGTGACCGCGTTGAAGCCATTGTCCAACACGCCGGGCGAAGGCCGCGAGAAGGAGAAGCCCAGCGCGTCATCGCCGAACAAACCATGTTTGGCGATGGCGAGGGAGTAGGAATGCGTGTCTAACGTGGGCGTCTGGCTGCGCAGGTCGAGCTGGCTCAAGCCCTGGCTGTAGGACGCGGTGGTGACCCAGCCATTGCCGAATTTCAGATGCGCCGCCATGTCGAGCGCGCTGGTCGTCATTTTGCCTGATGCCAGACTGGAGACCGCATCCAGTCCCTGTTGCGTATTCTGGACGGCCGTGACGCCGAAATCAGCCCAATCGCCCACATCCCAGGACGCGCCCGCCAGGAAGGATTGCGAGCGGGCATTGTCGAACGCCAGCGGGAGGCCGACGCCGGGATCGAACGCCAGCCGGTCCTCGCGGTCATTCCATTGCGACACGCCCAGCCGCACATGCAGGTCCGATGACGGCATATAGGTGGCGCCGAGATAATGGCCGCCGCTGGCGAGGCCCGTGAAACCGGAATCGCCGATCAAAGGCGACTGGACGCCGTCATAATTGCCGAAACGCTGGCTGAGATCGACGTCATAGCCGGTATCGACGGCGAGGTTGGCGCTCAAGGCCGCGCTGGCGGCAAAAGGCTGAGGCGCCGTGACGGTGCCGAAACTGGTCTGGATGACGGTGGGGGTGCTGGCGAAAATGTCCTGGCCGAAGCGCGATGACGGGCCTTGAAGCGCCGCATCCGGCAAAGCGGCGGCCGACGGGATCGGCGCATCGGCCCCGAACGCGGTCAGGCTTTGCGGCAGACGCAAATCGGCAGCGCCGGCTTGGCCCGTAAAGGCGACAAAACCGGCCGCGGCAAGCGCAACCAGGAAAAAGCGGTTCATTCCCCGTCCTATACCGGTCACCCCGGTGTACTGCAAAAAGTACCAGACGGAACGCCGTCCCCTCAAGAAAAGACCAGGGATTTCTGGTGTTTTCAGGTCACAGCGGACAGATTCTGAGGGGAGGTACCCTCCATCAGAAAGCAAGAAAATTACAAACTCAATGGCGTCGTAAAAATATTGCTACGCGCCGGACGCCACAAAAAGCAAGGGATTCCCCCATTCCTGGAACACCTGGGAGGCCGTATTGCCGAAGAAAAGCTGTTCCCCGGACCTCCGGCTCACCCCCATCACAATCATGTCATAACCGGTGCGCGCTTCCTTGAGGATCGCTTCAGCCGCGCCGCCGCGTTTGGAAATGAAAGTGGACAGCCACACATCGTAGCGCTCGGCCAATTCCGCCAGCTCCTTGAGCACACCCTCTTCCCGGGACCGGGTGCGCAAATGGCCATCGCTCTGCGACACAAACAGCGCGCTCACCTGCGCGCCGGTGGGCCGCGCCAAAGCGAAACTCACTTCGGCGGCGCGCCGCGAGGCGGGCGAGCCGTTCACCGGCACAAGAATATGCGCCCGCGGCGACAGGCGCGGCATGCGTTCCTTGCCGGCATAAGAAAACAGCGCCAGCGGGCCGTCAAAGCCGGATACCAGTTCGGTGATCTCGGGGGCGATATTGCCGCTTTCGTCCCGGGTCTTCGCCACGCCGATGAACAGAAGGTCATAGCCTTTGCGGGCTTCGTCGCGCACCACCTCGGCGGCGCGGTCCACCGGCTCCTTGGTGGTGAGATGCACCTTTTCCGGATCGGATGCCGCTTCGTCCCGCTTCACTTTTTCCGCGCTCGCCTTGGCGCCTTCTTTCACTTCCTGGGCGACGGGATCGCGGTGTTGTTCCTCCGCGCTTTGATTGACGGACTCCGCGGCGGCGGGATGTTGCGGCTGGGAAATTTTTTCACGCGGAGAGACGATGTCATCAGCCTTGCGCAGATCCTTGTCCAGCTTGAGGATGGTCACCGGCATGCCCAGGCCGCCCGCCAGCAAGCCCGCCAACCGCGCCGCCATGCGTCCCACCGGGCTGGCATCCACCGCCAGCAAAAGCCGCTCCAGATTGGGAACAAAGCCTTTCTCGTCCAGCCGCTCACGCTCCACTCTTTTTCTTTCCGGCTCTTCCATCGCAAGGCCCGACAGCGCGCGGCGCAGCATGGGCGGCATCGCCATGGTGGTGATCACCGCCATGGTGACGATCATGGTGTAGAGATTCTGCGTCAGCGCCCCCATCGAAAGGCCGATCGAGGCCACGATCACTTCGGTCGAGCCGCGCGCATTCATGGCGCAGCCCAGCGCGATCCGTTCCCGCCATTTGAGGCCGCCGATCGCGCTGCCCACGAAGGCGCCGGAGAATTTTCCGATCGAGGCGATCACCACCAGGCCCACGGTCAGAAGCGCCAGCCGGCCGTCCTTCAAGATGGTGAGATCGGCGGCCAGGCCCGACAGGCCGAAAAAAATCGGCATGAAGAACGCCGAGATCAGGCCTCGCAATTGTTGCTGGATATGGCCGGTGAGAATGGGCGATTGCCCGATCAGGACCCCGGCCATGAACGCGCCCAGCACGGTGCGCACGCCCAGCAGCTGCGTCATCAGCGCCATCGCCCCCATGATCACCAGGATGGCGGTGACGACGGGGAATTCGCTGCGGAAATTGTCATTCACCCAGCGGATGATGGAAAACACCAGCCAGCGTCCCAAGGTGAAGCAGAAAAGCAGGAACAGCGCCACGCCGCCTATCGTCTTGGCCAGGTCCAAGGCGTCGACCCGGCCTGCCCCGGCGATGCCGAACGTGATGGCGATGATCACCCAGCCGATCGTGTCCTCCATGATCGCGGTCGAGATGATGATTTGACCCAGATTACGCCGCGTGAAATTCATCTCGCGCACCACCATCGCCACGATCTTGATCGAAGAGACGGAAAGCGCGGTGCCCAGGAACAGCGACGGCACCAGTCTTCCGCCCGCCATGTGCGGCAAAAGCGAGTCGGGCAGCACTTCGCCCAGGGCGAAGCCGCAAGCGAAAGGAAGCGCGATGCCCGACAGCGAGACCGAGATCGCCGCAGCCTTCATGCGCGACACGAGCTTGAGATCGGTTTCCATGCCGGTGAGCAGAAGGAGCATCAGGATGCCGATCTGCGACAGCCCGTCGATCATGCCTTTCTGCGCCGGATCGGAGGGAAAGATGAATTTCTGCGCCTCCGGCCAGATCGCGCCGAACAGCGAAGGCCCCAATACCAGCCCGGCCAGAAGATTGCCCATCAGCGCGGGCTGGCCCACCCGCTGCATCGCCTCGCCCAAAAGCCGGCCCACCAGGAGCAGAAGCACCACTTCCGCCGCGAGAAGAGCTTCGGCCTTGCCGGTCGAGGAGGAGCCATTGCCCGCCACCTTGCCTCTCCCCTCGCCATTCCCAACGCCGCGATCTTGCGCCATGGCGTGGACGGGATGACTGGGAGAGGAAGCCGGCGCGGCGTGAGCGGGGTTTGCCAGCGCCAGGCAAAATGAAACCGCCGTCACAAGGCCGCAGAATCGCGCCAGGCGAAAGACTGAAAATCCCATTTTCAAATGGCTGCCAAAAAATCCCGTTACAGGGTAACGCCCATGCGCTAGGGGGGTTGCCGCCACGCCGTTGCAACAGGCAAGGCCGCGTGACACGTTCGGGGTCAAATGTTGATCCTGCGGACGAGATTTCTGGTCGCTCTCGCGGCGCTGGCATTTTGCTATTCCGCCCCGCCCGGGCGGGCGGCGCCCCGCACCGCGACCCCCGCGCCCGGTCTGGATCAGAGCGCGGCGTTTCCCGGCGGGGTCATCGCCAGCCCCGGCCGTGTCTATGCCAGAATAGAGGGCTTCCGGCCCCTGACACTCGACCTCTATCAAATCCCCCCCAAGCCCAAGGAGACGGCGCGGCCCGCGATCCTGTTCGTGCATGGCGGGCTTTGGGTTTCCGGCGACGCGCGCAGCGCGCCGGGTTTTGACGATTTTCCCGGCACGCTCGCCCAATTGACCGCCAAGGGTTATGTGGTGGCGAGCGTCGATTATCGCCTGGCGGGCGAAGCGCATTTTCCCGCCGCCGTGCAGGACGTGAAATCAGCGGTGCGCTGGTTGCGCACCCACGCCACCGATTATGATATCGACACCACCCGCGTGATGGTGTGGGGCATGGAAGCGGGTGGACAGATCGCCGCCTTGGTCGGCACCAGTTGCGGCGTGAACGTCCTGGAACCGGCAGAGGACGCAAAATCCAAGGCGCCGCTGGCATCGGATTGCGTCCAGGGCGTGATTGATTGGGGTGGTCCTGTCGATCTGGTCGGCTGGGATCCCGACGCGGGCCACGCCGCAACCACCGGCACAGTCACACCCTTGGGCGACTATCTGGGCTGCGAGCCGGCGGACTGCGCGGCGGGCGTAGTGCGCGCGGCGAGTCCGCTTTCCTATCTGGAAACCATGACCCCGCCTTTCCTGATCCAGCAGGGCGCCAGCGATGCGCGCGTGCCGCCCGCCCAATCGCGCAAATTATACGATGCGTTGCAAAACCTGCATGTGCCGTCCACGCTTGTGGTTTATCCCGACGTCGGTGAGAATTTCGCTCGCGATGGCGCGCCCGATCCCGCCGTCAACGCCAAGGTCCTGGCCGACATGGAGGATTTCATCGCCAAAACCTTCCCCGCGCCGCCTGCCCCGGCCAAGGACGAAAACCGCAAACCCGCCGCCAAAAAGACGCGCAAATGAGCGGGCTCGACAAAGCGCATTTCGAGTGGAGCGATCCCTTCCTGCTGGAAAGCCAGCTGTCCGCCGAAGAGCGGATGGCGGCCAAAACCGCGCGCGATTACGCCCAGGACAAGCTTGCGCCGCGCATCCAAGGCGCCTTCCGCGAGGAACGTTTCGAGGCCGGGATCATGCGCGAGATGGGCGCGCTCGGCCTTCTGGGCGTGACATTGCCCGAACCTTATGGAGCGGGGCTTTCCTATACCTGTTACGGGTTGGCGGCGCGCGCGCTGGAGGAGGTGGATTCCGCCTATCGTTCAGCCTTCAGCGTGCAGAATTCGCTGGTGATGCATCCCATCTTCGCGTTCGGCAGCGAGGCGCAGAAAAAGAAATATCTGCCGGGCTTGGCCGGCGGCGCATTGACCGGCTGCTTCGCCCTGACCGAGCCGGATCACGGCTCCGATCCCGCCGGCATGACAACGCGCGCGCTCAAGGATGGCGCGGGCTATCGTCTCTCGGGCGCGAAAATGTGGATCACCAATGCGCCCATCGCCGATGTCGCGCTGATATGGGCCAAGCTGGACGACGAGATACGCGGCTTCCTGGTCGAGCGGGGCGCGAAAGGTTTTTCCACCCCGCGCATGGAAGGGAAATTCTCCCTGCGCGCCAGCATCACCGGCGAGATCGTGCTGGACGAGGTTTCCGTGCCGGACGGCGCGCTTCTGCCGGGCGCCAAGGGGCTGGGGTCCGCCTTTTCCTGTCTCAACCGCGCCCGCTTCGGCATCGCCTGGGGGGCGATGGGCGCGGCCGAATCCTGCTGGCATGCGGCGCGCGACTATACGCTGGAGCGCAAGCAGTTCGGCCGCCCGCTGGCCGCCACGCAATTGGTGCAGAAGAAACTCGCCGACATGCAGACGGAAATCGCGCTGGGCCTGAACGGCGCCCTGCGCCTGGCGCGGATGATGGATGACGGCACCGCCTCGCCGCCCCTGATCTCGCTGATGAAACGCAACAATTGCGGCAAGGCGCTGGCGATCGCGCGGGAAGCGCGCGACATGCTGGGCGCCAATGGCGTGGCCGACGCCTATCCCGTGATCCGTCACATGTTGAATTTGGAAGCGGTCAACACCTATGAAGGCACGCAAGACATGCATGCCTTGATCCTAGGCCGCGCCCAAACGGGCCTGCCAGCCTTTTGAGCCGGAGAAACCATGACCGACATCAATCCCATCACCGATCTCACCCGCGACGACGAGATCGCCGTCATCACTCTCAACTCGCCGCCCGTCAACGCCCTGTCCCGGCTGATGCGCGAGGGATTGATCGCCGCGTTCGCCCAGGCCGAAGCTGATGGCGCCGCCAAGGCCGTGCTGCTGATCTGCGCCGGACGCACCTTTATCGCCGGCGCCGACATTTCCGAGTTCGACAAGGTCCAGACCGGCGCCGGGTTCCGCGACCTGCAGAACGCCATGGACGCGGTGAAAAAGCCCATCGTGGTAGCCATCCATGGCACGGCGCTGGGCGGCGGCCTGGAGACCGCCATGTGCGGTCACTACCGGGTGGCGGTGCCGTCGGCGAAATTGGGACAACCGGAGGTGGCATTAGGCCTGGTGCCTGGCGCGGGCGGCACCCAGCGCCTGCCCCGCCTGGTGGGCGTGGAAAAGGCGCTCGCCGTGGTGACCGACGGCAGGCCCATCGCGGCGGAAGAAGGCCTGAAACTGGGGCTGATCGACGCGCTGATGCCGGAAAAGGACTTGAAACAGGGTGCGCTGGCTTTCACCCGGCAGTTGCTGGCGGAAGGTAAAACCGTTCGCCGCACCCGCGACTTGAATGAAAAAATCACCGGTGTCCCCGCCAAATTGTTCGCTGACTTCCGCGCGGCCCATGATTTCCGCGGCTTCACCGCGCCAGGCGAAGCGATCAAATGCGTGGAAGCCGCCGTCACCCTGCCCTTCGATCAGGGAATTGATTTCGAGGAGAAGATTTTTCTCGCCTGCATGGCGTCGCTGCAAAGCAAGGCCCAGCGTTATGCTTTCTTCGCCGAACGCAAGACGGCGAAGATACCCGGCCTTGGCGATGACGTGCCGCTTCTTCCCATCCAGAAAGTGGGCGTGGTGGGGGCGGGACTGATGGGGGGCGGCATCGCCACCGTATTCGCCAACGCCGGACTTCCCGTCACGATTGTGGAAGCCAACGCGACCGCGCTGGCGGCGGGATTGGACGCGGTCAAGGGCGGCTACGAGGCCGGCGTCAAGCGCGGCCGTCTTTCCGCCGAAGAGGCGCAGGCGCGCTTCGGCCGCATGACCGGCAGCTTGAAGATGGAAGATCTGGGCGGCTGCGACTTGATCGTGGAAGCGGTGTTCGAACGCATGGATATCAAGAAAGACGTGTTCTCGCGCCTGGACAAGATCGCCAAGCCCGGCGCCATCCTCGCCAGCAACACGTCGTTTCTGGATATCGACGAGATCGCCGCCGCGACCGGGCGGCCTGACAAGGTCCTGGGGCTGCATTTCTTCTCACCCGCTCCGGTGATGAAGCTTCTGGAGATCGTGCGCGGCGCCAAGACCTCCGACAGCGTGCTCGCCACCGCCATGAAGCTGGCCAAGGGTATCGGCAAGGTGGGCGTGCTGGCGGGAAACGCCCATGGCTTCATCGGCAATCGCATCCTGATGGCGCGCCAGGACGCCGCCAGCCAGTTGGTGCTGGAAGGCGCTTCGCCCTACGCGATCGACAAGGTGCTGACCGATTTCGGCTTTCCCATGGGTCCCTTCGCCATGCACGATCTGGCGGGACTGGATCTGGGCTGGGTGGCGGCGGAATCGCATGGCGAAACATTGCGCGACCTGTTGTGCGAAGCGGGACGGCGCGGCCAGAAAACCAAGAGCGGCTATTATGATTACGATTCGGCGCGCAAAGCCTCGCCTTCACCCGTCACCGAGAAGACCATCGAGGATTTCCGCAAGAAGAAAGGGGTGACGCCGCGCGCCATCGGTGAGCAGGAAATATTGGAGCGCTGCCTTCTTCCCATGATCAATGAAGGCGCCAAGATCCTGGAAGACGGCAAAGCCAGCCGCGCCTCCGACATCGATATCGTGTGGATCTATGGCTATGGCTGGCCGGCTTATCGCGGCGGTCCCATGTTCTATGCCGACACAATCGGGCTTGGCCAAGTCGCGGCGGGGCTGAAGAAGTTCGGTCTTCAACCCGCGCCGCTGCTCACGAAACTGGCGGCCGCCAACAAGCGGCTGTCGGACTTCAGCAACTAGTTCGTGCCTCTAATTGGTGTCGGGCAGCGTGTAGCAGATATACTCGCCGGAGTAGTTGCCGCCCGACACCGCCACGATGATGTATTGCTTGCCATTGACCATATAGGTCATGGGCGAGCCGGATTGTCCGGCCGGCATCAACACATCACCCACATCCTTGCCGGTGGCCTGGTCATAGGCCCTGAGCATCGCGCCGCGCGGATGATCCGGCGTGACCGTGACCTGGGCATCGCCCGCGATCACCAGATGCTTGGTCACCAGCGTGCCGATATTGTAGCTGGTCTGGCCGGTGCGGGGGATGTTGAGGCCCTTGAGCGCGGGATTGGTGCGGATGAAATTGGGCGATTCACCCGCCGGCACCTGCCAGACGATGTCACCCTTATCCAGATTGATGGCGCTGATGGTGGCATAGGGCGGCTTGATCAGCGGCAGGCCGCTAACGGTAAGGCCGAAATCGTCCGCATCATTTGCCGGTGGCGGCGCGGGCCGCGCGGCAGGCGCGGAATCCGCTCCCGCCTGGGCGCCGGCAGCATAGACCATCTCGATCTTCTGGCCGGCGGTGCCTTCGACATAGCGCATGTCGGACAGACCCGGCGGCGGCGGCACCAGCCCCATATCCTGGATGCAGGAATTGCAGGCATAGATATAGGCGGTGTGGTTCTCGGGATTGAAGGAGCCGCCCGGCCAGTTGGTGCCGCCATTGCCGGGACCAAGACTCAGCGTCGCCAGCGGGCCCGGCCGCTGGCTCACGATCGGCGGCGTGAACATGGGGCCGAGCTTGTAATTCTTCACCAGATCGAGCGCCTTCTGATGCAACTCAGGCGTGAAGTCGATCAAATCGTCCGCCGACACGCCCGTGCGGGCATAGGCGCGCGGGCGGGTGGGAATGGGTTGGGTGGGCGAATACCATTCGCCCGGTGCGGTGCCTTTTTCCACCTTGCGCTCCGGCATCGGCCACACCGGCTTGCCGGTGAGGCGGTCAAAGACATAGAGGTAGCCCATCTTGGTGGGGGCGGCGACTGCCTTGATCGGCTTGCCGTCGACATTGATGTCCATCAGAAGCGGGGCGGACGACATGTCATAGTCCCACACTTCGTGATGGATGAGCTGGAAATACCATCTCACCTTGCCGGTCTTGAGATCGACCGCAACCAGACTGTCGCCATAAAGGCCGGCGCCGGGACGATAGCCGCCATAGAAATCCGCCGTCGGCTGCTCGACCGGCAGATAGGCCAAACCCGCTTCCGGATCGGCGGTCATCTCGGTCCAGATACCGGTGTTGCCGGTATAGTCGTTGGAATTGTTGAGCCAGGTTTCCGCGCCGGGCTCGCCCTTTTGCGGAATGGTGTGGAATTCCCAAAGCTTCTTGCCGGTCCTCACGTCATAGCCGCGCGCCGAGCCCTTGTTGTTCTTGTAGCTGGTGGGCGTGAAGCCTTCGCGGAAGGCCGAGCCGATCAGGACGGTATCGCCCACCACCGTGGGCGCCGACTGCCAGCCGATTTCGCCGGTGGTGAGATCGGGTTGGATCTTCTGGTCGTCATCCGCCTTCAGATCCACCGCGCCATTGTTGCCGAAGCTGGCGACGCGTTGGCCGGTCTTGGCATCCAGGCAGATCAGCTGATAGCCAGGTGTTGTGTACAGAATGCGCGCATCCCGGCCGTCGCTCCAATAGGCGGGTCCACGGCCGGACAATTGGCGCGGAGCAGCGGCGCCGCGCGCGCCTTCCTTCTCGCCATGCACCCAGAGAAGCTCGCCGGTCACCGCGTCCAGCGCGACCACCGCGCGGCGGGAACCTGCGGTGGCATAGACCACGCCATTCACTTCGAGCGGCGTGCCTTCCAGCTTATATTCCGGGCGGTTGCCCATATGGTCGGTCTTGAAGCGCCAGGCCACTTCCAGGTTGGAGAAGTTCGACGCGTTGATTTGGTCCAGCGGCTTGAACTTGCTGCCCGAGGCGTCGCCCAGATAGAGCGGCCAATCCACATTCTGGCCGCCAGCCTGCATCGAAGTCTGCGCCAAAGCCTGCGCCACAAGAGCCGGCGCCGCCAAAGCCAAAACGGCCGCGGCAGTCAGCAAATGTTTCTTCTTCATCATTCCCCCCGTCATGCCGTCTCAACCCATATCCTTGATCTGCGCCAGGCCCTTCTTGATCGCCGCCTTCTGGGCTTCGGTAACGTCGAGATTGGGCGGGCGCGGATAAAATTGTGGGGCGCCCATCTCCTGCGCCAAGGTGTATTTCATGGGACCATAGGAATCGATTTCTCCGCCCAGCTTGCGCAACAAATTCTGCTGCGCCTCGAATTTCTGGAAAGGCGCATGAATGTCCTTGCCGGCGCGATAGGCGGCGAAGATGTCCGCGATCTGGCGGGTAAAGACATTGCCTTCGGCCAGGATCGCGCCCATCCCCTTTTGCAGCGCATATTCCAGCTTGAGATCGGTGCCGGTGCGCATGTTGAGGTCGGGGAAGTTTTTCACGAAGTCTACATACTCCGGCATATTGTCTTCGGAATCCTTGATCCCCGCCAGGTTGGGATAATGCTTGAGCGCGTTGAGCAACGCGGTGCTGACCGGGACCGCGCTCATGGACGGGAAATGGTAGAGGTTGACCGCCAGGCTCTGGTGCACGGCGTCGAACACCAGCGAAAAATAGCGCACCAGACCAGCCAAGGGCGGCTGCTTGTAATAGAAGGGCGGGATCACCAGAACGCCGTCGGCGCCGTGATCGGCGGCATGCTTGGACAGCTTGATCGTGTCCGGGAAATCCGCAGTGCCGGTCGAGCAGATGATGTTCATGCCCTCCTTGTTCTTGCCGGCCACTTCCATGATCTGCATGCGTTCTT
>Ga0182024_10014433_pt1 | contig 15271 bp, 7 predicted proteins | sample P32metaG_FD_120480 | JGI IMG/M metagenome (GOLD analysis project Ga0182024, IMG submission 120480) | Permafrost microbial communities from Stordalen Mire, Sweden - P3-2 metaG (Illumina Assembly) | ecosystem: Environmental > Terrestrial > Soil > Wetlands > Permafrost | place: Sweden: Stordalen... | reverse complement strand
AGCGGCGAGCGCAGTCCTTTTCCAGACCTGCGCCCCGCGGTCAAGCGCGGCATGCCGCAGAGAGTCCGGGCAGAGGAACGAGGGCAAGAAACCGCGCCGTCCCTACCTCCCGTCATTGATGCGCCCCCCTCCCTCGTGGTAGACGCGCGCTGCTTTTCGAAGCGACGCGTTGCACAGCACCCTTTGTCCCGTTCGCCCCCGTTCGCGCCCGTTCGCGCCCGTTCGCGCCCGCCGCAGCGTGGTCAGCCCTGAGGAGCTCCCACACTCATGACGTCCTCGTTTGCGTCCCCCGCCACCGCTAGCAGCGGTAAGGGCAAAATCGTCCAGGTCATTGGTCCGGTCGTGGATGTTGAGTTTGAGGGCGGAAAGCTGCCGAAAATTCTCAACGCGCTCAAGGTTACGAACCCCGGCATCTCGGGCACGAAAGAAAATCTCACGCTGGAGGTCGCGCTGCATCTTGGCGAGAACACCGTGCGCACCATCGCGATGGACACCTCCGATGGCCTCGTCCGCGGCATGGACGTCCGAGACACGGGAGCCCCGATCGCGATGCCGGTGGGCCCCGAGTGCCTTGGGCGCATATTGAACGTCATCGGCGAACCCGTCGACGGGGGAGGCCCCATCACGACGAAAAAAACGATGCCGATCCACAGGCTCCCGCCAAACTTTACGGAACAGTCGACCAAGGTCGAGATCTTCGAGACGGGCATCAAAGTAATCGACTTGCTTGCCCCCTATCGGAAGGGCGGCAAAATCGGCCTCTTCGGGGGCGCCGGCGTTGGCAAGACCGTTCTCATTATGGAGCTCATCAACAACGTCGCGAAGGCGCACGGCGGCGTGTCCTGCTTCGCGGGTGTCGGCGAGCGTACGCGCGAAGGCAACGACCTCTACCTGGAGATGAAATACGAGGGGAAGCTCGAGTCGGGCGAGCCCGTTATCTCGAAAGCCGCGCTCATCTATGGGCAGATGAACGAGCCCCCCGGCGCGCGTTCGCGCGTCGCGCTGAGCGCGCTCACCGTGGCGGAGTACTTCCGAGACGACGAGGGACAAGACGTGCTCCTCTTCGTCGACAACATCTTCCGATTCACGCAAGCCGGGTCGGAAGTGTCCGCGCTCTTGGGCCGCATTCCAAGCGCTGTCGGCTACCAGCCGACGTTGTCGACCGAGATGGGGACGTTGCAAGAGCGGATCACGTCGACGACGCGGGGCTCGATCACGAGCGTCCAAGCCATTTATGTGCCAGCCGACGACCTTACCGACCCCGCGCCTGCGACGACCTTTGCGCACTTGGACGCGACGACGACGCTTTCTCGCGCGCTCACGGAGATCGGCATTTACCCGGCGGTCGATCCATTGGACTCGACCTCGACGCTGATGGATCCCAACGTGCTCGGGCAGCGTCACTACGACGTCGCCCGGCAGGTGCAGCAGACCCTGCAGAAGTACAAGGATCTTCTCGATATCATTGCAATCCTAGGGATGGACGAGCTAAGCGAGAACGACAAACTCGTCGTCTCGCGGGCGCGCAAAATCCAGCGCTTCCTCTCGCAGCCGTTCACCGTGGCTTCACAGTTTACGGGGACACCGGGGAAGCTCGTGAAGCTCGACAAGACGATCGAAGGCTTCGAAGAGATCGTCAGCGGAAAGCTCGATGACCTTCCCGAGCAAGCCTTCTACATGGTGGGTGATATCGACGAGGCGAAGGAGAAGGCGCGCAAGCTGAGCGCCTCCTGAACCAACGCCATGGCGGACGCAAACAAGATCGACCTCGAGATTGTGACACCAGAGGGAAGGAAGCTCGCCGTCCAAGCGGACGAGGTCACCGCCCCTAGCGTAAACGGCGAGTTCGGCGTACTACCGGGACACTTGCCGCTCCTCGCGGCGCTTCGCACCGGCATCGTCAGTTACAAAGTGGCGGGCGAGGCGAAGAGATGTGCCGTAGGACCGGGCTTCGCCGAAGCGGGTGCGAGCAAGGTTCTCATTCTAACGGACCACTACGTGGAACGTGAACAGGTCGACCCGGTCCTCGTGCGGCGAGAGCTGAACGAGATCCAAGGCGAGTTGGCCAAGATCGAGAACGCGGCAAACGAGGACAACAAGAGTCAGCTGGAAATCCTCATAAAGAAAGAGAACTGGCTGGCAGCCGAGCTCGAGCTCTACGGCGACCCCCCGCCCGCGACGATGCGTCCGTACGAGCAGTACGGACCGGTCCCGCCGCCCGACGAGTCGGAAGTACCCGTAGCCGATGAGACTGGCGTAGCCGCAACCACGGGAGATCCGGCGCCTTAGCGGGCACGCCGCTCCCGATGCAACGTTGGCTCACACTCCTCCTTGGCGCGTTCGCGGTCGGACTCGCAGTCGTGATCGCGTACCGATCGACGAACGATCACTCGCTCGGCACCTCTGACAAATCGGGCGAAACGAGAGATGCGCAACCGCCTGCCGTGGACGCCAGCGACGGCGGCACGAGTGGCGAGACGGGGAGCGCCGATCCTTTCGCGAGTCTGCCCACGTCGCCCGCCGGTCCCGATCCGCGCAATGTCGAGACGGGACCCGGCTCCCACCTGCCGGACGGACGCTCGGCTCCCCCTCTGCCTGACGGTGCTCCGAGGCAGGTTCGCATCGGCGTGGTCATCGTGGCGTACGCCGGGGCACAGGGCATGCCGCCAGGAATGCGCTCGAAGAGAGAGGCACTCGAGATCGCGACGAAGCTCGCCGTCGACGCGAGGAACGACTTTCACAGCGCGGTCGTTCGCGGAGACAACGGATCGGCGGACGATGTCGGGCACATTCCTCGCGGTGTCCTCGAGCTTGGGACCGAGTACGTGATCTTCACGATGCCGGTCCGGACGGTCAGCGAACTCCTCGAGACACCGCGCGGATACTGGATTGTGAAGCGCCTCGATTGAAGCTCGGCACACGGCAGACTGGAACGACAAACATGGCCACCATCGATATCACTCGCACGCACAACCTAGTCAAAGACGAAGCGAAGAAACGAGCGGAGGAGTTCGCGAGGAGCATGCAGTCGCGCTTCGAACTTCAGTGGGAGTGGGTCGGCGACGCGATCCGTTTCGATGCGCCGCGCGGGAGCGCGAAAGGCACAAAAGGCGAGGTCTCTGTGACCGAGAAGGACGTTCGGGTCCAGATCGACTTGCCGTTCATGCTCCGCATCATGAAGGGGACCATCGAGTCAAAGGTCAAGGAGAAGCTCGAGGCCATCTTGTGAGGCTTTGCGCTAGGATCGCCCCGCAAACATGGCGGACGCGAAGCTCGTTCGACACCTAAAGGTCCTGGCAGACAAGGCCCAAACTGGGCCTGTCCCGGCGCTCAAGTTCTTCTCGATCGGCAACCCCGCTGAGGTCGAGGGCGAAGGCGAGGTCATTCCCATCCTGAGCTGGGTCGACGACAACCTGAGTCGATACGTCGTGTCGAACTCCGCCTCCTCCGAGTGGGGACGTTCGCAGCCGCCCCCTCTCGTCGTGACGCTCCCGAACCGCTCCGTGAGGAAAAAAGACGCCATCTTTCTTCTCACGGGACGCGGGGCGGATCGCGATGAACCGAATCCTTCAGGCGCGGGGACCTTGCACTTCGTGCATCTCGGCTCTCCCTTTCGACTTTGGTCGGCGCCCGGAGCGCGGATCTATGTCTACAAGCTCGACGCGGTGCAGACACGTGCGCTTTTGCCTGAGCCGCACGATCCGGGACCACATCGCTGACGTTGGCTCGCGTCCCGCTGAATGAGGCAAACGCGCGGCCTCCCCGATCTGATCAAACGCTTTCTTTTCAGATGTCCTTCAAACACCTATCGTATTCTGTCCGCGAAGGTCGGCGTCCCGGACCTTCCTTCTCGCCGGCGACCGCGAATGACAGAAACGCCTACCAGCTTACGTCCGTCGGCGCTCCCCCAGGCGGGCCCCTCACGCGAGTCCATCGCAGCCGGACCCCCGTCCCAAAGCTCAGCGCCTCAGATCTCGGCATCGCAGGCCCCCGATGGACAGTATCGCCCGTCGACCGCTCCGCGATCGAAGGCCCGCGAGAGTACCGTGGCCAAGCTGCGTGCGGAGCTCGCCGCCGCCACTGACCGCCCTCGCCAGGCTCGCCTCCTTGGCGAGATCGGCGAGCTTGAAGAGTACGGCGGCGACGAGCCGGGTGCCGCCCGCGACTACCTCGCCGCATTCAACGCCGATCCGCTCTTTCGCGAGCCCCTCGAGGGACTGGTTCGATTGCTCGAACGACGCCGGTCGCTCCGCAATCTAGGCAAGCTCATCGACGCACTCGTGCGCGCAGCCGCGACGCCAGAGGAGAAGGCGCGCGCGCTCCTCATGAAGGCGGCCTTCGCCGAGGACGTATCCACCGACCTCGAAGGCGCGATGTCGGCGGCGCGCGCGGCCGTCGAGACGGGCGCGGAAGGACCCGAGACATCGCTCGCCTGGCTCACCGTGGAAGTGCTTGCCGCCAAGCTTGACGACCCGCCACTACGCGCTCAAGCGCTCGCCGAACGCGCAAAGTGCAGCCGCGACCCAACGTGGAAGGGCCTTCTGATGCTCGACTCCGCGCGCGTCGCCGCGGGGGCCGGAAAGGTCGACCCGGCCCTCGCGCAGTTTGCGGAGGCGCTCGAGCTCGGGGCCGGCGCGAGCTACTCTTCTACTATCCTCACCGGACGCCTTGTCCGGAGTGAACCGGGTAGTCCTGGCTCCCCAGAGGCTCAGGGACGCGCTCGCGCCTATGCCGTGGCGCTGGAGGCGCAGGCCGATCTCATCCGCGTAGCTGTAGACGACCCAGCCAAGGGCGACTCTCTCGGCGTGCCGCGAGAGGCGCGCGACGTCGCGCATATGGTGGACGCGTGGATGCGGTCGGCCGAGGCCCATAGAACGACGGGGGACATTTCAGCCGCTGCGGCGGTTCTGGAGCGCGCAGAGCGCGCACTCGACGGCGCGACGGCCGAAACGACGAGTCTGGTCGAAAAGGCGCTGACCGACGCTCGACTCCGCGTCGCGGAGGCCATGGGAGACTTCGGGGCGGCCGCGCGGCTCGCGGCAAAGCGGCTCGAGCATGAAGAGGACCCTGGAGTGGCGGCGGCCTTTGCGACGCGCATCGCGTTGGACGCCATGGCCACGGGTGAACCCGCACGAGCCCTCGATGCGCTCACACGCGCGATTGCCCTCGACCCCACCTGCGTCCCGGCGCGCGCATTGCAGCTCGATATACTCGCCGACGGCGACGCTCCCGCGGAACTCGCGACGGAGCTCGAGTCCTTTGCGGAGCACTTCGAAACGGACGACGCGAAGGGTCGCTCATTTCTACTTGCTGCGTTCGTGTGGGGAATGCTCGCAGGCGACACCGCTAGCGCACGCGCCGCGGTCAGCCAGGCTGGGCTCTACGGGATACCGCCTGGAACCCTCTCTCGACTCTCGCGATCGATGGCGTCCTACCGCGCCGACGCCGCCTGGCATGATGAGGCAACCCGGCGACTCATTGCGAACGGCGCGGACACGTCCGAGCAACCCGCGCTATGGTTTGAGCTCCTTCGGGAGCGATTCGTGCGCGGCGAGGCCGAGAGCGCGGTCAAAGCACTACGCGAGCTCGGGAATGCGCCAAAAGGTGCGTGGCTCGCGAATGTCCTCGAAGCCTATCTGCCGCCTCACCCGGCGCTCACCGAAAGGCGTCGCGCGGCCCTCGAGGAGCTCGCGGCAATCGAAACCAACCCTGCCCGGGCACGCGGCATCGCCGTTGCCGCTGCCTCCCGGGCGCACCACGAGGGCGATACCGACAAGGCGCGAACTCGGCTTCTCTCGCTCGCAGAGGCTCACCCGAAGAGTGCCCTCGTGGCCTCGTACCTCGCAGACCTCGACCGCTCCGCGGGAGCGCATGCCGCTGCCGCGAGCGCCGCTGCTTCGTGCGCCGAGGCCACAGACGATGTCGAGCTTGGCGCGGCTCTCTTTCTAGAGGCGGGGTTTGATGAGTGGCGCGGCGGCAATCGCGCCGCCGCGACCGCCTACTTCGAACGCTCCGCAGAACGAAGTCCCCTCGCGGCGCAGAGCGCGCTTGCGTGGTCCGCATGGGGGACCGACACCGAGACTCTAGAGGGACGACGGCGAGCACTGCAGCGGTCGACGGACGCGGGCGGCGACACTTATGTCGTCGCGCTCGACGCATTCGCCGTAGAGCTCGCGGCGGGCGCCGGAGAGAGTGCCGCCCGCTTGTTGGACACGATCGAGCAAGAGGCCGACGGTCACCTCCTCATCGCCGGCGACCTCGCACGCCTGGCTTGGCAAGAAGGTGCACGCGACCTAGATGCCCTTCGCGCAGCCATCGGAAGGATAGGTGCACTCGGCGAGCGTGCCCACTATATCGCCGCGGCCGAACAGCTGAGGCTCGCTCAGGACATAGATCCCAGTGCCGTCGCCGATACGGCGCGGTCATGGTTCGACGCGGGAGGCGGGATCGCGGCGGCGCTCGAGTGGCTTGGCGCGACGATGGGAACTCCCGCCGAGCTCGAAGCTCGCCGCATGACTGCGTCCCTTTTCACGGGCGCCGCTCGGGAGGCCATGCTCGTTAGCGCATCGCTGGTCGAGCTCACCCGCCACCCAGCATCCGAGGACCTCTCCTTCCTCGAAGGCCAGAGCGCCGCGGTTCGGCTGGCAAACCTCGAGCTCGCTCCACCCGGCAGCGATCCTCGTAAGCGAGCCGAAGCGCTCATGGGCCTCGACCGAACACTCGGCGCGGACGTCGAGGCCGACGCTCTCGCCCTCGCGGGCTGGTCGCTTTTGGCGAGCGGAGATACCGAAGCCGCCGCGCGCGCGTTCGCGACTGCAGCAAATGCCAGGCCCGAAGACCTGGCCCCCTGGATCGGCCTGCACGCGGCGGCCGAATCGGCTGGGGACCGATCCACCCGGGCAACCGCAGCCGAGCGAATCGGCGCACTGTCGTGCGACGCTGCGCGCGGCGCGATGTACTTGGAAGAGGCGGCGCTGCTTTTCCTCGAGCTCGGGCATGGAGACCACGCGGAGGAGGTGCTTCAAGCCTCCTTCGACCGAGACCCGTCGCGTAGCGTCGCCTTCGATAAGCTCTTTCGTCGCGTCCGAGAGAAAAAGGAAAGCGATCGCCTGCTCGAGCTCATCGAGAGGCGGCTCGGCGCTACGGATGACCCCGTCGAGATCGTCAAACTCTACTGGGAGCGCGCTCGCGTCTTGCGGGAGAAGGGTGACACTGACGGTGCTCTCGTCGCTCTCGAGAACGTCACGCTGGTCGAGCCCGATCACGTGGGCGCACTCGCACTGTCGGGGGAAATATTCATCCGAAAGGGGAGCTACGAAGCAGCGGCCGAGGCCCTCGGGCGGCTGGCGAAGATCGAAGCCGCGCCGCCGAAGAACCGCGTCACGGCGGGCATTGCTGCCGTCGATCTCTACGAGAATAAGCTCAGTCGCTTCGACTTGGCCCTCGATGTCCTTCTCACCCTACACCGTGCAAAGCTCACGACCCTGGCCGTCCGTGAGAGGCTGGCGCGAGCCGCTGCACGAGCTGGTGCGTGGAGCGAGGCTGCCAACATCCTCGAAGAGCTCATGAACGACCGGCCGACGGCGGAGGCTCGAGTCGAGGCAGCGCAGCTCGCGATGGCGATCCATCGTGACCGGCTTGGCGACGCAAATGCCGCTCTTCCGGCCATCTTCAAGGTCCTCAGCGAGTCACCGGCAAACGCAGATGCCATCGATTTGCTCCTCGTGACGAACCGAGAGCCGGAAGCAAGGATGAACCTTCTCTCCCAGTCGCGCGCCGCACTCGTGAGAAGCTTGGCCGACGTCCCCCTCGGCGGGGTGGTCGTGGAGCGGCTCGCGCGCGTTGCGGCGGCCGTTTCGGACGACGCTCTGGAGCATGCGGCGCTCGCTGCGGCAGTTACCCTCGGAGCTGGCGGGGACGAGGCGCGCGTCCGAGTCACGCAACTCGCAAACCGCGCGCCACGCTTTCCACAGACGGCGCTCGACGAGAGTATGAAAAAGGCCCTCCTGGCCAGCGGCGATGAGGGTCCACTTGCGGATCTCTTCATGGTCCTTGGACCGACGCTCGCAGAAGCCCTCGGTCCAACGCTCGCGACCGCAGGTGTAGGTAAGCGCGACCGTGTAGACGCTCGCAGCGGCTTGCCGCTTCGGAACGAGATTGCCGCGTGGGCCGGCGCGTTCGGATTGCAAGAGTTCGAGCTGTACGTCGGCGGACGAGATTCCATGGCCGTCCAGGGAATTCCCGGGGAGCCTGGGGCCATTGTCGTGGGTCCTGGCGTAAACTCGCCGTTGCCGATCCCGGTGCGTGCGCGCATCGCGCGCGAGCTCTTCGCAATGTCGCGCGGGACGACGATAGTGGCGCTCCGCGACGAAACGACAGTGGCCGCGGTCGTCGTCGCGGCCTCGAAGATCGCCGAGGTGCGCATCGACTCGCCTACGTACGCGGTGCAGGCCGAGATCGACAAGCTGCTGGCGAAGGCCATGTCGAGGAAGACCCGCAAGCTCCTACCCGGGATTTTTCAGCGCATCGCTTCATCTCGATCGGACTCGCGCACGTGGGCGCGGGCCGCGCGTGCATCGCAAGACCGTGTGACGGTACTCGCGTGCGGTGACGTTGGGATCGCGCTCAGCGAAGCGCTCGGCCAGGCGCTACAAGACCTCTCCGCGCACGTCAGCGGCAACGTGCGGGCAGAGGAGCTCCTCCGCTTCGTCGTGTCCAGCCAGTATCTTGGACTTCGCCGCTCGCTCGGTCTCGAAGGGGCGCTATGAGCGAATCGAACAAAGACGGTCCGCAAGAGGGCGTTGACTGGGACACCGCACTCGACGAGTGGGACGAGAAAGCCTTCTCCTCGGAGTCGCCCCGCGACGAACCACGACAGATCGCGACCCCACGCAAAGCTATCCCGGCGGATCGGTCCCCTCGCCCTCTCTACCGACCGCCGGTCGGTCCTGCTGGCTCCCTATCGCCGTCCGGGCTGCCGAAGCGCCATCCTCTTCCACCAAGGCCCACCCCTCCGCCGCCAACGCGGCGCGCCCCAGAACGCGGAGACGTCACGGCGAGCGGGCCCAAGCCGGAGGACGACGAGCTGGAAGTCCTAATGGAGGACCCGGACATTCCGGCACCGCGCCCCGAGATGGTAACTCGCAACAGCGACGAACTCGCCGACGAGCCGGCAACGACGAGGCGCCAGCCGTCGGTCACGGATTTGCGGACCTCCGAGGTCGAGCTCTTGGAGCTGGGTCCGGTGGCGACCGCCGCTCCCGAGCAGCGGGTAGCGATGCCGGTGCTCACTCCAACGAACCGCGAATTCGACCCGGACGCGGAGACCTCGATCGGCCGCATCGATCCGTCCACGCGTGCGCGAGTTCAGGCCAGTCTCAAAAGCCTCCCCGCGCGAACGGAGTCCCTCGCAAACCGACCGCAACGAGCCTCTCGCGTCACGCCCCCCACCTCGGTACGCACAGCGTGGCTCGAAGCGGAGGCGGCCGGGCGGAGCGGACCGGAGCGGGCGAGGTTGCTCCTCGCAGCGAGCGAGGTCTGCGCGATCGAAGGGGACGCCGAGCGGGCGTTTTACCTGGCATCGGAGGCGCGAACGGTTTCACCGGAGCTCTTGCTAGCGCACAAGCAGGCCCGCGGCCTCGCGACGCGAACGCACGTGAGCCCAGACCTGTCCGAAATGCTGAAGGCTGAAGCCGAGTCCGCTGAGGCGCCCGAGGCCCGACTCCACGCGACTCTCCTCGCCGCGGATATGCTGAGACTGAACGGGGACATAGCGAGCGCATCGTCCTTATGGACCCAACTTTCAGCCACGCCCCAAACCTCCGACGACCCTCGCGCCGCCGTCTCACGAATCGCCTACGGCCTCGCCCACGGCGGGGCCGACGACCTCGCTTCATTCGTGGATGCACCGCAAGCGGCTCCCGTGCGAGATGGCCTCCTCGCGGCGCTTGCCCTCCGCGGTTCCGGATCACGACCGCTTCCGACATCCGAGGTATTTGCCAACGTCGCTGCGAACCGTGCGCTTCGCAGAATTCGTGCTGCACTCGACGAGCAAGACGTACTCACCGCGACGAGATGCCTCGAAGAGCTTCGCGGCGTCCCGGAGCTTGCTCGCGCGGCAGGATGGCTCTTCGCGGCGCTCGGCGCGACTCAGCCGGAGACACGAAAGGAGGCAGCGGACGCCCTGCTAGAGCTCGCGGAGCAAGGAGAGGTCTCGGCCCGCCGACCTCTAGCCGCGCGGGCGATCGAACTCTCGGATCCTAAGCTCGCCGAGGCTGCTCTTACTGGGGGTCACTTTTCGACCGCGGACCGCGCCGTACTGCGTACCTTCCTGGACCTCGATGCTCCGGGGCGAGCCGCCGACTCCGAAGCCCTTGCTCTCGTGAGAACTCTGACGCCGCTTGCGTCCGCCGTTGCCGCGCATACGCCCCTCCTCTCTCCCTCCGCGAGCGACGATGCGGAAGCCCAGGTGCACTGGATCGAAGGACGCGCGGATCGAGTGGCGGGGCGCCCGGACTCGCAGGCGCAGGTCCGACTGGCTCGCCTCCTGGCAGCCGACGCGCCTCCAGATGCCATCAGCGCCGCAATCGAAACGACAAGGGATCCTCCCCTATCCGAGGCAGCCGCCATTGAGCTCGAACTGGCGGCCCGACAAGAGAAGTGGGAACGCGTCGCCGAGATCCTCGAATCATGGCCGAGGACCGACGAGGGGGACTCTCCGGCACATGGCGCACTTGCCGCAGGTCTCATCGCGGAGCGGGCCGGCTATCGCGAGCGCGCAACGCGGTCCTACCGCGAAGCGCGACGGATGGAACCCACGAACGAGGCGATCGTTCGAGCTCTCGCCTTCCTCGACCCGGACACTGACCTTCCTCGTGCGCTGAGTGATCTTGCCGAACACCTCGGGAGCGGACTCCCAGGCGCGATCGCCCGTCTCGAAGCCGTCATGCGCGAGACCTCGGTCGACGATATGACGCGCGCTGAGCTCCTCGAACGCAGTTACCGAGCGGCTCCCTCGCTCCCGATCGCGGCATTCCTCGCCGAGCGAATCGTGCGCAAGGCCGGAGATATCGACAAGGTTCTCTACTGGATCGAACAGGCACGGTCGACACACAGCGATCCGCTCGAGCGGGCGGTCGACGCCGCGCGCGAGGCCCTTCTGCTCGCGGATCGAGACCCCGAAGCCGCTGCGCTGCGCGCCAGCGAGGCTCACCGGGCGCGCCCCGACGACGTCGCACTCCGCGAGCTCTATGAGCGTCTTTCACCCCAGTCCTGGTCGGACCAGGCCTCCTGGAGGGAGGAGCGTGCAGCGCGAACAATTGGAGATGCTCGAGCCCTCCTATTGATGGAGGCGGCCCATACGTACGAGTTGCAGGGGGACACTTCGGCTGCGTTGCGCACCGCCGAAACGGCCGTCGCCAGCGCAGATTCGATTTTCGCGCGCCTCGCCCGCGAGCGGGCCGAACTCGATGCAGGAGCAGCGGCCCGACTCGCCGACGACCTCCTAGCGCGCGCAAGGGAGACGGAGAGCGCCGAGGAACGCCGTGAAGCTTATGCGCGATTGGCAGACATCGACGCCATCGGGCGCGGCGATCCCGCGAGCGCGCTGCTCTGGCACCGATCCATCCTCGAGGAGACGCCCGACTACAAGCCCAGCCTGCGCTACTTGGAGCACGCTCTCATCGGCGATGGTCGCGACGAGGAGCTCGAGCCCATCGCCACGGGCATCGCCTATGCCCTCGATGGCGCGATTGGAGGTGAGGGGGTCGCCCACGCGGACTTTTCGGCCCGGCTACGAGCCCGCGGCGCCGATGGAAGCTGGGACTCTACACGCGAAGTGGCGGAGCTTGGGTCGCGACAGCTCACTCCCTCTCTATCGTCTCAGAGGCTCCTTAACGCGCATGCCCGTTCGACGCGGGACGATGCTCTCGTCCTCAAGACGACGCTGGCACTGCTTGGGCGAACGACGCGCCCTTCTGAGCAGGCGGCCCTTCTTCTACGCGCGGCTGAAGCGGCGGCACGCGCCGGCGAGCTGTCACACGCCGCGGAGCTGCTGGAGCGCTCAAAAACAGAGGACCCCGGAGACATCGCGGCGTGGGGGCTACTTGCCGACATTCGGCAACGCACCGGGGATCTCCGCGGCGCCGCCGAGGCATGTGAGGCCCTCGCGCGAACGAGTCTCGTCCCCGACCACCAGTTGCCCGCCTGGTATGACGCTGCGCGATTTTGGACCGAGGACGCGCACGACAACGATCGCGCTCTCGTGGCCCTGGAGCAGGCGGCCTCCATTGACGTCGCGTACGAAGACGTGTTCGCACGCCTGTCGGCTCTGTATGCGGCGCGTGGCGCCCGCAACGATCTTGCCGCACTTCTCGAACGGCGAATCGCGACCGTTACCGACCCGGAAGAACGGGTGGCGATGGAGGTGGAACGCGGCCGATTCCTTACCGACGTCGGTGACACTCAAGGAGCGCGAAAAGCTCTTGAGGCGGCGCTCGAGGCGAAGCCCGATCATACTCACGCTCTGTCACTGTTCGCCGAACTATGCGCGAAGGAAGAGGACTGGCAAGGCGCCGAGCACGCGTGGGTGCGCCTTGCGCGGCTGCTGACGACCCCGGAGGAGCAACGGGCGGTCTACGCACGCTTAGGCCAGTTGTACTCTGTCTACTCCGTGAACCTATCGCGCGCGGAGTTGGCGTTCAAGGAGGTCTTGAAACGCGCGCCCGGAGATGTGCCAACTCTCGAACACTTGGTCGACCTCTATCGACGTCAGAACGACCCGCCGCTTGCCACGGACGCCGTACAGCAGCTCATTCTTCTCGCTCGAGACGCAACCGAGAAGCGCACACGACTCATAGAGCTTGCGACCCTTTGCGAGTCACTCGCGCATGACACGCGAAAGGCTGAGCAGGTTCTCGAAGGAGCCCGTCGGGAGTTCCCTACCGACGTGGCCGTGTTACGCGCGCTCGCGGAGTTTTATATCCGCCACAAGCAGATGCCCGCGGTCCACATCTTGCTCGATCGTGCTGCAGCGGACGCCCGCCGAGCCTTCGCCGCCGGTCGCTTCGCCCCTGCTCTCTTTGAGATCATGCGAACGGTATTCGAGCTACGCGGGAAGAAGGACGCGTCGCGAATCGTGGCAGCGACTCTTGCTGCGATCGAGGGACAGCCCGCGCTCGTTCAGGGCGCCGAGGCACGCGCTCTCGACCCGCAGCTCGACGACAAGCTGGCGCCAGAGGTGCTGACGCCAGCCCTGCGCACCCTCCTCGCGAAAACGGGGGCCGCGCTCGACGCCGCGGTACCCTTCGATCTCCGCGCGATGCAAGCAACTCCACTCGGAGGGTCCGGTGCAGCGCTCCAGCAGTTCGTCAACGGGCTGACCTCGGCGGCCGGGCTCCCGGCTGCGATGATTTACGTATCCCCAGCGCTCGGTTCTGCGTGCGTCCCCGCGAGCTCGGATCCCCCGACGCTGATCGTCGGCTACAGCGTCCTCTCGATGGCCAACCCCGCAGCGCGCGCCTTCATGATTGCGCGGGCAGTCAAGCTGATCGCGACGCGTGCGTCTGCGCTCGTGCGGACCCCTTCGGCCGACCTTGCGGTGCTCGTCTCGGCATGGCTCCAGGCGTTCAACCCGAACTGGACACCGCAAGGGGTGAACCCCAGCGCCCTCGCCGCAGCGTCGCGGAAGGTCGCGCAAGCATTTCCCAAGAAGCTGTCACCCGAGCTGGGCATGCTCGCTCTCGAAGTGGCGGGGTCCATCGGCATGCGGGCGTCGACGCTCGGTGCCATGGCCCTCGCGTGGGCGAATCGAACCGCGCTGTTGGCGGTAGGCGATCCCAATGCCGCGCTCCAAGCGATCGCGTGGAGCCACGGCGCAAAGGACGGCGCGCCCTCCGATCCGGAAGAGCGCGTAACGTGGCTCTCGCGCACTCACGAGGCAAAGGACCTTCTCACCTTCAGCATCGGGGACGCCTATGCTGAAGCGCGTGACCGGCTGGGCCTCGACAAGTAGCGACACGCTCTCCTGACGCTTCCTGTTGCACTTCTCTCACTGCGTCACCGCGTCGTTGCACGGGTGTGGCATGATAGCCGGCCTTTCAGGCCGAGGAGGCTAGCTGTACGGATATGCCCAACGAAAAGCTTCGCAATATCGCCATAGTGGCCCACGTTGACCACGGCAAGACCACGCTCGTTGACCATATGCTCCGCCAAGCGGGCACGTTCCGCGACAACGAAGTCGTTGCCGAACGCGTCATGGACAACAACGACATCGAGCGCGAGCGTGGGATCACGATCCTTGCCAAAAACACGAGCCTCGTGTGGAAGGGAACCAAGATCAACATCGTCGACACGCCAGGCCACTCCGATTTCGGCGGTGAGGTCGAGCGCACGCTCCTCATGGCCGACGGCGCTCTTCTCTTGGTCGACGCGGCCGAGGGTCCACTCCCCCAGACGCGCTTCGTCCTGCGCAAATGTCTCGAGCTCGGATTCCCTGTCATCGTGGTCATCAACAAGATTGACCGTTCGGACGCTCGGCCCACCGACGTATTGAACGAGGTCTTCGATCTCTTCTGCGACCTCGAAGCAAGCGACGCCCAGACCGACTTCCCAGTGCTCTACGCTGTGGGAAGGCAAGGAGTCGCCAAAAAATCTCTCGATGACCCGAGCACGACTCTCGATCCCCTCTTCGACATGATCCTGGATCGCGTCCCCCCGCCCAAGGGCGACGCCGAGGGCCCGCTGCAAATCCTGGTGAACAACCTCGACCACGATGACTACACGGGGCGCCTCGCCATCGGCCGCGTCGTCTCAGGGGTTGCAGTGGCCAATCAACCCGTTGGTGTCCTCAAGGACGGAGCGGTGATTAAGGGAAGCATCAAGGTTCTCTCGATCTTCGAGGGTCTCCGGCGCGCGTCCGTCCCTCAAGTCCCAGCCGGCGAGATCGTCGCGATCGCGGGGATCGAGGAGGTCTACGTCGGAGATACGATCGTCGATCAGCTGCCGGGGTGGGAAGGGCGTGCTCTACCGCGCATCCACGTAGAGCAGCCTACGATTCGTATGCGTATCGGAGTCAACACGTCGCCCTTTGCCGGCAAATGCAAGCTGTCCAAGTTCTTGACGAGCCGCCAGCTCCGCGAACGCCTCGCGCGCGAGACACGCAGGAACCTGGCGATCGTCCTGGAAGAGACCGACTCGGCCGACACATTCATGCTTAAAGGGCGCGGCGAGCTCCAGCTCGCCATTCTCGTGGAGACGATGCGGCGCGAAGGCT
>Ga0182024_10014432_pt1 | contig 15272 bp, 17 predicted proteins | sample P32metaG_FD_120480 | JGI IMG/M metagenome (GOLD analysis project Ga0182024, IMG submission 120480) | Permafrost microbial communities from Stordalen Mire, Sweden - P3-2 metaG (Illumina Assembly) | ecosystem: Environmental > Terrestrial > Soil > Wetlands > Permafrost | place: Sweden: Stordalen... | reverse complement strand
GAATCCATCGGGGGGACAGCGGAGCTTTGCCGGGTCATCGACAGCGCCTTCCGCGCGGGCAAGCCCGAGGCGAATCGCTTTCCGCTCTTCTTCTTTAGATTCGGAGACAACTTGCGCAAAGAGATGCCCGAGACGGCCGGTCAAAATTTCAGCAAGAAAGCGTTCTTGGACAAGTGCGGCGTCGTCGGAGAGACGGACAGCATGGCTCCAGGCAACTTTCCGGATTATTTTGCCGTCGTTGACGCGCATCCGGACCAATATATCTCTCAGGTTCCGATACACGAGATCGGCCATGCCTTGGGTCACTCGGTTGACAAGGTGCCGCCTCAGGTCTTTGAGGACCGGTATCCCCAAAAATATCCCGGTACGATGAATATCATGGCCTCGCAGAGGAGCGTCGGTTCTCCCGATCAAATGACCATGTCCGCCGACCAAGTATTCGTCCTCTGCAATTCAAGCTACGTGAAATAGCGCGAGCTCCCCCAAAAATAATAGAATCTAGTCGTGAGCGAATCGCAGACGCATTCCCATAGCCATCAAACCGCCGCCCCGGCCCAAGAGAAAGCGCTCGATTTGCGCGAGAAGGGCGGCGCCAAGAACGGCCAGCCGCAGCTGCTCGATAAGCGTCTTTTCATGCAGTTGACCGCCTTCGGCGGCTGCCACGACGTTCCGGCGCTGGGCAGGGCGTTGGCGGCCGAGAAGCTCGAGAGCGTCGTTTACGCGGACGTCAATGACCCGCGCGGCGCCGCCGTGCTGGCCTTCTGCGAAAATCCCGACGACCTGTTCCGGTATCATGGAACCTTTAATAATGGCCCGTTTTCCGCCTTGACCCTGAAGCCTGAGTACTCGATGCTGGGCCGCACGTATGCCATCGGCTACGAGCCTGATCTCGAGGACACCTTGCTCAAGCGCCCGCGCCGCGTCGTCCTTGACGCCGCTTGGCGCTGGGCCGTCTGGTATCCACTGCGGCGCACCGGGGCTTTCTCCCAGCTCTCGCACCAGGAGCAGGGCCAGATATTGAAAGAGCACGGCACCATCGGACGGCAATTCGGCGACGCCGACTTGGCCAAGGACATCCGCCTCAACTGCACGGGCCTGGACAAGAACGACAACGATTTCGTGATCGGCCTGATCGGCAAGGACCTGTTTCCGCTCTCCGCGCTGGTCCAGACCATGCGCCCGACCCAGCAGACCTCCAAGTTCATCCAGAACATGGGCCCCTTCTTCGTCGGCAAGGCCGTCTGGCAGAGCCCGCTATGAGCGCCGCTTCCCGCACGTTCAAGATCAAGATGTCGGAGCGCTGCTTCCGCTTCAAGCCCGACGCCCTGCCCTCGCACGCGCCGGCCAAGCCCGGGGTCTACGAGTTTGTGACCTTCGACGCGGCCGGTACCCCCAAGGTCCTTTATGTGGGGCTCGCCTTGGAGAAGTCTGTTTTTCAGTCGTTGAGCGATCATCTGATGAATAAGGCCGAGCCTACTTCCGAGAAGCTTTTCGCTGCCGTCAAGGACGTTTACTTCGACTACGTCGCCGACGCCGATATCGCGGGCTTGGACGACCTCAAGGACATCGCCGGCGCCTTGATGGCCAAGCACAAACCGCAGTTCAACGCGGGCGCCGCTCCGACTTCCGGCCAATACGCCTCGGTCACCCTTCAAGAGGTCGACTAGCTTCTTGCCGCTGCACGTCCTGCCGCTCTGGAACGCGACGCTCAACGCTACTTCAGCCTGCCTGCTCGTCGCCGGTTGGTTCTTCATCCGCAACCGCAAAATCGACGCCCATCGCCTGTGCATGGCCTCGGCTTTTAGCTGCTCTACCCTATTCCTTGCAGGCTACCTCTATTATCACGCCCGCGCGGGGGTGATCCATTACGTCGGGGCCTGGCCGCGCGTCTACTTCCCGTTGCTTCTGACGCACACGATTCTGGCCGTCGTCATCCTGCCGTTGATCCTGCGTACGCTGTTCTTGGCGATCAAGGGCCGCTTCGAGGAGCACCGGCGCTGGGCGCGCTGGACCTTCCCGCTTTGGCTGTACGTCTCGGTGACGGGGGTGGTCGTCTTTGAAATGCTTTATCATTTTTAGCCTGGCGCTGGCCGCTTGGCCTGCGGCCGCCCAGAATCAGCCGAGCCTTTCCTTCGAGCGGGCGGGAAAAGAGGCGGCGCATCTGACCACGGCCGATATCTCCGCCAAGGTCCCGCCGCAGACCGTGAAGTTCTTCGACCCGCACGCCGGCAAGGAGAAATCCTACAAGTGCTGGCCTCTGAAAGCCGTGATGGACCTGGCCTACGGGCCGGGGTGGGAAAAATCCGATTTGACCGAGGCGACCCTTACGGCTTTGGACGGCTACGCATCGCAGTCGGCGGCGCTCAAGCTGACCGAGCCCGGCGGTTGTTTGGCCTTCGAGGACGCCGAGGTGCCGGGCTGGGAGCCTACCGGGCGCAAGCAGGCCAATCCCGGCCCCTATTATCTCGTCTGGACCAATCCGGACCAAAGCACGGAGCACGAATACCCGTGGCCGTGGCAGTTGGCGTCGATCAATCTGATCAAATTCGAGCAGAGATACCCTGAGGTCGTGCCCACTGGTGCCGCGGCGGGATCCTCGGCGCAGCGCGGCTTCAAAATCTTCGAGGGCCGCTGCATGCGCTGTCACGCGATCAATCAGGAAGGGGGGAAGATCGGCCCCGACTTAAACGCTCCTCAGAGCATCACGGCCTATTATTCCAAGTCGTGGTTCAAGAAGTGGGTACACCAGCCTTCTAAGTTCCGTTACAGCGAGATGCCCGATCACCTGGACCTGAAGGATTCCGATCTGAACGACCTCTGGAACTACTTCAAGCTCAAGCGCACCCAGCCGGAGAAGAAGACGTTCTAATCGTTCCAGATTCTGTGCCGGCGCCGATTTTCCAGCCTGCGCTCGGCCACGGCGTCCCCCGACCGCTTGCGCGGGCGCGGCAAGACCAGCAGGTCGCAGAACATGGCGTCGAAGAGCCGCTTCAGCGTGGCTAGTTGGACGCCGTCCTCTCCGTTCTCCAGGCGCGCGACGTGGGGCTGGGTCAGGCCGCTGCGCCTTGCCAGTTGACGCTGGCTCATGCGCAGGGCGGAGCGCAGCGCGCGCAGGAAAACGGCGGGCGGGAGGCAGGACTGGGCCGGCGCGCGGCTGGTATAGATCATGACTTGGTTCAGGGCGCGCTGGTGAACGATCGACACGGCGGTTTTTTTTCTCATACTTAATATACGTTTGGGAGGCCGAAAAGGTTCCCTGCTATTCCCTGTTTGTGAGCAGGCTTTAAGAAACCGAGAGGGTTACTAGGGTAGGAAATCCAAGAAATACTTCAACGGCTTTTTATAGATTCTTGCCAGCAGGTCCAATTCGATTGCATCAATCCTGCGTTGAGCCGATTCAAGCCTCGAAATAAAGCTCTGGGGCTTGCCTATTTTTCTTGCCACCTCAGATTGTGTGAGACCTGCTTCAAGCCGAGATTCGATTAATTTCTTGACTAAATTCTTGTGCTGGACGGTATAGATCGTTTTTCTCATGAACCCATTGGAAGGTCTGAAGGTTCATGTTAATATTTGATTTCTGTATATCTAAAAATTGCATAATCAAAACATGAAAAAAATGATCCCGCTGATCTTCTGTATCTTGATGATCCCGCTTGCGCTGCGCGCCGCTGACGACGCACAGCAGCCGCGTAACGAAGCGCAGGTCATCCTGGGCGGCATCTTCCCCGAGACGAAGGTGACCCTGCAAGGGACTGATGCGCTCGCTTCTCCTGGTCTCGCTGTCGGGGCTCGATACATGCATAATCTGACGCCCGTCACTAGTTTCGGCGGCGAGGTCATTTCGCTTATGCCAGGCCAGAGCACATCCGATGCCTTGATAACGGATGGGATTACCGTGAGCCAATTCACTTCCGTTGCATTTTTCGCGGAAGTTCGAGTCAAGAGGGATGATGGTATCGTGCGCCCATATGGATTGGCTGGAGTTGGGTTTGGTTCGACGTCTATGAAGATAAATGCCACTCCTCAGGCTGGATTCGTATGGACTAACACAAAGACTGCTGAGACAAGGACCGTAGTAGATTCATCAAAACTCACTCCAGCGCTAACTATTCAGAGCGGCTTGGATTTTGTTTTTAGCGACAGCTTCGGCGGCGGCCTTGGAGTTGCCTGGTATTATTTCGGAAGCGCGACCTACGACGCTACGGCTGTCGCGCAACAAACAGTCCCAGGTTTTGTTGGAATCTCCGGCCCAATCGCATCCATCTCCTTTTTGGGAAATCTGGCCTACCGGTTCTAATGTGGATGGGAGTTCCTAGTCGAACCGTTTGTCAGCAAGACGGTGCAGAGGCGTGAGAGGTGCTTCGCAGTCCTAGTGAGATGTGTCTGGTGCGGATTGCGGCGAGGTCTCTTGGGATTTTAAGTCGGAAGATGCCGCTGCGGCGGTGGCGCGTTTGGCGGACTCAGAGTCCTGCTTTATCATGGCGGTGGCGGTCTTGAGCCAAAATTTGAGCTCTGTCCGGGCTCGATCCTGAACGTCGGGATCGTTTACGTCTTGGAGAGTATCTTCTTCTGAACCTACAACAGGATTGCCGTCTTTATCATTTTGACCGACGCCCGAAACGACTTTCTCTAGCTTGCCATCCAAGCTAAACCGAAAGACCCAGTTCTTTACTTTGAGCTGGTCTGGGAAATCCATGTCAGTTAGAAGAATAAGACAAGTCGGCTTTTTGTCCTTCCCATCAGATTCCAGCACTATGTTAGACATGCGCGTCGGGTTTCCTGATATTGCTAATGCTTTTGAATCGACACCATTTTGGGTATATCCAAATATGGGACCTAGGCGGTCATTGAAAAGGGTCCAATCCCTTCCCTTCTTCAGCAGGAGTTGGATGAATTGTTTTAGATCGGCTTCTGCCGTAGTCTGTTTTTTCTTGGACTGGCTTTGTGGCGAGTTGGTATTTGCAGCAAATGTAGTTGCTGGCAGAAGTATAAAGGATGTTAGGAGGATTATGCGTGGATACACTGGGTCTCAGGGACTTTGTTATACTTATTTTAGCAAACCAGAGCCCTCTTACGAGATTGCCATGAGATTCCTAAGACCAGTATTCTTTTTGACATTGCTGTTTTGGGGGCTCAAGGCTAACGCGGATCCGTCTCCCCCGCCAGCTCCTAACAATAACGACCCCTTCGCGAAGTTTATGAGCCTGCACGAGAGGCACGCCGCGCTAGAAAACCAGGAAAATTTAGATAAGGCTCAGAAGTTGGCTGATGAGGTAAAGGCAAACCCGACCCCGGAAATTCAACAGCAGTATCAGGCCCAAGTCACTCAGACCGCCACGTTCGCCGAGCAGAGCGCCACCCAGTACCCTGACAGCCCGCCCATACAGGCTGTTACCGCCATGGTCTCGGCCCAGCTCGGCGACGTCAAGACCGCCATCATCCGCGTGGAGCGCAGCATCCGCCTGGCGCAAGAGCAAAAAGCTCCTCCCGAGGAATATTGCGAGATCCTTAAGATTCGCGCGGTGGCCTACGCTGAAGCCCGCGACTACGCCAAGGCCAACGCCGACGCAAATTACATCCTCAAGCTCTTCCCTAACGACGAGGTCGCCCAGAAGATCGAGATGCTCACGCGCGAACACTCTCTGGGGAGCTTCACCGTCCACATCGGCATGCCGCCGCCCGAGCCCATCCAGGTCCTTATCGACGCCGTTCGGCCCCGCGTCGTCAACCGGCCCGAGGGCTTTAATGCCTCCGTCGTCCACACCAAGGACGCCGAAACGGACCTGAAGCTCGGCGACTACCAGAAGATGTATGACGAGGCCACCAACGCCATCAACCGCCTTCCGGACAACCCCAAGGCCTACATGCAGCGGGCCTTCGCGGCGCTTATGCTCAAGAACTACGAGCAAGTCATCGCGGACGCCGGGACCGGCCTTAAGCTCAAGCCGGGATCGTACTCGTTGTTGGGCCTGCGCGCGGCGGCTTACAACGAGAGCGACCGCCCCCAAAAGGCCCTCGATGACGCGGCCAAGGCTCTCGAGGACAACCCGAAGGACCCTTTTTCGTGGCTTCAGAAAGGCTTGGCGCGCGAGAAGATCGGCGAGGGCAACGACGAGTATCTCTCCGAAATCAAGAACGCGGCCGATCTTGACCCTCAGTTTGAGCACTTCTACCTTGAAGCGCTCTCGCGCCGCGGGCAGGGGGCTTCGTCCGCGGAAGCGCCGGCGAGCGGACAGCGAAAATGGATTATTCCGGCGGCGATGCTGACCGCGCTCTTCCTGATCGGGCTGGCTTTTTATGCCGGCCGCAGGAAAGCCCCCGCCGCGACGGTCTTGCAGGGCGAGAAACTGCTGGCGGGGCAGTTTCGCATCGTGCGCGAGCTCGGCCGCGGCGGCATGGGCGTCGTCTACGAGGCATGGGACACGAAGCTGGAGCGCTCCGTGGCCATCAAGAAGCTGATGGAGGGCATGGACCATGAGCCCGAGGAGGCCCAGCGCCTACTAAAGGAAGCCCGTACGGTGGCGGCTCTCAAGCATGACAATATCGTCGTGATCCACAACGTGTTCGAGGAAGACGGCGAGGTCTACTGCGTCTTCGAGCACGTGGCCGGTGAGACCCTGGCGGACCTGCTGGAGAACCGCGGGCGGCTGACGCCCGAGGAATGCCTCAAGTACCTCATGCCCATCTGCGCGGCTCTTGATTACGCGCACGGACGTAAACTCGTTCATCGCGATCTCAAGCCCTCCAATATCATGCTGGAGAAAGGCAAGGTCAAGGTCATGGATTTCGGCATCGCCCGCACGATGACGGGCGGCAAGACGCACACGGTGACCGCGATGGTGGCCGGCACGCCCGCCTTCATGGCGCCCGAGCTGCAGTACGGCGCCGTCAGCCCCGAATCGGATCTTTACGCGCTGGGCATCTGCGCCTACCAGATGCTGACCGGCCGTCTGCCCTTCGAAGGGAAGGGGTCGCATCAGGATAAAATGGAAGCGCGCTTTCCCGCCGTGTCGACCTATGTCAAGGATAAGCCGGGGTTGGACGCTTTTTTCGCCCAAGCGCTCTCGGGCGACCGCGAGAAGAGGTTCCGGACCGCCGGGGATTTCTTGGCGGCCTTTAGGCGCGCGTTAGGCTAGGTGGAAAACGACGTTCCGCAGGAGCAGGAGCTCTTCGCCAGCGGGTTCTGCACGGTGAACTTGGACTCCATGAGAGTCTCGAAGTAATCCACCTCGGAACCGCCCACGAAGAAGTCCGAGCGCGGGTCCACGACGGCCTTGGCGCCGTTGCCCTCGAAGACGATGTCGCCAGGCGCCACCGCGTCTTCGATCAGAAATTCGTAGCTCATCCCCGAACAGCCGCCGGCGCCGACTTTGACGCGCAGGATGGGCTCCCTCTTGCCTTGTGCCTTGGCCAGGGCTTGGATCTTCGCGGCCGCTTTCGGGGTTAGGGTAATCAAAACTTCTTCGACTTGCCGCAGCCGCAGGAGCCCTTCTCGAGCGGGTTATTGATCTTGAAGCCCGAGCTCATGGCGTCCTCGCCGTAGTCGATGGTCGCGTTCTCGAGAAGAGGCGCGCTGCTCGAGTCGAGCAGAACGTCCAGGCCCGACTGGGAGATGATGGTATCCCCATCGTGCTTGGTATCGAAGCCTAAAGAGTACTCGTAGCCGGCACAGCCCGACGGTTTGAGCAAAATGCGCAGGGATTTTCCCTTGGCGCTCTCCTCGGTTTGCATGAAAGACTGAATCTTCTCAACAGCTTTGGGGGTCAATGTCAGCATAGGCTCCTCGTCGACGGGGTACTGTCTATATTATAGCTCGTCGGCAGGCGTAATTCAATGCCAGACGTCGTCTTTGTCGGAGGCCGAGGTCGTGGAGGAGGAGGCCTTCTTGGGCGCCTTTTTTTTCTTGGGCGCGGGGGCCGCTTCGTCATCCGCCAGGGCGCTGCCGTCCTTGATGCCGGCCTTGTTCTGCTGCCAGCCGGCCTCGGCGTCGGCGACGAAATCCTGGCGCTCCTTCTCCTGCTCGGCCTGGAACTGCTTCCAGCGCGATTCGCGCTCGGCGAAGAAGTCCTCAATCTTCTGCTTCTGCTGGGTCTCGATGGACTTGATGAAGTCGGACTGCAGTTTCTCGAAGTTGGACACCGTCGCCGCGCGGCCCTTGGCGTCGAGCGAGCCGAGATCGTCAAACAGGTTCATGGTCTGGCGGGTGGTCTTGAACTCGAAGTCGCGGCGATCCTTGCGGATCTTGTTCCAAAAATCTTCCCAGCCTTGGCGCTCCGCGTCGAAGAAGTCCATCCGAATCTTGTGGGCCTCGTTGATCTTGGTCAGGCGTTCCTTAAGATACGCCTCGAAGCGCGCCTTGTCGACGGCCGGGGTCTCGGCGTCGTCGGCGGCGGCGGCGGTCGTGGCCGCCGCCTTGGCCTTGGCTCTCTTCTTGGGGGCCGGCGGAGCGCTGTCGTCCTGGGCCAGCGCCTGTCCGGCCAGCGCCAAGCAAAGCGCCAGCGCCCACAGCACACCCGTTCTCTGACTCATCGCATCGTCTCCTTTTCGTTTACGACCGTATGAAATTCTACCTAATTTATATTAACTTTTTATTATCGCGGCAACACGGTTTCTCGTCGAGCCGCGGCTCTGGACACGGCCCTTTCAAAATCAGTATCATATTGTCGACGGACGGGCTTAAAGCCCGTAATCCACCGAGACCATGGAGAGAGACAATGCCCTATCCCCGCGCAGGAGTCAACCCCGAAATGGCTAGCAAGATCCACCACCACGGCAACGGCCATCAGCCGCAGGCCCAGGCCCCCAAGATTTCTGATTTTTTCGGCTGCAACGTCTTCGGCCCGGAAACCATGAAGCTCTTGCTCCCTAAGGAGACCTATAAAAAAGTCCAGGACGCTATCGAGCATGGCAAGCGCTTGAACATCGACGTGGCCAACACCGTGGCTTCGGCCATGAAGAATTGGGCCATTTCGAAGGGCGCGACCCACTACTGCCATTGGTTCCAGCCCATGACGGGGACCACGGCAGAGAAGCACGACTCTTTTATCGACCCGACCACTGATGGCAGCGTGATGGAGGTCTTCTCGGGCAAGCAGCTCGTTCAGGCCGAGCCTGACGCGTCTTCCTTCCCGTCCGGCGGCTTGCGCGCCACTTTCGAAGCCCGCGGCTACACGGCCTGGGACCCGACGTCTCCCGCGTTCATCATGGAGAACCCCGGCGGTTCTACCTTATGCATCCCGACGATCTTCGTCTCGTATACGGGAGAATCGCTCGACAATAAGACACCGCTCTTGCGCTCGATTGAGGCCTTGAACAAGGCCGCGCTCGACATCCTCAAATACTTCAAGTCGGACGCCACCAAGGTGTTCTCGACCTTGGGCGCCGAGCAGGAGTATTTCCTGATCGACGCCGAGTACTACAAGAAGCGCCCCGACCTGCTTCTGGCCGAGCGCACGCTCTTCGGCGCGCCCTCGCCTAAGGGCCAGCAGCTCGAGGACCATTACTTCGGTTCGATCAAGGACCGCGTCATGTCCTTCATGGTCGACGTCGAGACCGAGCTCTACAAGCTCGGCGTGCCGATCAAGACGCGCCACAACGAGGTCGCCCCGAACCAGTTCGAGTGCGCCCCGGTCTTCGAGGAAGCCAACGTGGCCGTCGACCACAACCAGCTGGTCATGGATACCTTCAAGCGTGTGGCCGCCCGCCACGGCTTGGCCTGCCTCCTTTATGAGAAGCCCTTCGCCGGCATCAACGGCAGCGGCAAGCACAACAATTGGGCGCTGGGAACCGACACCGGCAAGAACTTGCTGACCCCGGGCGACACCCCGCACGACAACATGCAGTTCCTGATCTTCCTGGTCTCCATCATCAAGGCGGTGCATGATCATAGCCTGCTGCTGCGCGCCTCGATCGCCAGTTCCGGCAACGACCATCGCCTGGGGGCCAATGAGGCGCCGCCGGCCATCATGTCGGTGTTCTTGGGCGCTCAGCTGACCAGCATCCTCGACGATCTCTTGAAGGGCGTTACCACGAAGGGCACCGAGCCCGAGTGGATGCACTTCGGCATCGACAAGATCCCGGACATCCTGCGCGACAACACCGACCGGAATCGAACCTCGCCTTTCGCCTTCACCGGCAATAAGTTCGAGTTTCGGGCCGTGGGTTCTTCCTTCAACAACGCCATCCCCGTCACGGTCATCAACACGATCGTGGCCAACCAGCTCATCGAGACCAAGAAGGAGATCGACTCGAAGCTGAAGACCAAGAAGCAGTTCAAGGACGCCGTCATCGACGTCTTGCGCAAGCTCTACAAGGAGAGTAAGGGCGTCTGCTTCGAGGGCAACAACTACTCGGCGGAATGGGTGGCCGAGGCCAAGAAGCGCGGCTTGCCCAACGTGACGACCACCCCCGAGGCCCTGCGCGGCTTCGTCGAGAAGAAGTCCATCGACATCTTCAAGAAGCTCGAAGTTCTTTCTGAAGTCGAAGTCCACTCGCGCCATCACATCAAGCTCGAGAAGTACGCCAAAGATATCGACATCGAGGCCAAGCTCATCGTCGAGATGGTCAACTCGATCTTCGTCCCGGCGGGCATCGCTTATGAAGGCGAGATCATCAAGTCCTTGAAGGGCTTGAAGGAGTTCTTGCCCAAGGATGCCGCGCTTAAGACCCAGACCGACCTGCTCTCCGAAGTGGCGGGCAAGGTCGACGCCGCGCGCAAGGGCGTGGACGCCCTGCAGAAGTCCTTGGCCGCCGCCGACAAACTGGAACACGCCGAGGAGAAGGCCCTGGCCTACTGCCACAAGGTCAAGCCGCACTTCGAGACGATCCGGACCGCGGTGGATGGCCTCGAGGGCTTGGTGCCATCGGCGCAGTGGCCTCTGCCCAAGTACCGCGAAATGCTGTTCCTCATTTAACGTGGTTACAAAAGAAGAGGTCCTGAGCGCCCTGTCGACCTGCCAGGAGCCGGAACTGCATAAGGACATCGTGACCTTAGGCATGGTCCAGAACCTGAAGGTCGAGGGCGGCAAGGTCTCCTTCGACTACGTGTTGACGACCCCGGCTTGCCCTCTTAAAGGCATCATGCAGTTGGAAGCCGAGGAAGCGGTCAAGAAAGTGAAGGGCGTTACCGAAGTCAAGATTCAGATGACGGCCAACGTGCGCAAGGACCCGGGCATCGCCAATATCCTGGGCCCCGGCATCAGGAACGTGATCGCCGTGGGTTCGGGAAAGGGCGGCGTGGGCAAGTCCACGGTGGCCTGCAACCTAGCCGTGTCTTTGGCCCTTGAAGGGGCGAGGGTAGGGCTGATGGACGCGGACGTCTACGGCCCCAACCAGCCGCAGATGATGGGCATCGGCAATTTCGAGCCGACGGTCAGCCACGATAACAAGATGGAGCCGCCCACGGCGTACGGTGTGAAGGTGATGTCGATGGGCTTCCTGATGCAGCCTGACCAGCCGGTGATCTGGCGCGGGCCGATGCTGCACGGGGCGATCAAACAGTTTCTTCAAGATGTGATTTGGGGCGAATTGGATTACTTGGTCGTCGACCTGCCCCCGGGCACTGGCGACGTGCAGATCAGCCTGTGCCAGAGCGTGCCTTTGTCGGGCGCGGTCATCGTGACGACGCCGCAGTCGATCGCGGTTTCGGACGTGCGCAAGGCCGTGGCGATGTTCAAGAAGCTCAACGTGGGCTTGCTTGGCGTTATAGAAAACATGGGCGAGTTCGTCTGCCCGCACTGCCACAAGACTTCCGAGATCTTCTCGCACGGCGGGGCGAAGGCCCTGGCTGAGAAGAATGGAATTCCGTTTATTGGTTCCGTTCCTTTGGACCCGAGCATCTGCCAGACCGGCGAGACGGGCAAGCCGATCAGCGCCTCCCAGCCGGATTCGATCCCGGCCAAGGCGTTCCGCGATCTGGCCCGCAAGGTGGCGGCCCAGGTCAGCATCCGCAACGCGACGCACAAACCTTTGGAAATCAAGATGGTAAAAGCTTAATCGAGGGGGAATATTAAAATGTCTACCGCTGTTGCTAACAACGAAACCACGCCGATCACCGCCGGATCCGTAGCGCCCGACTTCACGCTGCCGGACCAGGATAAGAAGGATTTCAAGCTCGCCGACTTCAAGGGCAAGAAGAACGTCGTTCTGTTCTTCTATCCGCTGGATTGGTCGCCGACCTGCACGAAGGAGAACGCGTGCTTCACCAACGACTTGTCGCGCTTCTCTAAGTACGCGGAAGTCGCCGCGGTCTCGATCGACTCGGTGTGGTCGCACAAGGCCTGGCAGGAGAAGATGGGCCTGAAGCACCGGCTCTTGGCCGACATGCACCGCAAGGTGACCAAGGACTACGGCCTGTTCCACGCGGGCGGCAACATTTCGCAGCGCGCGACCGTGATCATCGACAAGAACGGCAAGGTCGCCTGGGTCCACGTTGAGGCCGACATCACCAAGGAGCGGGACTACAACGCGGTCGAGGAGCAGCTCAAGAAGCTCAGCTAAGCCTCTGTCGCTGACGAATTAAAAGGCGCCCCGCGCGAAAGCGTGGGGCGCCTTATTTTGGCAGGGTCCGTTCTGTCTTTGAAATTGGTTTTACTCGGTTTGAGAGTAGTTCGCTCAAGAACGCTGCTGTGTTGCGATCTCTCTTAATGCAGCAGCCATATCCCCGCGCGCTTCCGGTTCGAAGCCGAGAACTTCAATTCTTAAGCCCGCAGATTTGCCATCTCGATCTTTCAGAATCTCGCCAACACACTCAATCCACTCTGCGAACCTGTTTAGGGTTCCAAGTTTGAATTCAAATTCATCACCGATAACTTCTCCTTTTTCGTTTTTAGGCATGTTTTTGGGTGCGTGTTCGGGAGGAACCTTTACCTTGCCGATGTATAGGAAGCCTAGTCGATCCTTCAGTAGTGGGCGTGGTTCCGGATTTAACTCGTGAACATGGGCAATTAAACGGCGAAGTGGTCGATCATAAACAAAGAAGCTTGAGATGGCCACGATGGCGATGGCGTTGGCGAGATCGAAAATACGGTCACGAAAGCTGATGTAGACGCCGCCGAATTCGCCCACCTCATTCTCTTCGTTTTTCTCAAGAGAGACGTAGCAGATCCCCGCCACAACTTCCCTTCCACCCATGACTTTGACGGCTTCAAAGAGCACTCCGTCTGTGCAATATTGCTTAAAGTTCTCCAGAGTTCGCGGCCAAAGATATTGGGTCAAATTGTCGTGATGAAACTTTAGGACCGCCGCTGATCTGGTGAGATCCACCCGGCGGATTGTGTAGAACTTTTTTTGCTCCATTGCTGTCAGATTGAAGCCAAATGGCGACGCGCGGTCAAGTCGTGCGAGGAGTTTTCTTCAGTGGAGTTTTAGGCGGGCTGCAATGACTTCTTGCGAAGAGCGATCGCGCGCCGTTTAAGCCGTGCGTACATATGACGACGGATAAGCGGATGGGGAGAACTGTTGCCATTCTTCCAGCGAGTCACCGTAGGCCGACTTGCATCGAGTTCTCGCGCAATGTCTTTATCAAGAAGCCTTAGAATTTCAGCGCTGCGGGCAAGCAGTGAACGAAAGACCGCATCATCGTATGGATCGGCCTGTTCTAAGTCGAGAATTAGCTGAGAGATTTCATCCATAGTATTGTTGTACTGTGTTGTATCACAGTATACATAGTAAACTTTACATTGTCAAGTGTTATTTTTAATTATATATATAAATAAACACTAATTTTGTAATTAAAGAGTTTATTATGCACATATTTTAGAAGAAAATATCATAACCCTTTACGTGGGTTAAGCGTTGCGTTAGCACCCGCCCCGGGCCACCATCACCCGGAGCGGGCGCCTTCCATCTCGCCTTACGCCTGAGCCGACTTTTTCGCCAGCCCGTCCTTAATATCCCTGCGCAAGGCCTCAACCGCCGGGTCCCTCGGCGCAAGCGCCGCCGTCCCCAGCTGCTGACTCATCTTGTCGGAGAGCAGCATCGCCAATAAAGCCTCAATCAGCGACCCGCCGCCCGACTTCCCATCACCGGAACCGATCACGATCTTCGGCACCACGTCCACCCGGCTGGCCTCGATAGCCTCCGCGAACCGGCTCATCACCTGCTGCGTGAGCTGGAACTGAGGGCCACCGTAAGCCCGGACCTGCTCCTCGACCGCGATCGCCTGACCCATCCCGACCCGCGCCACCTTCTCGGCTTCGGCCTCGGCGAGCACGCGGACCTGCGCGGCCTGCTGCACCGCGCGCGAATAGTCCGCCTTGCCCTCGTTGCCCTGGATCGTGATCGAAAGCTCGGACTCGGTCAGCGCCTGTTGCTTGCGCGCCTTCGCCTCCGCTTCCCGCAACTCACGCTCCTTGGCCGCCGCCTTTTCCTGCCTGGCGTAGGTCTCGACCTGCTCCTCGGCTATCTGCCTAAGGCGCAGTTGCTTCAGGATCTCCTCGATCTTCTCGTCGCCGGCCGAAGACCGCGGCGTCCCGATCAATACCTCCTCGAGCTCCAGATTATAGTGCTCGAACTTCTCCCGCATCTCTTTCAGAGCCGCGTTCTGTATCGAACTCCGGTCCTGAATAAGCTGAATCAACGTCCTCATCTGGCCCACGTTCTTGAAGTAGGCCGAGACCATCGGGTCCAACGTCTGCTCGACAAGTTTCTTGATATCCCCGAACCGCTGTATCACGAGCGATGCTTTTCGATAGTCGATATGCACCACCACGCTCAGCGGCAGAGACGGCTCGAACGCGTCCTTGGTTATTAAGGACACCTCGGCCAGATTCTCATCGTACTTATGCGCTCCCGACTCGGCCCGGATCCACTTCAAGATGAAGTTCGTGGTCGGGATCATGATCACTTTGCCGGCGTACGTGTTGAACGGGTACTTGCCGGGCATCAGCGGCACCTGCCACACGCCGCGCTCTCCCTTGACGACGAGCTCGCCGTGCGAATAGTCCGTGCCCGACAGGTCCGCCCCCACCTCGCCGGTGTAGGAGACCACGACTCCGACGTTTCCCACCTCCACCACGGTCTTCTGCACAAGCTCCACCGTGGCAAAGAGCCTGTTCACGTAGTACGTGCCCTCGACCAGCACCTGCAGTTGGCGCCCGCGACGGCCTCCCGCGGCCAGGAACTTCTCCGCGTCCTGGAAGCTGTCATGCGACGCCGCGTCCGACTGCCCCACCACCGGGGCGATGATCTCCCCGACGATCATGGCAGGACCATCCTGCACCGTCACGATGCCGATCAAGTCATGCATCCCCGTGATCACGACGGGCCTGAAG
>Ga0182024_10014431_pt1 | contig 15272 bp, 19 predicted proteins | sample P32metaG_FD_120480 | JGI IMG/M metagenome (GOLD analysis project Ga0182024, IMG submission 120480) | Permafrost microbial communities from Stordalen Mire, Sweden - P3-2 metaG (Illumina Assembly) | ecosystem: Environmental > Terrestrial > Soil > Wetlands > Permafrost | place: Sweden: Stordalen... | reverse complement strand
GCGAGAACGAGAGCAGCGAACAGTTTCATCAAATGGCGTTTCATTTTTCTCTCCTAGCCGTCAAGTTCGCCATGTCGAAGGTCGATATACCGTGGTGTGCAAATGGCAAACCTGAACCAAAACGTGTAGACATCCTCAATCACATCGCTTAAGGCCAATATTCCCAATTTTCTCTCTAGGCAACGCTCAGTATGGTTGTGCTGGTGCTTGGAGTTGCGACACTCTTCGTCGCCAGTTCGAGTTCGGCGGTTGTCATTTATGTTTCCTCAAAAACTGCACAATTCTAGAGCGAGTCACCATGCCCCGACTGTTCCATATGGCACACCTTCAGAAGTCAAAGAGAGAAACAGCCGCAATTGGAAGGGGTGACAAAGGAAATAGATGTATTGCACCCCGCTAATTTAGACAGTCAGGGTCTTGTTTTTTAGTACACCTACGAAAGCTAAAAAGGCCTCGTGCGGAGTGCGATTGTGGACTCCGTGGTGAGGCCGGTCGTGATTGTACTCCTGGATCCAGCAGGCAATACCCGCCCGTGCTTCCTGCACGTTGCGATACTCCGCCGTCCAGACTTCTTCTTCCTTCAAGCTGCGATGGGAACCGTTCAATGTAGCTGTTACCTTCCGGGTGATGATAGGCCGTCCGTCGATGCGTAATGCCGAGCCGGTTTAGAGTTTCGATAAAGCGCGACGAAGTGAACTGCGTTCCGTTGTCCGTCGTGAGTGTCACGAGGGCCTGGCGGCTGCCCGAGGGCAGCCGCGAGAGTACGGCCTGCTCCACTGCCGCCAGCGCCTCTTCGGTCCGGAAGCGATGCGAGAGATTCCATCCCACGATCTCCCGCGTGCAACAGTCGATCACGCATACCAGATACGCCCAGCCTACTGCAGGGCCAGTCCAGATCTTCGTCATGTCCGTTTGCCAGATCTGATTTGGCTCGCTCGCTTCCACACACCCCCACTCTTTCTTTCGCCGTGCTCGCAGACGCCGAGCGCGCACCAGCAACCCACGTTCTCGCATCACCCGCAACACACGCTTGCGATTCACACGCAGGCCTTTCTTGCGCTGCAACCACCACGCCACTCGCCGATAGCCGTACGCCAGCTTCTCTCCGCACGCCACGACGATCGGCTCGGCTGCCTCGTGGTTTCTTCCGGCAGTACAAGCTCGACCGGCTGATGGCCAGCGTCGCCGCTACCAATGTCGCCGTGTAGCCCTGCGTCACCATTTCCCGCACCTGGGAGTGAGCCTCACCGCAGCTCACATCCCCCACGACGTTTTTTAGGATTTCAATCTCCAGCGACTTCCGCCCCAGGGTCCGCTCGAGTTGCCGGATGCGCCGGTCTTTTTCCGATTCCGCGGCGGCAGCGCTTCTCCCCCCAAGCGCTGCCTTGGCCCCCTGCTCCGCTTCATCCTTCCAGCGATAAAAAAGATTCGGAGCAATCTCGTGATGCCGACACGTCTCCGAGACGTTCCCGCCCTTGATTCCTTCCTGAACGATCTGCCACTTCTCTTCTGGAGAGCGATCCACGCGTGGTTTCCTGCCCATACTGCCTCCTGTTTGGAGGCCCTGATTCTACCTAACTGAGCTGTCCAGTTTTAGCGGGGTGCAATACAGACGTGAGTTAACAGACCAATGGACGCGCCGCAAAACGTTACGGCGGAAACCAAAATTCCAATTCTCCAGCCCTCAACAAAAACCCTCAGAGACCGGAGAAATGAACCTCCCGCGGTGAGGCGCGTGCTCCGACACAATCCTTTGAGCCAAGGGCGGCCACTTCCGTTCGCCTGCGGCTTGGGAACACAGGTTATCGAAAGAAAAAACTTGTTTCGGTTGCGGTGGTTGGATTTGAACCAACGACGTCCAGGCTATGAGCCACACGAACAATTATCCCGTCTTTGCCTTTCAATGACTTACGCATTCTGTTCCTATTTGTTCCTCGACTTGTTCCCCGTTTCGGGCATAGTCGGGAGCGCAGCTTGCAACGCCAAGCACAAAGATTCTTGCGCCAATCGAACCTTGGAAAGGCGTCGCGGGTACCGCGACGTTGCGCCCCGCTAGCAAGCGCAGATGATCGCAGCGCCAACCGGCGCCAGGGGGGTGGGGCGGGGTATTCGGTGCGCATCGCAGCGAGCGGCTCTTGATGGAAGAGATGTACTACAACACTTTTGGCAGATGGCGACGTAGCGGTCTAACGCCAGTGAAAATCCTTTACGTACCGAAGATCAGAATCCGGAAGCTTCCAAGGATGACAGGGCCATCTGGATCGGGATTCTCCGCCGTGGGTTTCGGCGCAGGTCCTCGATCGGCCAACGGCAGATATATTTTGTGCGTTTTCGTATCGACTGCCATGGTCCGCGCTCCGACTTCAGTCTTCACTGTTTCGAGCACGCTGTAGGCGTCCGGAGAGTCCTCGTGTATTACGGTAACAGTTCCATCATCACCATTCGAGCTAAACACGAGGCCAGCTACCGGATCGAAAGCAACCGCATCATCGCCTTCGCCAATCGGTACGGTAGCAATGACGTGCCCGTTTGCAGCATCCAGGACAGCCATTTGTTTGTTCCCGCATCCGACAAACAACCTGCCGTGGGGCCGGTCGATTGCCATCGTGCTGGGATGCTTACAGCTTCCCGGCGACCAGCGTTCGCCGGCTGTAAGCTTCCGAGAGTCAATTCGCAAGACTATATTTTTGTCCACCAGATCGACAAATACGTGGCCCTTTCCATCGGACGCTGCAAATTCCGGATTTCCGCCCAGGTCGATCTTGCCCAGCACCTTACCTGCCTGAGCGTCTATGACCGTGGCGTTCGAAAGAGCATGTTTACCATTGAAAACGAACACGCGTTTCGTGGCGGGATCGTAGATAATCGAATCAGGATTCTCCCCGATTATTTTCACTTCTCCGATGGTGGCCATGGTCTTGAGATCAAAGATCGTGGAAGAATTGGCCTGGCCGTTGCTTGTGAAGCCTCGGCCGAGTTCGGGCGCGAGCGCGATGCCGTGAACGCCAGGCGTCTTGTCAATCTTTCCAAGTAGCGCATCTGAATCGACGTCCATTACCACGACGTGATTGCCATGCGATGCATATAGTCGCCGGCCGGCAGCGTCAACGATGCAGTAATCCCATCCGCCCGGGCTCGAACGACTGACTTCGTGCGGATAAAGATCGGCCGGAGGATGAATCGTTTTCAGGAGATGATAGCTGCCGGCGGCCGAGGCGGTCGCAGTCACGATAAACGTCAAGAGAGTCCAAAGCGCGTTCAGTGGTTTTCTTATTCTCACGAGTTTTCTCCTCTGCAAGATGCCGGGTATTACTCGGGATTTCGTGTTGATCGCTCCTTCGTATTCTTAAGACCTGCTCGGGTTCAATAGAGATTCGGGAGGCTCCAAGCCCGCCATGTGATGTGTTTCAAGGCATTCATCCAACTCTTCCTTAGCTCCATAATTCTGTCACCATTTATCTAGGGTCATGTACGATCTGAATCCAAGAACCGACGGCACCATAAGTAAGCGAGATCACGCATAGATTCGCTGCGTGGATGGAGGCGCAGGGTGTCGACCTGCCGATTCAAATGCGATCCCTTTCAATCGCGAGCGACTTACTTCGGACTGGGCGAGACGACAACGAGCGCGCTAAATTTTGTACTCCCGTGCCCCATGTAGACACTCCCGTTCTTGCCAGCTATAGCATTACGAGCGCCTTCTTGGGCGGGCTATACCTTGCGCCTTGGTTGGAGGCATCGTGGGACCCGGCCGTGTTTGACTCAGTTTGCGCAAGCACAGTCCAAGCCGCAAAGACGCCCAGGAAAACAGATCCGAGCACGGAAGCCCGTCGTTTCATAAATGTCTCCGTAGTACCTTGCCATGATTCCTTTTTTTTAACTCCGCAAACAGCGGACATTATACAGTTGCTTGTGTTTCGCGCTTTGCTTCGTCGCAATCACTCAGAATTCAACCCGCAGGCTGAACTGAATTTGTCGAGGGGATGTAGCCGTGGAATTTATCAGCCCTGCAGTTTGCTCTAAGCTACTAGACCCTGACACGACCCCCTCCGAAACAAAAGCGGGGCCTGAATTATAAACGTTGGTGTCGGTGGGGACACTGAAGTTCGGGCGATTCAAGATATTGAAGAACTCCGCGCGGAATTGCAGGTTGCCGGCTTCCCCAAGAAACGACAGTTTGGTGTCCTTGCTCAACGAAAAATCCCATGTCCCCAGACCTGGACCACGCAATATACCGCGCCCCGCATCCCCCAGGAACCCCGGCGGCCCTGGAATGAACATGTTCGGGTTGAACCAGCCGTACTGGGTGAATGTGTTGGAATTGATGTCAAAAACGGGATTGATGCCGCCGATGGTAACTGTGTTTTTATTGAAAGGTACTGCATTGGGATTCGCGCCCGCAAGGACGCCGTTCCGCATGTAGGTTCCGTTCCGCACGGCAGCCACATTTTCGCTCGTAACTAGGTCGGGGCGGTCTGACACATTGTTAAGATCATTTGATTGAGGGAAGCCGAGGACCGGGGAGAAGGCAAAGCCGCTCTGGATCGTCACGATGCTCCCCATCCACCAACCGTTAAGCAGCTTGGATGCAACAAAGTTGTCCGATTTGACGCTGGGGAAGTGGTACAGCATGTTGAATTTCAATTGGTTGGTAAGATCAATTTCGCTCGGCCCTTTGTCAAACTTCGGATTGAAAGGGTCGCTGATGTTGGCGGTCGTGGCATCGTGCGGGGGCGTCTGCCCTTGCGTGGTATCCAACAATTTTCCATAGGTATATGAGGTCTGAAACTCCAATCCGTGGCCCGTCCGCTTCGTTACTGACACCTGAAGAGAGTTGTACCAGGAGTCAAATTGAGTGTCGAAGAGAGAGCTGTCCCCCCAGAATGGATTTATCCTTGGGGAATTGGCATCTACCACTCCGGTATATGGATTTACCTTGTTGTAACTGGCAGCGAAGGGATCCCAGAACATTTGACCATTAACTATCGAGGTAGGAAGGGCCGCGTTCCCTTCTATCGTGCCCCAGAGGTGGATACCGCGGGAGCCGACATACGATACGCCCAAGGCCATGTTGGCGGGCAACTGGCGCTCGACTGTCAGGCTGTACTGCCCTTCGTATGGCTGCTTGGAATAGTAATACAGCGTTGAAAGTGACGAACCCTGAAACGGCGGAAGAACAGGCTGAAACTTATCAAGGGGGAGCTGTAGAGGCTGGGGGGTATTAAAGTGGGACCCGCCTTGAAAGGAAAGCGGCGGAGTGCCTGTCGTGTCCTGTTGCAGGGCACTGCCGAGAGTCGCGATGTCGTAGTAAATCCCGCCACCGCCTCTTATTGACGTCTTCCCGTCCCCAAACACGTCCCACGCGAATCCAATTCTCGGGCTGAAATTCTTCAAAGAATCATTCTGGATGACCGGCCCGTGCGTGGTTGTTGTATCGTTCGCGAAGTTTCCGAGAAAGGCGTATTGGCGTCCGTTCATTTCCTGCGGGGTCGTGTTGAACTCATACCGCAAGCCCAGATTCAGCGTCAACCGCTGACTTACGCGAAAGTCATCCTGCGCGTAGAAACCGAGCGTGGTGTACCGATAATAGCGGTTCACATTTGCGTTCGAGGGCGTAAACGAGGTAGACGTCACGAGGCCCTGCATAAAGTCCGCCAGCGAGGAGAATCCGATTGATCCTGCTGTGAAGAAATCGTCCGTAATGGCTTGCCCATAACGATTAATCAGCGTGCCGAACTTCAGGGAGTGCTTTCCCTTGTTCCAGAAGATGTCGTCGCTAAAGGTGAGAATGTTCTGCCTGACGACGCTGTCGTTGACCGACTCCGGACCGTAACCCGGGGATGCCGCTCCGTTGATGCTGAACACGCCGGTCGGCTGCCCTATAACCATCGGAAAGTTCAAGGTAGAGAAAGAGTTGGTTAAGAAGCCGGTTCGGCTGTAGGAGGCTCGGAACGTGTTGATGAGGGACGGAGAAAAGGTATGGTTTTCCGACAGGGTCAGGTACTGTGACCGGCTCGTCAGCGAATCGGGTATGGTTGGATAATTGAAAAACTTGCTTTGGAGCGTGTCGTCCACAGTGTAGCGGACGAAAAGCGAGTCTGAGTTTGAAAGGTTCTCGTCCACGCGCATCTGCCCATAATTTTCGTGGGTTCTCTGAGTGTCCGGGAATGTGAATTCATCGCTGGCAGCCAGCGACGGCGACGGATTTGGAAGGATCGCCAGCAACGGCGCGATCACCGGCGATATCGTTACCGAGTTCGAGCTCCCTGTCCCCAGTGGATCAACTCCCAGCTGGGGGCATGGTCCGAGGGATCCAGTAGGCTGATTGCCAACGCCGTTCCAGACTACCGCGCCTGCCGGGCCGTGACACCCCGCGGCAGGCGTAGTGTCCAGCACCGTGAGGCCCAGATTCTCTCTGAGCCCTTCGTAGACACCGTAGAAAAATGTCTTGTCCTTTTTGATCGGACCGCCGAATGAGCCTCCGAACTGGTTCCTCTGATACTGCGGAATAGGTCCTGCATCGAAGAAGTTCTCGGCATCTAGCGCAGCATTCCGTACGTACTCAAATGCATCGCCGTGAAACTGGTTTGTCCCTCCCTTGCTGACCATGGTTATCTGGCTGCCCATCGTCATACCGTATTCCGCACTGAACAGGTTCGTAATCACTTTGAACTCTTTGATCCCGTCCACGCCCAGCGAGGTATAGGCTACCGATTGCGGGTTCAGCCCGTAGAGGTTCTGCATGATTGCCCCGTCGAGCATATAATTATTCGACCGAGTCGGCGCGCCGTCGGCGGAGAAGATATCACCTCCAATGCCGCGGACCGCGCTCTCCGTACTTCCTGTATTTGAAACTCCCGCTTGCAGCGAGGTGAGGTCCAAGTAATTGCGACCGTTCAGCGGCAGTTCCGCGATCTTCTGCTCGGTTACCAAGCCCCCAAGGCTACTGTTCGTTGTATTTACTTGGGGCGCCTCTCCAGTCACCACCACTCTTTGTGCGGTCGCACCCACAGTGAGCACGATATTCACGACGGCTTGCTGGTCAACCGTGAGAGTTAATCCCGTACGTGTCTCTGCGTTGAAGCCCTCGTGTGTGACATCTACTTCGTAGTTCCCCACCGGCAGTGCGTTGAATCGGTAGGAACCGTCATCTCCGGTGGTTGACACACGAGAAAACCCCGTATCTAGATTCTTCACCGTTGCGCTCGCTCCCGCCACAACTGCTCCGGTAGCGTCCTTCACGGTTCCAAGGATCGTGCCCGTCGGAAGCTGAGCGAACGCCGGAATCGCGATCAGAAACAGAGTCAACGCAGCAGCCAAGAGTACTTTCACGCCCACCACCTTATGCCGTCTCATGTTCACTCCTTAATGCGCGACGAAAATGCCGGTACTCTCAGAACTCATTCCTAAAGTCTCGAACTACGAGGGAGTGACACCCAAGCGCACCAGACCGGGAGCAGTCTTATCATGTAAACCTGAAAGCTATATGAAGACATGATTAGCTTCTTGGGGTCAAAGCTTTTTGATCAGGGAACGGTATACCTTTCCAGGTGGCGTGGGCGACACCAATCGTGAAATGAGGAGGGCGTCTGGCCCTCTTCAGGATTAGTCCTTTTGTTGTGTGGGAGTAATCCCGCGCGAATTGCTTCGTTGACCCTCGCGGCGATCCTTCCATGGCTTTACGAAGAAGAAGTTGATCGAGTGCTGATTTTAGTCCGGCTGTACGCACCGTCCTTGATCGGGTTCATTCCTACGAAAATGTCCGCGCCAGCGAAGTTCTCTCGTCTCAGCGAGGATTGGAATTCTGGACCTGCCACGGTTTCCGCCGTTGTGATTCGTTGCACCGTCTGGCGGTCCTGCGATTCCGCGCCAAGACGGCGACGTTGTCTGTAGGCTCGAAGAGCGCGAGGACGTACTCCGAAGCTGAGAGGGACTTTGGTGTGAAGTTGGAATCCGTGGTCATGCATGTTCTCGCTTTGCCAGGTAGACAGCACCGAAGTCGTAGAGGTCGGCGTCGGGGTCGTAGCCGTTGATTTCGAGGACTTCCGAAATGAAGCTGCGTCCCGGCCTCCGTTCGACCTGGATGACCACGTTGAGTGAGTCGCCGATGTTGGTTTTGATGGCGCGGTAAGGCAGATCCACTCCGCTCTGCAGAACGCAGCTTGTGAACCGGGCAAGTCCTTGCCGAGCCGAGTTCGCATGGATGGTTGAAAGCGTCCCCGAATGGCCCGTGTTTAGGAGTTGCAAAAGGTCGAATGCCTCGCCTCCGCGAATCTCGCCGAGAATGATGCGGTCCGGTCGATGCCGGAGGGCGGCTTTCAGGAGGTCACGGATCGCCACTGCCGGAATTCCGTTCTGCGCTTGCCGGGCCTCGAGCCGGACAAGATTCGGCTGGGCCATGTGAATCTCAGCCGTGTCCTCAATCAGAAGTATCCGCTCATCCTCAGGGATGAACTTCCCGAGAATGTTCGGGAGCGTGGTCTTGCCGGTCGCTGTTCCCCCGCTGATGAGGATATTCTTGCGGGCGAGGACATAATCCTCAAGACGGTTTGCGAGCGGGCGTCGAGCGTCCCGGCGTTGATTAAATCTTGCATCTCGAAGTGCCGGGTATTGAACTTGCGGATCGTCAGAGTGACTCCGGTCAAACTGCACGGCGGGATGACGGCGGCGACGCGGCTGCCGTCCGGCAAGCGCGAGTCGAGAATAGGCTTCGATTCCGAAATGTCGTCGCCCAAACGCCGGGCGATGTTCTTTACGGCGACCATGAGAGACTTCTCCCCGAGTGACAGTCCCTTGACCTGCTGAAGGAAGCCAGCCTTCTCGATGAACACCTGGTCCGGTCCGTTCACCGTGACTTCGCTGATGGAATCGTCGAGGATGAGGTGCTCGATGGGTTTAAGGAAAGGAAGAATAACTCACCATCATACGTAAAACAGACTGGCACGACGTGTGGTCCACGCTTCGCATCGAACGTCGCGAGCCTCGCAACGCGGGCCTCTTCCAGTTTTGTCCGAACCGCGTCGGAAATCTTAAGTTCTTTACGTGCCATACTGGAGACCGTTTTATCGGGTACGATCCGCGAACAGCGAACTTTGTGCGTGGTCAAGCAGCCAATGGTGCGTTCTTATCGAGCAGGGCCAGGATTTCGTCGCGGGTTAGGTCAGGAATCGGCAGGACCGCGCGCTGGACGCCGGCATCGCGATATTCGGAGAGAGCCCCTTTGTCTGCTGGCGCTCCGAACACGCTGATCGATAGCGTCGAGAAGTCCCGCCCAGCCGAAGATGCCATCTGACGCAAGCGCTCGACCGCTTTCGTAGGGTCGAAGCCCGCTTTGGCGTTAGGAAACCAGCCATCGCAAAATTCCACGACGCGCTTCAAGGTGTAGTCACTCGCGCCGCCCAGGAGTATCGGCGGGTGTGGCCGTTGCACTGGCTTAGGGTATAACCAGACAGGATCGAAATTTACCATTGCTCCGTGGAACGCGGCCTCGTCCTGGGTCCATAAGGCTTTCATCGCCAGAATGCGTTCCCGCATGAGCTTGAAGCGCGTTTCATACCGCGCTCCGTGATTCTCCATTTCGTCGACATTCCAGCCGCCCCCGATGCCGAAAACGAAGCGCCCATTTGACAAGCGATCCAGACTGGCCACGCACTTTGCTGTCACGATGGGGTCCCGCTGCGGGATTAGGCAAATGCCGGTGCCGAGTAAGATTGTTTTGGTCGCAGCGGCGGCAAACGACAGCGCAATGAACGGGTCGTGCGTGTGAGAATAAGCTTTGGGTAACTCTCCGCCGCCCGGGAACGGAGTGCGGCGAGACTTGGGAATGTGCGTATGCTCCGGCAGGAATAACGACTCGAAGCCGCGCTCCTCGGCCGCGCTTGCCAGTTCGCGAATGTCGATGCCATAGTCCGTCGGAAAATAGAAAACACCAACACGCATTGTCAGTTCTCCCGTTCGGGCCCCTTCAGGGTTCGGAAAATAAATTCTCTCAACATCAAGCTAGCCCGCCGCTTTGGAGGCAGGCACTGCGTTTTTAGCAAGCATCGGTTTCGACGAGAATTGAACCGAAAGTTCCAATTTGATAACCGCGGTCGGTAACATACACTTGGCTGCCTCCGCATGCAACGCTCCGCATCGAGCCTCCAGGCACTCGCATTTCGCTCGGCGGACTATATCTGCCATCGCGCCCTCTGAAACCTAAAAGCTGTGAGATTGGTTGCTAAGCAACACTCGCGGCTTCCCGCGTGCGATTCGCCTCCTTTACTTTCCCGCGATTGACGGCTATGATCCCGCCAATTTGTGAGGATTGTCGCGGTCCTATCCGGCAATCCGAGAAAGCGGTTCGAACGTGTCCGATACTTTGCGGTCCGGCGGCAACCCTCCTATATCCGATCGGCGTCTCTACGGGCGGCAAAAGGTTTTGCTATCCTGTATTGAATTGGGCGAAGGCAACGGGGGTATCGTTCTCAATATCAGCACGGGAGGATTAGCTCTGCACGCCGCCGAAAAATTCGATGATGATGAGTTGGTAACGATGCGGTTTCAACTCTCACAATCCGAAACTTGGGTCGAAGCGAAAGGACGGACGACGTGGAGAAGTGATTCGAAGCAGGCGGCCGGGGTGCAGTTTATTGGCCTATCCGATCAGGCTCGCAAAGAAATACAAAATTGGATTTCCACTATGGTTCCCGAAAATGGAAGGCAATTTCCTATTACTACATTAGCTGGCGCAGAGCCGTCCGTCCCCGAAACGAGAATTGCCGGAACAGGTTCTGCAGGCACCGGGACTCTAAATACTACGTTGACTCCTGCGGAGGATCGTAGCCGTAATGTGGTTTCTCCTTTTGTGCCTTCCTTCCTAAAACCGAAAAATGATCGCGAAGCCGGAGACCGTGAAGGGACGAGTGGTTCTCGCAAAGTGCTCTCGCCGCTCAAATTCCTTCCGGCTGTAGCGTTGCTTGTTTTATCTCTAGTTTTGGTGGGCCATCATTTTCGAAGACCGCAGCGGGGTGACGTTACCACTCGCGTGGGGGTGCCTGCGTTTGGCTCCAGCTCTGTAAATCCGGAGCTAACTCTCCCCCCCAAGCTGCCGTTGGACCGTACCAGTTTCGTGCTTCAAGTAGGAGCGATGGCGCAAGAGGAAAATGCGGTAGCTCTCGCGGACTTGCTGCGCCGGAAAAGTTTCCCGGCGTTTGTGTTGCGATACAGAACCGGTCACCTCTATCGAGTGTTCGTCGGACCGTACAGTGATGCTGGCTCCAGTATGCGAGTCAGAAAAGAACTAAAAGGAGAGGGTTTCGAAGCCATCCGCACGAAATGGCCTCCCTCTGCTCAGTAGATTCTTAGCATTCACGGCATCGGCCACCGCCGCGCTGCTGCACGTTGCTTGCCGCTCGAGTGCTGCAGGGCACTCGATAGTTGGTGCAATGTTCCGCTGGAAGTTGGCTGGACACCCTCGATCTTTCGGTGTATAAGCTCGACTACCCGGAGGTTAAAGCAGACGTCCCAGTACCCTCGCCCTGATGAACAGTTACCACGGAAAACTGATTCGGCGGCCCACCGCCGGCATGACAAGATCCAAACAGGAGGCAAGCATGAGCAAATTTACGAAGTTGCTTTTCGGCGCAGCGGCGCTTGCGGCGCTCGTCTCGATCGGTATGCCGGCGGGGGCACAGAACGAACCCTATCAACATGTACCACTGCCTAAAGAACTGCCTAAAGGAGTGAGCGTCGAAGACGCACAGAGGCTTCAAGGGCTCATTGATGATTACAAGCGCCAAGATCCCCTTACGGTGACGAAGATCGGCGGGGACAATGTCTACTTCGCAAAAGGCGGGGTTGGTGGAAACGATGCCAATGTAGGCTTCGTTGTGGGTAAGACCGGCGTCATTTTTATTGATAGCAAAAATTCAGCGGCTTCGGAAAAGGACGTTCTCGCCGAAATCGCCAAAATCACTCCAAAACCCGTGGACACGGCTATTATCCTCCACAGCGACCACGAGCTCGGAGTTACGGGTCTACCGGCGGGAATTACCATCATTGCGCAGGAGAACACGAAAAAGGAGATGGAGGATTCGAAAACCAACGACGCCGTCCCGTCAAATTACTTTCCCACAAAGACGATCGCCAAAGACGAAACCATGACCATTGATGGTGTCAAGGTTCGATTGCTCCACTGGGCGCCGGCACACACGAGCGGCGACCTGGCAGCCTTCTTTCCCGCCCAGAAGGTCGTGTTCGTTGGAGACGTGATCGTCACCGATTTCGGACTGACGATGACACAAATCCACGGTCCCGGCGACGTTCCCGATCTTCATGGCTCTGTGGCAGGATGGATCGTAGCTGTCAAAGGGATGCTTGCCCTCAACGCCGACACGTACGTTTCCGGGCATGGCGATCTGTTTACCAAGCGCGACGTAAGGACGAAGCTGGCCTTCATTCAAGACAAGTGGGACAAAATGAAAGCCATGGTCGCACAAGCCAAGTCCCTCGATGATATTCGGGCGGCCTTGGGCGAACCGCCACCGAAGCCAAACGCGCAGGGCAAGCTGCCGCCTCCGAACACGACCGAACTCATATATAACGAATTGACGAACAAGGAGTGACGCAAGGTGTTCGTGGGGCGGATCTTCGCCCAGGTGCATTCCAGAATTACCCGGGCCGCTCCCGCTTTTACTACTCCGGCTGTTCAACGGACAGTTAAGGGTGGATCGGCTAAAGGAGCCATCCTCGAACGTCTCCACACGTCAGCATTGTGGCCAGTGTTAGGTCTGCGATCAGCTCCGGCAGCCAGCTTCCGGTCAGGCGGCTCCGGAGCGCCTCACTTCCCCGTGAGCGTGCTCTGATAGAACTGGATGTAGCGGCCCAGCGTAATCACCGCAAACCACAGAATCAGGGAACTCGCAGCGATGATTTTAGCGAGCGGCGGCGCATCTTCGCCGGGACCCATGTGCTCGACGACATTGAACGTGTCCGTCAAGTAGAATGCCGCGGCGTTCAGGCCGAGAAGCAGGATCGCGAAAATCTTGATCCAAAAGGCGGCGTCATAGGTATAGAAGTCCGGCATTCCGATGAACGCTAGAACTCCGGTCGCAACGTTCATGGCAAAACCCACTAGGGCCCAGGGAACCAAGCGGTGCAGGGAAGCGATCGGCAATTCCTTCGCAAATCCGAGCATCCGCAAGTCGAGAGCGCCCAGTGCCCCGACAAGCATCGCAAGGCCGATGAAGTGCAAATCCATCATGAATGCCCACCAGAATTTGTTTTCGATCATCAGGTCCGTAACCTTGCTGGGTGTCGGCTCAAACGCGTGTACGAACGATCCTAGCATTCCTTCATTTTCGGAGGGGTTGGAACCGGTCGAAATTTCCGGGTGACGGATGTCACCCCCCGTCGTCCCGACGCGCGACATAAGGCCCATGGTTATCAGCGAAAAAAGAAGTACGGCCATCACGTTCCAGCGTGCCGGCCTTGAAAACTTGCGAGTTTGCCACAGTCCGACCAGCGAGAGAGCACCCGTAATTTCCATGAAAAGGAGCGCCAGCATGGCCGCGCCTTCGTGCCTGCTGATCAAGTCACCGGACACGCCCGGCAGGTCCTGGATAGCTCCTTGTGCGCCAACGCCACTAAAGAATGTCGGAAGCGACAGCAAGGCCATGACGGCGAAAATGATCAGACCGGCCCTCTTGAGGTCCTCATTTTTCCCGACCAGGGAGATCAGGAAAAGACCAAGGCCGACCATGGTGCCGATAATCGGGAAGTGATTGAGCAAGAGATGCAAATGTGCCAGATTCATAAGCCACTCCTCGATAGATCTTCTTAAGACGGAAAGGTGATGTACTTGTATGTGTAGGCCAATAACCGGCCGGCAGAAATGGCTCCGACCCACAAAAGGAGAGACCATTTTGCCAGCGTCGCGCCCCTCGCCATCATGTCTGCTTCCGTCATAGTTGTGTCGGCGAAAACATTCTTCTGAAGCTTTGTCAAAATCCAGATCGCGACCCCGATAATCGTCAATTTGATATAAAAATCCGGATTGGTGAGAGCTTTGGTGGGGTAGGAAATCAGCAGCAAAACGCCTGTCGTGGCGTTGATCCCAAAACCTATCCACATGATGCGGAAAAACCGCTTGAGCGGAGCGAGAGGTATGCTTCGGAAAAAACCTAAAAGACGCAAATCAATCAGCGAATTTGCGCCCACGAGCAATGCGAGGCCGAACGTGTGAAAGAGAAGAACGAAATAGAAAGCAAATGGTGAATCGGATTCACGCATCCACGTGCTGAAGCTGCTGCCTTCGATTGACTGCAAAAAAGTCGGCAGGGCCAAGTTTTCCCCCTTACTGGATCGTGTATTCGTTTTTCCGGCGCTGGAACTATACGCCCGTTTTGCCTTAACGGAAGCGTTTTTTTTGTTTCTCCCGGGTGCCGGCGGGATTCTTGCGCGGCTCAAATCTCAAAAGCAACAGAGCAACAAAACTTCACAAATAATGAAGCGCGTCTTGCAGTAACTTTTCGATCTAAGGCGGATTGACACAGATACGAACGGTGACATCGCTCGAAACAGGCAGCGTGCACGTCGCATAAAAAATTCCGGCCCCCGAAAGGGGAGCCGGACACCACCATTCCTTCAACCGCAAATTCGCGAAAGATACGAACATCTCTTTGTCGTCTGCCTCAAGATTGAGGCGACCACGCACGTTAATATTTATTTGTGATGTGCTCGGTTTTCCTCACAGATCGGCTGCTCGTAGATCATTGCATCGGTGAGAACTTCGGTCCGCGGAGTCATTGTCCAAGGCTTGCTCAGAACGTTTGGATCTTCCACCGTGGCTTCCCAGTGAAGGGCGTCACCCTTGCGGGTGATACGTTCGATCACATGGAGTGCCTCAGTATGAAAATAACCGCTTCCTCCTTACCCGGGGATGGGAGCTAGCCCTGTCTCGTCATTAAAGTGGGTCACATCGACAACTAAGGTATCCCCCTCCCAGTGACCGATGGAGTCACCGAAGTACGAGGGATCCACGTCCGCGCGATGCGGTCGACCATCGGTAGGCACGAGGCGATAACTCCCCGGCTGATCTCCGTCGCCACCGTCTACCTGATAAAAAATAGCCGTGAGCTTAGGCGTCTGGACGATTTGCCTCGGGGCGTCTGCGCGCGGACGCCCTAATACCTGAATCCGTCGTGAAAACCCGTAGTGAATGTGATTGTTCGCCTTATTGTACACAGCTTTTCTTGTGGTTGTTGTGTCTGACTGAATGCTAACTATGCGTT
>Ga0182024_10014430_pt1 | contig 15272 bp, 16 predicted proteins | sample P32metaG_FD_120480 | JGI IMG/M metagenome (GOLD analysis project Ga0182024, IMG submission 120480) | Permafrost microbial communities from Stordalen Mire, Sweden - P3-2 metaG (Illumina Assembly) | ecosystem: Environmental > Terrestrial > Soil > Wetlands > Permafrost | place: Sweden: Stordalen... | reverse complement strand
GGATCGACAAGGAAAACTATCGGGTACTGCGGATCGAGCTGTCTGCTAAAAACCTACCGAGCACGTTTCCACTCGACACAGTGGAATCGGCGGTCGATTACGACTATGTGTTAATCGGCGAGGACAAGTATCTGCTGCCAGTCCACTCCGAGGCGCTGAGCTGCGTGCGCGGCACAAGCCAGTGCAGCCGGAACGTGATCGAGTTCCGAAACTACAAGAAGTTCACGGCCGACAGCAACATCACGTTCAGTCCCGATAATTAAGCAAGTCCATCAACACATCACAGGGACTACGGCGTTTCCAATGACGGCGCATTGCCGAAGCCGCTCCTCCGTGAGTTTCCGGCAAGATGTGTACAAGAGCTTCCCGGATCTGTGCGCGGCCACTCACCTCGACCTGGATTGCGAAGCAGTGCTCGATAGCGAGATCGTGTGCCTGGATTCCGAAGGCCGGTCCCAATTCTACGAACTGCTCCGGCGGCGCGGGCGTGGGGACGTGGTTATAGGGCAAAGACATATGGCCCCTGACACTTCTTTGCTCGGTGGAGCTGGCGAGCATCATGTGCCAGATGCGTTCGTGCCGGTCATCGGCCCTGGCGAAGTCGCCGGCCGTACCCGCTCACCGAACCAGTCACGCCTGGTGGCATCGAAGGTGCCGTTGACCGGTTCGTCCATCCCACCGCTGGGCGGTACTCGGCACCTGTCAGCGGCACAATTCGGACACGACCAGCGCGATTCCATTGCTCTCGTTGCTTCCCAGGATGGCCGCTTTACCGTGTTCGCTTGGTTCAACTCTAAAAGAGGCGGTTCACGCTTATCGTGTTGAGACAGTGCTGCTGTAGCCCACACACTCACGGGTTCACTTCCTCATGATCGATCCCGTTTGCGGAGGGATGTTCCTCCGACTATTTCTTTGGTAGGGAATCCTCATAGGACACCAGCAGCCAAGCTGTATTGGATGTTCCGTTTCCCCAGTTCAAATTGGCAGACGACGGCGGATTCTTAACCTGCATTGCGAATCGCCCTGGCCTGCGAAGCAACGTCTCATCAATGATCGCATCGATCTCGGTAATGTTCTTGAGTTCGAACGGAATCGGCCGGCCGTCAAAAAAGACCTGCGTTCTGTCGAAGAAATTGAACCCTTGCATTTTTAAGTGCAGCGTCGGACTGCCTTCCCTTACCGACACCTGCGCTACAGCCGGGTCGTCGAAATCGTGCCGCTGAGTGTCGATCCGCTCGATTTCGGGTTGCGGCAATCTGCTAGGCCCGCCGCCACCGCCTCGTCCTCCGCGAAATACCGCTTTCTTCGCGATGAGGACAAAGTTCAAGTCCTCGACTGGGGCGAGTCCCGCAACTTGCGCACGAGTTGCGAAGGGATTCGAGGCGTTGTACCAGGGATGATACTTCCCGTCCAGAACTTTGCCGTTGAAGATCACATTCGAGATTCTTTTAAGGTTCTGGATGTCCTGCAACGGGTCTGCGTTGACAATCAGCATGTCGGCGAGTTTTCCCTCTTGAATCGTTCCCAGCTGATTCGCGGCTTTGGTGGCCTCCGCCGTCCACTTCGTTGTAGCCTGGATGACTTGCATCGGTGTTAAGCCGGCCTCGGCGAGTATCTCCATCTCGTGATGCACGCCGGAGCCTGGGGCTGAATTGTTCGCACCGTCGGTGCCCGTGAGGAGATGACCTCCCGCCTCTACGTACATTTTGTGGAACCGTAACGCGTTCTTATAGCCTTTCGCGTGCATCTCCCGATTGCGCGGCCGCAGGTGAACTGGATTTACGTAATTGATGAGAGGCAACGAGACGTCTTCAGGCGGGTAATAGGCGCGCAGAGCCTCGTTGCCCAGCATGGTGCGGTCTTCCATTTCGAAGCGATCCCATCCTGCCGGCAGGCCCATCGCTTTTTGAATGAACGTTGGAACGAGATACACATGGCGATCCACCAGATACTTGATCTCCGCGGCAGCCTTGGCCTCGTCCATGTGCGCCCAGAACTCGAGTTCATCCGGTTCGCCCGCTGGATTCCCGCCGGCCTCGCCTTCCTCGGGAGCCGGCGGTGGCGCCGGCATGTCGCTCCCCGCAATCTCGATAGCAACACCCAGCGAGTGCGGAATAATATCAGCTCCTAGGTCGGCTGCTTTTTTGGGGAGAATTTCGGGTCCACCAGAACGAATGATGGCCGACTTTCCAGCTTTGTGGGCTTCTTCGAAGGCCGTTCGGACCACATCATCCGGAGCACGGCCGGTTTGGAACGGGACAATGTCGGCACCCAGCGCAAGAGTGCGTCTGGTCCATTCACTGGCTTCCTCCGCCGTCTTCAACGGGCGTACTTGCTGATAGGGAGATTCGAGGCCGTTCAGGTTGGCGGCCTCCACGAAGCGGACCGGAGTGTCAAACGGGCGCGGCGATAGAATTTTCCCTTTTACAATACCGTCGTGCATAAAAACGCCCGTTTCACCGTTGTTGCCGATGCCGATGTAGGAGGTGACCCCGTTATTCAGGAGCGTCTCGCCTTGGTAGGAAAAGAAATTCAATTGCGCATCCCAAAGGCCGGGCAAGATGAATTTACCGTCGGCCTTAATCACCCGCGCACCTGCTGGACTCGGCTCACCCTTCTTGCCAACGCGAACAATCTTGTTGCCCCTGATGACGATCTGGACATCGCCGACCGGTGCTCCTCCATTGCCGTCAATCAGAGTTCCACCATCAATCACAATGGCGCCGGTTTGGGTGTCTTGACCCGCAGCTTCGTGGGAAAACATCCAGATCAAAGCGACAGGGCTGCAAGCGATCAACCAAGGCAATCTCCACATGCAACTCCTCCTCTTCGGCCAAAGGTAGCCCATGGTACATTGAGCACCATTCGAAGTCAATGCTACGAACAGGCTGTACCGATGCGGTGTTCGGCGCCCCACGCGCGATGAAAAGCTCGGCGTAGATTATAGTGTCTAGAGTGTTGGAATTTAGTTTTGGCCAAAATCAGATTGGAGGTTGCTTATGCGTGAACGCTTGGCAGTGCTAATCGGCATCGCTGTGGCTGTAGTTTTTGCCCTCATGGGCGATGGTTCGCGGAAAGCGCGGGCCGCGGAGCCCGCCGCCAGCTTTGCAGCGGTTCCGGGATCGAATGGCGGACAGGACATGTTCGGGGCTTATGACGTCGTTCCGGATTGGCCTAAACCCCTCTCCACGATCCCGGGAAATGAAAACTGGACGTGGGGCGCTGGGCAAGCCGTCTTTCCGGAAAGTCCCAACCGTGTTTTCATCCTTCAGCGGGGAGAGCTACCCAATATTGAGAGGCCCAAGCGAATGAAGTTGCCTCAGCTCGGGCCGAGCATTGAATTCCCCATTGGCCGGCTGCCTTGGCGTGATGCAACATCCGCAAGCCCGCCGGGCGCGCTTGAGACGCCGGACGGAAAAGTGGGCGACGATAGCGATGTCGGAAAGAACGGCGTCGACTTCAATTGGTCTCATTGCATCCTGGTCGTCGACGCTAAGGGTAACTTCATCGAGGACTGGTCTCAATGGGACAAGATGCTGCGGCGGCCCCATTCGGTCTACATCAGCCCCTACGACCCAGAGAAACGCGTGTGGATCGTCGACGATTACCGGCACGCCATATTCATCTTTACGAACGATGGAAAAAAGCTCCTGCAAACGATTGGCGAGCCAAATGTGCACGGATCCGACGACAAACATTTTTACCGTCCCACATTTATCGGCTGGCTGCCCGACGGCACCTTCTTTGTCGGCGATGGCTATGTCAACACGCGCGTGGTCAAGTTCGATAAGAACGGAAAGTACCTTATGGCCTGGGGCGAGAAAGGCACTCCCCCGAATGAAAAACGTCCTGGGTACTTCAATGCGGTGCATGGCGTCGCAATCGACACTCCCACGCACCGGGTCTTTGTCAACGACCGCGGAAATCACCGCGTCCAGGTCTTCGATGAAAATGGCAAGTACCTCAAGGAGTGGAGCTTCGGCCCACCGCCCTCCGACATACACTTGATCTACATTGGAACGGATCGCGCTTTATGGGCGTTTGATCGAGGGACTTCGAAGATGCTGAAGTACGATCTCGACGGGCATTTCCTGTACTCTTGGGGCACTTGGGGGGATTTCCCTGGAGGTTTCTGGGGCGTTCACGGAATCGCAGTGGACCAGGAAGGAAATTTTTATGCCGCCGCCGTGGACACTGGCGGGGTCCAGAAGTTCCGGCCCCGGCCCGGGGCGAATCCGGAGTTTTTGGTCGGCAAGCCGGTCTATTCGGCGTGGAAATAGAGGCACGCCTTTTTCGCCAGCGAGAGAACTATGTTGAGCAGACGCGACATCTTGGCCGGAGCAGTCTCCGCGGGAGCCTTGGCGTATACACCAAGCTGCTTTGCAAAAGCATCACAGCCAGTGACCGCGGTGAAGTTCGACATACCGCCGAATGCCTGCGACTGCGCGACACACATCTTCGGTGATCCGGGAAAATTCCGGCTGTCACCGGAGCGCGTTTTTACTCCCGATATCGCTCTACCGGAAGAGATGGCGGCACTTCACAGAGTGCTGCATATGAAGCGCGCCGTCATTGTAACTTCGAATGCTTATGGAAACGACAATTCAGTTACCCTCCACGGCATCCAGGCACGTGGAATTGATGCGCGAGGCGTAGCGGTAATTGACGATCAGAGTTCGGAGGAAGATTTCAAAAGAATGAGTCGGGGCGGGATTTGCGCGGTTCGAATCAATCTCAGGACCGTAAAGGATCCTGCCATTGGCCGCAAGAGCTTCCAAGCGGTGGTCGACCGCTTGAAGAAGAATAATTGGCACGTGGAGATTTATGCTACCCCTCCCCTAATCGCGGGAATGAAAGACCTACTTCAGGATTCTCCAGTGCCCGTTGTGTTGGACCATTTCGGTGGCCTTCAGGCAGCGCTCGGGCTCGATCAGCCTGGCTTCAGTGACGTAGTTGACTTGGTTCGATCGGGTAAGGCATATGTGAAGATCTCGGCGGCTTATCGATTGTCGACGCAAGGCCCCGATTATCCGGATATGGCGCCGTTTGCTAAGGCATTGATCGCGGCCAATGCTGACTGCAGCCTCTGGGGGAGTGACTGGCCCCATCCCAATGGCGCCAGGCTTCCCGGCCATCCTGTGACCGATGTGACACCGCCGTTTCAGATCGACGACGGACGGTTGCTGAATCAACTCGCGGTGTGGGCGCCCGACCCCGCCATTCGCAAGAAAATTCTGGTGGACAACCCCGCCCGCATCTATCGCTTTTAAGTTGACTTCCGCGCCGCAGTAGGCTTCGCGTTTTCGTTGAAGGTCCTCAGCAGTTCGCTCGTATTCCGCATCGACCTCGAGTACTTCGGATTCAAGCGCAGCAGCAGTGCTCTGATGGGGCGGTCCGAACTTATTCCGAATCTGCGCGAAATGACGTCCGAACGCATGTTGGTCGGCACCGAACATTGCCTCCGCAGAAAAGTAGGTGAAGAGTGCCCGACCACTCATTCCCTATGCGGACAACACATTTCTAAGACTTGCTTACGAGGGAGTTCCGCCAGTTGCGGCGTGTGACGCTATTTCCCGATTGACCTGACTCCAGCGGCCGATCGCGTTCACATTCTGACTGCGTGTGACGCGGTGCTTCCTGGCGGAAGCGGATCTGCCCCAAATAACGCATTGCCTTGTGCGTCCCTGGTGACGCACGCCGATGGATCGCTGGTGACGCCGGGGAGCGGCATCACCCCGATCTCGAAACTGAATCCGCTCATTGACGCGGCGCTCGCTTCCCGTGGCGGAATAGAAAGCCCCGGCATTCACCCTTCTCGGGAGCATGTTTCACCGGCCAACTCTCCGCGAACACGAATTCGCGAACCAACTCCATTCCGAGGCGTTCTACGCACTCGACCACCTCCCCGCGATTGAGGAACCAGCTTAGATAATGCTCGTGGTAGCCATCCCTGCGAGGGCGCTGCCGAACCACAAAGGATGGAGATCGGTTCACAATCATCAGCCTGGCAACGTAGAGAAACCCGCTCGTGCGTTCAGCGAGTACGCTGGCGATCTCCCGCCAGTTCTCGAAATAGTGCAAAGAGCTACTGCTCACGACCAGGTCAAAGCGAGTCCCAGCAAGATTGTCCGTTCCCTCGTGGAACTGAACACCGGGCTGGAGCCGCTGTCCCAGTCGGCACAACGATGGCGAATCATAACAGTGATAGTCGATCGAAACCTCCGGCAGAAGCGCCCGGCTGTACAGATAATAATGGCCTAGGCTACCGCCCCAGTCGAGGATGCTCAGGTCTTGTTTGTTTCGAGCTGCCCTTGCCAGAACGTACCCGTAGGACATCATCGTGTTGTGATCCGCGCGATCCTCCCGCGTCACCCGAGATGGCAGATGTGAGACGCCGAGTGGTCCTGTCCCTTGGATATTTCGTACGAGTACGGGCCAGTGTTTCTCCTGCGCGGCGGACACGCTCTCATGGCTCCACCCGACGTGGTGCAAACCCTCTGCAGCCCATCCGCGGCGCTCGTAGTTGCATTCCGATAACGCATAGCGCGCGACTTTCGTTGCCAGAGGCGGAAGAAGGGACGCAATTCCCCGGCTCAAGAGACCGGCAGGCGATAACCAGCGGGCGAGTTCTCGCGGGCTCATTTCCTTTGGAGTTTCTCAACCGCCGCCGGCCTGCTGTTGTTAGAAGCCGGGCCTTTAACGCATAAATAACCGGCGAAATTATACCACTGGAAGAAGGTCTCCGACATCTGGAAGCCGCTTCTCTGGAACAGTTCTAGGTTCTCGCCCGTGCGGTAGGGAATCAGGACATTCTCTAGCGCCTCCCGCTTGCGCCGGATTTCCTCAGCGGAGTAGTTGTTGCGCCTTTTGAACTCGTAATACAAGTCGATGAAGAAGCTGTTCAGGTGCGAACTATTGGTCAGGATTTTCTCGGTCACGATCAGCACCCCGCCGTCCACCAGGCTGTCGTAGATCCACCGCATCACCCGATCTCTGTTCAACGGGCGGATGAACTGAAGGGTCCAGCACATCATGACCACGCTCGCGTTTTCAATCCGAGCCGGCTCCAGCCCGGTATTCAAATCCGCGTATTCGACACTGATGCGCTGCGCTTCTTTCTGATCGTGGATCTTCACCCGCGCCTGCCCCAGCATGGGGAGTGAGTTATCTAGACCAATCAGGCGGCAGGGGCCTGGAATGAAAGGTGCAATGTTGAGCAAGGTAGTGCCGGTCGAGCAGCCGAGGTCATAGATATTCGTCCCGGGAATCCAGAATTTAGCCGCCATGTCCCGGATCATGCATTGCTGCTCACAATACAAGGGAATGCTCCGGACGAGCATGTCGTCAAAGACCTGCGCGACGTCGGCATTAAATTCGAAATTCGACGCCCGATCCACCCCGGTCCGAAAGATCTCGTCGCGCTTCATTTCGCGACTCCATGGCGGATTGTCAGGGTGGGACCCCTGCCTGCTGGTCGCCAGAATTGCGTCCGTGTTCTTCATGCTATGTGGTCTCATACCTGCCGGAAAACCGCCAAACCGAGTTTGGCAGGCTCGATCCGGAGCCCGTTTCCGGGGAGATTCCGCCACCATGTCACCAGATGCCGCAGGCCTTCGTCGAGGCTGACCCGCGCCTCGAAACCCAGCCGAGCCTTTGCCTGGCTGGTATCGGCCACGCGGCGTGGCACTGCCGTTAGCTTCCGTTCCGGTCCGTACTCCACGCCGAGAGAAGAGTCCATCGCAATCAGGAGGGCCCGCGCCAACTGGTCCAGATTCGTTTCTACGCCACTAGCGATGTTGAACACTTCGCCGGAGACTTCCGAAGCGGCCGCCAGTACAAACGCGCGCGCTACATCCTCGACAAAAACGAAATCCATTGATTGCCGGCCAGGGGCGAAGATCAGCGGCGGAAGCCCGTGGGCGATCCGGTCTATCCAGCGGATCAGCACCTCGGTGTAGGCTCCATGGGTGTCCATGCGTGGCCCATAGACGTTGAAGGGACGAAGCGCCACGTAGTCGAGTTGGTACATTTCGCAAAAAGAAGCCAACAGCCCTTCGTTAAACACCTTTGCAGCGCCGTAGAGAGTGTGGTTGTGGTAGGGATGATGATTCTCACGCGTGGGAAACTGGTCCGCCATCCCGTAAATGGAAGCAGAAGATGCGGCCACGACCTTCCTCACTCGGGAGGCCACTGCAGCCTGGAATACGTTGAAGGCGCCGTCCGCCATTACCTCGAGCGCGAGCCGTGGTTCCTCGGCGCAATGAGTGATCCGGATAGCTGCCAGATGGAACAGTACGTCCACTCCGTCGAGAGCATCCGCAATCTGTGCTGCGTTGCGAATGTCGCCCTCCACGATCGTCAGTCTGCCCAGAGCGGAGGCTTGAGCGAGGTTCTCGACCCGGCCGCGGCTGAAGTTGTCGAAGACAAGGACTTCGCCGACCCCCTCCGCTAACAGCAAATCGGCCAGATGGGAACCGATGAACCCGGCGCCTCCAGTGATTAGGACACGGGCCCCCTGGAGTTCTTGAATGTTGGTCATAGAGAGACGGTCGCCTTCCTGGAGGGTTTTGAACGCTTGGGGACGCCAGAGGAGATGGCACCGAGCGCGGCCTTCTCGGTGTGTGGGAAGCATCCGGCGCGATATCCAAGCCCGCGCCAGGGTTCTGTCAGATGGATCGGCTCCGGATAGTGAACACGCGTTTGAATCGCTGGTCTTCGAAACTCCTCCTCAACGAGCGAGCGATGTCTGGCTCGAACGGCATACATGTAATACACGTGATCCGCCCAAGAAGCCACTTTCGAACATGCCTGCTTTGATAGAGGTGTCATAGATAGCGGCACAGGCTCGGCGCGTGGCGTTCCATTTGCCAAGGTGACTGAGCTTCACACCGAGCACCGCGCCTTGAATGCCATCCATCCGGCAGTTGTAACCGCTCGCAACCAACGTGCTGCCGAGCGAGGTTGACGGATGGAATCATGCCAACACTCCTTCCGGGTTGAACGATGAGGCCGCCCGCAGACTGTCGCCCCTCCTTCACTGTTTGTAACAATCAACGTTTCCCGATTCCGACAAGGATGATGCCATTGAAAGCACACCAGCCGGAATGGTCCGAAAGTCATACCAGTAATGGGTCAGGTGAGCGACCATCAGGACGCCGGTAACGCATTGAAAAACGAGGCGTCTTAGCGAGCAGTGTTGAAGCTGGATTGATCCAGGCCAGGATAATTCGACGCTTAAGACTAAAGATGCCGTATGAGTTTAGCAGGTTCAACGGACTACAGACCTATGGAACGCAGACGAAAGCGGTTGACTTGTCGAGCCAGACGCAGTCCTTTGCTCATAACCAAGAAAGGATGCGCCATCCGACTTAACTGCGGGCCAACCATCTTTCGCCAACTCAGGCTGCGCCACTCCGGCAAATCGGTGACATCGCCGTATGCGGCAACGGCAAGAGCCTCAAGTCCGGACGCCTCCGCCAGCTTGCTGGGACCGCATTCCAAGGCGCGACAGGCCGACCTCAAAGCATGCCTTGCCAGCATCCGCTTGACCATCTTTTCGAGCCGAACTCTCCCTTGGATACTGTCTGCATGATAATGGAAGATCGTTTCGAAGGCCCTATGGACGTGAGTCAAGTCTGCCAGGTCGGTACTGAATAAACGGGACTGCATTCCGGCCGAGTGTTTGCGGTAATAGGCTTGATGTGGCCCCGCGATGTACCCCACTCCGGCATGGAGTGCAAGCCTCATCCACAGTTCGAAGTCAGCGGTGTGCGGCAGGTCCTCTTGAAACCCGCCTGCCTTCCGAAGGACACTCGTGCGCATAACGACTTCGGGAGAGGCCACACAATTCTGCGCCCGCCGGCATCGAATCTCGAACCACTCGCTGCCTCGCCAGGTCTTCCACCGCGGGGACCGGTTCGGCGGCCGGGGCAGGGGGCCATCGCCGTGGAACACCAGCGGACGCCCGTAAACGAACCCGAGTTCCTGGTGCGCATCCAATAACTCGCAAGCTCTTCGGAGAGCGCCTGGGGTGAGGGCGTCGTCAGCATCCAGAACCACGGCATAGGTAGCACCGATAGCCCACTCCAATCCTTCATTGAATGTCTTAAGATGCCCCTGGTTCTCTGTATGCTGACGGAACTGGACGCGCTGATCTTTCCCGGCTAGTCTTTCGGCAACTCTTGGGGAGTCGTCGCTGGATCCGTCGTCTATGATGAGAACTAAGACATTCACGCCTTCCTGACTTAGTACGCTTTCCACACAGGTATGCAAGAATCGCGCATAGTTATAATTCGGAACTACGACTCGTACGGTGGAAGTCATATCCGGACTGCCTTTAGCCAGCTCGCGCCGCCGTTGGTTCTCGCAGCGCAACCGCGAATGACCTCGATTACACGGTCTTGTTCTGATTCTTTGAGTTCGTGGAACAAGGGCAGTATCAGTGTCTGTCGAGTCAAACATTCGGTCACCGGTAGATCGACTCGTTCGGCGCCGCGATACGCGGGTTCCAAGTGCGCCGCCATGAAGCCGCGCCGCGCCGAGATGCCGGAAGCCATAAGGCGGCGGAGAAGACCGTTGCGAGTTTCAGGGAAATCCGCGGACAACTTGATCCAGAACGACTGAAAATTGTTGCGGCCGTGGGGTGGATCGGCGGCCACGCTTAGACCTGGTACATCGACTAGGTTCAGCTGGTACCGTGTGGCTAACACACGTCGACGCGCCACTATCGCGTCGAGGCGAGTCAGTTGCACGAGACCGACGGCAGCCTGGAGATCGCTCATCCGGTAGTTGTACCCAATTTCGGGGTAGCCTTCAAAGATCAGCTCGCCGCTGGAGTGACGCTCGGCGGCGCTCACGCTCATGGCGTGCTCGCGCAACCGGCGCAGACGTTCGGCGAGATCCCGCCGGCTCGTCATGATCATGCCGCCCTCGCCTGTTGTTATGACCTTCCGCGGATGGAAGGAGAATGTCACGAGATCGGAATGGCATCCGATCGGCTGACCAAGGTAGCTCGATCCCAGCGCGCAAGCGGCATCCTCAACGATCGCGATCCCGCGAGGTTGGCAAACCGAACGAACCTCATTGATATCGGCGGGCGTACCCCCCTGATGGACCAGAATGACGGCCTTAGTGTCCGGAGTCAACACTTGGCGAATGGCATCGGCCGAAAGGTTTTGAGTACGCTCGTCGACATCCGCGAACACTGGCACGGCTCCGGCGTGGCGAACCGCGTTCGCGGTGGCGATGAAGGACAAGGATGGCACGACGACTTCATCGCCGCGCCCCACCGATAATGCGAGCAGAGAGAGGTGAAGCGCCGCCGTTCCAGACGAAACCGCGACGCCGTATTCGGCCTCAACCCTATAGCGAACGGCCTCCTCGAACGCAGCAACTTGCGGTCCTTGTGCGACCCAGCGAGATGCGATTACGTTCGCCACGGCTGCGGCCTCTTCGGGGCCTAGCCAGGGCAGCATCACAGGGATCATTTTATGTAGCCCGCGCTCTACCGGGCGCGCCCAGGACGCCGGCGTTCACAGCTTGGCCGAATCCCGACCTCACGGCTGCGGCAACCGCGGCGGCCGAACTCTCTTTTAAATTGCTCTGGAACAAGCGCGAGCGCGCCATCACCTCACCCACTTTCAATCCACCTGCTTGCAAGCGAACGACTGGGTCCGGTCCAATACTGGATGGCAGAGCGGCCTGATGTCCGGGCCGGGGAGCCTGGATCGGCCAGAATGGCACATTACAGCGGCGTAATTCGAAGCGGTCCAGATCGCCCCAAAACTGCGCGACGACCGCCGCTGGATAGAATTGCGCGATCAATTCGGCTTCTCGGCGGCCGACAACGGGTTGTTCACGGGGAACCATCGCAATCACAACCGCATCAGCTTCCCAAATGCCGCAACGTGCCGCAAGATTCTCGACGCTCTCGACAATTGCGCCGGATTGAGACAGACCGCGTTCGAGAAACGGACCGAAGGAGTTGTCACTGCAAACCAAAATCCGACTTTGCGACACGGGTATGCCGGCGTCCAACCGGAGACGAATCGACATCATTCCGAGGAATGAAAACGTATCAATTTCTGGATGCTGCTCATTTGTGCCCGCTATTGGGATGCCACGTTCTCGACAAGCAGTCAGATCCAAGTCAGTTGTCCGTAGCTCCCATGCTTCATACATCAATGGGATGACGGCGGAGAACTTCATGGCTGCCACCATTTCCGCGTCGATTGGACGGACATGGCCGCTGTTGGTAACGATGTCCGCCTGGCAGATGATATCGCGGCACTTCTCGGAAACGACCTCGATCCGATCTCCGACACTGGCGATGCGTGCCAAAGCGTCTGTTGCTTGCTTGATTTCTTCGAAGCTTCCAGATTCCGATGAGGGGCCCAGCGCGTATACCCGGCGCGCCCCTGCCAGCGCTGCCAATACGGGAGTTACGGCGTAGGCGCCAGACGCCGCTTCGGTGAAGACGACGAGATCCGTGAGATCGAGTTGACAACGTTGGACAGCAGTGCGAGCCAAACGTGCCAGACGCTCCGGCCGACAACCCGGGACACACAGCTGTGACTCATCAATCCCAGTGGCGGGTTGCTCGGTCACGGTTCTCATCGGTCACCATGCATTGATAATCGCCGAGTGAAGTAGGTTGGCTACCTAGGATGGCTACCTAGGATGATGCCAGTGCGGTCAGCGTGAGCGGAATGGTCTAAAGGTCACATGTGTACTGGGCGAGATGTATCCGACGATTCCATGGTCGCGGACGAGCTTGTCGCCTGGAGAGAGCGGCATGTGCTTGATTTAGTTTAGTGTAGCCGAGCAGAAGGGACATAGGTCCTGAGTCACGGCGCATCTGGAAGTTACCGCAGAGAAGCGCCGGGTTCGAGCAGTGGTGAAACTTGCGATAATGATACACATCAGGCGGGTATACTGCTTTTTGCGCTCGCTATCTCCCCTTCAAGTGCGGAATGGCCCCATTGTTCTCGTTGCAGACATATTCCAGCAATTCCGTGTCCACCATCAACGTCACCGGTTGAGTGTAGCTCCACGACTTGGCATATGCCCCGGGGTCGTCGATAGTCGCCGCGATCTCCATGTGTCCAAGGTCGCGCCGGTGGAAGCGCTCCGTTACATGTAGGGATTGCGTAGCGGGATGGCCCGCCTGGTCAAGCCATAGCTTGGCGTTGAAGCCCGAGGACTCGACCACCAGTGTGTCTCCGTCCCATTTGCCTTGAGAGTAGCCATACCACTGCGGATTGGGATCTTTGACCAGCGAACGGCCGTCCAGGAAGATCTGGCGGAACTGGCCGAACTCCTCATAGAGGATGACCACGACGTTCGGCTCCTGGAAGATCTTGAAAGGAGCCGGCACTGAGTTGATTCTCGGCACCCCCTGCGGCAGGCAGTTGGCGGAGGGATCCAGAGCGGAGAGTTCACCGGTCTTGCGCTCGTCGAGCAGCTTTTGAGCCCACGGCTGCGCGGACACTTCGCCCGGCTTCAGTCCGCCGGCAATGTTCCCCGCCTTGGGCGGATCCGGAAGCCAAATTCCTGTCAGATCGGGTTTGCCGTCAGCCCGGCGAGGAGCGGGCGCGTTTAGGTTCGGCTCTCCATTCGGGAGCCTCGGAATCCCATTGTCGGCGACGTTCCACTGAGCTGGGAGCGGCGCGCACAGCGCGGCCACCAGAAATGCGCTTAGTCCTAACCTCTTCATCGCTTTGCACCTCCTTGAGCGGCAGCTGACCAGCTTGTATCCGATCCGCAAGCGTCGGTCCTTCAATGAGCGCGAGGACCAACCCACGCGAGTCTTCGGAGTCCACGATTCCGCGTTTATGCCTGATATTGGGATGATCGAGCGAGGCCAAAACCTCGGCTTCCCGTTGGAAGCGAGCCATGCGGTAGCCATCGCGCAGGAACGTCGCGGGCAGAACTTTCAATGCTACGTCACGCTTAAGCGTTGTGTCGCGTGCGCGGTAGACTTCGCCCATTCCGCCCGCACCGATTGGCGCAAGGATTTCGTAGGGGCCGAGTTTGTCACCCGCAGAAAGCGGCATGTGAGTGAATCAGTTAAGTTTAGCCGATTAGGAAGCAGTTAGCGCCCGAGTGACGGCGCATCTGGAAGTTACTTTTTCAAAAAGCACGGTTACTAGTTCGATTCACCCAACTTTCGAGCTGGATCACTTTCCAGCGGGCAGACCACTTGTGATTTAATCGGGAGCATGCGTGGTGACATCTGGATCCGATTAGCCTTATTTGGAACCTGTTTGTGCATCTACGGGCAGTGGCTGAATTATCCAACGCCGGGAATTCCGCGGACCAAGAATGGGAAACCGAATTTGAGCGCGCCGGCGCCCCGGGCAACAAATGGCAAACCATCTCTGAGCGGGTTGTGGGTGGTTGAGGCGACGCCCTTGGCAGATCTTCCGCCTCAAGCCTCCTCGGTGACTGCCTTTGAGGGGCCAACGGCATCGCCCATCCGCAACCGCTATCTGTTCAACATTCTGGCGGACTTCAAGCCGGAGGATTCGCCCATGCTGCCGGCAGCGCAAGAGATCTATCGACAGAGGCGGCTGAACGAGTCGGCTGATCTTCCTTCCAGCAGGTGCCTGCCGAGCGGAGTTCCGCTCAGCATGACGCTGCCTTATCCTTTCAAGTTTGTTCAAACGCCGGAGCTATTGATTGTGCTGCACGAAGGCGACTCCGCGGTCCGGCAAATCTACACCGACGGCCGGAAGCATACCGCTGATCCCCAGCCGACCTACATGGGGTACTCCATTGGAACCTGGGATGGAGACGTGATGGTTGTGGATACGGTGGGATTCAATGACAACGGGTGGCTGGACAACAGGGGCAGTCCGCGCAGTGATGCCCTGCATACGGTGGAACGCATCTCTCGCAGGGATTTCGGGCACCTGAATATTGAAGTGACGTTGGACGATCCCAAGATGTATAAGAAGCCGTTCACGGTGAAGTTTGCCGCCAATCTGCTCCCGGATTCGGACCTGCAGGAGTCAGTCTGTGCGGAGAACGAGAAGGACCGGCAGCATTTCAGGTAGCAGCACTTTGGGCTCAAAAAGCCCGTCGCAGGCCAATTTAGTCCAAATCGGAAGTACGGGATTCAGCTTAGTGTATCCGATCAGGAAGGAAGAGCTCCCGGATGACGTTAGATCTGCTCCGAAAACGCCGACATTATTTGTCGAAGCCGGCGGAGATCCCGAGGCGGCCAAGTGCGCGGACGTGATGGCGAATCAGACGCTGGCGTTGTCTCTCGT
>Ga0182024_10014429_pt1 | contig 15272 bp, 8 predicted proteins | sample P32metaG_FD_120480 | JGI IMG/M metagenome (GOLD analysis project Ga0182024, IMG submission 120480) | Permafrost microbial communities from Stordalen Mire, Sweden - P3-2 metaG (Illumina Assembly) | ecosystem: Environmental > Terrestrial > Soil > Wetlands > Permafrost | place: Sweden: Stordalen... | reverse complement strand
TTTGTTTTTTGACAACACTTCGATGGATCTGAGCGATCAGCCGCGCGCTCGCGCTTCCGCCGGAAAATTTATAGACGCGCACGAGGTACCCGACCAGGTAATGTTCGTGATGAATTTCGGAGGCAGAATGCAGGTGGTGCAGCATGTCACCACGGATGCAGACCGCCTGAAGAAGGCAGTATCCGGAATCGCAAATTCGAATATCGCCACGACCGCGAACGCTTCCAACGGCACGGACTCCCTGCAATATCCGGGCATGGGAAATTTCAATAGCGCCGAATCTTCGTTCGGCACCTACACGTTGTTGCTATCCATCCGAAACCTGGCAAAAAATCTCGCGGTGATCCCCGGACGAAAAAGCCTGATTCTCTTCACGGCAGGATTTCAACTCGATCCGGAATCGATGAGCGAATTGACGGCCACGATCGATGCCTGCAATAAGGCCAACGTGGCGGTTTACCCGCTGGACGTGCGCGGATTGTTTGCGCCGTTGCCGGGACTGGGGCAGCTTCGGAATACGCCTAGTTCGGATTTCACTTATCTCGACGGGCCACGTGCAGCAAATTCTTCCACGACCGCGAGCCTGCAGTTAGCCACCTATCATCCGAGTCCCGCCATTGCAGTTGATCCCTTTCAGCATGGCGGCGGTGGTGGCCACGGCGGCGGAAGTGGTGGAAGTGGCGGAGGTGGAACCGGAGGTACCGGAGGGGGATCCGGAGGCGGCAAGGGAGGAACAGGGGGCACCGGTGGGACAGGTGGCAAGGGCGGAACCGGCGGCACTGGCGGAACCGGATCGCGTGGAGTTACCAGTCCTTACAACGCGGCGAATTACAATACCGCGCGCACCATCGTGCCGCCATTTCCGCCATCGGCCAGCACCAATCAGCAAGTCATGTACGAACTGGCGAGCGGCACCGGCGGATTCCCTATCATCAATACGAATGATCTGCTGCCTGGGCTTGAGAAAATTGCGCGCGAGCAAAATCAGTACTACTTGCTCGGCTACGCGCCGACGGACTCGAAGGAAGGAAGCTGCCACACGCTGAAGGTCAAGGTCGAGCGCAGTGGAACGAACGTGAGGGCGCGCAGCGGCTTCTGCAACGTAGCGTCACACGATCCGCTTTCCGGAAAACCCGTCGAAAAGGAACTGGAGACTCGCGCGGCGGCGCATGCCACCGGCGCCGCAGCCGCAGCCTCATCGACGTCCACGTCCGCTGAGGCCGGCTCGATCGAAGCTCCCTACTTTTACACCGGGCCGAATGAAGCATCGGTCCACGTCGCGATGGAAATTCCTTCCTCTACCGTGAACTTCGAGAAGGTGAAGGGAAAATACCATGCGGACGTAAATGTACTGGGCATCGCGTACAAGCCGGACGGGACGGTCGCATCGCGATTCAGCGATGAGCTCGAACTCGATCTGGAAAAATCCGAGTGGCAGACCTTCATGAAAACGCCGATGCATTACGAAAATCAGTTCGCGATCGTGCCCGGCACGTACCGGCTGAGCGTGGCGCTAGGCGGGGGCGCGGACAAATTTGGGACGTACGAGACGCCCCTGGTCGTGGATGCTTACGACGGCAAAAAATTGAGCGTCAGCAGCATCTTCCTGAGCAGCACACTGCAACCGGTGGCGGACGATGCGGGCGTGATCGAAGCGGACCTGCTCGCGGACAAGACTCCGTTTATCGTGCACAACGTGCAACTCAGTCCTTCCGGCGGCGACCACTTCAAGAAGTCCGACAAGTTCGCGCTGTACGCGCAAATTTACGCACCGCAACTCACCGACCCGGCGCCCCCGAAGGTCCAGGTTTCATTCGTCATAACGGATCCCAAGACGGGCAAAAACGTAACTGGGGCGACCAAGATCGATACCACGACCTTTGTCCAGAAAGGAAGCCCGATGATACCGATCGCGCTGAAAATTCCGCTCGAAAGCATTCCGGCCGGCGAGTACAAACTGCAATTCCAGGCCAATGTGGAGAACGGCGCGTTCTCGCAAATTCGAACGGTATCATTCGTGGTGGACTAAGACTGCCAGCAACTGCGTATCCGAAAAACAATCTGCCGCAGTGGCTATAAATTGCAATCCCACTGCGGCAGATTCTATTTATGGTATGACGGTTGCGTATGACCTGATACGGCCTGATATGACTTGATCCGCGAACTAGGCTCGCGCCGCTTTCGCTTTTGCCGCCCGCGTTGCTGGCGGCGCTTCTTCCTCGTCGTCCGACTCGCTCACAACTTGAATTTGGTCCGCGAGGTCGGAAAGTTTTACGTCCGTGTCTTTTTCTTCCTGCAAGGTTTGGCTGAGGAGCTTGAAAGCTTCCGTTTCACCGAGTTTTTCGGCCATGGCTCTTACGGTGCCATACGCGGCAATTTCATAGTGCTCGACGCGCTGGGCCGCACCGATGAGCGCCGCGTCCTTGGCGTCATCCTCGTAGTCTTCTTCGGCCGCTTCCCCGCCCTCTTTGATCAAGCCTTCCATGCCCATGCACTTCTTACCTGTGGGCTTTTCTTCGAGAGCTTCGAAGATTTGCTCCAGGCGCTCCACGTGGCCCTTGGTCTGTTCGAGATGCTCCTGAAAGCCAGTTCGCAAATCGTCTGACGCGGCGGCCTTCGCCATCTTCGGAAGGGCTTTTACCAGCTGTGTTTCCGCGCTGTAGATATCCTTCAATTCGTCGATGTAAAGATCTCTTAGTTCTGATTGCTGCATGTTGCACCTCCAGAGATTCTTGGATTGCAGGAGCAACTTTAGTGTCGCTGGGAGGCCGCAGCCATCCGTTGAACCATGTAATTCAACTGCCGCCAAGGGTGTATGGATGAGGAAAAAGTTGAGGCTGTGCAAAACCCAAATGCACATCAGGATGAGCGGTGCCGACCACCCCGTCAGAATCTTAAGGACTTAGGCCTCTAGCGCGCTACCAGTGTTTCGCGCGCGACCCGGGCTTCCTGGAGTATGCGGACGACGTCCTGCCAATTGTTGGCTCGCAATTTTGCCGGGCGATGCGCATTGTGCGGCGCGCTGAATAAAATTCCGGTGCCTCGAAAATGTTCGAAATGGCGGGGACGATCGTCTACCAGGAAATCCGCATCGAGAATGCTTTTGTCTCCGCAGAAAATATAGTGGCTCTGCGGGACGAACGGAAAATGCCGCTTGAGCCACTGATACTTCGCGTCGAAAGATGACGGAACGTCCATGGCCGCGCTGGCTATGAAAATCTCGAAATCCTTGGAGAGTTCGCGCAACGCCTGCTGGCTGCCTTCGACGAGTTCCAGATCCGCGAAGAAGGCGCGGTCGTGGGGCAAATCATCGAGCGCGCTTTTTATTTCGGGAGTGAGGAATTCGGGAGCGAACATAAGCTCGATTCCCTCTTTCTCGATTTGTTCTTTGGAGAGGCCGCGCCCGGTGCGTTCGTTGTAAGCGCGAAGCATCTTGGCAAAGGAGTCGGCAATCACTTCATCCATGTCGACGGCCACGCGCAGTTTTCGAGGTTCGTCCGCGGATTTTCTAACGTGCGTCACGCGCCCGGCGCCTAGATCGCCATCCACGTAACGGGCAGACACGGGTTCGCGCGTGCGAGCGGTCGCGGAGTTGTTTACGGATGTGTCGCCTGCCTGGGCGTGTCCCGAATCTACGACGGCGCGCGCGGACGTTTGTGAGATGCTGGTAGCCTTAGCGGCAGCATTGGCGGCGCGACGATTGGGGTGGGTCGTCTTCAGTATTATGGCAATGATGACCAAAGCACCCGTAGCGCCATTGGCCCAAATGATCGCCGGTGCATGCAATACCAATCCATAGGAGAACCAGAGCAGGCAGCCAGAAAGATAGATGAAGAGCATCGGAAAAGATAAATCGAGGCCGCCCTGCTTCCTGATTTTTGCAATCTGCGGAATAAACGAACATGTGGTGCAGACCGCCGCCAGCAAACCAATCCAAGCCACCAAACCCATGCGCACCCCTTTTTAGTGTACAACGCGCGCTCGATAATTTCGCGGATCGTGACGTGGATATTCCAGCGTAACCCTATGTAAATGCAATACGTCTAAGTAAAGGATGAGGGAAAATGCAGCAACTTTTCCCGCGTTGGCGTGTTCAACACAGTGCGCCCACCCGGCAGGTCCCAGCACACCTTGGGTGCGAAAATCATATCAGCAGACTTCGGAGGTATTCCTTGGTTGTGCATCACCAGAGATCGGGCCCTAGCTCCGCGCATGCCCCAATTCGCCATTCTTTCGCCCGTGTTTTGATTCTGGGCTTTGTGGCCATGCTGGCCGCGTCGATGTGCGTGCCGCAGGCATCGGCGGACGCGGGGATCGTGCTGAACGAATCGCTGGATACCAGCGTGGCACGCATTACCGGAACGGGACACAGCGCGATTTACCTTTCTCGAATTTGCCCAGATAATTCGCCGACGAAAATGCGCATGTGCCGGCCGGGCGAACAAGGCTCGGTTCTCAGCAATTACACTACGTTCGATGAGTCCCGTCCCTACGAATGGAACATCGTGCCCCTGAGCATTTATTTGTATGGCGTGGAAGATCCGCAAAACCGGCCGCTGGTGAGTTCGAAAGAAATCAAGGCGGCCCTCGAAGAGCGTTACCGGGAGAAATATCTAACCGCGATCTGCGAGGGAAAAGCCTGCCTGACCAGCAATGGGGCAGAGTGGCGCGAAATGGTTGGCGCTACGCTCGAGCGCAGCCTGTATATGTTCGTCGTTAAGACTTCCGTGGAGCAGGATCGCGCACTGGTTGCGGAATTCAATTCTCTCCCCAACGTAAATCATTTCAACCCGCTCACGCGCAACTGTGCGGACTTCGCCCGCCGGGTGATGAATACCTATTTCCCGCATGCGGTAAGCCCGGACTACATCAACGATTTTTTCATCACCACTCCCAAGGCGGTCACACATTCGTTGACCCGTTACGCCGCGCAGCATCCCGAGCTTGATTTGCGGGTGCTGCATTTCACCCAGGTGCCGGGAACGATCAAGCGCAGCTACGAATGCCGCAGCGGCACCGAACAAATCTATCACTCGAAAAAGTTCCTGATTCCTCTGGGTGTTTTTGCGTGGCAAGGAATTCCGGCGGCATTTTCCACATACGTGTTGACGGGACGGTTCAATCCCGAACATCAATTCGAAGCGCATGCCTCGATCGATGCAACGAATCCGGGAGATTTTTCCGATGAAAGTTCCGGCGACATAACCGCCGCTGAAGCGCAGGCGATGGCGGCCCGCACCGATACCATATCCATGAAGCAGGAAGACGCGACTGAAGACACGACTGCGGATTTGGGGCCGGCACTCTTCAACAACGATTCGGCGCAGGCTACAGGGGGAATCCAAACTTCAAAATATGTAATCAGCGTAAGCGAACTTGCCGCGGAATACCGTAGCGAAAACCAAATAATCGTCGGAACAAAGGATGAATGGGCGAATTATCGCGCGCAGTTTCCTGCGCTGGTGGACGAAGCCGTTCGCCAGGAAATTATCCCGGACCGCGAGTATTTGAAGCGGGTTTTCAAACACGTAGGCGATGCGGCTAACCTGACCGTCGATGAAGATGGCGCGTTGTGGATGTCAATTCCGAATGGAGAAACCGCGCAGAAGGTAGGACTGAGCGCGAGCAATATTTTCGCGCAAGGCTCCAACAACGGCTTTGCTTACCAGATCATTTTGGCGCGCATGGCGTCCGAATTGAAAAGCCCAAAACACAGCCGGGAAACGATGCTGGAATTCAAGAACGATTGGAACTTGCTGGATACAGCGCACAAGAAGGACGTGGCATTCGCCAGCGTCGCGTACCACGCTGGCCCAGCAACTGGCCGTTAGCCCCGGCAGCCGCTCGTACCGGCATTGCTAAATGAATAGCACCGCGTGGCTGCGTCTTCTTCAAACATCTGCCCGCTAATCACTATTCGTATTAGTTCACTACTAAGGTGAAGGTTGTCGAAGCCGGACCGCCTGCCGTGGTGCTGGATCCGGTTACGGTCACGGTTGACGTCCCCGCTGGCGTGCCGCCCGTCGGCGTTCCTCCGCCCCCAGAACTACCTCCGCCGCAACTTGCTATGAAGATTAGTCCAAACATCATCAAGGCCAGAACCGATATGGAGTTTCGCGTTTTGTTTTTGGGAGCGCAAACAAAGAAGGCGCCAGACAGCACGGAAATCAACGCGATGGAAGAGATCATGGCCTGCCGCGAGATTCCAGCCAGCATCGGGTCGTGCGAGGTTCCGGTCGAGGTTCCGTTCAATGCCCTGCCATTCACGTCCGGTGACTCGGGCGCGAGCAATGCTGAGGTTGGCGCCTCAGTGGCAATCGTGATATTTGCGGCAACGGTGGGCGAAGCGGCACTCAGCACGGCGGAGCCAGTGCATGAAACTCCGACAGGGCCCGCGCACGTAAAGGTCACAGTGCCGGCAAATCCATTGGTTCCCGTAGCTGTAATGGAATAGCTGCTCGATTGCCCTGGCGCAGTGACCGTCGCAGTGGCACCCGGAGTAGTCGGCGCGATTGTGAAGCTGGGCGTACCCACGACGCCGCCCGCACTGAAGCTATTCACCAAATTTGCGACGTTCATCGATCCCAGGCCCGTCGTAAGATCGTAACCGGCGCCGGCGTTATATCCCGTGAGGATTCCGTTGGCGTCGCTGGAACTTGTTCGCGAACAGTTTGGACTGGTGCTGAATACGCACGGCGCGGAGTTGGTGCCCACCGTAACGTCGTTGAAGACGCACGAGCTGGCCGGGTTGCTCGAATTGCAATTGGCGGGAGTCTGCTTTGCCGCGAGCGCGTAGAGAGCAGGATTCACGTTCCCCTGGCGGCCCGCTTTTTGATTGATGAGGGCCATGACTCCCGCAAAAGTCTGCGCCGAAACAGAAGTACCGCCGAAGCCCGCAAAATCAGCGAAATTGTTGGCGCTCAGGCTGCAAGCCGCGTTGCCCGGATTCAAATCTGTTTCGCACACGACATAGAAAGAGCCAGCCAGACCATCTCCCGCGAACATGGAGACGTCTGGAATGTCGCGCTTGCCGTCTGCCGGGACGCCGGCGCCAACCTGCCAGGAAGGTTTGGCGTAAATGGTGCTCACGCCGCCGCTGCCGCCAATCGGGCCAATGATCTGGGCGTTCGCGGCGGTATTGCAATTCGTTTCGGGATTGGTGCTGAAACCCTGAAAATCGGCCCCATAGACGGCGTTAGTACAGGAATCGTTCCAAGTGGTCTCTGGAATATAGCCTTTCGCGGAAGCGCCCGTGCCGGAAGCATTGGTGGCATTCCAAAATGTTGCAGTATCGGTTATCTGATTGAAATCCGTGCCGCCCACGGCGACGTTGAAAGGCGTGGAAGCTAAGCCGTTCACCGCCAAACCGTGAGTCGACGGCTGCGCGACCGCGGGCTGGCCCTGCGCCGGCTGGTTGTCCTGGTCGCAGGCGGCGGAACCGTTGTCTCCGGTGGAGACAATGATCGTGATCCCTTCGGCTGCACCTTGTTGCCATAGCGCGTTGTAAAAAGCATTCGTACCGATTTCAGTCGGCGTTCCCGCCCCGAGCACGGCTTCACATGCGCCGAAACTGTTACTCATGATCGGAGCGATGTTGTTATCGATCACGTTCTGAGCAGCAAGATCACCGCCAAAACTCGCTTCGGACTTCGCGATCACCAAATTTATCGCAGCACCTTTAGCCACCGATCCGGACCACTCCGTGTCGATGATCGCCTCGCACTCGTCGCCGTTGTTGGCGCAGGTTTGCACGCCGGGATTCGTGCCAACCACAGTGACGGTTGGCGGGTTCGAAGGCAGGCCAAAAAGTGTTCGGAATGAATTCACATCCGAAACCGTGATGTTGCTGTCGCCCACCACGGCGATCGTGACGCCGGCTCCGGTTATGCCCGCGTTCCAGACGGGAGTGATGTTGTAGATTGTGGCCAGGTCGGTGGGTCCCAGCGCGAAGCAACTGGTGCCCGAGCCAAAGCACCCGCCGGGAAATGTAAATTGTGGATTGAGGGGCTCCGCTTTGCTGCTGTTTGTCGCTTTACGGAAGGTCCCGGCGTAACGGCTCATGGGCCTCTTCGGGAAATTGTGCAAGGAAAGAACACCCGCGACGACTGGCGTCAGCGCTTCCGGAATTGAAGGATCGGTGGCATTCGCGAACCTCGATTCGTTATTGACCCGGTAGGTGTGAATCGACGTGTGAAAAGCTTCCTGCACCTGGCCGGCATTTCCAGAAAATTCGATAACGCCACGGCCATGGGACGTACCAGCGATTTGAAATCCGTGCGATTGCAGCCAGGAAGTAACCTGCGCGATGTCGTCTTGAGAGGCGCCAAATCTTTCACCAAACTGTTCGGGAGTGAGCCACTGATGATAATTGGGGGAGGACTTATCAAGCTGCCTGGCAAGGAACGTGTCGAGATCGTTCTCCTGAGCAGGGCTGCGCTTCAATAGCAGCAGCATGCGATTCATGGCCAGACTCTCAGGAGCGGGCCCCTGGTCGAATTCAGCGCGCGCCAGCGGATGAACATTTCCCCGCAACACCACCGTCTTCGAATCATCCACGGCCTGAGTAACGAGGCGGACTGCGCTGGATTGGGCTATGCCATTTTGCGCGACTACGATAAGAGTAAGCAAAGCGAGAGTGGACGTTACGGCAATAATTAGCTTGGTGCGCATGAATCCCCCGCAAAAATGAAAGTGCCCTTTATTCGAACTCCGGGCTGTTTATTTGGGCCTAAGAAAAAGATTATCGTTGCGGGCCGGGTGGTGTAACAAATACATCAGGCGCGGCTGGCCGCTCCGCGCCCCGAGTTTCTCGCTTTTCCTTTGATGCAGCATCGGGGCGAAAAGTCGCCCCGACCATTCGTCGCGCTACCCCTCAAATCGGCACATTAGCTTCGCAGCTTTATGTCCGTTTCAGAGGCCGGGCCCGGGCCCGCCGAATCCACGGCCACCGTGATGCCCCTGGATTTCAAGCTGTGTCATCTTGGACTGCTGATCCGCAGTCAGTACTTGATATATAGCGGCCTCGGTCTTCGCATGCGCGAGCTCCTGCTGTGCCGTGAGTGTCCCGATCGTATTGGCGGACTGCTCCATGCTTGCTGCGTCGTTGGAGCGAGCCGCGGTCTTCAGCGCCTCGTGAGCTGCCCTCATGCCGGCGTGCGTGCTCGATTCGTTTGCCGCAGCCGTAGTCAGCACGTTCTTGATTTGGGTTTGTTGTGCCGCATTCAACGAGAGGACGGTAGTCATGTAGTCCACTCGATGTTGGACCATATTCTGCAGGTGATTGGCGTCAACCGGCGGCGCGTCCGCTGCCGGCGCCTGCGCAAACAACGCCGGCGCAGACACCGCGCACGCCAGCGCCAATAACATAGCTGTCTTCTTCATGGCAATTCTCCTATGGATTCGGGAACAAATTGTCAGGCGGAATGGATCTGGGTGGGCCGCTTCAATTTGAATTGGCGCCCAAGTCCATTCGGCCTGCACATCTAATTCGCGGAATGTATCGAAAAAGTTCCCAGAAAATCGCGAGTATATCGACGCCATGACGAATTACGAGTGGCGGCACCTACGGAAACCCGGGTAGAGCCGAAATGGTTAGCTCAGCAGGAATTGCTCGATGAATAAAATTGTCGCGTAGAACTGGTAATCCACATTTTTCTTCTTGCTGAAACCGTGCCCCTCGTCGTTGGCCATCAAGAACCAGACCGGCGTCCCGTTCTTGCGTACCACCGCGACCATTTGTTGCGCTTCGGTCCAGGGGACGCGCGGATCGTTCTTACCCTGCACCACGAAAAGCGGCTTGGTGATTTTTGTGGCGTTATTGGCGGGCGCGATTTTCTCCAGGAACGCGCGCATTTTCGGGTCGCGCTCGTCGCCATATTCCACACGGCGCAAATCCTGGCGGTAGCCGGAAGTGTTTTCCAGGAAGGTCACCAGATTCGATGGGCCCACCACATCCAAGGAGCAGCGGATCCTGTCGTTGTAATTCGTGGCCACGGCCAGCGTCATGAATCCGCCGTAGCTGCCGCCGGTTACCATGACGCGGCTGGCGTCGAGTTCCGGTTGCTGCGCGATCCAATCCAGCAGCGAATTGATGTCCTTGTACGAATCTTCGCGCAAGAATCCGTTGTCGAGCGTCAGAAATGTTTTCCCGTACCCGCTCGAACCGCGCACGTTGGGAAAAATCATGGCGATGCCCATTTCCGCCGGATAGTAATTGTAGCGGCCCAGAAAATAGGGGCGAAACTGCCCCTCCGGGCCGCCGTGAATATCGATAATCACGGGGCGCTTGCCGGTGAACTTCGCGGAAGGCTTGAAATAAAATCCGCTGATCGATTTTCCGTCGAACGCCGGCCAGTGAATCAGCTGCGCTTCGGGAAACGTCGCGGGATTAACTCCGCCCGTTTCGCTGTTGGTCCAGCGATCGACTTTGCCGGTGGTCACATCGAGTGAGTAAGCGTCGGTGACGTCGCGCGATTGCGTAAATCCAAACGCCAGGTCGCGGCTGTTCTGGTGCCAGGTAAGCCCGAACACCAGTCCCGCGGGAAATTTCGGCGCAGGCTTCTCTTTGCCGGTTTTGGTGTCGAGCAGATGCAGTACGCCCAGGCCGTCTTCGTTGCTGGTGAATGCGAGCATCGCGCCATCCGGCGAAACGTCGAAGCCTTCCACGTCCCAGTGAATGTGGTCGGTGAGGTATGTATATTTCCTGGTGGCGAGATCGATGTAGGCGAGACGCTGAAATTCAGAGTCCTTGTCCGTGGTGACGTAAATTCCCTTCCCGTCCTTGCTGAACTGCGCGCCGCCGTACGCGATCTTTTCTGCTCCGCCCTTCGGTGTCAGTAAGGTTTTCTCGCCGGTCGATGAATTCATCAGCCACAGATACGATTCATTCGCGGAAACATATTCCTGAACGATGAGTTGCGAATCGTCGGGCGACCAATCCGCCACGGCCCAGCCGCCACCGGTAAGCTGCGCGAGCATGCGATTGGTTTTCGGATCATCGGGACGTGCGGGCTCGGTGAGCCAAATGTCCGTGTCGTTGCCAGTTCGGCGAGTGGACGAATACGCCATAAATTTGCCGTTGCCTGACCAATGCTCGTCGGTATTACGCGATTTCCCGTCAGTCAGCAGCGTAACGGCGCCACTGGCGGTGTCGTAACGATAGAGCTGATAAAATTCACCACCTCCGATGTCCTTACTGAAAACGAAAAAATCTCCGCCCTTCGGCGAGTAGTGCGCCGAGGTTACATTGTCGCGATAAAAAGTAAGTTGGGTTCGCGCGGCTCCCGGGGATTTCACCTCGTGAATCTGGAACGTATCGCCGAAGCGCGTGGAGATCAGTATCTCGCGTCGGGTGGGGTGCCAACTCGCGATTGTCGCTGACCGGAAATTGGTATAGCGGTCCGCTTTGTCCGCTAGCGGAGCCGGGACCGGCGGAATTCCTTCCACGACGAGATTTTCGTTAGGTGCCACTACGGCCTCCTGAGCGGGTTTGGATGTTGCGCTCTGCGTCATCGCGCGAGGCGCAAGCAGCGTGAAGGATGCGGCGAATAGCAACAGAGAAGGTGCGCGCGCCGCGCCGTGGCGCACAATCTGACTCAGCCATTCGACTCGAGCACATCTCATCGAAGCTCTCCTTCAACAAATTGTCGACAATCGCTTAGAATTCGCCCATGAACTGCGCGAGCAAGTTACTCTACGGGTGCAAATCGTGTCAACGCGGAGTTCCTCGGAGGTAAGCCGTGAAAATCTTTTCGAATCCTCGTTTTCTGGTCATTTATTCGGCTGTGGTGACCATTGCGTTTGCGGTGACGTTGCTTTGCGGGTTCGCGGCGGGGCGGAATCAGACCTTTGACGTGCTTACCGTCCATCGCATCGACTTTGTGGAGCCCGATGGCACGCCGCGCCTGATTATTTCCAATCGCGAGCAATTCCCCGGTACCTTCATGCGCAAGAAGGAATACCCGCGCCCGGATCGTCGCGACGCCGCCGGAATGATCTTTGTAAACGATGAAGGCTCGGAAATGGGAGGCCTCATCTTCGGCGGGCTAAAAGATAAAGACGGAACAATCCAGAATCACGGGCACCTGAGTTTCGATCAGTACGAGCAGGACCAGATTTTCGCCATCGATTCCGGCCGCGAGGACCAGGAGAAATTCTCCGCCATCCGCATCGGCGAGCGGGGCGATTACCCTATTCAGGAGGCCTATGACGAGAGCCTGCCCATCGACAAGCTGCCCAAAGATCAGCAGGACGCGGAGTGGAAGAAATTCTTCTCGACGCACACCGGCGATGCGAACCGCATTTACTTGGGCCGCTCCAGGGATAAGTCCGCGTCGCTGCAAATCAAGGATGCGGAGGCTCGCACGCGGCTCATCATGCGTGTCGATGCAGACGGGAATCCAGTGATTCAATTCCTCGACGCGACCGGTAAAGTCACCAACGAATTCACCGCTGCAAAACACTAAGCGCAACCGCATTTTCCGCTTGGAGAAACGCGGTGTTTTTCGCGCGTTGGCCGCATCGCGCCAGCTCGCCAACCACTATTGCTCTTGAGATTCCATACGCACAGTGCCCCAAAACCGAACTCCGCATCCCGTCCACAGTAATATTCCATTCATTCGTTTTGTTTATGATGCCTGCGGCGCGCGCTGGCGTATCATCATCGCGGATTCATTTTTGCTGGGAGGCACTCATGGCTAAAGCACCACCATCGAATGCAAAGAAACCCGCGACCTCGGCGAAAGCAGCCGACCCCAGAAAATCCTCAAAACCGACTGCTATGCCTGCGCCTATTACGCCGGACCCCGCAGTCATTTCAAAGTCAACCGCCGCGAATCAGCCTTTATCCGCCGAAGATCTGCGCAAGATGAACGCCTACTGGCGCGCGGCAAATTACCTGAGCGTCGGCCAAATCTATTTGTGCGGCAACCCCATGCTGCGCGAGCCTCTGACGTTACATAACATCAAGGCGCGCCTGTTGGGCCACTGGGGCACCACGCCCGGCCAGAATTTTATTTACGTGCACATGAATCGCGCGATCACCATGCGCGATCTGAACGTGATTTACATCGCCGGTCCTGGCCATGGCGGTCCGGCTCTTGTAGCAAACACGTACCTCGAAGGAACCTACAGCGAAATCTACCCAAACATTCCCGAAACTGAAGAAGGAATGCAAAAACTTTTCAAGCAATTCTCGTTTCCCGGCGGAATTCCCAGCCACGTCTCGCCGGAATGTCCCGGTTCGATTCACGAAGGGGGCGAGCTGGGATACTCGATCGTTCATGCGTACGGCGCGGCCTTCGATAATCCCGATTTGCTGGTGTGCTGTTGCGTCGGCGATGGCGAATCGGAAACCGGCCCGCTCGCCGGAAGCTGGCATTCGAATAAATTTCTAAATCCCGCGCGCGATGGCGCTGTCCTGCCCATCCTGCATCTCAACGGCTACAAAATCGCGAATCCCACGATTCCCGGCCGCATGAGCGATGAAGATCTCGTCAAGCTCTACACCGGCTACGGCTACAAACCATATTTCGTCGAAGGTCACGAGCCGGAAAAAATTCATCAGCTGATGGCCTACACGGTGGACACCGTGCTCGACGAAATTGAGCAGATTCAAATTGACGCGCGCGTGGGGCGCAACGGAAAGAAATCCACGGGTATGCCGCAGTGGCCGATCATTATCATGCGCACGCCGAAAGGCTGGACGGGCCCGAAAGTCGTGGACGGAAAGCCAGCGGAAGGCACTTGGCGCGCGCATCAGGTTCCGGTGACGGATTTCGAAAATCCCGCGCACCTGAAAATCCTGGAAGACTGGATGCGCAGCTACAATGCGGACGAATTATTCGATGAGCATGGAACGCTGCGGCCGGAGTTGAAAGAACTCGCGCCGAAGGGCCTGCGCAGGATGGGCTCAAACCCGCACGCCAATGGTGGAATCCTGCTGCGGGATCTGGTGATGCCGAACTTTCGCGACTACGGCGTCGAAGTTCATCAGCCCGGCAGCGAAGACGCCGAAGCGACGCGCGTGCTAGGAGCTTTTCTGCGTGATGTGATGAAAGCCAATATGGAGGCAGCGAATTTTCGGGTGTGGGGACCGGATGAGACCGCTTCCAATCGCCTGGAAGCGATTTATGAGGCGTCGCCAAAGGTTTTTATGGAGAAGCTGCTGCCCACGGATGAATATCTCAGCGAGGATGGCCGCGTCATGGAAGTGCTGAGCGAGCACATGTGCCAGGGCTGGTTCGAAGGCTACCTGCTTACCGGTCGCCACGGATTCTTTTCGTGCTACGAAGCCTTCGTGCATATCGTCGATTCGATGTTCAACCAGCACGCGAAATGGCTGAAGGTGACGCGTGATATTCCCTGGCGCCGGCCGATTTCTTCACTAACCTACCTGCTCACCTCGCACGTCTGGCGGCAGGACCACAACGGATTCACGCATCAGGACCCGGGGTTCATCGATCACGTGGTAAATAAAAAAGCGGACGTGGTGCGCGTGTACCTTCCTCCCGACGCGAATACGCTGCTTTCGGTCGCGGATCATTGCTTGCGCAGCCGCAACTACGTGAACGTCATCGTCGCCGGAAAGCAGCCCGCGCCGCAGTACCTCGATATAAACGCGGCCACCGAACATTGCACCGCCGGGATCGGCATGTGGTCGTGGGCTTGCACGGACGCCGGCACCGAGCCGGATGTGGTGATGGCCTGCGCGGGCGATGTGCCCACGCTCGAAACGCTCGCTGCGGTGGACCTGCTGCGCCAACATTTTCCGGACATAAAAATTCGTTTCGTGAATGTCGTGGACCTGATGACTCTGCAGACTCCCAGCGAACATCCCCATGGAATCAGCGATCGCGACTTCGATTCCCTTTTCACCATCGACAAACCTGTAATTTTCGCGTTCCACGGCTACCCCACCCTGATTCACCGCCTCACCTACCGCCGCAAAAATCATGACGGCCTGCACGTGCACGGTTACAAGGAAGAAGGCACGATCACCACACCTTTCGACATGACCGTCCTGAATGAGCTGGATCGATTCCACCTCGCAGGCGACGCCATCGATCGCATCCCGCGCCTGCAACGCATCAGCGCCCATTTTCAGCAGCACCTGCGCAACAAGCTCTTCGAGCACCAACAATATATCTACGCCAATGGCGACGACATGCCGGACATAAAGAATTGGAAGTGGCCGTACGCGGTGACGGGAGATTAATTGCGAAAGCCTTAAATCTCGCGCAAAAGTATTTGCGTCTGTAGCGGCCGGCTTTAGC
>Ga0182024_10014428_pt1 | contig 15273 bp, 10 predicted proteins | sample P32metaG_FD_120480 | JGI IMG/M metagenome (GOLD analysis project Ga0182024, IMG submission 120480) | Permafrost microbial communities from Stordalen Mire, Sweden - P3-2 metaG (Illumina Assembly) | ecosystem: Environmental > Terrestrial > Soil > Wetlands > Permafrost | place: Sweden: Stordalen... | reverse complement strand
CACCGCCATCGGCAACTACATCGATCATCACAACAGAAATCCGAAACCCTTCATCTGGACCGCGAAAGCCTCAGACATCCTCGAAAAAGTCACTCGCGCACGAACCGCCCTGCATAAATGACCTGCTCGAGGGTGCTCAATTCTGCCATCGGCGCCCATGGATTTCAGCCTGAAGAAATAAATCTGGCTTATCTTGTAACGGATTGCTCACTTCGTGACTTTGTTCCTATGGAAGCACCACCCAAGGACATTTCACCCAATGAGTTCACGCCTTTATCGATCTCTGGGCCTTCTTCTCCTGTTCTCGATGGGGGGATTGGCCGCCGGTGCGCAGGAACCCCTGACGCTGCGGCAAGCAATCAATGAGGCCCTGGGGCAAAGCCCCGAGGCGGCGATTGCGCGCGCCGGCACTCTGGACGCGAAATTGGCAGCCGGGATGGCCCGAACCCAACTGCTGCCGCAACTTGGATTTACTGAGGACATCTCGCGCGGCAACGACCCGGTGTACGCGTTTGGAACGCGTCTGCGGCAGAGGCAATTCACGCAGACTGATTTTGCGCTGAACGCTCTGAACTTCCCGCAACCGATTGGCAATTTCTCCACGCGCTTCTCGGGGCAGTGGCTGGCATTCGATTCGTTCAAGACGCAGAAGACGATCCACCGCGCCGATCTTTTCAAAGAGAGCGCAACCTCATCTGCCGAGGCCGTAGACCAGCAGATCGTGTTCCGTGTTGTCGGGGCCTACCAGCAGGTGCTGTATGCGCGGCGGGAGATCTCTGTAGCTCAGCATGAGCAGGAGACGTCGGCGGCGCTCGAGATTTCAGTGGATGAGCATGTGAAGGCCGGCCTTGCGGTCGAATCGGATCGGATGTCGGCCCAGGTGAATGCAGCCGCGCGCCAAGAGGAGTTGATTGCGGCCGAGGGCGATCTGGAGTTGGCGTGGGCGGCGTTGCGCGAGGCGATGGGCGCGCCGGAGCTGAAGGCTACGGAGTTGAAGCCGATTGAGCCGCACACGTTTCCGCAGGGCGCGCTGGAAGAAGAGATGGCGACGGCCCGAAAGACGCGTCCCGATCTGATGGCGCTGGGACAGGTGCAATCGGCGCAGGCATCAGCGCTGGGAGCAGCGAGGTCCGACTTCGGCCCGCGCCTGAGCGCATACGGCAACTGGGAGGAAGACCGCACATCGTTCGCCGGCTCGGGCGGTAACAACTGGGTGGCCGGCGTCCAGATCAGCGTGGATATTCTGCCTATTGGCAAGCGCACACAACTGGCACGGGAGAGCGCGGCCAAGCAGAAGATTGACGCGCAGGTGGCTGCCGCCGAGCAGCATCTGCGGTTCGAAGTGAGCCAGGCGTACATTCATCGGCAGACCGCGGCATTGCAACTGGAGACGGCGCGGGCAGCGATGGACCAATCGGCGGAGAGCCTGCGCATTCTGAAGAATCGCTACGACGCAGGTCTTGCCACCATCACCGATCTGCTGCGGGCCGAGGATGCCGAGCGGCAGAGCCAATCCAGTTACTGGCATGCCGTGTATGGAAATGACATGGCCTATAGCGAGCTTTTGTACGTAACCGGGACTCTGACTCCCGACGCCGCGGAGGAACTGCAATGAAGAATGTCTTGTGGGCCAGCTTGCTTGCCGCATCCGCGGCGATGATCGCGGGTTGCCATGGCGGCGAATCCGACCTAACGCCAAGGGCTGTCGAAACGATGCAGGCGCGGGTTGTCGAAAGCCACCAACAACAGTTGCCTGTGACCGTTCGATCCACGGGCACAGTTCACTCCAAGGAAACCGCGGTTGTTTCCGCACAGGTGATGGGCCGCATCCAGCAGGTGCTGGTGCACGAGGGAGACGACGTGCGCGCCGGACAAACTCTGGTGGTCCTGGACGATGCGGCGTTGCGCGCCCAGGTGGAGCAGGCGCAGGCCGGAGTGAAGGCGGCCGAGAGTGCGCAAGCCGCCGCGCAGACGAACGCCGCCCTGGCAGCGAGCACGCTGGACCGGTACAAGCAGCTCGAGCGGCGAAAGAGCGTAAGTCCTCAGGAGATGGATGAGGTGTCCCGGCGAGCCGAGGCAGCAGCGGCGGGACTTGAGGCAGTACGCGCGCAGACGGACGCAGCGCGCGCCCAGGAGAGCGGAGCGCGCACAATGCTCGGATACACGCACCTGGTTGCCCCATTCGCCGGTGTGGTGACGGCACGTATGGCCGATCCGGGGACGATGGCCTCGCCGGGTGTGCCACTGCTTCAGGTTGACCAGGCCGCGGCTTTGCAACTTCAGGCCACGGTAGATGAGTCAGTGATCGGGGCGATTCACAAAGGGATGAAAGTGCAAGTCGCAATCGCTGGCGGGGAATCCGCGAATCCGGGAGCAGTTGCCGAAATCGTTCCAGTGGCCGATCCATCGAGTCACAGCTTTCTGGTCAAGATCGACCTGCCAACCTCAAGCCAGACGCGCGCGGGCATGTACGGAACGGCCGAGTTCGCCAATGGTGCAAGGCAGGCAATCCTTATTCCGCGGTCTGCTGTTGCGGCGCGTGGCTCGCTCAACTGTGTGTATGTGATCGACGGCCAGGGCATTGCCCAACTTCGCACCATCACTCTGGGCGCGGCGGAGGGCAGCCTCGCCGAAGTACTGTCGGGTATTTCCGCCGGTGAGAAGCTGGTCGATATGCCCTCCGACCGCGACCTCGCCGGAAAGCGCATCGAGGTCCAACCATGAAGCAAGACCTCGGAATTGCCGGGCGACTGGCGCACGCATTTATCAACTCCAAGCTGACGCTGCTCTTTATTGCCGCGTCGCTTGGCGTCGGAATCTTTGCGGTCGCTATCATTCCCCGCGAGGAAGAGCCGCAGATTCTTGTTCCGATGCTGGACATTACTACCGCCATGCCGGGCGCATCCCCGGCCGAGATGGAAGAGCGCGTGACGCTACCCATCGAGAACCTGGTACATCAGATCTCGGGCGTCGAGTATGTATACTCGACGTCGGCGCCGGGGCAGAGCCTGGTGATTGTGCGCTTTCTTGTGGGCACGCCGCAGGCGGATGCACTGATCAAGGTCTATAGCAAGCTCTACTCAAACTTCGACCGCATGCCGCCGGGAGTTTCGCAGCCGCTGATCAAAGCTCGATCGATCGACGACGTTCCAATTCTGGCCATGACGCTGTGGGGCGAGCATTACAACGGCTACCAGTTACGCGCCATTGCGGACGAGATGCAACACAACATTGCGCAGATTGGCGATGTTTCGGAGACGACCATCATCGGCGGGCTTCCGCGCACCATGCGTGTAATCCTGAGTACGGAAAAGCTGAGCGCTTACGGGCTATCGCCCATGGCAATCGTTGGGCATCTGCAAGCCGCCAATGCCAGCCTACAGGCCGGGAGCTTCTCCGATAACAACCAGGAAGTTCGCGTCGACGCCGGCAATCTCTTCACGCGCCGCGAGGACCTGGAGCCGGTCGTAGTGGGCGTGGTTCGCGGGCATCCTGTGTATCTGCGGGACGTCGCCGACAAGATCGTCGATGGCGCCGCTGACCCGACGGTCTATGTGGTCTACGGCACGACGAGCGCGGGTGCAGGAACGCGGCGGGGAGCACGCCAGTATCCGGCCGTGACAATCACCGTAGCCAAGCGCAAGGGGACAAACGCGACGGATATCTCGAATGCTGTGCTGAAGCGCGTGCATGAGATGGAGGGCGTGACCATTCCCAACGACATGACGGTGACCACCACGCGGAATTACGGAGAGACGGCTAAAGACAAGTCAGACGAATTGCTTGAGCATCTTCTGTTGGCCACGCTGTCGGTGACGTTGCTGGTCGCGCTCTTCCTGGGATGGCGCGAGTCGGGCGTTGTGCTGTTAGCCATTCCCGTGACACTTGCCCTCACCATGTCGGTATTTTATTTCCTGGGCTACACCATTAACCGCGTCACGCTCTTCGCACTCATATTCTCGATCGGGATTCTGGTGGATGACGCCATCGTCGTGGTGGAGAACATGGTGCGGCACTTCCGACTGCCGGAGAATCACGGCCGGCCGATGAGCGCCGTCGCTGTTGAAGCTGTGGCCGAAGTGGGCAACCCTACCATTCTGGCGACGTTTGCAGTAATTGCCGCAGTCCTGCCGATGGCTTTTGTACGCGGGCTCATGGGGCCGTACATGCGGCCCATCCCGGTGGGCGCTTCGGCCGCGATGCTCTTTTCACTCATGGTCGCCTTTGTGGTTTCTCCATGGGCTGCTCTTCGCCTATTGGGTAAACATCTTGAAGGAACCAGACTGCTGGAACCGGAGACTGAGAACTGGCGGACCAGGCTTTATCGCCGCATCATGACGCCGCTGATCCGGTCTCCGCGCAATCGCACTCTGTTTTTTATTGGAGTGGCGGTATTGCTTGTGGTCTCGGTGGCGCTGGTGCCCATGGGCGCGGTACGGGTGAAGATGCTGCCCTTCGACAACAAAAGCGAACTGCAAGTTGTCATTAATATGCCCGACGGCACGCCGCTGGAACAGACCGCGCGGGTTGCGCAGGCGCTGGGCGATGAGCTTGCGCGGCAACCGGACGTGCTGAACTACCAGACCTACACGGGAACGTCGGGCCCTTACAATTTCAACGGACTGGTGCGCCACTACTACATGCGCCGCCAGCCCAACCAGGCCGACATTCAGGTGAACCTGCTGCCGGCAAAGCAACGCAGCGCCCAGAGTCATGCAATCGCCAAGCGGCTTCGGCCATTGCTGGACGCGATTGGCAGCGCGTACGGCGCGCGAATTGAAGTGAGCGAAGTGCCGCCGGGGCCTCCGGTTATCCAGACGCTGGTTGCAGAGGTGTATGGTCCGGACCTGGCAGGCCAGACTCAGGTAGCGCAGCAGATCAAGTCGATCTTCCAGAACACCCTTGGTGTGGTGGACACCGACTGGTATGTCGAAGACCCGCAACCGAGGCTGGCGATCCGTGTGGATGAGGTGAAGGCGGCGCAGCATGGCATCGCGGTATCCGACGTAGCCCATGCCCTGGCACGCGCGATTTCGGGAACCCAGGTAGGCCTGGTGCACGATCAGGCCGCACGCGAGCCTGTGCCAGCAATTGTCGAGTTTGATCGCGTCGATCGTTCCTCAGAACAAGCGCTTGACAATATTCGCCTGCCCGGCGCTGACGGCGGCATGGTGTCGTTACGTGAATTGGTCATCGTCGAACACAAGACGATCGAGCGCAGCACCTATCACAAGAATCTGCGCCGCGTAGTTTATGTTACCGGCGATGTGGCCGGCGCGATTGAAAGCCCGGTCTACGCCATCCTGAAGATGAACAAGGAACTCGACCACCTTACCCTTCCAGCCGGATACACCCTGACCCGGTATAACGCGTCGATGCCGGAGTCAACAGACCACTACTCGATGAAGTGGGACGGTGAGTGGCAGATCACCATTGAGGTTTTCCGCGACATGGGCCTGGCGTTCGCCGCGGTGCTGGTACTCATCTATGTGCTCGTGGTGGGCTGGTTCCGCTCCTTCATTGTCCCGCTCATCATCATGGCTCCGATTCCGCTGACCCTGATTGGCATTATGCCGGCGCACGCGATGATGGGCGCTTTCTTTACTGCAACCTCAATGATCGGGTTTATTGCCGGAGCCGGAATTATCGTCCGAAATTCAATAATCCTCGTTGACTTCATCGAACTCAGAATTCGCGAGGGCATGCCGCTGGCCGAAGCGGTAATTGATGCGGGTGCAACGCGCTTCCGCCCCATGCTGCTGACGGCAGCAGCGGTTGTCGTCGGCGCAAGCGTGATTCTTACCGACCCGATCTTTCAGGGGCTTGCATTGTCGTTAATCGCGGGAGCAGTGGCATCGACGTTCCTTTCGTGGCCAACCATTCCAGTGCTTTATTACATGGTTCACTGCGGTCGCCAAGCGGGACCTGCAAGTCAACCCGAATCCGAACAAGGAGATTCCCTATGACAGTCGAACGCGGTGTGCGCCTGATGGGAGGCGCAATGGTCCTGATATCGCTGCTGCTCGCGCATTTTGTGTCTCTCTATTGGCTGTGGCTGACGGCTTTTGTGGGACTCAATCTGCTGCAATCGGCCTTCACGGACTGGTGCCCGGCCATGCTTATGCTTCGCGCCGCTGGTTTGAAGGACCCCAGCCGCAGTCCCAGGAGTTAAGGACATGACGCACGGGCAAACGAGCGCCGGCTTCTCACTCCTGGTGCGAGGGGAGAAAGTGCGATGACGGTCCGAAAAGATCTTACTCGGCCTGCTCGTCCGCGGAATTTTCGCGGCGAGCGTATCAAGGATGAGGTGTACCGGCAGATGTTCCTTCTGGAAGAATGCCGTCCCGGCGCCGAGATGGGGCTCGCTTTGGCGTTATTGCGTGCATGGCTGGCCGATGACTCAAATCCTGCAAGCCACGAGGAACGAGATTGGCTGAAGAAGATATCCCCAATCTGCCTGAAAATGATTGAGGCCGCATTACAAGCGAGCGGCACTGCGCACTCCTGTGCGCGCTGAGTTTATTTCGGAATGCTTCGCGCGACGAGCCTGCGAACCTCCAGGAGGTTCAGCCACCGCATACCTACGAGAAGATATACTGAATTGATCTCGATGATCCCATGCGATGCGACCTGAACTGATACAAGCCACAGAATTGTTGCACCTCAACACCCCTGAAGCTGTTGAGGAGGCGATCGGGTTGCTTCAGAACACGGTGTATTCCTTCAGCATGAAGATTTGCGGGCATCCCGAAGATGCAGAAGACACCATGCAGGAGGTGCTTTCCCGGTCTCTTGAGCACCTGGCCAGCATTCAGGATCCGCAGGCGCTGGCCGTGTGGCTCTACACCATCACCAGAAACCGCTGCTGGCGCATGCGCCGCAAACCTGCCCACGCTCCGGCAAAAATGCTCTCGCTCAACGAATTGATGCCGAGCGATGAAGAGGTGGTGTTATTGCTCCAGGATGCCGGCCAAAGCCCGGAATTGAGCCTTCTCGAGAACGAGCAGCACCATCTGCTGCATCAGGCGATCCTGCGCATTCCGGCGCCATTGCGCATTGTTCTCGTGCTTCACGACATGGAGGAGTTGACCACCGAGCAGGTCGCGCAGGTTCTCGAACTGCAGCAGGGGACGGTCCGGATTCGGCTTCATCGGGCTCGTCTAAGCGTTCGCAAGGAGATGAATCAGCTCCTCAACGGCGCTCCTGAGGCTTCGGTCCGGCCCTTCGTGAAGAGGCACAAAAGCGCCCGATCCGGGGGTGAACGACGTCCCAATGAATGCCGCGAATTGTTTGCCAACCTCTCTGAATATCTGGATGGCAGGGTGGAACCTCTGACCTGCGATCAGATGCGAGGACATATAGAGGCATGCCCATCCTGCGTCGCATTTCTGCGCGACCTGCGCGCCGCCATTGACCGCTGCCGCTCTCTGGTTATTCCCTGTAACTCGGCTCTCGCACCTCGATTGCGCGCCATCCTTACACGCGAGTACCTGCGCATGCTGCTGATACCGGCCGTAAAATAGCCCACCATCAACTCAGTTTCAGATAACTTACAAACGAAACGACGTCGAGCGCCTCGTTCAACCCGAGGCACACTTACGCCACCAGTATCTTGATGCCGGCAGCGGCGAATCCAGCTGCGATCTCGTCGGAGATGCCGTCGTCGGTGATCAGCAGATCAATCTCCCCGGGCGCGCAAACAACCGCGGGACTGACAAGCCCCAGCTTGCTGGAGTCGGCGACGATGATGCGCTGCCGCGACTGCCGCGCCATGGCGCGAAACACGGCCGCTTCTTCGGCCTGGATCACCGTGGCGCCGCGCACCGGATCGACTCCTGTAGCGCCAAGAAATAGCCGGTCCATTACCACCAGGGTGAGCGACTCGAGAGCTGCCGGGCCGACCAGCGAAAATGCTCCCGCCCATCTCATGCTTCCGCCGGTCAGGGTAGTCTGCACCCGCGCGCTCGAACTCAACTCCATCCCGACGTTCACGGCATTGGTGATGATGTGTAGGTTTTTTCGGTGCACCAGCTGGCGTGCCACCAGCGTGGTGGTGGTGCCGGCAGCAATGCCGATAGTCTCGTTTTCCTGCACCCGCGCTGCAGCCGCCCGCGCAATGCGATGCTTCTCCGCCGCAAAACGGTCTTCGCGCACCTGGAAAGCCGCGTCAAATCGGAATGGCTCGTAGACCGGTGTTCTCTCCCCCGCCAGCATGGCGCCGCCGTGCGTGCGGTGCACCAGCCCCTGCTTCTCCAGGCGCACCAGATCACGGCGAATGCTCGCCGGGGATGTCCCGATGCTGGCGATCAGGTCGTCAACCGACGTCTTGCCATTGCGCAGCAGGACGTGGAGGATTTCTTTCGCGCGTTTGTCGGTGTTTACGGACATTGGACGATGTCTAACTTCTTGCCAGAACGGTTGCGGATGCTGGTCGCCATTGTATCGGAGCCTGCGCAACCGCGGTCGGGGCACAATCCCGGCGAGCGAGGCTACGGAACCCGCGGTGCATGCTCTGAAGCCACAATCGAATCCAATTCCGAGCGCAGCTTCATCACGTCGTTCTCCGTGACAACATAATGTGCAGCTCCGTCAGAGTGCGCGCCCAGAATGTGATCCGCCCGGCGTACCTGGAGCGAGGCCGGCGCGCTGGTGCGCGAGCGAAGCGACGTGTGGATCTCCTCAACCTGCGCGGTGAAGATGAAATCGCGCACGTTGGAACGCCGAATGCCTCCCGCTCCAAGCAGAATGATTCTCCCTTGCGCCGCGGCGCCCAGTTGTGCCAGTCTTGCCGCACCTTCTATACCCAGCCGCGCCCCGCCCGACGTAAGAATGCGGTCGGCCCCGCTGGCGATGACCTCCTCGAGCGAGCGGTCGAGATCGGCGCCGATGTCAAAGGCGCGGTGAAACGTAACCTTCATGGGACGCGCCAAACCGACCAGTTCCGCGGTCTTCTCCACATCCACATTGCCGTCCGGCGTGAGGATGCCGAGCACCACGCCGTCAGCTCCCAGGTCGCGCACGCGCTGAATGTCCTCGCGCATCACGTCGAACTCCTGCGCGCTATAGCAAAAATCGCCGCCGCGGGGCCGGATCAATACAAATACATCCAGGGAAACCGCCGATCGCACCAACTGGATCAGCCCCGCGCTTGGCGTAATGCCGCCGACGGAGAGCGCGCTGCACAGCTCAATGCGATCGGCCCGGCCAGCATGCGCCGCCAGCGCGGATTCAACGGAATCAACGCAAATCTCGAGGGCAATGAACATAACTCAACCTGTGGCGCATTCCGATCGGTTCATCGAGGCCCTGGTGCTGGAACCTTCGTGGATTGATGCGGTTGTTATTGCAATTTCTCACAGTTTACCGCTTCACAAGCGCAGCGGGCAGCCCGAATGTGTTCGGGCTGCCCGCCGGTCATCAGAAGTTGTACTGCGCCGTGAGTTGGAGAATTCTGGGGTTCCACAGCGACACGCTGCCGTACGTCGGATTGCCCAGAGCGCCGAAATTGCTGTCCGTCACGGTCGAATCGGGGAACAGGAAGTCGTTGCCCGCGGAAATCGAGTGCCACGTGGAACCGAGATTGAAGATATCAGCCCGTATGGTCAGCGATTGGCTCTCCCACAGCCGCGTGGTTTTGCCAAAGCTGGCATCCAGGTTGCTCAGGTATGGAGTGCGTTCGGGACTCTTGTTCGTGTCTCCGTAACGGCCCAGAGGCGGGGTCGAGTATTTCGAGGTATCGAAATTCTGCAGCACCGTCTTCTTGAACCCGGACGAATTCTGGAAGGTTGAATTCGCCAGGAATCGGCCGGTGTAGAACTCGCCCATCTGATCGGCCGGTTCGCCGGCACTGATGGAAAACGGGAACCCGCTGGCAAGCTGGTAAACGCCGCTGGTGGTCCAACCGCCGAGCAGCCAGTTCAGGCCGCGAGCGTGGAAAAGACTCGTCGGCACCTCGTAGGCATAGGTGGCCACCAGGCGATGTGTCTGGTCGGAGGCAGAGAGCCCGTACATCTGGTACGGGTGATGCGGATCCTGAATGAGACTTGGTTCACCATTGACAAGGTTGATGCCGGAACTCACATCCATCGTCTTCGAGTAAGTGTAGTTCAAGTGGTAAGTCAGCCCATGCGTTGGCCGCTGAATGAGCTGGACCTGGAGTCCGTTGTAGGTGGACTGGAAACCATTCCGGTTGCCGTACAGATAGGGCGGCATATTCGGATACGGCTCGCGCGTATCAATGGGCTGAAAGTTCGGGTCGCTCAGGCAACTCGCCGAAGCGACGGAGGCGTCTGCAATGGAATTGCAGGGATCGCCGGCAACCGTGGGAGGCGCAGCCACGCCGAGAATGTCCTGGCTGGGCTGCCGCAAGCCATGATCGCCCACATAGCCAACATCCAACATGAGCGATGAAGTTACGGCATACTCCGTATCCAAGGACCATTGCTCGTCGTAGGGATTGTGGTTGGTGGGCCAGTTTACCTGATTGAAGGGAAACTTCCATCCCGGAGTAACAAACAACTGGTCGGCGTTCACCGGTGCCGCCCAGAGGCCCGCCACCACAGCAGTTGATTGAGTCTCGGTTCCTGAAGGAGCCGGATATGAAGCCGCAGATTCGTTGTACAACGAGTTCTTGTCGAACTGCGTGCCGTCGTAATAGCGGTTGTAGAGGCCGTAGAAGATGCCGAACCCGCCGCGCACGACGAGCTTCTCTGTGGATGGCGGCCGGTAAGCAAAACCCACTCGCGGCGCAAAATCCTTGTTATCGATCGGGACCAGCGTTGCGCTGGCGCCGCATTGCAGGAAATTCGGGTTCCCGCCGGCGGCAAGGATGGGCTGCACAAAGCCGCAGTTGGCCCACACAAACTGGCCGCCGTTGTTCGGGTTGAAGGCGTAACCATCGCCGTTCCTGCTATGGAAATTGCCCGGGCGCTCCCAGCGCATACCGGCGTTCAACGTCAGTCGGTCAGTAAGATGAATGTCGTCCTGGAAGAACACGTTCCAGTTCGTGCCCCATAGCAGATAGTCGTCGGAGGCGATCGGTGGCGGACCGCCGGCGCTGCTCGTGTCGCCCAGCAGGAAATCGGCAAGAGCGTTGCCCTGGTATTGCGCGGTGGAACTATAGGCCCCGCCGCTCGCCAGCGCGTTGCCCGCGTAACCCGGAACCGCTGCGGTAAACTCGCCGTTGAAGTTCAGCGAGCCGGTGCCGCCATAGTTATCCAGCTCGAAGAGCTGGATGCGCCGGATATCGGCTCCGAAGTTGAACGTATGCCTTCCGTGAATCAGCGTCAGAGTGTCCACTCCCTGGTAGATGTCGTCCGCATAGGTCGTCGGTTCCCCGCCTCCGAACCCCTGATAGTTGAAGATGCCGAGCTGCGGCAGATCGTACGTGGCCGGATTGGGGTTGGTGTTGGCAAGTCCAACGTTCGCAGAAAGGTTTGGCCCGTACGCCGTGTTGGTTCCGTTCAGGTAGTGGTCGCGGCTGTAGCCGAGGGTGAACTGGTTCAGGAAGTTGGCATTGAACGTGTGCGCCCAGGTGCCGCCGAAGAGCTTGGGGCGCGTGTACACCTGCCCGCCCTGCCCCGCGCGGATGCTGGTATTGGTTTGCGAAAGCACGCCCCAGTTCGCGGTCAGGTACACATGATTGTTCTGGCCGAAGTACTGGTCGATACGGCCGGTTCCCACACCCTGTTTCTTCGTGGTTTCTGTGGTTGCAATGTAGTTGGAACAGGCCGAAAGGATATGGGACGAATCCGCGCAATTGCTCTGGTTGGCGGCGTCAAAGTACGCGGCAAGCTTGGCCGCCACGCCGTCGATTCTCCCGCCCGGGATCATGTTGCCCTGGAATTGTTGGCGGACTACGGGCGAATTCGTCGGGCTTTCCGGCTGATTGGGGTTGTACGCCGGGTTCGCCACCGTGGTAGCGGGATCGTAGATCGGGAACGGCCACGCGCTGAAGTCTCCGCCCAATTCCGCCGAGCTCGGCACAAAGTCGGTTGAGGGCGTATTCACCTTGCTAAACAGCCCCTCGTCGTAGCTGACGAACCAGAACGTGCGGTCGTGACCGTTGTACACGTGCGGAATGGTGAACGGGCCGCCCACAGCGCCGCCGAACTGGTGCTGGTGAAACGACGGATTCACCGGCGCGGGACTGCCGGGATTCGCGGCATTGAGGGCTTCCTGGTACTGGTTGTCGGGCTGCAGCCAATTGGCCTCAAGCGACTCGTATGCCGCTCCGTGCACTCGGTTCGTTCCCGATTTCAGGTCCACGTTTACCTGCGCCGAGCCTTGTCCGTACTGCGCCCCATACATGCCGTTCATCATCTTGAATTCCTGGATCGACAATTCATTCGGGATGTTGATGGGCACGCTGAAAAAGAAATCCGCATCGTAGATTCCGTCCATGCTGTAACTGGTCGACTGCGCCTGCGCTCCGTCGGCGCTCACCTCCGCGTACTCCTGGTTCAGCCCGTGATAGCCCCAGTCCACTCCCGAGCCGCCCGGCGTAATGTTTGTCCCCACATTGGTGAGCATCAGATTCGTGAAGTCGCGGCCATTCACTGGCAGCGCTTCGATCAGATCGGACTGGATGACCTGGCCGATGGTCTGATCTTCGGTATGCAGCATCTGCGTCGCTGCGGATACCTCCACCGTGTTCGACACGGCGCCGACAGCCAGCTTGAAGTCTTGCCGGAGCGACTGCTGTACTTCCAGAACCAGGCTCCCGGAGACGCTGCGGCTGAATCCCTGCGCCTCCACGGACACCGAGTATTTTCCAGGGTTCAGCGCGGGAGCCGTGTAATCCCCGCCGGCGTTTGTCGAGTAGGCGGTAGCCACTCCAGTATCCACATTGGTCACTGTGACCTTCGCGCCAACCAACGCCGCGCCGGAAGGGTCAACCACATGACCAAGGATCGTGCCCTGCGCGTTCTGCGCCTGTGCAGTCTGTCGCGCAAGAAATGCCAACGGCAAAAGGGCCGCGAGGCAAGTCAATCGTAGAATCCTCAAGAATCTCTCTGTATGCATGAGCTCCTCCCGTGGGGAAGTTGGAGGGGTGGGGGGATGCGCGACGGGGAAGTCAGCGTCGCAGGCCTCAAAAGTGATCACAACAATAGCGCAAAAACAATCACTTTTCCAGAAAAATCGACTCATTATGTCAGTTTTATGATTAAATTGTGTATTATGTTGCGATTAGATGTGATTATTTTGATCAGTTATTCCCACATCCCTCGTTCCGCCTTTTCCGCAGGCTCTCCAGCCACAGACTTTCCCGTCAAGCGATCCAAAGGGCTTAACCAAAGCTAGTTGGTTAAACATTCCCCTGTATCCGCCATCACATCCAGCGCCCGCGTGCCCGGGCTAAAGTCAGACCATCGATTGAATTGCGCCCGCCTTATGGCGGGCGTTCGCATTTCCAGGGAATCGGAGCCAGACGAAGGTGCATAATTCACTGCAGTTTTATGCCTTAATCCACTGATTCCACTGGACATCGCCGTTTTATTTTTCGCGCACTTCGGCCCCGCTGACTGGCTGACTTGTTTCACTCCCTGCAATCAGGCTGGCACAATTGCCAGGAGAGGAACTGTTCAGCATGGCTCTTCGCCGTCTTTCGTTGCTGCTTTTTTGTTTGCCGGCCTTCGCAGCCGGCTACCCTGCACCAGCACAGGTCCCTGCGGCGCCGGCGCATACTTTCGCGGTTTCCGGACAACAGTATCTGCTGGATGGCAAGCCGTACCAGATCATCTCCGGCGAGATGCACTACACGCGGATACCACGCGCTTATTGGCGTGACCGCTTTCGCATGGCGCGGGCGATGGGCCTGAACACGATCACCACCTATGTTTTCTGGAACGTGCATGAGCCGCGGCCCGGGGTGTTCGACTTCAGCGGGCAGAACGACGTTGCCGAGTACATTCGCGAGGCCCAGGATGAGGGCCTGCACGTGATCCTGCGGCCCGGTCCCTATGTGTGCGCCGAGTGGGATCTCGGGGGATTCCCATCGTGGCTATTAAAGGACCGCAGCCTGGTCTTGCGCAGTGAGGATCCAAAGTACCTTGCGGCTGTGCAGGAGTGGTTCGCGCGGCTCGGCAAGGAGATCAAGCCCTTGCTGCTCGGCAATGGGGGCCCGATCATCGCGATTCAGGTGGAAAACGAATACGGATCCTTCGGCAACGATCACGCTTATATGGAGGCGGTGAAGGACGCGCTGGACAAGAGCGGGATGGATGGACCCGTCCTGTACACCGCGGATGGCCCGGAGCAGATTCCCAATGGCTCTCTTCCCGAATTGCCGGCCGTGATTAATTTCGGAACGGGGGACGCGGAACAGAGTTTCGCGGTGCTGCACCGGCTGCGGCCGGGCGGACCCTTCATGAGCGGAGAGTACTGGGCGGGGTGGTTCGATCACTGGGGCGAGAAGCACCATCGCACGGACGGAGAGCGGGAAGCAGCCGAGCTGGAATGGATGCTGAAGCCGGGCTACTCGGTAAGCGTGTACATGTTTCATGGGGGTACGAGTTTCGGCTGGATGAACGGCGCGAACAGCGACGGCAAGAACTACCAGCCCGACACGACCAGCTACGACTACGACGCTCCGCTCGACGAGCAGGGCGCACCACGCGACAAATTCTTTCGATTCCGTGACGCGATCGCACGCGCGATCGGACAAACGCCTCCTGCGGTACCGCCGGCAAATCCCGTACGAAACTTCCCCGTGTCGCCGCTCGTGGAGACCGCGTCTTTGTGGAGCAATCTTCCTGCGCCGGTGGTCTCGGACAAGATTCTCACCATGGAAGACCTGGGCCAATCCTACGGATACATCTTGTATCGAACGGAACTAAAGGCCGGCCAGGGCGGCGAACTCGCGATCGATGGCCTTCATGATTATGCCCAGGCGTATATCGACCAGAAGCTTGTGGGGACGCTGGATCGCCGGCTTGACACATCGCGTCTGACGCTGCCGCCGATGTCCCATGATTCCACGTTGGACCTTCTGGTGGAGAATAGCGGCCGTGTGAATTTCACCAAGGTGATTCGCGGTGAACGGAAGGGAATCACAGGCGCGGTGACCGTCGCGGGACACGAACCTGATCGGTGGGAGATATTCCCGCTTCCGATGAATGATGTGAACCAGCTTCGCTTCGAGGCAAAGCCGTGCACTGGACCATGTTTTTATCGTGGGCGGTTGGACGCCGAGTCTCTCGCGGACACGTACCTGGATACGAGCGCGCTGCACAAGGGTTTTGTCTGGATCAACGGCCGGCCGCTCGGGCGGTT
>Ga0182024_10014427_pt1 | contig 15273 bp, 15 predicted proteins | sample P32metaG_FD_120480 | JGI IMG/M metagenome (GOLD analysis project Ga0182024, IMG submission 120480) | Permafrost microbial communities from Stordalen Mire, Sweden - P3-2 metaG (Illumina Assembly) | ecosystem: Environmental > Terrestrial > Soil > Wetlands > Permafrost | place: Sweden: Stordalen... | reverse complement strand
TCTGGCGCCTTATAACATTCCATCGACAAACGGGGGTTGGCAACCATGAGCGGACGGAAAAACGGAGTAGAATCGACGACGGTGCGCGCGACGGGCAAGACAGTCTCGCCCGCTTTGGCGCGATCGGTGTCCTTGCATCTCGAAGGGAAGCGCAAGGAAGCATTGCGCGAGCTGAACTCGGCCATCGAGAGCGGCGAGGAGACGCCCGAAGTGTTCGCCGCCAAGGGCCACATCCAGTTCGAGCTGGAGCAATACGACGACGCGATCAAGACCTACGAGAAACTGCTGACGCTCGCGCCGCGCCACCAGACGGCGAACTTCAACCTCGGGATCTGCTACGAGAAGCTCGGCCGGTGGCAGGAAGCGACCGACGCGTTCACCAAGGCTCTCGAAGTCGACCCGCAGCGCGAGGAAGCGCAGTTGGGTCTCGGGATCTGCCTGCTGCATCAGGAAAAGCCGGAGCCGGCGATCGTCTGCTTCGACAAAGTGCTGGCGCGCCAGCCGGGGCATGAAACGGCGACGTTCGGCAAGGCGGTTTCGCTGCAACTGCTTTGGAAGTTCGACGAAGCCACGGCGCTCTATCTGAAAATTCTCGAAAAGAATCCGCAGTCGGAAGAATGCCTGGTGAATCTGATCACCATCGGCATGGCTCGGAAGGATCACGCGCTGATCCAGCAATATTCGGAAAGACTGCTGGTAATGCGTCCGTTCTCCCAAGCCGCTCTTGAGGGCCTGGCGACGTGCGCGTTCCACGGCAACGAGTATGAAGCCGCCGCGCGGTATTGCACCAAGCTGGTGGAGTTCACGCCCGATCATTTCGAGCGCTGGTTCAACCTGGGCGTCGCCGAGCAGAAATGCGGACGCCTGGAGCAGGCCGCCAAAGCTTACGGAGAAGCGGCTCGGGTGCGGCCCGATGCCAAGCAGGCGCACGTCAATCTGGGCATCGTGCGGCAGGAACTGGGCGAGTTGAAGCAGGCTCGGGAGTCGTATGAACGGGCGCTGCAAATAGCACCGGACCTGGCCGACGTGATCTACAATCTGGCGAGCGTTCTCGAACAACAGGGCGAGAAAGAAGACGCCGAGCGTTTATATGTGAAGCTGCTGAGCCGCAATCCGGAATGGGAAGACGCGTGGTTCCGCCTCGGCTATCTGCGGCTGCAGCGTGCCGACCATCGCGGCGCGGCGGAAGCGTTCCAATCGTGCATACGCAAGCGGTCGCCATGGCCGGAAGCGCAGTTGAATCTCGGATTGTCGTATTGGAATCTTGGGGATCATGACAGCGCGGCGAAGGCGTTTGAGAGCGTGCTCGAAGCGGATCCGCATTCGATTGACGCACTGCGCGGGCTGGCGGCATTGGCTGTCGAGCGCGAGGATGTGGAGAAGGCTCTCGATCTGCAAGCGAAGCTGATTGAGGCGGGCGAGCGGACGCCAGAACTGTTCTATAACACCGGCCTGCTCCTCCAGAAAGCCGGGCAGCACGAAGATGCGATTCGCCTGTATCAGGAAGCGCTGACGGAGAGGCCGAATTTCGCCGAGGCGCTGCTGAATCTCGGGCATGCGCTGAAGGCTCAGGGAAATGTCGAAGAGGCGCGCAACTACTGGCGTCAGGCGCTGGAGCACAAACCCGAGCTTGCGACCGGCTATTTCGAACAATAACCCCCTTTGACTTCGCCCAAGACGCGTGGCATAATGCTCCGTGTTTTGAGGAGTCGCAAGTGAAAAAGCTCTTTGTGGGAAATCTGCCCTACGGGGCAAGTGAGACGGACGTCCAGAATTTTTTCTCCAGCCAGGGAGTCACGGTCGACACGGTGACGGTGATGCGCGACCGTTTTACCGGACAGGCTCGAGGATTCGGGTTCGTCGAGATTCAGGACGATGCGGCGGCGCAACAAGCGGTCGATAATTGCCACGGCAAGGACCTGATGGGGCGGACGGTGGTGGTAAATGAGGCTCGCCCGATGGCGTCCCGCGAGGGCGCGGGCAGCCGTCCACCCCGGTAATAGACGTCTTGTAGGGCGGGCTATTTAGCCTGCAGCCTGCTTTAAGCAGGCTCCTGCGCTCGACCACTCAAAGTCTCCTGGATCGGCAACAAGCCCTGCCTTAGCCGGATTGTTCTCGATATATCTCCGAATGCGTGTAAACTCCTCTGACGACCTCACTAGGTGATCATAGCTATCGTTCTGCCAGAACGGCTTTCCCGGTGAACCCAGAAACACGTTCGCCTCATGCGCTGTGAATCCCTTTAGTGGTCCGAGCCATTTTGTAGCGGATACATGGGGTGTCACCAAAAGATGCACGTGATTTGGCATGACCACGAAGGAATGAAGTTCATAGCGGTTGAATCGCCGTTCGCCATCGATAAGGGCCCCGACAACTAGCGTCGCAATTTCGGGATTGCACAGATGCCTCGGGCCTGTGGCCGCCAGGTCCAGGATGCGATCCATCACGACGAACGCTTTCCCGCTGGTTAGCGTGGCGGGGGCAAATGCGCGGCCCCTTGGCAGGCTGTCATGCAAGCGAAAAGTGACGAAAAGGGGTTGGCCGACGACATCCCAATGCGGCAGGCGTCTTTCGTAATGCTTCATCCATTTGTTTGTGCGCTTAGAATCTGAGAATTCTCACGAAGAGCCGCTTAAAAAGCGGCTGCAGCCAAAATTGGCCGCCCTACAAGAACGGACTATGGCGTTTTTTGGATTCAGTTGTGTTGTAGGGCGGGCTATTTAGCCTGCAGCCTGCTTTGAGCAGGCTGTTACTTCTACAATTTCCTATCGAAGAACCCATCCGCCGCGTGCATCGCTCGCGACCAGTCCTGCACTCTTAAAAAATCGTGAATCTCGTCGGGGAAAATCAGTTCCTCGAACGCCGTGTTCTGATTCCGCAGAGCTTCCACCAGCTTGATCGTTTGTCCGAAATTCACGTTGCGATCGTCGTCGCCGTGGATCAGCAGCACAGGCGATCTCCATCCCTTCACCGTCGCCATCGGCGATGCCTCGAACGCGATCCGAGCCTGGTCGCGCTGCTTATCGGGATCGAGATTCGGATTCGCAACGCTGCCTCCGCGCGCGCTCCAGTCGTGCACGCCGTGCAGATCGACTCCTGCGGCGAACAGATCGCTCGACCGCGAAAGAGCCATCGCCGTGAGGTAGCCTCCGTAGGATCCTCCCCATACGCCGATGCGTTTCGGATCGATGTCGGCACGCGCGGCCATGTAGAGGCCCGCGCCCATCACATCGTTATATTCGCTGCCGCCCGACGCGCCGTAATTCAAGGCTTCGCGGAAATTGAGGCCGTAGCCGATTCCGCTGCGATAGTTCACGCTCAGCACCACGTAGCCTTTGCTCGCCAGGTACTGATTCATGCCGTAGGTGTTCGAGTAGTAATACATGTAGTGCCACCCGAGCAGCATCTGGCGGCGAGACCCTCCGTGGAAGAAAACGATCGCCGGATGTTTTCCCGCACCCTTGGGCAGAAAAAGCTGCCCGTGAATCTGGAGGCCGTCGGAGCCGGGGAAGATCACTTGTTGCGGTATGACCTGCTCGTTGGCCGGAAAATCGGCGGGGATCGCCTCGGGTGCGAGGTCGTGGGAAGTGCCGGCGGCGACAGCGGCGCGTCCGATTTCCTTAGGGCCCGATCGAAGATACGCGACCGCTCCGTTGCCCGCGTCTTCGGGCTCCCATTCGATCCCTTCGCTCAACTTGACGATCGGCGTTGCAGTACCTCCCCCGGCAGCGACACGCCAGATGTGGCGGCGATCGATGTCGTCCTGATTCGAGGAGAACAGCAATTCGCGACGGTCGTGCGATAGCGATACGTGCTCGATCTCAAATGCGCCAGGCGTCAGCAGCTTCGCCGGGCCTCCTTCTGTCGACACCGAATAAAGATGACACCAGCCGTCGCTCTCCCACGGAAACACGAGGCGGTCTCCATCGGCCCACAAAATCTGGTTCGACGCGACCATGGCGTGAAACGCGCTGCCCGGTCCCGCCTTCGCGCGCCAAACCTCGCGACCGGTAAGCGTGGTCGCATCGGCAATGCGGATCGACCAGGGCTGTGGCGCGTCGCGTTGAGGGCTCGCACCTCCGGCGCGAGTCGATGTGGGAATTCGGATAAAAGCGATGCGGCGGCTATCGGAGCTCCACACCGGCGCCGTGTCGGAATCGACGCTCGGGTCGAGATAACCGACCGTTTTCGCGCCGATTTTGAACACGCCGATGAACGCGTGCTCGGTGCGATTATTCACGAACGCGAGCGTGGTTCCATCGGGCGACCAGCGCAGCTCGGTCGAACGGCCCTTGGTATGGACGATCTCGACCGGCTTGTCCCCATTGAGATCGGTCAGCCAGATCTGCCCGTTGCGCACGAACGCGACATCGCCGTTTTTGGAGACGGCGGGCATGCGTCCCTCGCTCAACTTCTTGGCAGCGCCGCCTTCGAACGGAATAATCCAAACCGCCATTTCCGGCGTTTTAACAAGGCTCTCCGGATTCGGATTGTCGCCATTGGTTTCCAGATCGCCGCCGCGCACGTAGACGATCGATTTTCCATCGGCGGTCCAGGCGACCTCGCCGATCTCCTGCCCGTCGTCCTCGGTAATCGAGGTGAGCCGTCGACCCTTGAAATCGGGCGCGGCGGCGACCCACAAATTGTTCGCGCCCCGTTCCTTCATAAGCCACGCGACCTTCCCGCCCGAAGGCGAGGCCGTCATCGCGGAGGAGAAAGGAGCGTTCAAATATTGGTCTATCGTTGCAGCGGCGCCGGCGCACGCAAGAGTGAGGGTGAGGAGGGCGAATCTCATTTGGAGATTTTCTCACAAGAGGAGCCAGGCTAACAGTCTTGTAGGGCGGCCAATCTTGGCTGCAGCCGCTTTTTAGGCGGCCTCTGAGATCGGCGAGAATAGAAGCTAATGACTGCACGCGGCACGTTCGAAGTGAAATTGAAACCTCAGACGGACGAGAATGTTGGAGATCCGACGGTTGGCAGGATGTCCATCGACAAGCAGTTCCACGGCGATCTCGAAGCGACCAGCAAAGGGCAGATGCTCGCGGTGCAGGGCGACGTGAAAGGTTCGGCCGGTTACGTCGCGATGGAACGGGTGATTGGAACTCTCGCTGGTCGCGCCGGCACTTTCGCGCTCCAGCACACAGGTACGATGAATCGTGGAGTTCCTGAACAGAGCGTGACGGTCGTGCCGGATTCGGGCACCGGAGAATTGGCTGGGCTTAGCGGCACGATGACGATTATCATTGCTGACGGAAAGCACTCGTACGAGTTCGAATACACGCTGGGTTAAAGTGAAAATCTCACACGCTGAAGCCTGTGCCACCACGAACCAGCAGGTGTCTGATATGAGTGGCACGGACTTTAGTCTGTGGTTCAAATGAACGATGTTCAGGCCTTGGAAGAATAGAGCGATGAGGGGAATCCGGTTCGTCACTGACGAGAGGGGCCGCAAGATCGCGGTTCAAATCGATCTGAAGAGGTACGGACAGATGCTGGAGGACTTCTGGGACGGTCTGATCTCCGAATCCCGGCGTGCGGAGAAAGGCATTCCCTTTGAAAAGATCAAAGCCGATCTCGTGAAGCTCGGCCGGCTGCGATAGAATCTCCACGATGGATTCCTACGCTCGCGGCCCCTCGTTTGTGCTGACGACGAAAACTGCTTCTCAGACCTTTTCCGAAACAGCCCGGCGTTTCTCAGACCGTGAAGCGTTAATCGTTCCTCATCAGTACATCCGTCTGACCTGGAAGCAGCTCGCCGAAGAAGTCGAGAAAACCGCGCGCGGCCTAACTGGCCTCGGGCTGGTCCCCGGCGATCGGGTCGGCGTATGGGCGACCAATTGCGCCGAATGGATTTATCTTCAGCTCGGCTGCGCACGTGCCGGGCTCGTGCTGGTCAATGTGAACCCCGCCTATCGCGCGCTGGAACTCGCCTACGTGCTGAAGCGTTCGGGCATCAAGGCCCTCATCCTCCGCTGCGAGGACGCGCGGTCGAAATATCGCCAGATTCTCGAACAGGCAATTCGTGGCGAGATGCTCGCGCTGGAACACGTCGTCTACCTCGGCGAAGAATCCTGGGACACCATGATCGCTAACGGCGTCGACATTCCCACGCAAGCCATAAACTGCCACGATGTTCTCAATATTCAATACACCTCCGGCACCACCGGCTCGCCGAAAGGCGTGCTGCTGACCCATCACAACTTGGTCAATAACGGACGCATTATCGCCCACGGCCTTCGCTATACGGAACAGGATCGCTTATGCTCGCCCGTCCCGATGTATCACTGTTTCGGCTGCGTCATCGGCACCATGGCCGTGATCGCCTCGGGCGCGGCTCTGATCCTGCCTGCGCCCAGCTTCGATCCTCTTTGCACCATGAAGGCAATTCACGATGAGCGCGCGACCTCAATCTACGGCGTGCCGACCATGTTCATCGCGCAGCTCACGCATCCCGAATTTTCGCGGTTCGATTTTTCGAGCCTTCGAACCGGCGTGATGGCCGGCGCGCCGTGTCCCATTGAAGTGATGAATCGCGTCGTCAACGATATGCACTGCACGCAAATGACGATCATGTACGGGCAGACCGAGTGCTCGCCCATCATCACCATGGCCAGCGTCGACGATTCGGTCGAGCTGCGCGTTTCGACTGTCGGCTGCACCTGCCCCGAGACCGAAATCAAAATCATTTCGCCCGAAGGCGCGCCAGTTCCCATCAACGAGCAGGGCGAGCTTTGCACCCGCGGCTACGCCAATATGAAAGGCTACGATCGGGACCCCGACGCCACCGCGCGCGCCGTGGACAAAGAAGGCTGGCTACACACCGGCGATCTCGCGACCATGCGTCCCGACGGCTATTTCCGCATCACCGGACGCCTGAAAGACATGATTATCCGCGGGGGAGAGAACATCTATCCGCGCGAAGTCGAGGAATTTCTTTACACCCATCCGAAGATCGCCGACGTGCAGATTGTCGGCCTTCCCGACGAGCGCCTCGGCGAAACCGTCGCCGCGTGGATTAAGCTGAAAGCAGGCGAAACGGCCTCAGAAGATGAGATTCGTGAGTTTTGCAAAGGCAGGATCGCGCACTTCAAGATCCCTCACCAGATCCGTTTCGTGGATTCCTTCCCGATGACCGTCACCGGCAAAATTCAGAAATACGTGATCCGCCAGACGGAAATTGAGTCCCGTCATCTTGAAAAAGCCGCCAATATCGAAACCGCATAATGACCCCTAAATTTAGAATCGCCGCAATTACCGACGAATTTTCCCCCGACCTGAGTGTCGCTCTCAAGGCCATGAAGCCCATCGGCATGACCGGCGCGGAACTGCGCGTGGTCGGCGGGAAAAACATCATGGACCTTTCGCCAGACGAGCTTTCTCGCACCAAGGAACTCTGCGACAAATTAGGCTTCGAAGTGATATCGATCGCCTCGCCCCTTCTGAAGTGCGTGCTGCCCGGTGCGCCCGCCGTCGACACGCGATTTCAGCAGGACGTGTTCGGATCCAAGCACACCTTCGAGGATCAGCCCCGCTTAACCGAGCACGCATTTTCGATCGCCAAAAAAATGGGAGCGCCGATCGTCCGCGTCTTCTCCTACTGGCGCACGGTGAAGCCGGACGAGTGTTTCGACGCCATTGTGAAGGCCCTGCGCGCGCTCGCCGAGAAGGCCGCGAAAGAGAATCTGATCGTCGGTCTGGAGAACGAACACGCCTGCAACATCGGCACCGGACGCGAGACCGCGCGCGTGCTCGCCGCGCTCGATCATCCCAATCTCAAAGTCGTCTGGGACCCCGCGAACGCGATGGTTGCCGGAGAGATTCCGATCCCCGAAGGCTACCGCGTGCTCGATCCGAAGCGCATCGCACACGTCCACGCGAAAGATTGCCAGATGATCGACCACAAGCCGGAGTGGGGTCCGCTCGGCACGCGATCGGTGGATTGGAAGGGGCAGATCGAAGCGCTCCTCGAAGACGGCTATCAAGGATGGCTGAGTCTCGAAACCCACTGGCCGGGTCCCGACGGCAATAAACTCGAAGGAAGCACGATCTGCGGCTGGAACCTTAGAGGGCTCGCCTCCGCTTAACGCGTCTACCCGCACGCAGTGTCGATGTCGATCCATTATTCCAAAAGCATCGGAGCCGCCATGCGTCAGCATGCGGGTAGACGCGAAATCTCCTCTTGCAATCCCTCCGATCTTATGCTAAAAATTTAGCAGATGCAGAAACTCAGCCGCCGTGAACGCCAGATCATGGACGTCCTTTACGAGCGCGGCCGCGCCACCGCCGCCGAAATTCTGGCCGCTCTGCCCGACCCTCCCAGTTACTCGGCAATACGAGCGTTAATCAAAGTGCTCGAGGACAAGGGCCACGTCAAGCATCAGGAGGACGGACCGCGCTACGTCTTTACGCCGAGCGTCCCCCGCTCCAAGGCGCGCCGCAACGCGGTGAAGCATCTGCTCCAGACATTTTTCGACGATTCGGCGGGCGAGGCCGTTGCCAGCCTGCTCGGATCGTCGGCCGGAAAATTAAAGCCCGAAGAGCTCGACAAAATTGAAGACCTCATTGCCCGTGCCAGAAAAGAGATTAAACCATGAACCTCCTTTTCGATTCCGCCCTGAAAGCCACGTTGATTTTATTCGCGGCCTGGACAGCGGCCCTCGCACTGCGCCGCGCCTCGGCCGACGTTCGCCACATGATCTGGCTGGTCGCGATGCTCGCGGTGGCGCTATTGCCCGCGGCTCTGTCCATTCCGCAAACTGCGATCCCGACCGCGGCGCGCATCGTCGTCCCGGCAATCGCAGTGTCTCCGCAAGTGGCGATGCAAAAGCTCCCTTGGCTCCTGATCGTCTGGGCCGCAGGCGCGAGTATCGTGCTGCTCAGACTGCTTGCCGGCATCGTGGCCGCCGCCCGTATCACCCGCTCTGCGAACAACGTCGACGGCGTCCTCTATAGCGATCTCGCCGCGACGCCCATGACGTGGGGATTCCTCCGCCCGGTCGTGATTTTGCCCGCTTACGCCATCGATTGGACCGCCCAGGAGCGCGATCTGGTGATCCGTCACGAGCATGCGCACATCCAACGGCACGACTGGCTGTGGCAGATCCTTGCGAGCCTGACCACCGCTGTGTTCTGGTTCCATCCTCTGCTGTGGCTCGCGAGCATCCAACTGCGCCGTGAAGCCGAAGGCGCGGTGGACGATTGCGTTCTCGCGAATGGCGTCGAGCCGTCCGATTATGCGGGCAGGCTCCTTGAGGTCGCTCGGCAGCTTCGCGGCCTCCCTGCACCCGTGGCTGTCATTCCCATGATCCGTAAACCGGAGCTCGAAACACGCGTGCGCTCGATTCTCGATCCGTCGCGCCGCCGCTCGAGCGCCGGATTTCTGGTCCGATGCGCGATCGCCCTCGCGGCCGCCGCGTTGATCCTCCCCATCGCGGCCACCAGACAGAAAGTCTACGCGCAGGGCAAGGTCTACAAAATCGGTGACGGGGTTTCGCAGCCGACCGTCCTCTATAAACAGGAGCCCGACTATACGCCGGAGGCGAAGGATGAAAGGATCGAAGGCTCCGTGTTGCTCCGTGTGGAAATTACGGCTGCGGGCCATGCCGAAAATATTCGCGTGATGAAGTCGCTCGACCCGGGCCTCGACGCCAACGCGGTCACGGCGGTTTCGAACTGGCGCTTCAATCCCGGCAAGAAGGACGGCGAACCGGTCGCGGTCTACGCCAGCATCGAAATCACTTTTCACTTGAAGTAATCTAGCGGCGCGTGGCGCGAGCTTTAGCTTCGAGGGGGGGCTTCAGCCGCCGTCGCTTCGTTTTAAGGCGCTTGCTAAACTCTTCATAGATGGCGCAGATCTTAGACGGGGCTGTCGTACGCGACAAAATCCTTGGCGACCTGAGACCCAGGATTCAAAAACTCGCCCGCCCGCCTGGCCTCGCTGTGGTACTTGTCGGCGATAACCCGGCCTCGGAAATTTACGTCCGTAACAAGATCAAGGCCTGCGCGGAACTCGGCATTTACAGCAAGAAAATCACACCTGCGTCCACGGTCTCGACCGAACAACTGCTCGCGATCATCGATGAATTGAACGCCGACCCGTCCATCGACGGCATCCTCGTGCAGGTGCCTCTGCCGAAACAGGTCGATTCGCGAAGCGTCCTGGAAGCCGTCTCCGCCGAAAAAGACGCCGACGGGTTTCATCCCTTGAACGTCGGTTATCTGGTTGCCGGCCGCCCCGCGCCCCGCGCCTGCACCCCCGCCGGCATCATCGAGCTTTTGAAGTTCTATCGCATCAAAATCGATGGCCGCCGAGCCGTCGTGCTCGGCCGTAGCGATATTGTCGGCAAGCCGATGGCGCTGATGCTGTTGCGGGAAAACGCCACCGTGACCATCTGCCACTCCGGCACGTCCAACCTGATTGAGGAATGCCGCCGCGCGGACATCCTCGTTGCCGCCATGGGAAAGCCCGCGTATCTGACCAGCGAGTACATCGCCCCCGGAGCTACCGTGATCGACGTCGGCACCAACCGGATCGTCGATCGGGACGAAGCCGTCCGCCTGGGCAAAGCGGAGGAGTTCGATCGCAAAGGATGGGCTCTGGTGGGCGACCTCAATCCCATCGACGTCGCCGGCCGAGCTGCCGCCTTCACGCCCGTCCCCGGCGGCGTCGGCCCTCTCACCATCGCGATGCTGATGTCCAACACCGTGGCTCTAGCCGAACAACACCAATGAACAACCATAATCCACTTTATGTTTTGTGGGACAGGATGGCATCCTGCAGGCCGGTTGTCAACCGGCCTTTTCTACCTGGCATCGAACCCCGCATATGCTCCGCATCGGCCTGACCGGCGGCCTCGCCAGCGGCAAATCCTTCGTCGGCCGGGCACTCAAGGAATTGGGCTGCTTCCTTATTGAAGCCGACGATCTCGGCCACCGGGTAATGGGCAAAGGCGCCGAGTCCTACGACGCGATCCTCACTCAATTCGGCCCGCAAATCCTCAACGAAGCAGGCGAGATCGACCGCCGCAAACTGGGCGCCGAAGTCTTCGGAAACCCCGAGATCCTCGCAAAACTGAACGCCATAGTCCACCCCGCAGTCCGTGCCCGCGGCCGGCAACTGGAAGAGTCCTTCAAAGAGCGCGATCCCGATGGCATCTGCGTTTATGAAGCTGCGATACTGATAGAGACGGGAAGCTTTCGCGATTTCGACCGGCTCATCGTTGCGTCTTGTACCGAGGAGCAGCAGATGGAACGTGCGGTTTTACGCGACCATTTCACGCGGGAAGAGGTGTTCAACCGGTTACACCGGCAAATGCCTCTTAAGGAGAAGGTGAAATACGCCGACTACGTCATCGATACGTCTGGAACCAAGGAACATACGCTCGATCAGACCCGTACCGTTTATGCGTCCCTAAGGAGGCTACAGCAACCATGAGACTGCGATCCCTGATCCTCGCCGCCGCGATCATTGGCGGATTCGTTTATTTCGCGCGGCCGAACTCCCTGTTGCGGCAACGCGGCCCCATAACGGGACCCCTCTGGACCGGCCCGTCCGTGACGCGCTCCGCCGGCCTCGGCGCCGACGAGTTGAACAATATCGATATCTATAAGATGGCCAGCCCCAGCGTCGCCTATATCACCAGCACCGTTTACCGCCAGACGTTTTTCTACGGAGTGCAGGCGGCCAAGGATCTGGGCTCCGGCTTCATCATCAACGCCAACGGCGAAATCCTTACCAATTTTCACGTCATCAGCGGCAGCCAGCAGGTCGAGGTCACTCTGCCCGATCAGAGCAAATATAAAGCGACCATTTTGATCCGCGACCGCGTCAACGATCTGGCGCTCATCAAGATCGAGCCGAAGAAAAAGCTCACCTACTTGAATCTCGGCGATTCGGACCATCTGCAAGTCGGACAAAAGGTCCTCGCCATCGGCAATCCTTTCGGATTCGACGGCACGCTCACCACCGGCGTGGTCTCGACGCTCGGCCGCACCATTGAAGCCGAGAATAACCATAGGATGGAGGGCATGATTCAAACCGACGCCTCCATCAATTCAGGCAACAGCGGAGGCCCTCTGCTCGATTCGCAAGGCAACGTGATCGGCATCAACACAGCGATTTATGGACCCAACGGCGGCAGCGTCGGCATCGGATTCGCGTTGCCTATCAACCGCGCGAAAACCATGCTCGACGATTTCCGTGCCGGCCGTAAACCGGCGCGCCTCGGCATCTCCACGGTTTATGTGGCCGGCGATGTGGCGCAGGCGTTGGAACTTCCCACCGCCGGGGGATTGCTGGTCCAGGAAGTCGCGCAGGGCTCGTCGGCGGAAGCGGCCGGTCTGCACGGCGCGCGGCGCCTGGTCGTGATCGGCAATCAGGAAGTCGGCATCGGCGGCGATTTCATCACCGCGGTCGACGGCAAAAAGGTAACCGAGATCGACGCCGTCACCCGCGCCCTGGCGAAAAAGCATTCCGGCGACATCCTCGCTCTAACCGTCTTCCGCGGCGGCCATAGCGTAGATGTGAAAGTCAAACTAGGCGAAGGCTCCGAGGACGTGCTGTAGCATGCCTGTGTGGGGCAGGTTGGCAACCTGCGGACCGATTGTTAATCGGTCCATCCGGGCGTAGCCCGGACGCGGGCCGTACCACATCCCACACCGAGCCCCGACCGTAAGGGAGGGGACAATAAGATAAAGAGGAAACAAAACACATGAAACGATTCGTAATTGAAAGAGACATCCCCAAAGTAGGCTCCCTCGAGCGCGAGCAACTCCGCGAGGCCGCCAAAACATCCAACAATGCCCTGCGCGAGCTCGGTCCCGACATCCAATGGATCGAATCCTTCGTCACCGCCGACAAAACATTCTGCATCTACCTCGCCAAGGACGAAGACATCATCAAACGCCACGCCGAGGTCAGTGGCTTTCCCGCGACGAAAATCACTGAAGTCCGCAAAATCATCGACCCGACAACCGAGCGCGCCTGACCGGTATACTATGCAAGTGCAATCGCAGGAAGCTCCCCCGGGCCGCCTGTCTGAAGAGGGCAGTCTCGCCTCCTCGGGCTCGCGACGCGCACTAGCCGGATTCTTCGTTTCCGGACTGCTCATTGCCTTCCTCGGCGCCATCCTGCCCTCCTGGCAGCATCACCTGTCATCGGAGTACGGAACCGTCGGCTATTATTTTGTCGGCTTGATCGCCGGCATCCTGGCCTCCGTCTGGATCTCGCCTCCGCTCATCGAACGCAAAGGCATCGGCTGGACCCTGGCCTTCGCCTGCGCCGCCGCGGCGACGGCATTGCTTTATCTGGCCTTCGTCTCGCCACCGTTTTCACCGTGGTGGCGAGTAGCCGGCATGGCGCTCGTCGGCTGCTCCGCCGGCATATTACACACTGCGATTTTCAACGCGATTTCGCCCATGTACCGCCACGATCCCGTAGCCACGGTGAACCTCGGAGGCATGCTGTTCGGCCTGGGATGCTTCACCGTCGCCCTTCTGGTGTCGGGAACTTTTTATATCTACAGCGCGCCGACAATACAGGTTTGGATCGCCATCATCCCAGCTTTGTTCGGATGGATGTACGTGCGGACGCGCTTCACCGCGGAACCGGCGGCGCACGCTCCGTCGCCTTATACGGTTCTTACGGAGCTGCGCAGTCCCGGAGCTGTTTTGTTCAGCCTGGTGCTCTTTTTTCAATTCGGCAATGAATGGGCCGTCGCCGGATGGCTGCCGTTGTTCCTCAGTCAGCGCCTCGGGATAAGCCCCGAAACCTCTCTGGGAATGTTGGCGCTATACTGGTTCGCTCTGATGATCGGCCGCATCATCGCGCAGTGGATGATGTCGCGGGTAAAGCACACGCGCTTGCTGACGGTGAGCGTGCTCGGCGCCATGTTCGGATGCGTCGTCTTGATCCTGACCGACAATCGTTTCGGAGCCACCGCCGGAGTGCTCCTGCTCGGCGGATCCTTCGCCCCGATTTATCCTCTTGTAGTGGAGCGGATCGGCCACCGCTTCCCGTCGTACCATCCAGGCTTTTACAACGGCCTGTTTTCCTTCGCCATCGCCGGAGGAATGCTGGCCCCATGCACCCTGGGATACTTCGCGTCATTGTGGGGAATCTGGGTCGTGATGGGATTGCCTCTGGTCGGTTCCGCCATGGTTTTTTTGCTTCTGATCCTGGTATGGCTAGAAGCCAGGTTCCACAGCGCCGCGCGTTTACCAGCTCCCTGACGGTCGCGGCTCTGTGCCGTGGAGCCGCGACCATCAGGGAGCGGATAGACGTGGTCAATTTAAGGTCATTTAAGCTTCCGCCCGGGCACTTATGGAAGCATTTAAGGGCGTTTAAGCCCTCTAGTTGTGCGATATTCATTGATAACGACCATGCGCAACGCGCTTTTTCTCCTTCTCGCGGCACTCGCCCAGGCCGAAACCCTCGATCAGCGCCTCAACCGTCTGCTGGAGGCTGGGCCGGGAAAATACTTCGCCGGGGTCCAGGTGTTTTCGCTCGAATCGAAGAAAATCCTGTTCAAGTACAACGACGATTTTCTGTTCATGCCGGCTTCGAACATGAAGGTGTTGACCACTGCGCTCGCGCTGCTCAGATTGGGCCCGGATTACCACTTCACCACCCGTCTTCTGCGCGAGCCCTCAGGCGACGTAGTGCTCGCCGGCAGCGGCGATCCGTCGATCTCCGGGCGCGTCTATCCCTATGTAAAAGATAGTGGTTCCGGCCCTCCGCTGCGGGCTTTGGAAGCGCTTGCCGACCAGGCCGTTGCCATCGGACTGACTCGCATCGACGGCGACGTCGTCGGCGACGACCGCCTGTATCCTTATGCGCCTTATCCTCCAAGCTGGACCGAAGACGACATAATTCGCGACTATGGCGCACCGGTAGGCGCGCTCACGCTCAACGACAACACGCTGACGATCACCGTTCAACCCGGCGCCGAGCCGGGCGATCCGGCGCAAATCTCGCTTTCACCGGCTATCGAATATTATGCGATCGACAACCGTATCTTAACGGTTCAAAAGGGCGGAGAGGCGCGAATCCGCATTTCGCGCGTGCAGAACTCACGCCAGTTGCTGCTATGGGGCAGCATTCCCGCGGGTCATTTCGCGTTTGGAGATACGCTGGCGGTGGACGATCCGGCTTTGTTTGCGGCGCAAGCACTATATGATGCGCTGGCGCGGCGCGGGGTCACGATTACCGGAAAAGCAGTCGCGCGGCACCGCGCGGTGAATGACGATTACGATCCGGGGCCTGCGATCGAGCTC
>Ga0182024_10014426_pt1 | contig 15273 bp, 18 predicted proteins | sample P32metaG_FD_120480 | JGI IMG/M metagenome (GOLD analysis project Ga0182024, IMG submission 120480) | Permafrost microbial communities from Stordalen Mire, Sweden - P3-2 metaG (Illumina Assembly) | ecosystem: Environmental > Terrestrial > Soil > Wetlands > Permafrost | place: Sweden: Stordalen... | reverse complement strand
GTACTTCCGCAGGATCTCTTTCGCCTGGTACTCGTGAATCTTCATGTGTAATTTTCTCGGGCGCGGAAAAATTCAACCAAAGCGCGCACAGTCGATACTAGCGGAATGCCATTAATCCGGGCAATGAAAGCCAGCCGATTATCGCACTGAGCGTGACGATAATCGATATCATGCCGCGCCGGATTAATCCGCCCTGTAGCCGCGATGAAAGTACCTTCACCCCCGGATGCAGCATCCAACTCCGCAAACGGAGGATTCGTATGCGCGAAAAAACGCTGACCATACCTGAAATCGCGATCATCGCCGGAACCAGGGCCGCCTTTGGAGCCGGACTGGGCCTGCTGCTGGCAGACAAGCTGTCCCGCGATACCCGCAAAGGCGCGGGCTGCGCCCTGTTGTTGATAGGCGCCCTATCCACCATCCCCATCGTGCTGGGAATTCTGGGCAAGCCCGCGACCGCCTCCGCCCCGGAATCGGTCTGAGATGGTCCGGGCCCACGGGCGGAGCTACCTTGGCGCGGCTGCCGTCACCGGCCGGGTTCCAGGGTTGCCCGCGCAAGCGTTGTACTGCGTAACCAGACAACTCTGCGGTGCGCGCGCTCGCAGGATTCCCTTCAGCGCGAGTTGGTCGCGCTCAGCCATCTGAAAGATCGCCACCTGAACGGCGTCGGACGAATCGACGTAGCTGATCGTAACCGTGTATCTCCGCTGCCTCGCCGCAACCAGCCCTGCCCCTACCGCGGGAAGAAACCCCAAATGGCGGACCACGTCCTGGCGTGGCTCGAAGCTGCGAATCTTCGCGTAAGCGATGCCGATCTCTCCGGGAGTTCCGTTCGACTCCTTGTACGTAAACACCAACTCCGCCGGTGAGGTCGCGTCCAACGTTCCCGCCGTGTCCAGCGCGACCTTGGCTGTTCCACCCGCATAGGCTGCGCGGCCCGGTTCCGCCGCCGACGCAGGCAGCGCAAGCAGCAACAGCGCCATCGCAGCCGTAACGCTCACCTTCACCGACCGGGCCGTCGGCACGCAGTCACCCTCCAACTCCTTTCGCAATACCCACGCCGCGCGCAGCGTCTTCACATCCCTCCGCCAAACCGGCAGCATCGCGGACATCGCCAGCCCCTCTCCATCGCAGGCAATTCCGAAGCCCAACGCCACCGGCAGCAGCGCAGCCGCTCCCGGCCACGCAAACACGCCAACGACCGCAATAGCCATCACCAACCCCCAGGCCTTGGCCAGATAAGAGTGGTAGCTCGCCGGCTTGCCGTACTTCCAAAACTCCAGCACCAGCCGCAGCGCCTCCAGGCCCATCAGCACGGCCAGCAGCCCGGCGTTGCCGTGCCACACCTGCGGATGCCCAATCGAGATCGCAATCGCCACGCACAGGTAGAAAACCGTGTCGCTCATCGAGTCGAACAGTCGCACCGCGGGCGAATCGCATGCCCACCGCCGCGCCAGAATGCCGTCAAAGATGTCCGACACCAGCGCCGCGACCACCATCCCCGCCAGCGCCGCTCCGCTCCAACCGCAGCGCTCGCCGACAATAACCACCGGCCCCAGCAAAGCCCGTCCCGCCGCCATTGCCCATGGAATCCCATCCAATTTGATCCTGATCTGCATCCGAAGCCTCCTCGCGCATCGCGCCAATGAGGCCAGCGTACTTACTTTCCCAGCGCGAAAAAGGTCCCTCAGGACAGTTTCTCAACTGTCACAACACCGGCGCGCCTGGGTTGAAACTCGAATCCCCCGCGTAGCCTCGCAACTCCGCCCCCGCCCCATCCGCCAGCAGCGGATACACGATCCGGTAGGGCTTCTCCGGCAGTCCCGGCAACTTCGCCGTATAGGCATCGCAAAGCAGCGCCGAAACCTGTTCCAGCCCGCGCCGCCATCGCGCCTCCCGCGCATCGCGGAACACCAGCGCCTCCGCCGGCAGCCCCGCCGCAATCAGCATCGTCCGCGCCCCCTCCAGGAACTCCGGCCAGTGCGACACCACCCCCACCATGTGCCCCGCGGGCGCAGGCAGCCACGGACTGAGCCACACATTCGGCGACCGGATCGGCAGCGTCACCAACTCCGCGCCCTTGGGCAGCACGGCCCGCACCGCCTTGGTCTGGCTCGGCCGGCACAGCGGGACCGCCCCCGTCAGCAGCTCGCGCCGCCGGCAGTCGGCCGTCGCCACCTCGCTCACCGGCCACGCCGTGGCTCCACGAAGTTCCGTCAGCAGGATCTGCCGCGCCAGCGGATCGGGATCGATCAGCAGAAAATGGTCTGGCTCCGGCGCGGCCAGCCATTCCAGCACTCGCGCCCGCACCGCAGCCGGCGGCAGCCCCATCTCCCGCGCCGCGCGAAAAAACCCAGCAATGTGGTGGTCGATCCGCTGCTCCGGCGTCGACGGCGCATCCGTATTCGCGCGAATCGTAATTCCGCTGCCCCGCCGCCGCTCCGTCCAGCCTTCCTTCTCCAACTGCCGGTAGCCCGCGCTGACCGTATTCGGGTGCAGCCCGAACCGCCGCGCCAGTTCCCGCGTGCTCGGCAGCCGGTCGCCCGGCCGCAATTCGCCGCTCAGCACCGCCAGCACCACCTGGGTCACCAGTTGCCGGTAGATCGGCACCTCGCTGCTATGGGAAAACCAAAGCCGCATAAAGAAGTTCTCAGTGGTCAGTTCTCAGTTGTCAGTCAAAGCCTGTCCTTGCGAAGAATACAACGCTCAACCACCCACCCTGCTACGCTTAAGTTCCAGACCCGCGTCTTTCACTCACAACTGAGAACTGAGAACTGCCAACTTCCTTTATGCCCCTTAAGCCTTATCTGAAGCGCGTGATCGAAGATCGCGCCACTCTCACCCGCGAAGAGGCCCGCGCGCTGCTCGAGCAGATCCTCGCCGGCGAGATGACTGACCTCCAACTCGCAGCCCTGCTCGGTGCCATCGCGACTCGCGGCGAATCTCCCGCCGAGATCGCCGGCTTCGTCGACGCCATGCGCGCCGCCGCGACTTCCATTCCACTCACCGAACCTGAGCGCGCGCGCCTGGTCGACACCTGCGGCACCGGCGCCGACCTCTCCGGCACCTTCAACATCTCCACCGCCGCCGCGCTGGTCGCCGCCGCCGCCGGAGCGACCGTCGCCAAGCACGGCAACCGCGCCGTCACCTCGCAGTCCGGCTCGGCCGACGTGCTGGAAGCCCTCGGCATCCCGGTCGGGCTTAGTCCAGCCGAAGCAGCAGAGGCACTGCGGCGCCACCGCTTCGCCTTCCTCCACGCACCCAGCCTGCACCCGGCCATGAAAACGGTCATGCCGGTCCGCCGCGCGCTCGGCATCCGCACCATCTTCCACCTGGTCGGCCCGCTCTCCAACCCCGCCGGAGCCCGCGCCCAGATCATGGGCGTCTACGCGCCGCGCCTGGTCCCCATCGCAGCCGAAGCCATGCGCCTGCTAGGCACCCGTCACGCCTTCGTGGTCCACGGCGACATCGGCCCCGGAACCTCCGGGGGCAGCGCTCGCGGCTTAGGATTAGACGAACTCTCCATCTCCGGCCCCAGCCAGATCGCCGAAGTCCGCGGCGCCACCATCACCCTCCACCAACTCACCCCCGAGCAGGTCGGCCTCAGCGCCGCCCCCATCGACAACCTGCGCGGAGGCGAGGCCGCGGCCAACGCCCAAATCCTCCGGGCAATCTTTCGCGGCGAGCCCGGCCCGCGCAGGGACATCGTCCTGCTCAACGCCGCCGCGGTCCTGATCACCGCCGGCCTGGTGCCCAGCGAAACCGACCCCTATACCGCCCTCCGCGCCGGAATCGCCCTCGCCGCCGCCACGATCGACAGCGGCGCCGTCACCGCCCTGGTCGCCGCTCTCGCCGCAACCTGATCCCTGCCGTCACGGAACTCCCGCAACGAACAACGCGTACAATCTCCAGCAAGCAAACAACGCTTGCACAGGAGAACGCACGCATGTCCGCATATCCCTATCCTCCGGCCCAGCCCGGCGTCAACCTCGATCCCACCATGGTCACGACCGCGCTCGAGCTTCCCGGCTACAAGATCGTCCGCAACCTGGGTGTTGTCCGCGGCATCGTGGTCCGTTCGCGCAACCTCTTCGCCACGCTCGGCGCGGGCCTGCAGACGATCCTCGGCGGCAACATCACCCTCTACTCCCAGCTCTGCGAAAAAACCCGCCAGGACGCCTTCGTCATGATGATGGAACACGCCGCCCAGCACGGCGCCAACGCCGTCATCATGGCGCGCTACGACGCCAACGAACTGATGCAGGGCGTCACCGAAGTCCTCGCCTATGGCACCGCCGTCTACGTCGAAAAACTGTAGTCCCGTGTCTCGTTTCGCTTAAGGGCACGCCTTCAGCCGTGCTATAAATACGTCGTAGCCGACCAGAGCTTTAGCCCCTGAGGTCGTCTTTCCATCGAGGAGGCACCCATGGCCCGAGTCACAGGAATAGGCGGCATCTTCTTTCGCGCCCGCGACCCCAAGGCGCTGGCAGCCTGGTACGCCCAGCATCTCGGCATTCAAATCACCAAATGGGGCGGCGCAAAGTTTCTCTGGACTGACGAAGTTCCGCCCACCACCGGCAGTACTGCCTGGAACATCTTCCCCGGCGACACCAAATACTTCGGCGCAGGCGGGCAGCCTTACATGGTCAACTACCGCGTCGACGATCTCGACGCCCTGCTCGCCCAACTCGCCGCCGCGGGCGTCTCCATCGACCCGCACCGCGAAGAGGATCCCTCCTTCGGCCGATTCGCCTGGATCACCGACCCCGAAGGCAATCGCCTCGAACTCTGGCAGCCGCTGGTTCCCCCACCGACCGAAAAATAGAAGGACCTAAGCCTTGCGTTGAGCCAGCGCCGTCCGCATCGCACTGGCGTCGTTCCACGCCAGTTTCAGCCCGCTCGACACTGGCCTCGCGCCCATCACTCGAACCGCCGCCAACACCGCGCTCAGATAAACCGGCGCCCGCCCCGTCATCCAAAGCTCCGCCAGCGTCCGCATCCTGCCCTCGGCGTCGGGGTGGTAGACCCGCTCATCCCACCGCCGCGACCCCTCCGGAAAGTCCGGATAATTCCGAATCGCCGCCAGCGTCGAGTTCAGCAGCCGGTGCTTCCACGGCTCCGCATACTGCGGCATGAACAGCACATGGCTGGTCCGTTCCCGCCGCACCTCGTGCACAAACCCCGCAAAGCTGGTCGCCCGCGTCAGGTTCACATTCGCGTTCGGCTCCACGCCATGGCGGTCGCCGCCGCTGATCAGCACCTGGTTCCACTGCTCCGCCAGCCGAGTCACCTCGCGATTTTCATCCCAGTTGCGCAATCCGTTCAGCTCAACGGCATGTATAAACTGCCCATTCACCGCCAGAAAATCGTTCACCAGAAAACGATGCCGCGCCTCGCCGATCCGGTACAGGTCCCACAGCGGGTGGTTGAAAACAATCAGCACGCCCGGCAGCTCATCCAGCTCGGCCAGCATCTCCGTCAGCAGCTTCACCGGACGCTCCGCCGCGGGAATCGCCGTGAACGCCTCCATCCGCCGCATCCACTCCGCCCCGGTCGCGCTGGGCAGATTATGGATGCCAAGATGAAACGCGCTGGTCGTCCCCGCCGGCCCGAATGGCACCGTCCACTCCACCGACACCGGAATCTGCCTGGCAGCGGCCAAAGCCCGCAGCAGCATCGGCGCCATGATGTCGTCGTGATCCGTAATCGACACCATCGCCGCCATTTGCAGCTTCTCTTCAATCTGCACCCGCTCCAGGTCGAACGCCAGCCGCGGAGTCAGCGGCGGAGTCCAGTAGCTCCGCGCATAGTCCGGCCGGATCCGCGTCATCCGCACGCAGCGGCGCTCGCACCAACGCATCACCAGTGGCAACACGCCAAAGTCCGTCGAAAGCTCCGCGATAAAATCCAGCGTCTCCTTCGACTGGTTGGTATGGCTGTGCAGCGACACACCGGCAGTAAACCCCTCAGCAGCACGCGGCTCGCGCCACAGGTAGGAAACGGTCTGGCTCATAGTCCTGCCTCCAGATGTGCAACTGCTTGCACCTCCAGTCTCCCGAAGCCATGTGACGGCAGTATGACTGCACCAAGAATTGTGCGAGAAGGGGTACCTGGATGTTCAACCTTTCCCGGGACTCGTTAGAGCGGCCCCAGCAGCTCTCCGCCGCCGCCGGAGGCGACCACTCCCGCATCCGCCGGTGGCCCCGCCAAACTCACCAGTCCCTGCGGCTCACAGCACATCTGGCTCAGCCGCTCCCGGTCCGCCTCCATCTCGGCATCGGCTTTCAACCGTTCCAGCGTCGCCCCCAGGATCGCCGCCGCCCCCGCATCCCCCGGCCGCTCGATCCGGTAATGCATCCACTTGCCCTCGCGCCGCGCCCGCACAATCCCCGCATTCCGCAGGTAAGCCAGGTGGCGCGAGATCTTCGGCTGGCTCTGCCCCAGAACCTCCACAAAATAGCAGACGCAAACCTCCGCCCCATCCATCAGCCCAAGCAGCCGCAGACGAGTGGGATCCGCCAGCGCAGCAAATAGCCGCGCCAGATCGAAAGGCGCATCCATGGAATTGGGTTTCATCTCCCTAATATACGCCTTGACAGATATAACGGTAAGGAATATATTCGCATTGACGTATACGAAAGGCCACCCATGTCCACCCAGTCCGCTGTCCAGGAAAAATACGGCTCCATCGCCCGCGGCGTCAGCCAATCCGGCGCCACCGCCTGCTGCGATCCCGCCATGCGCTGCTGCGACCCGATCACCAAAGACCTCTACACCGCCGAGGAGCACGGCCAGCTCCCCGAGAAGGCTGTCCTGGCCTCCCTCGGCTGCGGCAACCCCACCGCACTGATCGACCTTCGCCCCGGCGAGACCGTGCTCGACCTCGGCTCGGGCGGCGGCATCGACGTGCTGCTTTCCGCCCGCCGCGTCGGGCCAACAGGAAAAGCCTATGGCCTCGACATGACCGACGACATGCTCGCTCTCGCCCGCGAAAACCAGCGCCAGGCGGGAGCCGCCAACGTCGAGTTCCTCAAGGGCCACATCGAATCCATCCCCCTGCCCGACGCCTCGGTCGACGTCATTCTCTCCAACTGCGTCATCAACCTCTCCAGCGACAAGGACCGAGTCCTCCGCGAAGCCTTTCGCGTGCTCCGCCCCGGCGGCCGCTTCGCCGTCTCCGACGTAGTCACCCACGGCCCTGTCCCCGACGCCGTACGCCAGAGCATGCTCCTCTGGGTAGGCTGCATCGCCGGCGCACTCGACCAATCCGACTACCAGGCCAAACTCGCCGCCGCCGGCTTCACCAACGTCTCGCTCGAACCCACGCGCACCTACGACATCGAGGACGCACGCGTCTTCCTCACCGAAGCCGGCATCGACGTCGACGCCATCGCCCCCCAGGTCGAAGGCAAATTCCTCAGCGCCTTCATTCGCGCCACCAAACCCGCCACGTCCGAGCCTAAAACCTGCTGCGGCCCCGCCTGCTGCTCCTGACCCTGAGCAGCGTCCCGCAAAAGCTGCCGTCATCCTGAGCGGAGCACGAAGTGCGGAGTCGAAGGACCTTGACAGCCCCCACGCCGCCAAGAGTGTTCAAGCCCTTCTGCCTCAGGACCAGATCACCGAGGAACTCATGCCCAACTACAACGTCCTCTTCCTCTGCACCGGCAATTCCGCCCGCTCCATCCTTGCCGAAGCCCTCTTGAACCACAAAGGCGCACCCACCTTCACCGCCTACAGCGCCGGCAGCCACCCCTCCGGCGCACCCCGCGCCGAAGCCCTCGCCCAACTCGCCTCCGCCGGAATCTCCACCGCCGGTCTGCGCAGCAAGTCCTGGGACGAGTTCGCCGCACCCAACGCTCCGGTGATGAACTTCGTCTTCACCGTCTGCGACAACGCCGCCAACGAAGTCTGCCCCTACTGGCCCGGCCAGCCCATGACCGCCCACTGGGGTATTTCCGACCCTGCCGCCGTCCAGGGCACGTCCGCAGAGATCGACCGTGCTTTCCGCGACGCCTTCATCATCCTCGACCGCCGCATCAGCCTCTTTCTCGCCCTGCCGCTCAGTACGCTCGGACAACTCGCCATCCAGAAGGAAATCACCCAGATTGGCCGCACCTAGCGAACCCACTCGTTTTGAAGCGTCATTCTGGACTCAGCTTAATCGAGTCCGGAATCTCCGTCGTTGCTTCTCGATCCGGCCCCAGCGGGCGCCCCGCGTCTTCCCACCCCTCCGCGGCATCCAATCGCAGGAACCGAACGAGAGGTCCAACGTGCCCGTCATCCGCACCTGCCCCAGCTGTAATCAGAAGAACCGCGTCCCCGCCAAACACCTTAGCGACACCGGCAAATGCGGCGCCTGCAAGTCGCCGCTCCCGCCCCTCGCCGAGCCGCTCCCCACCGACGCCGCGCTCTTCGATGACATCGTCGAGAACGCCACCGTGCCCATCCTCGTCGACTTCTGGGCCGACTGGTGCGGACCCTGCCGCGCCGCCGCCCCCGAGGTCGCGCGCACCGCCGCCGACATGGCCGGCAAGGCCCTCGTCCTCAAGGTCGACACCGAAGCCAACCCGCAACTCTCCGCCCGCTTCCAGATCCGCGGCATCCCCAACTTCGTCGTGCTCAAGGCGGGCCGCACCGTCTTCCAGCAGCCCGGCCTGGTCGACCACACCCAGATGGAGCAGTGGCTCCGCTCCGCCGTCTGAACTACCCCTCCGGCCGGGTGCCCATGGCCTGCCCTGAGTTTGCCGAGGGGTTCGACGCAGTCGACCATGGGGTTACTCTCCGTGAAGCTCCAGCCCATTTGCATGGTTTGACAGCCGCATCCCCGCCAGTTACGTTTGAGCACAATCAGACCTCGCACCCCGCCGCAGGAGCCACCCCATGCAACGCAGAGACTTCATCAAGTCCCTCACCCTGGCCAGCGTAGCCGCCAGCCTGGGAGCCGACGCCCAGACCCTCGCCCACAGCGCCGTCAAGCGTCCCGAATCCCCCGACATGCCCTATCGCGAACTGGGCCGCACCGGCGAGCGCGTCTCGCTCATCGGCCTCGGCGGAGCCCACATCGGCTTCGGCGAAGAAGACGCCAGCATCCGCCTTATGCGCTCCGCCTCCGACCGCGGCATCACCTTCTTCGACAACGCATGGGACTACGGCGACGGCCGCTCCGAGGAGCGCATGGGCAAGGCCCTCAAGGAGGGCTACCGGCAGAAGGTCTTCCTCATGACCAAGTCCGACAGCCACTCCGCTGCCGGCTGGAACAAGCAGATCGAAACCTCGCTCCGTCGCCTCCAGACCGACATGATCGACCTCGTGCAGATCCACGAGGTCATCCGCATGAACGACCCCGAGGCCGTCTTCGCCCCCGGCGGCTGCATCGAAGCCGCCATCGCCGCCAGGAAAGCCGGCAAGATCCGCTACATCGGATTCACCGGCCATAAAGACCCCTCCATCCACCTGCACATGATCGACTACGCCGAAAAGCAGGGCTTCCACTTCGACAGCGTGCAGATGCCCATCAACATCATGGACGCCCACTTCCGCTCGTTCCAGCACCAGGTCATCCCGGTCGCCAACCAGAACGGCATCGGCGTGCTCGCCATGAAGACCTTCGCCTTCGGAGCCCTGATCCGGGCCAACGTTGCCGACCCCATCGACATGCTGCACTACTCCATGACGCTGCCTGTCTCCGTCGTCATCACCGGCATGGACACGATGCCGCGCCTCGACCAGGCCCTCACCGCCGCCAGGACCTTCAAGCCCATGACCCAGGACCAGATCGCGGCGCTGCTCGCCAAGAGCAAAGACCTCGCCGCCGACGGCCACCTCGAGCTCTTCAAAACCAGCCCCTACTTCGACGGAACCACCCGCAACCCCGACTGGCTCGCCTAGCAAATGCCGAAACGCAGCGCAGGCCTCCTGATGGTTCGCCGGTCGAAAGCCGGCCTCGAAGTCTTTCTTATCCGCCCCGGCGGTCCCGCCTGGGCCAACAAGAACAAAATCGACTGGTCCATCCCCAAAGGCGAGTACGATTCCAGCGAAGACCCGCTCAGCGCAGCCCAACGCGAGTTCACCGAGGAGACCGGCTTCACCGCAGCCGGCCCGTTCCTGGAACTCGGCGAAATCACCCAGAAGGGCGGCAAGATCGTCACCGCCTGGGGCTTTGAAGGAGACTGCGACCCGGGCAGCCTGGTCAGCAACACCTGCGTCATCGAGTGGCCGCCGCACTCCGGCCGTTCCCTCGAAATCCCAGAAGTCGCAGAAGGCCGCTGGTTCTCCCTGGCCGAAGCGCACGAAAACATCCGCAAGGCCCAGGAGCCATTTCTGGACCGGCTGTCACTGCCCTCCAGCAATATCTCTGAACCCGCAGGTGCGGGCTGAAGGCTCGCGCTAACGGACGCGGGCGGCGAAGGTCCGCCTGCACCTACCGGGTCTTCGCGATGTCCGGCCCCAGCAACTCCTGCGCGCTTGGCGCCGGAGTCTCCGGAATCCCCTCCGCCGGAATCGCGTGCTCCCGCTCGTACACCGCCTGCCGCTGCAGGTCCTCCATCAGCCCGGCCCGCAGCAGCTCGAACGCCTCCTCCGGCGTGTCCGCAAACTGGAACAGCTCCATGTCCTTGCGCGCGATTGCACCCTTTTCTGCCAGCACCTCCAGGTTGATCACGCTCTTCCAGTAGCTCGACCCGTAGATCAGCACCGTAATCTTCTTGGCCAGCTTCTGCGTCTGCGCGAGGGTTAGCAGTTCGAACATCTCGTCCAGCGTCCCAAACCCGCCGGGAAACACCACCAGCGCCTTGGCCAGGTATGCGAACCAGAACTTGCGCATGAAAAAGTAATGGAACTCAAAGTTCAAATCCGGAGTGATGTATGGGTTCGGCAACTGCTCGAACGGCAGCTTGATGTTCAGCCCGACTGTTTTCGCGCCCGCCTCATACGCGCCGCGGTTGGCCGCCTCCATAATGCCCGGCCCGCCGCCCGACGTAATCACATAGCGATGCCTCCGCCCCGGCAGCGTCATCGCCCACTTCGACACCATGCCCGCAAGCTTGCGCGCGTCCTCGTAGTACCGCGCCATCTCGACCGCCGCCTCGGCCAATCGCAGCTTCTGCTCGCTCGCCTCGCCGCGCTCCACTTCGTCCCGCCTTGCCGGCTGCTCCTCGGCTGGCGCAGGCGCTGCCGAACCCGTATTGGCCAGCAGCTCCAGTTCGTGGCTCGCCACATCCAGCGCCCGGAACCGCGCCGACCCGAAGAACACCACCGTGTCCTGGATCCGTTCCCGGCGAAATCGCGTCATGGGCTCCTGATATTCGGCCAGCACGCGAAGCAGCCGCCCATCGGGCGAGTTCAGAAAATCCTGGTTCTCATAAGCAAGCGGTGCGGATTCAAGCGGTTCGGGACTTTTTCGAGGCATCCTGTTGTCTTCTTTTCCTGCCGTGCCAAACGTCTGCGGTTGATGGGTTCAAGAGTGAAGCATCCTGTTGAAAAAGAATATCTCGATAGCCCCGATGACAATGACGATCGGAACTAACCAGACCAGTCGCCTCTTCTGTGCCTTGCCGAAAGTCACCAGCATTTTGGGTAACCGGAGTGGCACCGCCCACCAGGCATTCGGGTTTTTGGGGTCCCCACGCATGACGGCATCATAGTCCATCGCAACTTCAGCAGCCCAGAATGAGCCGATGCGATTTGCTTCCTACGCGAACAGAGGTTTACGGACGATGATCGCGGTAGTGTATCGCCTCCGAGATGCCAATCCATATATCCAGCAACCCCAGTCCCGAGATAAACCCGCGCACCGCCCCGTTATGCAGCACCGCGGCCAGCGCCGGACGGGACTCAATGAACGCGTTGTTGTCCCACACCCGCGTCCACCACGGCAGAATCATCACCAGCACGCCCAGGTACACGCAGAACAGCACCAGCACAAACAGCGACAGCCGCTGCAGCCACACCGGCGCAACCGCGATCACCTCTTCATCCCGCGCCTCCGGTGGGCGCACCGGCTCCGTCGCCCCTGGGCTCGGCGGCACGCTCGACGGATCGGAAGAGATTTGTGTGTCCAGAGGCATCAAGCTCCCATGCATCGACAGTAAAGCATTTCGCGAATCGGCGCAGTTGGAAGCCGCAGCGGCCGGGTGGTCCGTCCTCAGGAGAACCCCGCTGGCACAAGTCTAAAAGCTCCCCCCCCGATTCGAGAAATGCACAAAAGGATGCAGCCGCCCGTTCTTGCCGGACGCCGCGTGCCCCCTACGGATGTCCGCCCGGCGGAGCCGAAGTCGGAGGCGCTGCCTGCTTGTCGTGGCCCGAGAAGATCTCCGACCACAGCTTGTCCGCGTCCACGCCAAACTTCGGGTCCGACTTGGTCCCGCTGATCGTCACCGGAACCTCCACGCCCGCGCCATTCTTCGCCAGCAGCTTGTCGAACGGCATCGCCACAATGCTCTTCCAACCCGTCAGCATCTGCGACGCCGTCGCCTTGGTCCGCACCGTTCCGGCGAAGTCGAACGTATTGCCGTCCAGGCTGTACTTGCCCGCAAGCTCCACCTGTGCTCCGGGCATCTGGTAGTTGAGCTTCGGCATATCCAGCATCGCGTTCGCCAGGGTAAAGTTCCCGCCGATCTGCGACGTCACCACCGGCGCAACCTCCGACTGCAGCTCTTTCGGATGCCCCTGCGCGCGCAGGCTAAGATTGTCCACCGTGTCTTGCCAGCGCTGGTTCGCGAGCGTCGCCTCGTGAATCGCAAACGTGCCCTGCACCCGCATCTTCTTCGACACGCTGACATCTCCGGGCGGAATCGTCAGGTGCGCCCGCAGCGCCAGGTCGCCCCGCATCAGCGGCGGACTCGTCTTCGCGCCCAGCCGCAAAATGTCCTCTACCCGCGCGCGACTGCTCGCCACCGAAAGATCGATAAAATGCCCCGGCACAGACTGGCTCGGCACAGCACCCGGCATATCGCTCGCCCGCATTACCATGCCGTTCACATCCAGCACCGTGCGCAGCAGCGTCGCATGCACCGAGTTCAGCTTCGTATCGCCGGTCGTCCCATCTACCGTCGCATTGAACACCGTCCGCAGATCCACCGGATGTTCGCTCACATCCAGCGCAAAGTCCGGAGTATCCGTCGTTCCCGTCACGCCGATCTCGCCCAGCGTTCCGCCATACGCGCCAGTCGACGTGAGCTTTCCCGAAATCCCCTTGATCGTCCCCAGGTCCGCGTTGGTGAACGAGTAGTTGCCGTCCACCGGAGTATCCCGCGGCTGCTCGCTCTGCCACGGCCCGAAGTGCCCGCTCGAATGAATATCCCCCACCGGCTTCGGATTCACCAGTCGCGCGTCGAACGGAAACGGCTTGCCCGGCCCGACATCGTGCAGCGTCACATCGCGGATCTCGAACACCAGCGGCTCCTTCCCCGGCTTGTTCGTTTCAATCGTCAGCGTCATGTCGCTGACGACGATCTTGTCCATCACGATGCTCCGCTTCGGTTTCACCTGCTGCTCATTCCGAAGTTCCTTCTTCTCGCCCGGCAGCAGCGGCCCCCGCTCCTGCTTCGGCGGAATCCGCAACTCCATCCCCTGCACCTGAACTGCCCGCACCCGCATCACCGGCTCAAACAGCTCGCGCAGCCCGGTGCGAAACTCGAAGTTCTTCACCGCCAGCATCGGAGCCACGTCGTTCGCTCGCGAACCGGGCTCGTCGTTTTCCCCGAAGTAGGGAATCCGCAGCCCGCTGCCCGACACCTGCAGCCCCTCGAGCAGCGAGATATGCAGCGCGTCCAGTTCCACCGGCGACTTGAACCGGTCCTCCAGTGTCGCGATCACCCGCCGCCGCAGGATCGGCTCCGCATTGTGAACCACATACGCCACCACCGCGCCGGCCGCGGCCAGCCCCGCCAGCACCGCCGCGCCAGCCCAAACCAGCCACCGCGGAATGCGTCTCCGCGGCCCCGGCGTCCGCTCCGAACTCGACGCCCGCCCCATTTCAGGTTCCGCGGGCTGCACCCTGTGGCCGGATTCGATCACGACACTTGACCTCGCATCCCTTCGACATTCGACTTGCCGTCCGTAAGTGTGAGATGCACTCCCAGCCCGCGGGAGGCGCAAATTCCCAGCCCGGAACCCCCTCACTGGCAGGTGTCCGCCGTCACATTTTTCCCCTCCAGAAGGGACTAGTGTTCCTGTCGGCAAGGAGGTCTCATATGCCAAAACTTGTAGCACTCGTACTGATGGCGGGATTCGCATCGGCCGCAATTCTGGGCTTTGCCCAGGACACTATCCCGAAGGTCAAGGCCGTGCCAATTCAGCCCACATCGCCCACGTCCGGACCGGAGATGTATGCCACGTATTGCGCCGCATGCCACGGAGCCAAAGCCACAGGCAACGGCCCTGCCGCCCAGGCCATGAAGATACCCCCCCCCGATCTCACCACCCTGAGCCAGAAGAATGGCGGTGTATTCCCCGCCGATCACGTCCGAACCGTCCTTGAGTTCGGCGTAATGACTCCAGCTCACGGCTCTTCGGATATGCCGGTCTGGGGCGATCTGCTGCGAACCCTGCATAGCACCAGCCCCAATACCGACATGGTGGTCAATCAGCGAATCCACAATCTGACCAGCTACCTCAAGCAGATCCAGAAGTAAATCTGGAACAAGAGCCCGGGACAAAGCGGCAGCGAGAGAGACGAGAAAATCGACATTTTTCAATAATGAGAAAATAGAAGTCGATGCTGCAACTCTCCGCTGCCGGAAAGCGCTTCGGCCAAAAACTCCTCTTTGAAGACGCCAACTGGCTGATCACGCCGGACGAGCGCACCGGCCTGGTCGGCGGCAACGGCACTGGCAAATCCACGCTGCTCAAGATCCTTGCCGGCCTCGAAACCCTCGACTACGGCCAACTCACCCGGGTCAAAGGCACGACCCTCGGCTATCTCCCGCAGGACGGCCTCGCGCTGCGCGGCAAGACCGTCTTCGCCGAATGCCTGTCCGTCTTCGACCCCATCTTCGCCCTCGAAGCCGAGGCCGAGCAGATCACCCATACCCTCTCGACCGCCGACCCCAAATCGCGCGAGTACCTTAGCGCCGCCGACCGCTACTCCGACATCGCCGACCACCTCCACGTCCACGACATCTATACCCTCGATTCGCAAGTCGGAGCCGTGCTCGGCGGCCTCGGATTCAGCAAGGAAGATTGGGAGCGCAAGACCGAAGAGTTCTCCGGCGGCTGGCAGATGCGCATCGCCCTCGCCAAATTGCTGCTGCAAAAGCCCAGTCTTTTGTTGTT
>Ga0182024_10014425_pt1 | contig 15274 bp, 14 predicted proteins | sample P32metaG_FD_120480 | JGI IMG/M metagenome (GOLD analysis project Ga0182024, IMG submission 120480) | Permafrost microbial communities from Stordalen Mire, Sweden - P3-2 metaG (Illumina Assembly) | ecosystem: Environmental > Terrestrial > Soil > Wetlands > Permafrost | place: Sweden: Stordalen... | reverse complement strand
GCCAGCATTGCCCGTCTCCGCTTCACCGGCACCCGCAATTTAACATGCACTTTTCGCAAGCCCCGGCAAAAGGGGACATTTCTACTTTGCCAGCAGGGGGACATTTCTACTTTGCCTTGACATTGGTTGTCACTTGGCTTGACGACTCCAGGAACGCGCGATATCATTCGTTACCAATGGGAGCGTGCCCTGTGACGCGTCGATTTATGGTTTCCACGGGGGCCATTATTGTCGTACTGCTGGCGGGGTCCGCGCTTGTCATTGGTCAAGAGGCGAAGACGGCCGCTGCGAAAAGCTGGACTCAACCGCGCACGCCGGATGGTCAGCCGGACCTGCAGGGAATATGGTCCAACGTCTCAAGTGTGCCGCTGGAACGACCCAAGAATCTGGGAGCCAAAGAATTCTACACACCACAGGAAATGGCCGAAATCGTCAAGGCGCGAGCGGCCCAAAAGGCGCCCATCGACAAGGCCGGCACTCGAGCCGACGTGCATTACGATTTCAACCAGTTCGCCCTGGACTCAAGCCATACTAAGGTCGCGCCGAACCTGCGAACTTCGCTGATCACAGGACCTGAGGGGACAGTTCCGCCCCTGTTGCCGGAAGCGCAGCAGAGAGCAGCCGACCGCGCGGCGCGCAACAGAGGACATCAGTTCGACGGCCCGGAAAATCGTGGCCTGTCCGAGCGCTGCATTGTCTGGCCGAACGAAGCGCCACCCATGATTGGAGGCGGCTACAACAGTAACGTGCAGATCGTACAGGGTCCCGGATACGTCGGCATCCTGCAGGAGATGATCCACGACATGCGCGTCATCCCCACCGATGGGCGTCCGCACCTGCCCGCAAACATCCACCAGTGGCTGGGGGACTCGCGCGGCCATTGGGAAGGCAACACGTTAGTGGTCGATACGACCAATTTCACGGATCAGACTGCCTTCAGAGGATCCGGCGAGAAGCTGCACGTCATCGAACGCTTCACAAGGACGGGCGAGGACTCGCTGATGTACGAATTCACGGTCTCGGACCCGACCACTTGGGAGAAGTCCTGGACGGCACAGATTCCGTGGGCCAGGTCGGATGGCCCCATATTCGAGTATGCCTGCCAGGAAGGAAATTACGGCATGGCGAACATCCTCAGTCAAACTCGCGCCGAAGAGAAAGAAGCTGCTGATCGGAAGGGTTCCAAGTAATGCAGGCAAGACCAGCCGTTTTGTTTGCCGGAGCCGTCCTGCTTCTGGCTGTCGCGCCGGTATGCGCGCATCACGCATTTTACGCGGAATTCGACGAGACCAAACCCATCACCTTGCGAGGAACAGTCACGAAATGGGAAATGGTCAATCCCCACTCATGGATTCATCTTGATGTAAAAGGCCCGGACGGCAAAGTTGTCAATTGGATGATCGAAGGCGGAAGCCCGAACGCTTTGCTCAGACTTGGGTTCACCAAGGATTCCCTGCCGCCGGGAACCGAAATTGTAGTCGAGGGATATCAGGCCAAGGGCGGAGCGATTCGAGCGGTCGGCAAGGATCTCACGTTCACCGACGGGAGAAGGTTGTTCATGGGTGGATCGGCGCCCGGGGCGGCACTTGGGGAAGTCGCCGATGGCCAGGCAGCGCCGCCGAAGAAGTGAAAAAGGCAAATTTAGCCGCCGATGAACGCCGATGGACGCGGATAAGACGAACTCAAGCTTATTGTTGTCAAATCGGCGTTCATCAGCGTTTATCGGCGGCCAGTAGTGTTTGGGGCGTTACTTGGCTGGCTGCTTCCGAAGCGGCCCATACAGCACTTCTTCGGCAAACTCCGGGCACTTATATTCCATGATCTGAGCGTTCTTCTCCACATGCCGGTATAAAGGCATGCTAATCTTCCAGGGCCGGGAGAACACTTTCGGATCCTCGATCATGGCTTCATACATCAAGGTATCCGGGCTGCGGGGAGTATAGCGTTCGACTACGTGCAGGGCGTCGCTATGAAAATCCCCCGCCCTGTCGAACCATGTATCCTCCACCTGGCTCGTCACGTCGATCACCAGCGTGTCGCCCTCCCAGTGTCCGTTTGACCACCCCATCCAGCTGTCGGTGGGGGCCTTGGTGGGAGCACCCATATTTATAACTCTCACCGCCGACGCGAACTCATACGATATGGCGATGTTCTTCTGAGACTGGATAATTTGAAACGGATAAGGCATATAGGTGGCCCGCGGTACGCCCGGCATGTAGCACTTGATTTCCGGATCGAGCTTCAAGCGGTTGGCAAAATTGTCATTCTTTTTCGCGAGCGCTGCCGGCAGGTAAGGGATCTCTTCTCCCTCCACGACCCCTGGTCCCGGAGCCACCGCGTAGGCTGCGCCGAGTTGAAACGCCGGTCCCGCCGAAGCCGCATGGCCCTTAAGGTCCCAATTAGCGGCGTTCATAGCCTGCCAAATCCCGTTCAAATCGGGCTTCCCATCCGCGGTCCGCGGAGCCTTATAGGTCGAAACCTGACCCGTAGCCGGGAGAACCGCGAGCAGGATGCCGAGTGCTGCGACCGGCGCTAACGAGGAACCTCTGGTATTTCTCATCTGATGGAGTTCGGTGATTGCCAAACCTGAAAATAGTATGCCCCAGCGACACGGTTGTCAATTTACGATATATTGGGTCCGCTTTTCGCGAGGAACAATCGAGGTGAGGAGATTGGAATGAGAGCGAAACTCGCTATGCTGATTGCCGTTGCGGGATTACTGATGCCTGCGACGAGGGTGTTTGCGCACCACTCGTTTGCGGCGGAGTACGATGCCGATAAGCCGGTCGAGTTGACAGGCGTGGTGACAAAGTGGGAGTGGATCAATCCGCACTCCCAAGTTTATATCGACGTTAAGGATGCGAACGGCAAGGTTACGAGCTGGGATGTGGAACTCCTCAGTCCCAACACGCTCACACGAGCCGGCTGGACCAGACATACTCTCAAAGAAGGCGATGTGATCACGGTGAAGGGATCGCGCGCGAAGGACGGTACGAATCTCGCGAACGCCACAACGGTTGTGCTGAATGGCAAAGAGGTCTTCAACCGGTCCGGGGTTGCTCCCGATGCCGATGGCGAGCGCCGCCGATAATTTTATGTTTCGGAAATTGCCCAGTTATTCAGCGCAATCGGTACACGCGACTTCAGTCGCGTTCAAGGGCCGCCAACCAACGCGACTGAAGTCGCGTGTACCGCACAATAGCGCCATGAGACCTAATTACTGGATAAGGTGTTCTATTTTCGCTCTGCTGATGGCGGTGCCCGGGGCGGCCCAACAACCAAGTGCGAATTCACTGCCGGGCGTACGCAGACCGGATCCACCGAGGCCAACGGGACCGACGCCCCATCTGGCCGACGGCACGCTGGATCTCTCGGGTGTCTGGTACGGCGGCGGCCCAACCGGCAATATCGCCCAAGGCCTGCCCAAGGGACAGAAACTTCCCCTGCTCCCCTCGGCCGAAAAGATCCTGAAATCACGCCAGTCGAAGGACGATCCGGAAACCAACTGCCTGCCCGCCGGCGTTCCCCGCATGGCGCCCTACCCGTGGAGGATCGTCCAAACTCCCACCCATGTTTTCTTCCTGTACGAAGGAAACATCCACAGCTATCGCCAGATCTTCATGGACGGCCGCAAACACCCCGACGACCCCGACCCGACCTGGTACGGACACTCGATCGGCCATTATGAGGGCGACACGCTGGTGGTGGATACCGTCGGCTACAACGACAAGTTCTGGTTCGATTTCGCCGGGAACCCGCACACGGAGCAGCTTCACACCATCGAACGCTTCACGCGCAAGGATCTCGGAACTTTGATCGTGCAGATCCAAATCATCGACCCGGGCGCTTACTCGAAGCCGTTCACGGTCACGTTCACCGCCGCCCTGCGCCCGAAGGAAGAGCTGATGGAATACATGTGTCAGGAAGGCCAGCAGGATGCAAAACATCTGGTCGGATTTGTGGGGATCGAGTAGGCCGCGGCAGCCTCCTCGGACGATCGACAGTCGAGTTGCCCGGCGTAATCCTCCTTCCTTGCAACTTTCTTTCCCCTTGACCCTCACGTTACGTGATCCCTGAGAATGCAAACAGCAGTAGGGACCAGCATGGCCTCTGCCGGGAAAAGACGATGCGTTACACAGTCAAACAAGTGGCCGAGATCTCGGGCGTCAGCGTGCGCACGCTTCATTTCTATGATGAAACGGGCCTCCTGAAACCCGCCAGGCAGGGCGCAAACGGGTACAGGTTCTACGAAGAGCCACAGATCCTGACTCTCCAGCAAATCCTGTTCTACCGGGAACTGGGGTTCGAACTGAAGCAAATCAAAGGAATCCTGGGCCGGGCCGATTTCGAAAAAGTCGCTGCCCTGCAATCGCACCGGGAGGTTCTGCAAAAGAACCTCGCTCGGACGCGCACGTTGATTGAAACCATCGACAAAACCATCGAGCACTTGAAAGGAACAAAGAAAATGAAGAGTGACGAGATGTTTCTGGGCTTCAGCGTCGCCGCGGGGACGGACCGATTCGGTGAGCATATTAAACTCGGCGGCGAACCGAATGATTGTAAGGTATCTGCAAAAGACACAGATGGCGCAATGTGTGTTTTCGAGTTCACCGGGGGAGGCTGGCCGCGCCACCTCCACTACGACCAGGATGAGTGGATCTACGTCATTGATGGCGAGTTTGAATTTGACGTTGGTGATAAGCGATTTCGCGTGGGCGCCGGTGAGTCCGTGTTCATACCGCGCAAGGCTTCTCACGTGTGGGCCTGCGTGAACGGGAAGCCCGGCAAGATTATTGATGTGTATCAACCGGCAGGCAGGATGGAGGAGTTCTTCCGCGAATTAGGCAAGTATAACGGCCCATACGTCCATGAGGTCCTGTCAATCGATGAGTTTCGCCGGTTGTTCCACGACCACGGGATGGATCTTCTTGGCCCACCCCTCGCAGGAAAATGGAAAGTAGAAGAAGACGGGCGAATCACACAGATCGCATAACAGGCCACAGGGAAGTTGAGATTATCCTCACCACAGCCATCCTTCCTGCACTTCGCTACGACGCCTGATCGATCGCCTTCAACGGAATCCTCTCTCCGAGGATGCCGGCGGGGGCGTCGGCCGCAGTCCGGGGGGACCGCCCCACCGTTGGTCTTGCACGCGATGCCCGCGTATGAAAGAATCTCGTCGGGAGGCATTGTGATGCGAGTTGACCTCAAAGTCCTGGTGGCGGGGATCGGCCTGCTTGTTTCGGGCCTCCCGGTTTTTGCGCACCATTCGGGCGCGGCGGTTTTTAACTCCGCGAAAAAGTTCGAGCTGAAGGGTGTTGTCACGAAGGTCGAATGGACCAATCCGCATGCCCACTTTTTCATGGATGTTAAAGACAGCCACGACAACCGTGACAAACTGGAATCTGGAACTCGCCAGCCCCAGCATTCTGCTCCGGAACGGTTGGACGCGGAATTCCCTTAAAGCCGGCGATACCGTCACCGTCACCGGCTCTCCTGCCAGAGATAATTCGAACTTCGGCATCGCGCAAAGCATCGAGTTCCCCGACGGACACAAGCTGAGCTTCTTGTCTGCGTATGAAGACAGCAAGTAGAATTGCGGCGCTTTTGATGGCCGCGGCGCTCGCCGCGCTGTCGCAAACCCCTGGCCCGGGCACACGTGGCAATGCCGGCGGCAATGTAGGGCTGTATCAACGCCAGCCTCCGACGCCCACCGGCCCGGCTCCCATGCTCGCCGATGGAACGCCCGACCTTTCCGGCGTATGGCTGGGCAGCGGCAGCAACGACAGCGACATATCCCGCGGCCTGAAGGCGGGCTCCTCGCTTGTGATGCTGCCCTGGGCCGAGCAACTCGTCAAGACGCGCCAGTCGAAGGACGATCCCGAAGCCAATTGCCTGCCCTCCGGAATTCCCCGCGGCTCGCCGTATCCGTGGCGGTTCGCGCAAACTCCCGGAGTCTATTTCATCGTGTTTGAAGGCAACATCCACAGTTGGCGCCAGATCTTCGTGGACGGCCGCAAGCACCCCGACGACCCCATTCCCTCCTGGTATGGCCACTCCATCGGGCACTGGGAGGGAAAGACGCTTGTCGTCGATACGGTTGGCTTCAACGACAAGTTCTGGTTCGATTACAAAGGCCACCCGCATACAGAAAAACTGCATACCGTGGAGCGCCTCGACCGGCATCGTCTCGAACGGGCTTGTTCCCGGGGACCCAAAGCGAACCGAATTCGCGTGGATGGCGGGCAGCGCCGCGCCCTCCGCTGGTGGAAGAGGTGAAGGCGGCGGTCTGCGCGTGCAGGGCCTGCCTCTGCTGAAGCCGCCGTACGGCAGCATCGTGGCGATCAATATGGACAAGGGCGAAATTCTCTGGAAGATCGCCAACGCCGAAACCCCGGACAACGTCCGCAATCATCCCGCGCTGAAAGATCTGAACATTCCGCGCACAGGCCGTCAGAGCAACACCATCGGCATGCTTGTGACAAAAACGCTGATGATCGCCGGCGAGCCCGGCACGTTCACTCTGCCCGACGGACGGCAGGGCGCGATGCTGAGGGCTTACGACAAGATCACCGGCCGCGAGCTCGGAGCCGTATCGATGCCCGCCGGGCAGACCGGCACACCGATGACTTACATGCTGAGCGGCAAGCAGTATCTCGTGCTCGCCATCGGTGGTCCAGGATACCCCGGCGAGTTTCTGGCATTCGCGCTGCCGGGAAAATGACGGGGCAGGGCCGAAAATAGTATGGCGGAGGGACGGGGATTCGAAGCTTTCATGAGCTTTTGGAATCGGTAAATTGCGGACTTTCCGTTGCCCGCAATGCCAGATTTGCCGGCGATGCTATTTCGCCTTTAATGTCTCCCGCTTCGAGGATGTCAGAAAGGCCTTGAAAGAGGAGTGCCCGGCAACTCCGTAAGGGAAGCGCGAACACCATAGCGGTGTGCTTCAGAACAGTTCCGGTTAACGAAAAGATGCCCGTACCGAAAAAGGAACCCACCGGCCTATCCCTTGGCCGCCTTTGATGGTTTCTTGGAAAAACCTCTGAATCTGAAAGTGTCCCGGGCTCCGGGAAACAGCATCAACAGCGTCTTGATTGCGTCCGCTTTCCAGCCCGATCGGCAAATGCGACAAGTGACGATCGGCGGCGTAGGAGCCAGTCAGTTTCGCCTGACTGACTCCCGCCTTTATCGTGCTCCACCAGGTGAACGCGCCGGTGTCGCAGGGATTAGCGGCCGGGGACGCCCGTTCCGGTTGGGGTTTCGGCCGGTACTTCAAAATGCCGTTACCATTTCCGTCCAGTAGCGCCTGGACGCGGCAGCATCAATCGGCGCTCTTCCTGAACAAAGCATGCCCACGGTCACCCTCATTGGGAGCGACGTGGCTGGTACCGCTACTTACCTGTGTCCACGAGGAGCCTCGCGACCACGTGCATCATGCATTGCCTGGCCGTGAAATTCTGCACGGTGCTCCGCCGGACGCTCGCCGCGCGCGGGCATAGCCCCATGGTAGCCCTTGCGGAAATCGAGCCGGTGATCGACGTGTCCGTAGAAACGATCCGGCCCGTGAAACCAAGGTCCCGCGCCGATAAATATGCCGCCGGAAAACCACTCCGGGCCATAGTAACCATCCGGAGCGCAGTTATAAGGAGGGACTTCATAGTAGCCGTAGGGGCAAACAGGCGGTTCTCCAATGCTGACCGAAACCTGCGCGCCCGCGTTGTGGGCGGCGGCAATGAAAAGGCCGACAGTAATAGTCAACAAACCCAAGTATCTTAGTGTTTTCATAGACTTGGCTCTTTCTGTAAAGACTGCTCGAACTCGCGTTTGTTTCACGCGCACATCCCTGCTGTTGCACTTCGCATTCCAAACCCCAGGGAAGGGGCAACCGTACAATGTCGGATATGTGGCCGGTCTTCCTGGTCGCATTCTCTGTGGTTGTCTCGCCGAACTTAAAACCTGCTGGCCGTCGACTGCCGCACGTCTTGAAAAAAGGATACGGCATGTAAGGAGACGCTGCGGATCGATCCAGTGATGACAGCTTCCAGCCCGGTGAGACCGATTCCGGCAGATTCGGTGTTGGACCGCGGCCCTGTCCGCAGGCGCAGAGCGCAACTGACAGAGCGATTGGCGTACGAAGCGCTCGCCAAGCGGCCCTGTATTGTTGTGTGATCCAGCTGAACGAAGAAAAGCCGCCGGGAGTTGAAGCCGGGCGGCGTGTGGCGGAGGGACTACGCGATTTTTAAGCGTCTGCCGGGTGGCATTTAAAACACGAATTACATCAGGCGGTACGCGCAGGCAATCGGGCTCGATGAGACTGATCTGCTGGCTTAGTACAACGAAGTCTGCAGCCCCTCGGCCGAGTCCATGGTCTCTCCTGGATCACTTCGGTCAGTTGTACCGTTTTCTGGTGCATGACGACCGCTCTCTTCGCGGAATCGGGCATTCGGGTTATGAGCGGCGAAGGGAGGTCTGTACGCTCGGACAGTTCGCCCTCCTCATTTAGTATGCGACTGTTTTGTTCAGCCTGAAGAGCACTGGGTGAAACGGGGATCTCTTCGAAGGGGCTGCCGATGCACATTTCCTTCCAGTCATATTCGAACTCCTTTCCGCAGTTGAGGCAGACGACGTAAGTGCCCCTCCGGGCTCCCTCGGGGAGTTTGGACGTTCGCGATGGCGTGAGAGGAAAGGTGGTTCTCTTGTGAGCACAACCACCAAGGATCATACGAACCAGCGAATTTATCATATTACCCCTTTAATTGTTGCGGTTTGACACGCAAATGAAAACAAGAGGTCTTTGCACAGCTTTATATTCGCCGAAGTCGCGCGCTTAGGTCTGCCCCGGACGTACCAGTTTTGCGCCGTCGCGGTTCCAGTACGCTTGGCGCGGCCCGACCCATTGCGCCGCGTCGATCGCGCGCAATAACCGTAAGGCGGTGTTTCCGTCGAGCGGTACAAGGGGTGCGCGTGCCGGGCTTGGCTCGGTGTTCGGTAAAATCAGTCACTTGGACGTGACGAAAGCCAGGGCTGGTTTGCTATTCCGGCAAGCGGGATCACGTAAAGTAATTTCACCTGCCCCGTTCGACGTTGGCTGCTTTCATTGTCTCGACCCCCAGGGCCAGCGGGCCTACATTTCGGAAGTCTCCCCACTTCTCAAGCCGGGAGACACCCACCTGCTTTGGGCGTTGGATTCAGCACCGAGGGACCTGCAGCTTTCACCTGCTGCCGTGAGGGAGGTATTCGCCCCGGCGTTCGAGTTGCAGAACGCTCGAAAAAGTCACCGACGCCTCCTCCGGTCTCATTGGTACGGGCTGGTGCACCGTTGATCTGCGAGGACCGATATCAGGCCGTTCGCTGATTCTCACGGGTGCGCCCGAACGAAACCCAAATCACCGCCTCAGAGGGCGCGGCCTTGACGGCGAAGGCGAGGATATCGGCCAGCCGGAAATCTACCGATAGATATCGTTCCACCTCGACTAATCATGCTTGGTCTTAATGGTTTTTATGCGTTCCAGAATTTCATCGCGCGTTAGATGAGCAAGCCGTGATATCGGCAGGCATTTCGAGCGGGCGGATGGACGGAATGCGCGTTTTTCGGGCGGCTATCGACTTTCCAGATAAGCCAGGCTGAGCCTGTTTGCGCTGCCAGCCCTGAGCATTATTGAACAGACAGCGGGCGATCTGAAGTGTATAGATTGGAAATCTGCATCCGCCACGCAGCTCCATGGCGGTGCTGGGTAGATCGGGCTGGCTGTTCCATTGGCTCCTCGCAGGAGGATTTATAGTGTATTTGCGCTTTTGGGGAACTCGTGGCTCAATCGCCACGCCTGGGCCATCCACGAACGAGTTTGGTGGCAATACATCCTGCGTCGAGGTGGTGACAAACTCCGGCGCGCGGTTCATCCTTGACTGCGGCACTGGGGCGCGGTCGCTGGGTGCCCACCTGATGGCGCACGCCCCGAAACCCATCGTAGCCACCATCCTTTTGAGTCACACCCATTGGGATCACATTCAGGGATTCCCCTTCTTCGCGCCGCTGTTTGTGCCGGGGAATCGTTTCGAGGTATGCGGTCCGCAGGGTGCGAACAGTTCTCTTCCGGAGGTGCTGGCCGGGCAGATGGAATACACTTATTTTCCGGTTGAGCTGGCGCAGTTAGGCGCTCAAATCAATTATCAGGATCTGACGGAAGGAACGCACGATCTGGGAGGCGTTCGGGTCAGCGCGAAGCTTCTTAATCACCCCGCAATCGCGCTCGGTTACAGGATAGAAGCCGACGGTGCGTCGTTGCTGTATCTGTGCGATCACGAACCCTATTGGGAGCAGCTTTGGCATTCGGATTCCGAGCCGGGCAAGCTGGAATCGATTTTGCATGAGGGTGACCGCCGGCACGCTCTGTTCATGCAGAACGCCGATGTGGTGATTCACGATGCGCAATACACACCAGAGGAATATCCAGCCAAGAAAAACTGGGGACACAGCACTTATTCCTATGTCGCGCAGCTCTCCGCGGCCGCCGGCGTCAAACGGCTGTTTCTGACTCATCATGATCCGATTCATGATGATGGCTTCCTTGCCGATATCGAGAAGCGAGCGCAGGAAATTGCCTCGTCGGCAAGCTCCCCGATGAAGGTCTCCTGCGCGCGTGAAGGTTATCAGGAGTCATTCGAGCACGATGCCCTGGATAAGACCAGAGTCACTGCTGTGCAGCCCGCCGATGCGAGCCACAGCGGCTCGCTGCTGGTCCTGATCGTGGAGGATGATGAGGATCAGCGGGTACTTGCCCGCAAGGCATTGGTGCGCGCTGGTCATTCGGTTATGGAAGCCAATAATGGAGAAGAAGGTTTGAAGTTAGTCGAAATCCATAAGCCGCACCTGATGCTGCTTGACTTGAATATGCCGGGGATGGATGGCTTCGAAGTGTTAAGGAGGTTACGATTGAGTGAAACAGGCCGCTCGCTTCCGGTCATCGTGCTAACGGCTCTTGGCGACGAAGAGAGCGCCCGCAGCAGCTTTCAATCCGGCGCGACGGATTTCTTAAGCAAGCCGTTCACCCTACCGCAACTCGATGCGCGGGTGCGATCCTGTTTTGCGCATGCCGAGCGCCGATAGCGATACCATAGACGGAGGAAAAAACAAAGCTCTTCAGGTTGACCTGGTGCACTCGAATGGCCAATCGTAAAACCGGCCGCGCACTATCTGTACGACAGCTCCGCACGATTTTTAGCGGGCGATCCAGTTAAACGAAAGAAGCGGAACGATATCAACGAATATCGGTACCTATTTCCACGGAAGTGCAGCGTGGGTAGACACGAGTTGCGTTCAGCGCGGCAAGCACGCGCGCGTCGCGAAGTCGACGGAGAACGGAGTTTCCACCCCGAGTCCTCGCGCTTCGGTCGACGCACCGCGGGCGCTTGAACCGCGGGAGCCTTTTGTTTGCTTAATCTTCGCCGTGGGGGGACGCTTCAGACCACAGTTTCATTCGGCAGCCGCGATAGTTTCGAATTGCGAGCGCTTTCCGCCGATAACTCTTTTTGGGACGCAGACTCAATACGCGGTTTTATGTGCTCTACTGCATGTCCGGGTTTGTGGGCGTTCTGGCGGAGCAGGTATTCGAGAAGCTTCTCAGCGTGGTCGCTGGCGCAAGTACGCCGTCGGCCGCTACTGTCCTTGCCGTGTATTTCCTCGGCTTAAGTTTGGGTGGATATTTTGCCTCCCTTCTGGTCAAGCGAAAAGTTTCGGCCGTTATGGGTTACTGCATCGCCGAGTTGGGAGTGGCGCTGTGTTCTCTCTGGTTGCTTCTGACCTTCGATACAGGAACACAGTGGTATTCCAAGCTGGTCGCGTGGGGCGCCGGCGATGCCATGAGTCTGGTGATGGTGCGCGCTTCGATAGCCGGCATCATCATACTTCCGACAGCTCTTTGCCTGGGGCTTTCCTTCCCATTTCTCGGCTCGTTGGCCGCCCAGGTCGAAGAGAACGCGACGCACTATCTGGCGAAGCTGTATTGCATCAACCTGTTGGGCGCGGCATTATGCGCGCTGGCAGCGCCATTTCTGATCTTTCCAAAGATAGGGCTTTCCGGCGCGCTGGTGATCTGCGTCGCAGTGGACGCTTCCGTCGCATTTTATGCAGGCTGGCTGTCGCGATCGATTGATTTCGTTTCGGAATCGGCCGAGCGATCCACCGGATTCAAATGGGAGTCGAGCGACGCCATGATCCTGGGGGTCGCATTTATCTCCGGGCTTTTGTTCTTCGCCCTCGAGGTGATCTGGACACACTTGGCCGGCGTGGTTATAGGCACCAGCGTTTACGCATTTTCATCGATGCTGTTTGTGGTGCTGATTGGGCTTGCCAGGGGCAGCTTCCAAATCGGCCGCAAAGCACATAGTGGTGGCGCTCCCGCCAGTCTCCATGAACTGTTTTTCCGGTGTTCCGCTTTGATGCTGGTCCAGGTAGCCTTCTGGCCCTATAGCCCGCTCGTGATAGCGGCGCTGGGAATGCACGCCTTCAACTTCTATACTGGCGAGGCGGTGCGCCTCGTCGTTCTGATGGCCCTCCTCCTGCCGGTAACCTACGCCTACGGCATGATCTACCCGTCCCTGTTCCAGGAGAAGCGGTTCGCACGCCCGGACGCCGGCGCGCTGCTGGGATACATGACGGGGGCGAACGCCCTGGGATGTGTGTTGGGTGCCGTGGCCGCCACCTTCTTCCTGATACCGCACGTCGGTTCCGAGTGGTCGCTCCGCTGCTTCACCATCGCCCTTGCCTTGTGCGGTATCGCGGTCCTCGGCTTCGAGCGCCGGCCTGTCCGCGATGGCTGCGTAGCAGCGACCCTGGTGGCAATGCTGGCCGTGGGTCTTCCCGCCTGGAACCGGCGTGTGCTGACATCCGGCGCGAATGTGTATTTCGGCCATGAAACGCCGAGTTCCGTCGTGGCGGCGGCAACTTCGCCTCCGCCAACCTCCCCAGACCCCATCGCTTCGCAAATCACGTTCTTTCACGAGCACTCCTACGGCGGAATCACCACGGTGATGGAATATCGCCAGCGTGGTCAGTCGGACCTGCATGTACTTCTCACCAACGGGAAGTTCCAGGGTGACGATGGGCAACAGCAGGATGCCCAGACAGCGTTCGCGCTGATCCCGGCTCTCCATCTCCACAACCGGCGCAATGCTCTGGTGATCGGATGTGGAACAGGGCAGTCGGCTTCGGTCCTGAACGGGCTCGATTTCAAAGCCGTAGATATTGCCGAAATTTCCCCTGGTATTCTTCTCGCTGCCGGCACCAGATTCCGGCGCATCAACGAGGACGTGCTGCGATCTCCGAAGGTAGCGGTGCACTTAGAGGATGGCCGCAACTATCTTTTGTCTCAGTCGCGCCAATACGATCAAATCACCATCGAGCTGACCAGCATTTGGTTCGCCGGAGCCACGAATCTTTATAGCCGCGAATTCTATGAGCTGGCCAAGCGCCATCTCAGTCCAGGTGGCGTGTTTCAGCAGTGGTTTCAACTTCATCACATAGGTCCCCGCGAGATCGAATCCATTATCGGAACGCTTCACGCCTCATTTCCTTATGTAAGCGCCTGGCTCTATGGAGGCCAGGGCGTACTGCTCGCGAGCCTGGAGCCGCAGCATATGGACCCGGACGCAGTCGCCGCCGCGATGGCTTATTTGCGCAAACGCAACCCCGACGACGCCACGGTCCGGCGTACGATGAATGCCATTGTCTCCAGCCGGCTGCTCGATACCAATGCGGTGGAGCGTCTCGTGCAAACCAGCTCTCCCATCATCAATACGGACTGGAACCGGTGGATCGAGTTTTCTACTCCCCGTTATAATCTGAGCGATGTGGATTGGGTGACTGTCAATCGCCGTCATCTGGCGTCGATGACCCTGATCGCCTCAAGCTACCGGTAAACCCATTGATCGCTGAACCAGCGATGAGTAAATCAGCTGCGCTATACTTCTCGGGCCGAAGCATTGAATCGCCTGTGGCAGGTTTCTTGGATGTAGTTTTCAACGGGCGTTATGTGCCATTATCGGTAGGCAATTTGTAGGCACGATGTGAGGCGATTCGCTCGGTGTAGAAGCCGTTTTCCGAAGGTGGCGCGACGGGGCTGCATAAAAGCTGCGCCGTTTTTCACGTTGAATGAGGGTTGCCTTAGTAAGGAGCCTGAATCCTTACTACAAGACAATGATCGTATGAATCAAGTGATTCTTTCCACGATAGGAGCTAAAAGGATGGCAGTTCCATCACGGCGCCTTTCAGATCGCCCATACTCGGGACGGGACCGCTGAGAGTTACCCAGATCTTGCTTCCGTCCGGCGATGTAGAAATCCCGTTGAGCTGCAACGCGCCCAGCGGCCGTCCGCCGATGCTCAGACGACGCTGGGCCATCACCGTGCCGTCCTGTCTCATGCGGACGATGGTATTGTCGCCGCGATTGGCCACGTAGAAATCGGATTGGACATCCAAGGTAGTATTCGAGGCCCAGTTCGGATCGCTGGTCTCCATAGTCACCGGCGCCAGGTCGATCGGTTGATTCAATGCCGGTGATTGAAAATGACTGATGCTCGCCGTATGAAAGACCACGCCATCATCGGTGAGGCTGATGGCAGCTATCGAATTGGTAAATACCTCACTGACATATAGTATTCGCGACGGCGAATAATTGACCAGCACGCCCGCGCGCGGCTGCGGATGATTTTGATCATCTTCACCGCGATCCGGACCAGCCAGCGCTGAGCTGACAGTGCCTGGGGGTGCGAGCCCATCCAAACCTCGGAGTGTGTGCTCCTGGACGATGCTGCCGTCCGCACACACTACGGCAAAAACCGCCTTGGTGGATCCGTCCGGTGAACGGCCCAATAGTGCCGTACCGATGGCGCCGGTGTTCAGCGCCCCCGGGATCACTTGCGGCTGCCTGTTATTCAAAGCGCCGGCGTAGACGCCGCCAACCAATGTCGGGTTAGGTGCGCCCGCCAGCGGTTCGCCTGGAGGGTCGAGAATGGACGAGGTGCCAATTCCGGCCAGCCCGTACGGCGCGTTGGCTGGCCATAAGCGTCCGAAGGCATTGTTGATCGACATCCCAAGGGGATTGCTCACACCAGTGAAATTCGCTGTGGGAGCTAACGGATTGTTGATCGAATTCCACTGCTGTCCGGTTATAAGTCGAACAGAATCAGTTGCTTGCCTGGATCGATAAAGTCGATTTCGGACTCCGATGGCTGAAGTGCCTGTAAAATGGGCATTTTTTCAAAGAGCGACAGGCTG